>JAABUX010000603.1_pt1 | contig 60021 bp, 54 predicted proteins | sample 5561851 | NCBI WGS metagenome assembly JAABUX01 (sample SAMN10711883, study PRJNA513361) | rock metagenome | isolation source: Antarctica rocks | place: Antarctica: Victoria Land, Richard Nunatak red sandstone | collected 2016-01-03
TCATCGAAACGCGCGGCGGAATCCCGCGCTTACGCACGGGAAATAATTACCATATTCCGAGCCGTTTAGTTCCGGGTTCGGCCATTATAGTGCAGGGCGTACCCCTTGTCAATACGTCGCTCAGGGGTCAATGCGTTTCCGGGAGATTGAACCTACTTCCGCGCCCGGACCCGCAGCACAGTGACGGAGTGGGCGGGAAACTCGTGGACGAAGGTCGGGCCGATCCCGGTCAGCGTCGTCGTCTGCGGCGCGACTTTTTCGGGGGCGTCGAGCGAGTTGACGTCGGCAGGGTCCCCCGTCAGCACCTGGGCGACGGCGGTCTTGGCGACTCCCCTGGCTCCTTGCAGGTCCACCTGAAGCTGCTGGGCGGCGGGGGACGTGTTGACGACTTTCAGAATCACGTCGCCGGTTTTCAGAGCGCGGCTGGCGACGGCGTACAGCGGCGCGGTCGGGGCGGGCGGCGTATCGGTCGCCTCCTCGATCAGCTTGCCGTCCAGGAAGCAGCGGATCGCGCGGCCCTGTACCTCGATCTTGATGTCGTACCAGCGGCCCGTTTCCACCGTCAGGGGCACGTCTGGGCCGAGCTGCGTGTGAGCGCCGTTCTGGATCTGCTCCAGCGCGGTGCGGGTGTTGCCCCAGCCGCCGATGTTCCACCAGACGAGGTTCGCGTCGTCCCGGTAGTGGAAGGGGATCAGGAAGCCCTCCCGACCACTGAGCTTGCGTGCCCGAACGCGGTAGGTGTAGTCAGTCCAGTGTGTGTCGCCCGCAGTGGCGCGGTCGCCCTCTTGATTATCCGTCTGCCGTAGCACGCCATCCGTCGCGCTCCACTGGCCCTGCCCCAGAGTCCAGTCGGCGTCCCCCTGGGCGAAGTCCTTGCTGTAAAGCGTCTTCCCGCCCTGCGTGACCTGGATGTCCCTGAACTCGGCCTGCGTGGCCCAGGTGGCGACGCCGATGCGGCCCGATGGCGGCGGGGCCGAGACCGGCGCGTCCCCTCCCTGCGGGACGATGCTGACGGGCAGGATGACGTCGCCCCGGTTCGTGCCGAACATCTTCTGCACATAGTACGACGGCGAGCCGAAGCTGCTGAGGGCGTCGTAGCCGATCAGGTTAGTCCCCCACTGGCGCGCGCCGGGGTTGACGTTGACCAGGAGCGGCGCGTAGGACTCCAAAACGACCACGTCCGAGTTGCGCTCCATGCCGGTCATCCAGGCGGCGTCGCCCAGCGCGGCCTGGAGGGTCGGCGTCGGGCTGCCCTCGGTCGAGGCCCATTCGCCGACGAAGACCTTCGGGCCGGAGCGATCCGTCTTATCGTAATGGCCCGAATCCCGCGCCATCGCCGCCGCCGAGCGGTAGAAGTGGTCGTCCAGCACGTCCATCGTGTGGCCCCGGACGCGGGTCGTGGCGATGAGATGAAGCTTCGGGTATTTGGCCTTGATGGCGTCGTAGAACTGGGCGTAGCGGCCATCATAGCTGCCCGAATTGTCAAAGAAGTCCTCGTTGCCGATCTCCACATAGGAGAGCGGAAACGGGGCGGGGTGGCCGTCCCTGACGCGGCGCGCGCCCCAGGTCGTGTTCGCGCCGCCCGTGACGTACTCGATCTCGTCCAGCGCGTCCTGCACGAACGGGGTCAGGGCCGGGCCGGGGGCGGCGCGCTCGTGGTTCAGCGCGAAGCCGGCGAAGACAGCCAGGACGGGCTGCATGTGCAGGTCCTCGCACCATTCCAGCATCTCCAGCAGGCCCATGCCGTCCGTGGACCGGTAGCCCCAGGGACCTTGATGGCCGGGGCGCTGGTCAACGGGGCCGATCGTCTTCTTCCAGTCGAACCGCTCGGCGATCGTGTTGCCTTCCAAATAATTGCCGCCGGGCAGCCGCAGGAACGCGGGCTGCATGTCGTCCATCTTCTGCATCAGGTCAATGCGGCTGCCGTTGGGGCGGTCGTGGAAGGTCGGCGGCATCAGGGAGACCTGCGACAGCCAGACCGTGCCGGGGCGGGCCGCCGAAACGACGAAGCGGTTCGTCGTGGAGGGCGCCCCATTCCCGGTTTTCAGCGTGACCGTGTACGGCTTCCACGCGGGGCCGATGCCCGACACCTGGGCGGCGGCGTGAACCGTCGCGCCGTCGTTGCTCTCGATGTCCAGGGTCAGCGGCCCGGTGAAGTTGGGTTCGGCTTTCGCATAGAAGGAGGCGCGATAGGTGGTGTTGGGCTTAACGGGAATGCCCCAGTAGCCCTCGTTGGCGACACCCACCCGACGGCCGAGGGTCGTGACATCCAAACGCAGGGAGGTGGTTAGGGCGGTGGCATTGGAAGCGCTGCGGATGCTCTGAACGGGATAGGAAGTCGTTGACTCATACAGGCTCAGATACTGCTCGATCCGCGCCTGTTCTTCGTCAACGTCCCGCGCGTCGCTCGGCTTCAGGTGATACTCGCTCGCCAGCGCCGCGAAGGTTTGACCAGACATCACCCGGCCCAAGATGGATCGAAAAGACATCCCGGCCAGCCAGGCGATCCGGGAAATGACGGCGATCTGGCCGAGGGAATAACCCTCGGCCATTGCCATCTGAAGGTCTTTATAATCGTATCTTGGGTCGCTGAGAAGGCTGTAATCGCCAGCCCCCCCGGTGACAGGCTGGGTAGTATCAAGGTTAATCGTCCCTGTCCCACCCCCGTCCTGCACAAGCGACCAGTGGGTGGGTGTCTTGGGATTGTCCTTGAAGGCGCGGTTCTGAATCAACTCACCGTACAGGCCGCCGTCATAGGAGTGGTTGATTTCCTCGGTCATCAGGCCGTAGAACGTGGGGCTGATCCTGACGCCGGGCTGGTCCACCTGGACAGTCAACTGGCCGGGGGCAGCGTGGACGCCGGCAGACACAGCGGCGGCAAGGAGCGCCGGGACGAACCAGGCGCGGAAGGATGATGCGAACGTCATGTGCGATGTATTCCTGTTGAGGCCCCGCCCTGAGCGGCGGGGCCTTCTCCCAGGGCTGAACCCCTGGGCTTTAGAAGGGCAAGCCCCCGCCTTCGCGGGCGAAGATTTCCGGCCTTATGCCCGCGAAGGCGGGGATTTGCTCTTTTACAGCCCCGCCGTTCAGGGCGGGGACACTTCCCACCCGCCCCCGGCCACGGCCTGCGCGAATGCCGCGTCGTCGAGCGACAGCCCGAAACCGGGCGCGTCGGGCACGGACACCCAGCCGTCTTCGAGGATGTAGCCGGAGGTGTCCACGCCGGGCGTCGCCGCTTCGTCCCACTCGACAAACGTAAACCCGCGCAGGGCGGGGGCGAGGTGGCACGAGACCTGGTTGCCGAGGTGGCCGCCGTAGTGGTGCGGGGCGGAGCGCGCGCCCCAGGCGTCAAGCTGCCGGCCCGTCTGGAGCCAGCGGGTGAAGCCGTGCCCGAAGATGTCGTACTGGACCACGTCCACCAGGCCCTCGCGCGCCCAGCGCAGCAGGGACGGCGACGCTTCCCCCTCGCCGTCGGCGACAAGGACGTCCAGCCCCTCCGCCCGAAGCCACTCTTTGAGGTCGCGGTACAGGACGGCGTCCTCGTGGAACGGCTCCTCCATCCAATGGATGCGGCAGTTGCCCGTCGCGGCCAGAGCCTGCTTGGTCAGGTTCAGGTTCCAGCCGTTGTTGGCGTCCAGCAGCAGCGCGGCGTCCGGCCCGACTTCGGCGCGGACGGCGCGGACGACGGCGATGTCGCGCCGCGTCCCTTCCTCCACCGGCATCCAGCGCGCCCCGCGCCCGACTTTCAGCTTGAAAGCGCGATGGCCGAGGTCATAGCCTGCCCGCGCCTCGGCGGCCATCAGCGCGGCGGCCTCGGCCTCATCGGTCAGGTGCAGGTCATCCAGGTACAGCGAAGTGTCGTAGCAGCGGACGCGCAGCGAGTCGGGGACGGCTGCCCCGACCGCTTCCGCCGCCAGGGCATAGACGGGACGGCCCGCGAGTTGGCCCGCCAGGTCCCACAGCGGGCACTCGAACGCCAGCCACGGCTCCCGGACGCCCCCGCCCTCCGCGAACAAGTCGCTCAGGCGACGGCCCAGCATCTCGGCGGCGCGCTCCCGGCCCGCCCGGCAGACGCCGAAGCCGGACGCGCCGCCCCGCGTCGTGATGCGTGCCAGGGGGACGCGCACGCGGTCGCCGTGCTCGCCCAAGCGGGCGTTGCTGCCCGCGAGGCGCGGGCGGCGGCCTTCGAGAACGCCCCAGGCGGCGGCAGTGATTGTGTCGTGCATCTTCATCTCAGCGTAATGACAATGGCGTGCGATCCCGTGGCCGTGGAAGGCACGGCGGGCCGCGCGAGCGGCTTGCCGTCATACAGGAAGCGCGCGATGCGGCTGCCGCTTCCGTTCAGAGCAATGGCGAGCACGGCGGAGCGGTAGCGAACGCCGGTCAATCGCACCGCTCCCCACTCCGCCGGCAGCGTGGGCGAGAACAGCAGCGACTTCGGCTCAAACCTCATGCCGAACAGCCCGGAGTAGATCATCCGCAGGTAGGCCGTCGCCGACCAGGTCTGGTCCGGCTGCGAGGGCCAGTGGCTGCCTGTCTGCCAGCCGCCGTCGGGAACGCCGGTCGTCGCATTGTAAACTTCAAAGAACCGATGATCGCTCGCCAGGGCAAGGAGGGCGGCGTTCTCGACCTCGTCCCGGTAGAGATCGGCTCGGCCGGCCTGCGCGGCCGCGCAGGCGAACATCCCGTTGACCAGCGGCCAAACGACGCCGTTGTGCCGGCCCGGATGGGCGTCGTCGAACCGGGGAAAATGCGGCCACGACGTGGTGATCCCGTGCGCGCACCGATGGGCGACATGCAGAACGCTTTGCGCCTGCGCGGTCGAAGCAACGCCAAACAGGATCGCGAACGAAAGGCCGATGCCCTCCTGCGACGGGTCCAGCCGGCCCTGGAGCGGCCCCGCGCCATGCACGAAATAGCCGTAGGTCGCTTTCGACGGCATCCACAGGTGTTTGTTGATGGCCGCGCGAAGCGACAGGGCGGCCTGATCAGACTGATGCGCCTCGGACACTGGTCGTCCGAGTTCCGCCGCCATCCGCGACGCGCACCGGTAGGCGTTGTAGTACACGCAGTTCGTACTGAGCGCCATGAGCTCATGTGTATAGGGATGATCGAGGACGAAGCTGCTCCCGTTGTGCGGGTCGTACTCCGGCTCCGGGTAGCCGGCGATGCCGTCGCAAAAAAACGCGGGGCCTTGAAACAGGCCGTAGTCCGCGTTGTAGCGCTCGCGCCGCATACGCGACAGTTCATCCTTTGCGACCTCGTAGGCCGGGGCTAAAAACGTCCGGTCGCCGGTGACGGTGTAGTGGGACCAGGCCCTCGTGATCCAGATGACTTTATCCCACCACTGGTTGTCCTGCTGGATCATCAGCGATCCGCCGGGCGCGCGCTCACAGACCGCCCAAAGCGTGTTTCGCGCCGCGACCGGCTCCAGCAAGGACGCCGCGTTCCAACTGTTGAGCGAGGCATCGCGCGTCCACGGCTCACTGTAACCGCCGCCCGCGCGAACAAACAGGCCGGGGTCTCCGGTCATCAGTCCGGCAGCATTGTGTCTCTTCGCCGTGTCCGGGAGGGTGTTGATCCGCAGCAGATTGTCGAGCGCACTTCCGTAGGCGAGGCCCAGGCGGCTTTGGACCTTCCGGTCAGTGACAACTCCGCGTCCATAAATGGACGGGCTTCTACGCTGACACGGCAGCGAGGCTCTGTTGTCCCAGAGCAAGTATGTTGACGGCGGCATTGGTATCGCGGTCTACGGAAAGCCCGCACATCGGACACAGATGCCAGCGGTCAGAGAGTTTCTTTTTGGTACGGCCTTCCAGCCCGTCAGGGCGATAGCCGCACCCAGAACAATCCTGCGAGGTGTAAGCAGGATTGACAGCGAGAACCTTACGACCAGCGCTTTCAGCCTTCGACGTAAGGACAGAACGGAACTGCGACCAGGAAGCGTCACTGATACTTTTAGCAAGGCAGTGGTTGCCCAGCATACTCTTGACGCTGAGTTTTTCGACGGCGATGATGCCGAAGCGGTTGACAATGCGCCGAGCGTTTTGATGGCAGAAGTCATGCCTTCTGTTTCGGATACGCTCATGGATGCGAGAAACAACCTTGCGAGCCTTTCGGCGTTCACGACTTCCACGCTTTTGTTGTTCATTCTTCACTTTCGATAACTTGCGCTGTGCTTTGGCAAGAGCCTTTTCCTCTTTACGGAAGAAGCGCGGGTTTTCAATGAACTCGCTGTTAGACAAGGCCGCGAAGGTTTTCAGGCCAACGTCAATACCAATGGCTTCATCGGAAGGTGGTAGAAGTTCAGGTTCGACTTCTTGGCAAATACAGGCAAACCACTTGCCATTGATGCGGCGAACTGTGCAGGTTTTGAGTTCGCCCCACGGCGTTCGGTGTATCTTAGCCTTGACCTGACCGATTTTCGCAAGGCGAATGCTTTGCTCACCGACATTGAAACTGTCATTCTGTGTGAAGGTGATGCTGTCGTATTGGCCTTCACTTTTGAGACGAGGGAACCCAGGCTTCTCGCCTCTTGCAGCACGGTCAAAAAACGCCTTGAACGCAAGGTCTACGCGGTGAACGACATCTTGGAGAACCTGGCTGTAAACCGCTTTGAGTTCTGCGTGGTCTTTCTTCCACACGGGCAGGTAGGCTTGCTGTGTATATCGGCCCACGGAAACCTTTGCGGTGTCGTACTGAAACTTTCTGTCGTTGACCAGGCTGTTGTAAACAAGGCGGCAGGTTTCGAGCGTTTCGTCTAATTGACGCTCCTGAACCCTATCGGGATACAACCTTACTTTTAGACAGTTACGGTTCACGGATATATTATACCCGAAACTGTTAGGTTTTAATGTGTTTTCGCGATACCAATCTATAGAAAAGGATTTATCGTCTTAGGAAAGACGATGCGCTATCTTCAGGACTTTGTCCCATCTCCCCCATAAATGGGGAAGACTTCCGCGCTTTTTCGTTAAAGGTCAGCGTGGGGGCGCCGGCAGCGGGAGAGACCGGGGGCCGAAGGGTCGCGGCGGCGGCGTCCTGCCCGACGATGAGGTAACCGGCGTCCGTCAGATGGGTGAAGTCGCCGGTGAAGTACACCGGGTTGTATTCCGCGCCCGGCGCCCCCAGCCGGAAGTCGGCCCCAACGTCCACGATCCCATCCGCGAACGAGCGCCAGTTGCGGCGGATGAGGGCGTCATACTGCACCATCTGTGCATCAAAATCCGGGGGGTAGACGCGGGGGTAGGCGGCCACCGGCGGCGTGACAACGAGAATGCGCCAGGGGTGCGCGGCCTTCCGCGCCCGGCAGTAGGCGGTCAGCGCGCCGAAGGCCGTGGCGGCGCTTTTATGCCCACCGCCCAGGTCGTTGGTTCCGCCGAAGATGATCAGCACGTTCTGGGTCAGATGCGGGTCGAACAGGAGATCAATTTTCTGGGGGGCCTCGCCGGCCATCGCGCCGAGCGGCCATCCGCCTGTCCCCAGGCTGGTGACGCGCCAGGCGGGGCCGAGCGCCCTGGCGAGCACCCCTGGATAGGTCGTTCCTGTCGCCGTCCCCACGCCCGAGACGCGCCGTAGCCGTGCGTCAGGCTGTCGCCGTGGCAAACGACCTGCGCTGTGACCGGCGGCGTCTGCGCCGGAACAGGGTGCGAGCTAACGGCACTGAAGACAACCATTCCCAGGCCGGCGAAGGCGGCAGCCAGAGCCGTCATTTTCTTCGAGGCGTTCATTGCCCTGTTCCCTTTGTTGCTGCTGTCTTCTGCGAAGCCGGGCAGAACCCCGTGGGCCGCCCTCAGTGATAGACCTCGAAGCTGAACAGGGAGTAGCCGAACTGCGTCCCGCGCTTGGCGCCGTACATCCGCACGAAGCGCGCGGGCGTGGGCGCGAACTTGATCTGCTCTTCGCCGCCCTCGCCTTCCGTCGTGGCGTACACGTCGGCCCAGGTCTTGCCGTCGAGGCTGACCTGCACACTGTAAGCGGAGGCATAAGCCGCCTCCCAGTACAGCAGGACATGGCTGATCGAGGTGACTTTGCCTAAGTCCACCGCGATCCACTGCGGGTCGCTCGAGGCGCTGCTCCAGCGCGTCGTGTCGTCGCCGTCCACGGCGTTGGCCGGGGGGACATCCGGGCGGTTCTCCGTGGAGGAAACCGTGACGGGACGGCCCTGGGCGAGATCCTGCTCCGTGCGGGCCGGCCCCGTGGGGGCAGGCTGGGACGCGCCCAGGAAGGGGATCGCTTCGGTGAAATCCGACGTCAGCCGCAGCCGCGCCTGCTGCCGGATGTCGCGGGAGGACGCGCCGATTTGAATGTCGTACTCGCCGGCATCCGCCTTCCACTGCTTGCCGGGCACATCGCAGTAGGACAAAGCGCGCGGGGCAAGCTGGAAATGGACGGTCTTCGTCTCGCCGGGCTGGAGGTCAACTTTCGCGAAGTTCTTTAGCTCGCGCACGGGCTTGTCTATCTTCGGATGCGGGTCGTGGACGTACATCTCGACGACCTCGGCCCCGGCGCGGCGGCCCGTGTTGGTGACATCTAAACTTGCCGTAACCGCGCCGTCCGGCGCAAGCGAGTCTTGCGAGAGGGTCAGGGGGCCGTAGCGGAACGTGGTGTACGAGAGGCCATAGCCGAACGGGAACAGCGGCGCGATCTTCGCCTTGTCAAAGTGACGATAGCCGACGTAGATGCCTTCCGTATAGTAAACCTGGCCCCTCGTGCCGGGGAAGTGGCCGAAGTCGGGGTAGTCCTCGCGCCGGGCGGCCAGGGTGTCCGGCAGCTTGCCGGACGGGTTGACATCGCCGAACAAGACGGCGGCCAGCGCGTGCCCGCCCTCCTGGCCGGGGAACCAGGTCTCGACCAATCCGGGCACGCGGTTCAGCCAGCGTGTCATGGTGACCGGCGTGCCGTTGTTGAGGACGACGATGGTCCTTTTGTTCGCGGCGGCGACCGCCTGAATCAAGCCGTCCTGGTCGCCGGGCAGATCCATGGAGGGTCGGTCCTGCCCTTCGCCCTCGGTTCCCTCGGTGCTGACGCAAACGACGGCGACGTCCGATCTGCGGGCCGCCTCCACGGCCTCGGTGAAGCGCGCTGTGCCGGGGACGATCCAGTTCAGAGCGGCGACGGCCAGCCCCGCGGCCTGGTAATACTCGACGCGCAGATCATAGGCGCGCCCCGCGACCAGGTCCACCGCCACGTTCTGCGGGGAGGCTGCGCTGTCAATCCAGTGGTCCACCAGCCGCTTGCCGTTCAGGAACAGGCGGCAGCCGTCGTCCGCCGTCAGCGACAGCGCGTACCGGCCCGTCTTGGGCGCGACCAGCTTGCCGGTCCAGCGGACGCTGAAATTGGTGCGCGGCAGGCCGGGGGCCGGGGAGGTCGTGTTCCAATCGTTCTGAATCTGGGCGTCGGTGCGGACCAGGGCGGGCGTCCCGGTCAGATTCCGGTTGGTGAAATACTCCGCCCGCAGGCCGGTCCCGGACCCGTCGGGTCGAAGAAAGGCGGGGGCGGGGATGGGCGCCCCGGTCTGCGTCCCGCGCGCGTAATTGACGGCGACTTCCGGCCCCACCTCCTGCTGGATGCCCTCCAGCGGGTTGATGGAGTAGAAGGGCGTCAGGCCGGGGCTGCCCGCCGCGCCGTACTGCATGTCCACAGCGGCGGGGCCGATGACGGCGACCGAGCGGATCCGGTCCGCGTCCAGCGGCAGGATGTTCCCCTGGTTTTTCAGCAGGACGATCCCCTGGGAGGCGGCTTGGAACGTCAACTGCTGATGCTCCGGGGAATTGACGAGGGCATGGTTAGGTGTGCGCGGCCCGTCGAGCAGGCCGACCCGAAGGATGGCGCGCAGGATGCGGTGGACATTCTCGTCTATCTGCGCCTGCATGGTCTGCCCCCGGTTCAGGGCGCGCGCGACGTTCTTGGGGGCCAGCAGGCCAGGGCCGGGCATTTCCAGGTCGTTGCCGGCGTTGATGACGCGGGCGGTCTCATGGACTGCGCCCCAGTCGGACATGACCATGCCGTCCCAACCCCACCCCTTTTTGAGCACCTCCGTCAGCAGGTACTCGTTGGCGGTCGCGTGGGGGCCGTTGATCCGGTTGTAGGAGGACATCAGAGTCCAGGCGTGTCCTTCCGTGGCGCCGGCCTCAAAGGCAGGCAGGTAAATCTCGCGCAGGGCGCGCTCATCCACATGGACGTTGACCTCGCCCCGGTCCACCTCCTCGTTGTTGCAGGCGTAGTGCTTGATGCAGGCGGCCGTGCCGACACTCTGCATCCCCTGGATGTAGCCGACGGCCAGGCGTCCCGCCAGGAACGGGTCCTCGCTGAAATACTCGCCGTTGCGCCCGCCCAGCGGTGAGCGGTGGATGTTGACGGCGGGGCCGAGCAGCACCTGGACGCCCGTCCCTTTGTTCTGCGCCTCCTGCCCGATGGCCGCGCCGATGCGCCCGACCAGTTCCGGGTCCCAGGTGGAGGCCATGGTAACGCCGGCGGGGAACAGGGTGGCGGGGCCGAGCGTGCCTTCCATGCCGCCCCGGACACCCTGCCCGGCGTCCGCCATGGCCATGGCGGGGACGCCCAGGCGGGGGATGGCATTGGTGGTGAAGGCCGTGCCGGTGAGCAGACTGAGCTTTTCGTCTTGGGTAAGACGCCCGAACAGGTCATTGACGCGCGCCTCCAGCGGCGCTTTCGAGTCTTGATAGACGGGCGTCGCCGCCTGTCCGAAGGCCGAGGAGGCGCATGTGAAGGCGGCGAACGCGGCAAGCAGAGCTTTGAAGAGACGAGTTTTGTTCAGGGGCATGGGAAAGACCTTACGGCGCACGAGCCTAGACGGGGGTGACAACGTGCGGGAGAGAGTATGTATTGCTATTATAGAAGCGGACGCGGCGGTTGTCAAGTAGGGGGAGGCAATACAGAAGGGCGCAGCGGAAGGAAGGGCGAACACGAGGTTCGGCCTTACGAATCATCCGAAGCCCCGCAGGAGCGGCCCATCCGGGTAGACCCAGCCTTCAGGCCGGGTCAGAGCGCTGTGCAAAAGTCTATTGTGCCGCGAACAGCGGCCTCAGCAGGGGAGCCAGCCGCTGCGCGACCTTCATATGGCCCGCCTCGGTGGGATGGACGCCGTCCACGAAGTCGCTCTTTCCCAGCCAGCCGGTCGTGTCTATGTCATCGTGATCCTGCCTTCGGGTCGTCGTTACCTCCCCGCAGCGCGCAGGGCGCCGGTCGCGCGCAGGGTGAAGGCCCCGGAAAGGGGCTTGCCGGGCGTCGCCCGAATCTCATGGTCGGCGACCCAGGAGCCGCTTAGTCCCTGCGGGCCGGCGACCTCCTCGCTGGCGAACAGTGTCACACCCTGAGCGCCGGGCTGCGCGCGGGCGATCAGCGGCGTGTCCGAGGCCAGCAGCGCCAGGCCCGCCCCGGACGTGTCCGTGAGCGTCATCCAGTGCAGGCCCCGCTTGGAGGCGCGGAACAGGGTGTCGCCCGCGCGGGCCGCACCGGTCGGCTCGCCCAGGTGGCCGGCGGGATAGGCCGTGAAGTACGAGTCACGCCACCAGCGCATTTGCGAATAAGCCGGCGGCACGGACAGCTTCAGACCCGCTTCCCACAGGCGCTTGTCCGCCGCCGTCCAGTCCAAGCTCCAATGCACGGCGAGGGTCGCGTCGGGCCGGACATCATAAGTGCTGGTCAACCGGCCCAGCGTTTCGCCTGCCGCCGCCGCGCGGACGCGGCTGGTGACGACGACGCGGACGCTGCCGTCCGGCTGGGGCCGCGCCATGACGCTCGCATTGTCGGTGATGGGCGGCTGGGCGGCGTGATAATAGTCCCTCTCATTCCCCGCCTTCGCCTCGCCCAAGTTCAGCACCGGCCCGCCCGTCAGCACGTCATGCCCGCCGACGCGCCAGGAGCGGATGCCGCCGGTCTGCTTGTCAAACGCGATCTGCTGGAGCGAGCTGCTCAGGGTCAGCGCATCCGGCGCATCCTGGACCGTCAGCGCGCCGCCGCCGATCAGAGCGGCAGGCGGGGCGGGGGCCGGGGCGCCCGCGACCGCCAGGTTAGCCGCCGAGACGAGGCCGCCGTCCGCGTGGTTGAACTCCAAGCGCAGGGCGGTCATCCCAGCGGAGGCCGGAAAGCTCGCCATGACCGTCCCCATCGGCGCGCAGGCGACGTGGACGACGCCGCTCCGCAAGACTGTATTCCCATCGAGGGCCGTCCAGCGGCAGGTCAGCTCCTTCAGGTCGGTGAACGAGTAGTGGTTCGTGAGCGGTACGGCGCAGACACCGCCCGCAGGGCTGACCGTGCGCGTCCCGACCACGACCGGGCTGTAGGCCATCTTCACGATCCACCACTCCGGCTTGAGGACGCGGTAGGCGCTCACGATGCCCTTGTTGTTCTCCTGGCGCAGATGGTCCTGGCCGTAGTAGAAGTCGCGCGTGTGGTTCGGGTTCTTGTCGGCGATGCCCTGGCTCTGCCACTCCCAGATAAACGAGCCGAGAATGTTCGGCGCTTTCCACAGCTTGTCCCACGTCTTGATCAGTGTCTCAGACCACAGATCCGAGGCGCCGGGGTCATACTCCTGGACTTCTTTCTCATAGAACGTGTGCGGATGCTCGGTGATGTTTGCGCCCCATTTCGTGTTTCTGGCGAAGCGATCAATCGAATCCGGGCTAGGATAGTGGTCGTCCTGCCAGAGTTGGCCTTTCATGCTGTCGGGGTTTTGCCCCGAGACGAACGCTGGGCGGCTCGGATCGGCGCGATTTACTAGATCAATTGCCTGCTGCGAGTCCGGCCCGGCGGGGTTCTCGTTGCCCAGGCTCCAGGCCAGGACGCAGGGCCGATTTTTGTCGCGCGCCACGGTTTCTTGGGCGCGCTGGAGCAGAAACGGCGCATACGCGGGGTCTTTGACCTTGTCGCCGATCCAGCAGTAAGGGACTTCGTCCAGGATGTAGACGCCCTGCTCCTCGCACAGCTCCAAGAACCGCGCGGCGTGGTTGTAATGGCTGGTGCGGATGGCGTTGATGTTGGCGGCTTTGATCAGAGCCAGGTCTTTGTTCCACTCCGTATCCGTGAGCGCGAAGCCCTTGTCAGCCCAGAAGTCGTGCCGACAGACGCCGGTGCATTTGATGGGCTTGCCGTTCCACAGGACGACGTTGTTTTTGACCTCGATCTGCCGGAACCCGAAGCGCTGCTCGACGCGCTCGACAGGCCGGCCGCCGCGCGTGAGCTGAAGCACCAGGTAATAGAGGTTCGGCTTCTCCGCCGACCAGAGTTTAGGCGCTCGGACGGGGGCGCTGAGGGCGACGGTCGCGGTCCCGTCCGCTCCGACGCGGCCCTGGCCGGCCATTTGCACCGCCGTCGGCTGCCCGTCCGTGCGGACCAGCCGCCCGATCACGGCGACCGCCTCGCCGGGCGTCCCCATCACCTGCACCGAGGCTGTCAGAGTCGCGTCCCGGTAATTCGGGGCCAGAGGCGTCCGCACCGTGATGTCGTGAATGTGTGTCTGCGGGACGGCGATGAGGGACGTGTCGCGGTAGATGCCGCCCATCGCCTGGAAGTCGCCCGTCTCGCAGTCGTCCGAGGGCGTGGTCTTGGAGACGCGCACGGCAAATAGGTTCGCCTGACCCGGCTTCACCAGCCCCGTCAGGTCAATGTCCCATGCGGTATAGCCGCTCTCGTGATATCCGGCCTTTTGCCCGTTGACGAAGACCTCCGCCCCGTCCAGCGCGCCGTCAAAGTGCCAGTAGATTCGTTTCCCTGTCCACGCCGCCGGCACGACGACCGAGCGCCGGTACAGGCCGACGGTGTTGTCCACGGCATTATAGGTCGGGATCGAGTAGCCCAGCATCTCCCAGTTGGAGGGCACGGGAATCTTGTCCCACCCCCCGTCGGCATAGCCGGGATTGGCGAAGGCGTCGTCCGAGGCCGTTGGGGGAATGGGTTTGGGCGCGGGCGGATGCCACATAACTTCCTGCCCGTTCTGCTCGATCTGGATTTGACATTCTCGAATCGAGGCCCAGCTCCCCTGGCTGCCGGTGACGGTGACGCGCACGAAGCGGGCCATACCCGGCGTCAGGGGCACGGGGCCATCGCCGATGCCCGGCGCGGCGGTCTCGTCGGCCAGCGTCTGCCAGCGCTTGCTGTCCAGACTGGCTTCGATCCGGCACTGGTAGCGCTCCGTGGGCCGTTCCCAGGCCAGGGTGATGCCGGTGACGCGGCGCGCCTGCCCCAAGTCCGCCTGGAGCGACTGCGGGAAATCGGGTCCGTCCGCGCACCAGCGAGTCTCGGGATTGCCGTCGAAGGCGTTGCGCGGCGGGTTGACATCCTGATGGCTGGACGCCTCGATCCCGTTCTCGTCCGCCGCGCCGGGGACAAAGCGGCCCGCGACGATGCTCCCGTGCGTCAATCGGAAGCGCCAGGTCCCGGTCATCGGCAGGTTCCAGGGGTTCTGCGCCCGCAGCCGGTTCGGCGGCAGCGGGCTTGCCGCCGGCAGCGGCAGGGGCACGGTCGCCGGGGAGACTCGCCCGACATCCTGAGCCGTGGACCGGATTGCCAACGTCGGCAAGAGAAGAATAGGCAGGAGAAGAGGTAACGGTCGATTTCTGGTCATCGTCATCCTTTCGTGAAGGCGCCACCGGCAGCACAACAGTGTACCAAGCAGGTTGGTCACTTGCCCGATGCCGCTATCATACCTCATTCTTGGAACCAAAATATAGAGCGGGGCAACTTTGGCTGCAATTCAACACCGGCAAAGGCCGCCGGCGGGAGCGCTGGGGGATTAATGTATGGAATTATTGGGCGTGATTCGGTATGATATACCAAAGCGAGTAATCTGACGGCCTTTCTCGCCGGCCGGAACGACCTCTCACAGAGCAAGCCAGACGTATGACATCCAATCCGCCCGAATCTTTGGCCGAAACCGACCCGACCACCCGGCTGCGTACATCGGAGCGCGTGGCCGGCATCCTCTCTGACCGGATACGGTCCGGGTTGTACCGCGCTGGGGACCCGCTCCCGACGGAGCGGACGCTGGCCGCTGACCTGGGGGTACACCGGCGCTCGGTGCGGACGGCCATTGACCACCTGGTCCGGGACGGCTTAGTTTCCCAGCGTCCCAACTGCCGCCCGACCGTGGGCACGTCCTCCCCTACTGCGGGTGGGGAGCCGGCCCGCAGAACGACGGAGAGAACGACGGAACGGGTGGGCCGCAGGCTGACTTCCCGGATCTCGACCTCGAACCTGATCGCCCTGCTCATGTGGCACGGCGGCGGGCCGCTGGAGCACGCCGGCACATCGCAGCAGCGGATCTTCTGGGGCATGAACCAGTCGCTGACGAAACTAGGATACCACGCAGTGTTCCTGGACCTGGGCGAACGGATCGGATCGGAAGAGGAGAATGCAACACGGGAGGCCGCACACCTGCGCTACATCCATAATCAGGGCTTCGGCGGGGCACTCTTCTACCCCTATGCGTACCGGCAGAACAGCGATCTGGTGCGGGAAGTCAGCCGCAGTGTCCCGCTCGTTCTGCTCGACCGGAAGATCCCCGGCGTCGATGTGGATTTCGTGGGGGTTGAGAACCGCGGGGCGCTGTCCGAGATCACGCGGCACCTAATCGCGGAAGGACACCGCCGGATCGCCCATGTCACACGCAGCGAGCCGATTCAGTCCGTCCAAGACCGCGTCCAGGGCTACCTCGACGCGATGCGGAGCGTGAACGGCGCCGATACGGCGGAGATGATCCTGCATGTGCCGCCCTATGGCGATGACAACGACCGTTCCTGGACTGTCGTGGATGCTGTTTTCCGCCTGCCGAAAGAGCAGCGCCCGACGGCGGCGGCCTGCTTCACGGACTATATGGCGGTCAGTCTTGCGGAACGCCTTGACTACCTCGGCCTTTCGACCCCCGGAGACGTGGTGCTGACGGGGTTCGACAATATCGTCACCGCCCTCCCGAACGGCACGGGCCTGACGACGGTGGCGCAGCCTTATGAGGAGATCGGCATCCAGGCCGTGGATCTGCTGACGCGCCGCATCAAGGACCGCCATGCGCCGCCGAAGTCCGTGGAACTGCCCGTGCGGCTGATCGTGAGGGCGAGCAGCACGTCCTGAGCCCTGTGCTGAGACACATGGCACCAAACGGTCAGTCTCGTGCGTCAGTGTACCAAAATAAATTATTGTTCCTCTTGACATTGGTGCCAGAATGTGTTATTCTGCTGGTACATTTTCGGCGAGGCGGACCGCCCTGTTTGGAACTATGCTCTATAGTAACCCAAACCGTTGCCTTTAAATGTACCATCCAAAGAGAGGGTCTGAATCATGCAACGTTATGGAAAGCCTAGAGGCTTCACGCTCATCGAGCTTCTAGTCGTCATTGCCATCATCGCGATACTGGCGGCGATCCTGTTTCCCGTCTTCCAGAAGGTGCGCGAGAACGCCCGCCGCGCGTCGTGCCAGTCCAACCTCAAGCAGCTCGGCCTGGCCGAGATCCAGTACACGCAGGACTACGATGAGACATACACCGGCGCCTGGCGCTATTTCGTAGGCACATCCGGTCCCCGAAGTCCACTGGCCGGAGATGCTTTACCCGCTCACGAAGAGCACCGGCGTCTTCCAGTGCCCGGACATTTCTCCTTACCGCTACACCAACGACGGCGCCGGCGACTGTAGATACAACCCGATCAGCTGTGGGGCCACCGGCGGCACCGCGACTGGTCCAGGCATCACGACCTACGCCTACAACGCGATCATTGACAACCGTCTTGATGGCAACCGTGACATCGGCGTCGGTCACACAGGCCAGGATAGCGCGCATGATATGCTGTCCCTCTTTACTTCCCCCTCGGAAACCCTCATGCTGACGGAAGGCAACAACCGGACATTCAACAGCACCAAGCCTCCCGGCATCGCGGGCGAGGACAACGTCTGGACGACCCGCTCCACCGACATCGTCGGCACCTTCTACACCGGCGGCAATGCGTCGAAGTGGGACGGCAACCTCGCGCTGCCTTATACGCCGGGCAAGGTCCATAACAACGGGGACGGCAGCAACGCCCTGTTCTACGACGGGCACGTCAAGTACCTGAAGAGCACCCGCTACCCGACCGACGGCTCCCCGTACTACTGGTACGTCAACAAAGACCTCTGCAAGTAGCCATGCCTAAGGCGCATCCCTTGACACAGGCCCCCGCGCGCCGCCCCTCTCCTCGAAGGGGCGGGGCGGTGCTTTTGGCCATCCTGCTGCTCTGCGCGCTAGGGGGCGCCGTCACGCTGCCCGGCATGTGGCGCGAGACCGAGCGCCGGGAGGCATACCTGCCGCAGCTCGAGGCGCAGGCGGCCCGCGACCCCTCAGACGGCGCCCTGCTCGCGCTGGTGGGCGCGGGCCGCCTGGCGGCGGGCGAGAACGCCGGGGCCGCCGACGCCTTGCGGCAGGCCATCGCGGGCGGCGAATCGGAGGAGGCGGTCTGGCAGGCGCTGGCGGCGGCGACCGCCGCCACGGGCGACCGGGCGCGTGCCGTGGCGGACCTGCGGCTGGGGCTGAAGGCGCTGCCCTCCTCCGCCGTCCTGCAAGGCGCGCTGGCGCAGGCGCGGGCCGCGGGGGCGGACGCGCCGCCCGCCGCGCTGGCCCGCGCCATCGACCCGCAGGGGCCGGCCCTGCTCAGGGAGCGCTACGCGGCGGGCAGCCGGTTGAACGGCCTGGCGGAGTGGTGGGGGCGGCGTCACCCCACCCAAAGCGGCTTCGCGACGCGGCAGGCGTGGGCCTCGGAGCGCCCCGGCGACGCCCAGGCGCAGCGGCTGTGGGGCGAGGCGCTGCTGCGGGACCGGCGCGTCCCGGAGGCGGGCGCGGCCCTATCCCTGGCCCTGTCGCTCGCCCCGGAGTCCCCGGAGACGAACCTGGCCGTGGCCCGCTACCTCGCCCAGAGCGGCGACACGTCCAAGGCGGCCCTTCAGTACCTCGCCTGCCTGAAGCTGCGCCCGGACTGGCTGCCCGCCCTACTCGGCTTCGGCGAGGCCTCGCTGGCGAACGGGCTGGTCCCTTATGCCGCCGCCGCCTACGCGCGCGCCACGGAAGTCGCGCCCCGGTCCGCCGACGCCTGGATCGGGCTAGGCGACACTCAGCTCAAGCGGGGCGTTGATTTCGATCAGGCCCTGGCGGCTTTCAGGAGCGCCGCCCGCATCGCCCCGGCGCGGACCGATTACTTCGATGCCTACGCGGACGCCCTGCGTCGCGGCGGGCGCGCGCCCGAGGCTGAGGCACGGACGCGCCGCCGGCTCCAGGCGGCGCCCGAAGACGCCCTGGCGCATTACCTGCTCGGCCTGATCCTGCACGATTCGGACCCCACCCCCGCCCGCGTTGCCGAAGCCGAGGCGCAGGTCCGGGAGGCCCTGCGCCTCAGCCCCCACAACCCTTTGGCGGACATCCTCCTCGGCCAGATCCTGCGCGACAGGGGCCAGACTGCGGAAGCCCTCCGGCTGTTCCACGAGGCCCTGGCGCAGACGCCCTATGATCAGAGTCTCCTGTTCCTGGTGGCCCGCACCGCCCAGCAGGCGGGAAGGACGGAGGAAGCCGCCCAGGCTTCGGCGCGGGCGGCGGCCCTGTACGCGGCCCAGCAGCGCGCGGCGGTTCTGGCGGACCAGGCGCGGCGGACGCCGATGGACCTGGCGGTGCATCGGGAGCTTGCGGATTTGTACGCGCGGAGCGGCCAGCCGGGGAAGGCGCGGCAGGAGGCGGACATGGCGCGGCTCCTGCGGGCGGACCCGCAGGGGACGGCGCGGCAGATGGGCGGCTTCGACGCGGCGGTGCAGGCGGCACTTTCAGGGCGCTAGCGGGAGCCCTGCGCTGAGGGGCAAAGTCCTGGAATGTATCTCAGAGTGAACCCGCCGCGCAGGAAACCGAGCCTGAAAACCCGAAGGCCAAGCCGCCGCCGATCTGGAACGTGCCTGACCCGCTCTGGGAACTCATCGGGAAGTGCCACTACGGCGCCCACAGTGCGACTACGGCGCCCACATGCAGCGGCAGATGAATCAGTTTAACCGGCAGACCCCGCCTGCCTCCGGCCCGTCTCAGTCAGGCCGTCCCACGCCTCCCTAACGGCACAAGGCAACCCTGTTTTATTGCTCCTCCCTGCCACCTTCGCCGCTTGCCTTCGCGCCCGAACTTCTGTATAATGGCGGCATGAAAGCCATGACCAATAGAGCCGTAAGGCCCCTTGATTTATCAATGGGGATATAAGACTCCATGCCTTTCCGAAGGCATGATATTTTTGCCTTTCGGGTATAATAGAGTTGTGGTGCAAATAAGCCTTTTGGCTCTGTAAGGCTCCCTGAGCGCATTATAGCTTCCTGAATGAAAATCTTGTCAATTTATCGTCACCAGGGGCCTCACAGCCGCTCCAAGCGGCAAGAAAAGCCATTCCTGAGTCAAGAGACTGAATAATTGCACCACAACTCTAATGTTTGTAATCGTTTCTGCTCTCTGAAATCCATCGGCACCTAACGTGAAGTTTGCGTGTACCTGTTTGTGCTTTTTTGTTTTAGGTTTGTGCTTGTCTCGCTTTGCGGAACTCGCTAAGAACCCGAAGACTAAGACTGCCAAGAACAGGAGCGCAAGTGATGAACCCGAAAGTCTAAGCGGATAGTTCTCAGAAACAGGATTTGCACACTGGCCTTGTTGCCAGGGCAAAAATCACATTGGGATTACAATGTGTCAGGCTTGACCTGTAGAAGCCCCTGCGTTTACGCATGGGGAGTAATCACTTTTCCCCGCGTCATGCACGGGGGCGATTACAACCTGGAGCAGTGGCCCGCCGAGATTTGGGACGAGGATGTCCGGCTGATGCGGGAGGCGCACGTCAACGTCGCCACCCTGCCCATCTTCGGCTGGGACAACCCCTACCCCGTCACCGTGCCGCTGCCCGACGCCGCCCACAGCGACCTGCTGACAGGCCGCATCCTCTCCGACGAGGTGGCGATAGAGAGCCACGGCATCCTGATTCTGGCCCCGCAGACGGTATAATGGGAACACCATGACACTCACATTGACACCCGAAACCGAGGCCCGCGTGCTGGCCGCCGCCGCCCGGCGGAACGAAGCGCCCGAAGCCGTGGTTGACGCCGCAATCAAAGCGCTTCTGCGGGAGGAGCCGGTGCAGGATGCTTCGGCGGAAGAAGCCGACGACGAGACCGCTTACCAAGAGCGGCAGGCACACTTACATCGGCTTATGGCCGCTGCTCTTGAGGACGCAAAGACGGTAGAGCCTGAGCCTTATGACTCACCAGCGCGGACGTACTACCGTGAGAGCGAATACGGCAAACTCCTCGCGGAGAAGTTCCGCAAGCAAGGGTTCAACGTGTGAGAAGACCCGACAGCACATTGACGGACACCGGGCCACTGTTCGCACTGGCGGACTCGCAGGGCCAGCCGGCGGAACACACTCGTTGCGAGGCGCTGATGAGCACATTGGATCTGCCCCTGGTCACGGTTTGGCCGTGCTTGGCTGAGGCCATGTATATGTGCGGTCAGAAAGGCGGCTGGTTTCTGCAAAAGAACCTGCGACGGCTGCTCCGCGACGGCACCTTGCAGATACACACGTCAACGGAAGCGGAACTCAGCCGCAGCCTCGACTTGATGGAGCAGTACCAAGACCGCCCCATGGATTTGGCGGATGCCGCGCTCATCGCTCTGGCCGAAGCGCGGGGCTATGGGCGCGTCTTCAGCATTGACAGCGACTTCTATGTGTACCGGCTGGCCGACGGCTCCGCCCTGGAAGTCGTTCCGGGGCCGATGCCGCAACGGGGGAGATAATATGAACAAGCCGAAACTACTTCCCTGGCCGCTGCATTGGCTAATCAGCGTAGCCGTAACATTTAGCTTCTGCCTACTCCTGCGGGTGGCGGTACACCAGCAGCCCTGGACGGACTGGGTGTTCGTGATCGGATGGACGCTGATGTTTCCGACCTTCATGCTTCCTGTCATTCGGTATTTGATCTCGAAGCCTCAGCCCAAATAACAGCAGGCGGCTTGGTTAAACCCCGTAATCCTCCCGGTAATAATGCCCGCGAACCTGCCTATAATATGGGTGTCTGACCCGCCAATCGCTGCTCGACAAAGGCAAACCTGGGGAAACGCAGGGACGCAAAGCCAAGGGCCTTCGCACACAACATTCGACGTGCATGGCTGCCTTGCTTCCGAAAGTGCGACAGCATCACCATAACCGCCGGACGCCCGGCCCCATTCTAGAACGGGGCCGGGCGTTTTGCAGTTCGGGCTAGAGGGCGGGGACGCGCCCGCCAATAATAAGGGCATGAAGGTGATGCGGCACGCGCGCCACGCGGACAGAATCATGCGGATCGAGGGGACTCTGGCCGTGGCGGGGGTCGTCGGGGGCATTCTGCTCTGGTCGCAGGCGGCCCACCTGGCCGGCTACGGGTTCGGGGCGGCGGCGTTTCTGAGCCTGGGCGGTGTCCAAAGCGGCGTCCGCGCCCTGCGGGCCTACAACCGCTACTCGCGCGGGACGGAGGGCGAGGACGCCGTGCTGCATGCCCTGCGCGGACTGCCCGACGCTTACACCGCCGTCGCCAGTTTCGTCGCGCCCGGCACGCGGCAGGGCGACATGGATCTGCTGATTCTGGGGCCGGCGGGTGTCCTGGTGGTCGAGATCAAATCTTATACGGGCCGCTACGCCTGCCACGGCGACGCCTGGTTCGCGGTCCACGCCGACGGGTCGCGCCAGCCCCTGCGCGGCAGCGTCTCGCGCCAGCTCAAGCGCGGGCGCAAGGCCGTCGCGCACTACCTGGTGGACTGCGATGTGTCCGCCCCCGTCCACGCCGTCGCCGTGTTCCGGCCCGGCGTCCGGCTCGAGATCACCCACCCCACCATCCCCATCGTGACGCAGGAGGCGCTGCCGGAGTATATCCTGGCGCTGCCCCCGGCCCCGCGTCCCGTGGCGGCGTCGGACCTGGAGCCGCTGTTCGCGCCCGCGCCGCCGGTGCGGAGGTTGCGGGTGCCGCTGACGGCGGGATAGATGTTCACGGCTTCGGCGCGGGAGGCGGGGCCAGAGCAATCAGACCCATGACCGGCAGCGCGGGCGCGGCCTGCTTCTTGGTCATGCCCATTGTCGGCGGCGCGGGTGCAGCGCGCCTCCTAACCCTTCCCATCGTTGCTGGGCCGATAGGACGGGGAAGAGCGAACGGGTCCGGGCCGACCGCAGGATTGTCTGCTTTAAGCCGGGGCAAGGCGACCTTGCCCATGCTGTGACGATGCGGGGCGTGCTTGCCTTTCCCATCAACCTGCTCGTGTGCCGGTCTGGTCTGAGACTTGGCGGCGGACGCAGGCGCAGGCGACACGGCAAGGGGCGCTCCCATCGTCGGGTGCGGCCTGGGCAACAGGCCGCTCACGGCTCCTGCGATGCACTTTAGGATCGGTTTCGGCGGCCTCACAGCCATCTGAGCGCCGGACGCGGGCGGCTTCCCCACCGTCACCGCCTGGGCCGTGCCCGTCCAGCGCAGCAAGCCCGACGCGCAGGAAAGCAACACAGCGGCGGCGTAGGACAGCTTCTTGACCAGCTTCCGGCGGACGGCGAGCAGGCCGACGGGGCAGTCCTGGGTCAGCAGGGTGCCGTCGGCGCGGGTGTAGAAGCGGACGCACAGGCGGCCTTCCAGGCGATTGACGAGCGCCTGCGCCTCGTCCCCCGTCATCTCGGACAGGTTGTAGACGTTCTTGCGGCAGGATTGGCAGAAGCGGGTCTGGTCATCGCCTTGCATCTCGTCCCAGTCGGCATGACAGGGCGAGGCGACTTTGAGGGTCTGGATGGGAATCATCGGCGGGTCTCTTTCGTGGCGCGTGGGCGCGGCCTGTGTTGATCGTTGTCCGTTTAGACCCGGCGGGCGCGGAAGGCTTCAAGGAGTTTTTCAAGCCAGAGGAACCCGGCACTGGAAGTGCCGGTCTACTCAAAGTGAAAGTGCCTCCGGCACTGAGGAAATGCTTCTGAATGGTGTTCCTCAGTCGCGGAGCGACTTTCATTCCATAGTAGACCGGCACTTCCAGTGCCGGTTCCTTCATTGGGTACAATCCTCCCATGATCGCGACCTATGACGACCTGACGCCGGGGGCGCTCGCGCCGCTCGGCTTTGACGACCCCGCCCAGGCTTGCCGCATCCTGCAAGGCATGGCGGGGCATGACGTGCCGGATGCGGCGTTTGGGGCGTTCCTCGCCGCCGTCACCCAGGCCCTCGAAGGCTGCGCGGACCCGGACCGGGCCGTCGCCAACCTGGGGCGCTGGGCCGAGGCGGTCGGCAGCCGCGCATCAGCCTATGCGCTGCTGGCGTCTTACCCCACGGCGGCGCAGATGCTGGCGACGGTCTTTGCGGCCTCGCAGTTCTTCGCCGACCTGCTGATCCAAACGCCCGAGTATCTGGAAGTGCTGACCAACCCCCGGATTCGGGACCGGGGGCGGGACGCGGACGCGCTTTGGGCCGATCTGTCCCGGCGGGTCGAGATCGCGAAGACGGCGAACGCGCGGCGGGACGCTCTGCGGCGGTTCAAGCCGCCCGAAGTACTCCGCATCGGCGTCCGGGATCTGCTGGGGTACGCGGACATGCCCGAAACGGCGCGGGCCATCAGCGACTTTGCCGATGTCTGCGTCCGCATGGTACTTCAGATTTGCGCCGAGGAGCGCGGGCCGGCCGCGCCGCCGTTCGCCGTCTTCGCGCTGGGCAAATTGGGCGGGCGGGAGCTGAATTACGCTTCAGACATTGACCTGATCTTCGTCCACGGGGACGCCCTGCCGGCGGGCGCGGCGACCAAACTAGGCGAGGCGGTGCGGGACGCTTTGGCGAAGGCGACGGACGCCGGGTTTGTCTTCCGGGTGGACCTGCGCCTGCGGCCCGAAGGCCGGTTCGGGCCGGTTTCGCGGTCACTGGAGTCGTGCCGCGCCTATTATGAGTCCTGGGCGGAACCCTGGGAGCGGCAGGCGTTGATGAAGGCCCGCTTCGTCGCCGGGGATGCCGAGGTCGGGAAGGCGTTCTCCGAGATGGCGGAATCGTTCGTCTACCGGGCGCGCGTCGAGGAAACTTTTGTCGAGAGCATCCGGGGTAACAAGCGGCGCTTGGAGCAGAAGATCGCGCGGGCGGGCGAGTCCGACGTCAACGTCAAGGAAGGCGTCGGCGGCATCCGCGACATCGAGTTTACGACCCAGCTCATGCAGCTCGTGGCGGGCGGCGCGAGGCCGCACCTGCGCGGCGGCAACACGCTCCACGCCCTGGAGGCGCTGGCCGCCGAGGGGCTGCTGACGGGCGAGGAGCGGGACACGCTGGGCGCCTCCTACATCTTCCTGCGTACCGTCGAGCACCGGCTGCAAATTCGGGACGAGCTGCCCGTGCGCTGCATCCCACGCGACCCGGACGAGATGCGCCGCTTCGGGCGCCGCCTGGGCTACCCGGAGTGCGCGGCGTTTCTAGCCGACTACCGGCGGCACACGAGCCGCGTTCACGCACTGTTCGAGCGGCTGTTTTACGGCGGCGAGTCCGCCTCCGCTCCGGCTCAGGCCGGGCCGGTGACAGCCAATAACTTGACGGAACTGGCGCTGGCCCCGGACGACCCCGCCGCGCAGGCCGCTCTGCGGGACGCGCTGGCCGCGCGCGGCTTTCGGGATGTGGACGCCGCCCTGGAAAGCCTGCGGCGCAGCGTCTCCGGGTCGGAGTACGGCGGCATCATGCCGGACGCGCGGGCCGCCTTCGCCGCGCTTGTCCCCGCTCTGCTGGAGGGGGCGGGGCAGACGTCGGACCCGGACGCTGCCCTGCGCGGCCTGGACGCGCTGGCCGTCGCCGTCCCCTCGCACGCAGCGCTCTATCAGATGCTGGCCGACAGCCCCATTCTCCTGCCGCGCTTGTGCCTCCTGGCCGCCGGAAGTTCCTACCTATGGCAGATGCTGGTGTCCCATCTCGAACTTCTCGATCTGCTGGCCGACGAGGAAGCGATGGACGCCCCGCCCGCCTTCCGGCCCGCAGCAACCGTCGCCGAGACGGCAGCTCAGTCGCGGCGGGCGCGGCTCAAAACAGGCGCGCGCGACCTGTGGGGGCTGGCGGACACGGCGCAAGTCATGGCCGAGGTGACGGCGGCGGCGGAAGCCGCCCTGGCGAGCGCGCTGCAAATCGCCCGGCGTGATCTGGGGCTTGCGGGCCGCTTCGCCGTCATCGGTCTGGGCAAGCTGGGCGGCGGGGAGATGGGCTACGGGTCCGACCTAGACGTGCTGTACGTCGCCGACGCGGGCGAGCTGGCTCGCGCGGCGCGGCTGGCCGAGCGGGCACAGCGGCTTTTGAAGGAGGACATGGCCCGCTATGGCTTCCGCTGCGAGATGGACGCCCGCCTGCGCCCCGAAGGCCGCAAGGGGCAGTTGGTTCTGGACGTGGACTCGTACCGCGCCTATTACGCCCATTCAGCGGCCACTTGGGAGCGGCAGGCGCTGCTCAAGGCGCGGTTTGTCGGCGGCGACGAGGCGCTGGGCCGCGAGTTCACCGCGCTGGCCGAGGCCGCCGTTTACGGGACAGCGCTGACGGACGCCCAGACAGGCGAAATCCAGGCCATGAAGCGGCGCATCGAGACGGAGCGCTTGAAGGACCCGAACGACCTCAAGCTGGGTCCGGGCGGGCTGGCCGACATCGAGTGGACGGCGCAGATGTTGCAGCTACGGCACGGTGCGCGGCGCGCGCGCCTGCGGACGCCGGGCACCTTAGACGCCCTGCGCCGCCTGCGCGACGATGCCTTGATCACCCAAGCGGATTGGGAGACGCTGGCCGAGACTTACCTGCGCCTGACCCGGCTTCGCAACCGGCTGTACCTGCGGGCGGGCGTCTCCGGGGACGCGCCGCCTGCCCTGCCGGACGACCTGCGCGCGCGGCGGGCGGCGGCTCGTGAGGTCTGCCGGCGGGTGTTCTATGGGGAGTGATACCGTCGCTCAATGCGTCCCGGCGCCGTCCAATGCGCCCGGCACTGGAAGTGCCGGTCTACTCTGGAGTGGAAGTGCCTCCGGCACTGAAGAGGTTTCTATAAGAGGTTTCTATAAACCTGTGCTCAGTCGCGGAGCGACTTTCACCCTAGAGTAGACCGGCACTTCCAGTGCCGGGCGCATTTCCCTCTATTCCCCCTGCGGGACCATCCCCGCGATCTTGCCTTCCGGCGTCAGATGCACCATCCAAATGACCGGCGTTTCGCCGTACAGCGCGCGGTAGCGGTACACCCGCAGCCCGCCCTCGTCCGCGCGCCCCACCGGCGTGAGCGACTGCGGCTGGAACGTGCCCAGCGGGGCGAGGTTGTGATTGGTCTGAGCAATCACGGCCCGCGTCAGCGCGGCGCTCATGGCGGGCGTGAAGTGAGACGGGTCGGCCTTGCCCGCCGCCAAATCGGTCAGTGCCTGCCGCAGCATCTGCGTCACCTGCGGCTCGGTGTCGGTGACCGGTGCGTCCGCCTTTGCCAGATCCGGCAGGTAGAGCTTCGCCAGCCCCAGCGTCAGCGCGTACATCGGGTAGCCCGTCTGGAGGCCGGGGATGTCCACTCCGTTGCTCAGGGCGATGACCGTCAGCTTGTCGTCCGGGAACCGGAAAATGGCCCCGGTGAAGCCTGCCATGGTAGCCCCGTTGTGCCAGATCAGCGCGTGGCCTCCGACACGGGTGACCATCCAGCCGCCGGCGTACTCGGTCGGCGCCCCATTGGGGAGCGCTGGCGGTGTCCAGAGCAAGGCTTTGCTCACAGGGCTGAGGAGCGCGTCGCCGTCCAGGGCGGCATCCCATTTCACCAGATCGTCCACCGTGGAGAGAACCCCGTCGTCGCCGAACGCGACCGTCGGGCTGAAGACGTAAATGCTGTTCTGGAGGGTCGTGCCATCCCAAAGGCAGCCCTGCGCCCGGTTGGCAACCACGATGGAAGGGTCATTCAGCCTCGTGTGCGTCATGCCCAGCGGCCCAAAGAACCGTGTCTGAAGATACTGCGCGTAGGGCTTGCCGCTCACCTTCTCTACGATCATGCCTAACAGATGGTAGTTCGTGTTGCTGTAGTTGAACTGCGTCCCTGGCGTGAACAGCAGCGGGTGGGCGGACGCCAGTTTGATGATCTCGGCGCCGGTGTAGTCTCTGAGGTACGCCCCCCTGAAGATGTCAATCCCGCCCCGGTAGTTGGGGATGCCGGACGTCTGGTTGAGAAGCTGCCGGATCGTGATCGCCTTCCACGATCCAGGCAGGACGCCCAGGTACTTCGTGATCTTGTCGTCCGCGTTCAGCTTGCCGTCCTGGGCCAGACTCAGGATGGCCGCCGCCGTGAACTGCTTGGTGAGGGACCCGATCTGGTAAGCCGTCATGGCCGTGGCGGGCACGGAAAGTTCCAGGCTGGCCGAGCCGTAGCCCTGGGACTTGACGACTTTACCGCCCTGCACGACGGCGACCGACAGGCCGGGGATGTGGCGGCGGGCCATCTCCGCCTTCAGGTAGTCATCTACGCTGTCCGCGCGCGTCTGCCCCATCATCCCTAACCCCAACAGCGCCCCCAGCAGCCAGGCCGCGAGGCTCATCTTTGTCCGTAAGCGCATCCGTTTTCCTTAAAGGCGCTAACAACCCCCGGCTCGCTGAGGCTCGCCACCCCTCCCTGTGAGGGGGGAAAGAGGAATGTCGCCGCCTATTTTTGTTGGGGTCTCTTAGTAACCCTGCTTCTTGCGCCAGACCTGCTGGTCGTGCTGGTTCTGCTCAACCCGCATCTGCTGCTGCTGGGCGTCCGACGCCTGCTCGCCTGCGATTTCCTGGTCCAGCAATCGCTTGGCCTGGAACACCTTCTGCACCGCCAGCGCGGCCTCCGGGGTCAGCCCGCCGGAGGCCGTGCGATGTTCGGTGGCCGTGTGGCTCCATTGGAACCGCCAGCCCTGTGGTGTGCGAATGAGGCGGTCCTCGCCTGCGGCCTCCTGCACAACGTGCCCCCAGGCCCCGCCGCGACTGGCGAGGGATTCGGCGTGCTGCGACCACAGGACGGTGGCGCGGTTCCCGGTGACCACGATGCGCCTTAGGTCTGTTTTGATGAAGTCTCGCTCCCCGCTGCCTTGCTTGGCCTGCCTTCCCCGCTCGTCGGATAGGCGGATGCGGGAGCTCATCTCGGCGAAGTCATACCGCTTCCCGTCCTGCTCGACGTCAACATAATCCGGCGTCAGAAGCGCGATCCTCGCCCCGGAATCCTGGCGGTCGTAGGCGACGTCCTGGGCCATGTAGAGGCGCCTGATTTCGCGCCGGGCCTGGTCGGGCGTCTCGGAGCGGCGGACCGACGTCTGGGGACCATGAGGCGTGGGCATCTGCGCGAGGACGGCTATTGGCAGTGCAGCGGCGAGGGGCAGCGCAACGGCGAGGACAAGTGTCAGCTTCATAAGGATTTCCTTTCACCTTCGCTCAGTAACCGTATGCTTCCCGATGTCGTCGGCGTTGTTCCTCTTCCCGGATCTGCTGAGAAGAGGCATCGTTGATGGACTGGTCAATGGCGCGCGCCTGGTTGAAAAGCGAGACCGAGTCGTCGAGGTTCTGAAGCGCCGCCCGGTTCCGCACCATGGTCAGCGTGTTCAGGGCCGCCAACTCCTGCGGGGAAAGCAGGCTCGCTATGGGCTTGTTCTGCCGGACCGTCAGAACGCGGGTCTGCGTCAGCTTCCAGCCAGCGGGCGTGTGGAACCACTGTTCCGTGCCGGTCGTGTCCAGCGCGAGGGTTCGGGAAGCGTGCCGGAGGACCTGGTGCTGGCCAAAGGCCACATCGGCGCGATCACCGGCCACATGGATGCTTTTGACGCGGGTGGTGGTCTGTGTGTGGAAGCCAAACCTATGCATCTGGGCGTAGTTGGTCTTGAGGCTAGAAAGGAGTTGGGCGCGGTCGCGCCGATCGCCTTTGGGGCCGATGAGAACGAAACTGGGTCCGATCAGGGACGCGGGCGTGGCGGCATCCTGGGCGTCTGCCGCCTGGTCCGAGAGCCGGTAGAGCCGCGTGATTTGCAGGGCGGCCTGGTTGCTTGTCTGGGCGTGGGCCACAGGGGCGGTCAGGGAGAGCGCGGCGGCCAGGGGCAGTGACGCGCGGGCGATCAAATTGATATGTCTCATGGGGTTCCCTTCCATCGGAGCGAGTGTTGTATGTTCCCAAGATTCATTTTCGAGCGCACGAATCCTTCCCGCGCGCCACACTTCTTATTGTTCTTTTTTGCGGGATCTGTTGAGCACCAATCGCATGTCGGTGAAATCCAGCGTCACGGCGTAAGGCGGCGCCTCAGCATTGACTCGCCCTTGCGCGACCATGAATCCGAAAGAGATCGTTAGCGGAGAGGGACCCTCAACGCGGGCCACGTTATCCGCGCGCATCGGGGGTGTCGCCGCCAGCAGCAACGTTCCGAGGCTCATCAGGAGACTCGTCTTCCCTACTCGCTTCATCCGTCTTTCCTTCCTTCGTGCCGTAGGAGTGCAGGAGAACCGCCAGCGAGACGCGCCGGGCGTCGGGTGCATCCGAGCCGCTGATCTGAAAGTCGTCGAACAGCGCCCGAATCCGCCGCGCGAACTCCTGCCGCTGCTCCGGGGCCAGCGGCAGCGCCAGATGGAAGCCGAGTTGAAGCTCGCCGGGCAGGCCGCCGGACTCGCGCCAGTCGCTCCGGTACAGGTCCAGGGCCGAGGTCAGGGCCACTTCAAGCGGCGGGGCATCGCCGCCCAGAGTCGGCGGCGGGGCGAGGAACCGGCGGGCAACCGCCCGGTACAGCTTTTCGGTGATCGGCCCCTTTTGGCGCGTGTGATCTAAAACGATCAGTCCGGCGTCGAGCAGCCGCTTGGTGTGGAAGTAGAGCTTGCCGCTCTGCTCCCCCAGCGCGGCGGACAGCTCCTCATTGGTCCGCGCGCCGTCCGCCAGCAGTTCCAGGATACGCAGCCGGAGCGGGTGGGACAACGCCTTCCACTGCGTGGGCGTTTGCAACTCGAAAATGTCAGGGATGTCTTTCACCATAGGTTTACCTGCCGTCATATTATACTATGGTAAAAAGCGGTTGTCAAGAACACTGGCGATTTTCTTTTTCTCAACTCACGCCCTACAGGGCGAAGAAGAAAGTCAAAGACGGGTTATTTTTAGGTACAGAGAGGCACGGTTGTCGTTCGCCGTGATGACGTGCAAGGAAACGTGGTTGCTAGACTTGTCGGAGTAATCGAACGTGACATCAAAGCCATAAGGATTTAGCCGCTCAATCCCCCGGCTCTTCTGGTCTTTATCTTGGGCATCCAGCAGATTGAGAATGTCTGGTAATGCTTCCCGCGACAGCTTGGGGAAAGAAGTCTCCATTGCCCCCTTGGCTTCCGCGAGTCCAGGAAACCGCATCTCGTCTATCACCCGAGCCAAACCAGACATACCACCCAAAGCCGCCCGAAAAAAACCTGCACCCCTCCCAGGAACACTGTAAGGACGGTGCTCTGTTCCCGCTAACACGAACGCTACAGTGGCCGCGCTGCTACACGAGGCTTCAAGCGATCCACACAGGGAGGCGACCTCCAGCAAGTCTTCTGCTCTGAGCATATAAGTATCAAGGCGGGCCGAGACAGGATTCATCCATCCATGCATTATGTCATCTAGGAGAGCTATGGCTTCTGGCAACATTGATTACGTCCAATACAGAATGCGCCCCTGGGGGAAGCGGCGGGCGATCTCGGCCTCGAAGAAGCGGCGCAGGGACTCCATCAGGTCCATGGGGTAGACGTATTTGACGCCGCCGAATTTGTTCCGCTTCTGCAACCGCGTTTCCTCGGTCATGTCCAGGGTGGTTTTGGGATACCACGACTGGAGCACTTCTTTGGAGCCGGGCGTGAAGCGGTGCGTGATCAACTCGAAGGTGATGTCCGGGGCGAAGCCGACGGCGGCCTGGGCGTCGTCCAGAAGCTGCGCGTAGTGCTGCTCCCAGTCGTCCACGGGGATGATGGGCGCGATGACCAGGCCGATGGGATAGCCGCCCCCGCCCTCGCTGGGGGGCAGGGCCAGACGGCGCAGGGCGTCCAATCGGGTGGAAACGGGCGCGACGCCGCCTTCCAGCCTGCGCGCGACAGGGTCGGCGTTGACCGAGGCGCGCGGGCGGGTGTGGCCGTGGTGGGGCAGGTCCAGCAGCGGCTCCACGGCGTCAAACTTGGTCGTGTACCGCAGGTAAGCGTGCTCGCGCGTCCCGAACCAGCGGATCGTCTCGGCGAGGCTGCCGGTGAGGTGTTCCAGCGAGAGCGGATCGGTGTAGCAGGACGCCTCGAAGGTCGTCCCGGCGTCCTCGTTGCGGCCCGCGCCCGGCTTCTCAGAGTGCGCCAGATTGTCCAGGATGCCGGGAAGGTTGGCGAAGGCGCGGATGACGGGCGGGCCGGCCAGGCTGCCCGCAAGGTAGCAGTACTGGCAGTGAGCGGGGCAGCCCTCGGCGAGATGGAATTGCCAGTCGGCGGACGGCGGGATGGGCTGGAGCTTGGCCGCGCCCGGCGCGGCGTTCACTACCGCCAGCGTCCGCTTGGCCTTGTTGTAGGTGGCGCGCTCGTCCTCCCCGCGCAGCCCGGTCAGCCGGTTCTGCTTGAGGATGGCGACGGGAACGCCCAGCGCCTCGACGCGGCGCTTGATCTGTCGTCCCCAGGGTTGTTCCAGAGCGGCAGGCGTGAACAAAGCCTGTAGGGGCATCCACAGACGGGGATTGACGGAGGTGGTGGGAACGGTCACGGCGGGCTTGTCCAAGAGTGCGAGTGTCATAGTATTCGAACACCGGCAGGGGCGGCGGCGTTCCGAATTGCAGGAGGTTCGGTACATTTACCGGAATTTTCGTGCTCGGCAACGACAATGTTTAGACCAAGCAGGCGCGGGGAACATACAGGATGACGGGGTGAATGTCCCGTTGAACCAACAAGAACACAGACCGAACGCAAAGGATGGCGTCACAGCCCGACAGGGAAGTCATTTTTTGCGTAGAGGAAACAACAAATGCATCTCATTGGCACAATCATCATGTGGCTGGTGGTGGGCTTCCTGGCCGGACTTCTGGCAAAGGCCATCGTCCCCGGCCCGGCGGAGAAGCCGAGCGGCTTCCTGGGCACGGCCATCCTGGGCATCGTCGGCGCGGTCGTCGGCGGGTTCATTTATTACATGGTTTCCGGCGGCAACCGGAACTTCACGACCCATTTTGATCTGCCGAGCATCCTGTGGGCCGCGCTGGGCGCCATCGTGGTCGTCTTCATCGAGCGCGCCATTGCCGGCCGCCGGACGATCTAGGGACGCTGCCGGGCGCACAACTGAATAGACGGAACCGGACCGGGGGCCTTCTCAGGCCCCCGGTCTTTTTGTCGGGGCGGCAGAGAGTCACCGGCACTGGAAGTGCCGGTCTACTCGGAGTGGAAGTGCCTCCGGCACTGAAGAACAGCCACCGGGGACCTGTCCTCAGTCGCGGAGCGACTTCCATTACCGAGTAGACCGGCACTTCCAGTGCCGGTCGCTCTCTTCTGCTGTTGCCGGGCGGCTTCCCGTGCCGGTGGCTCTGCTCTACTCCGCTCGCCACAAGAAGTAGACGCCCAATACCGCGAACAGCAGGGCGGGCGACCAGGCGGCCAGCGAGGGCGGCATTTTGCCGGCCAGGCCCAAGATCTTGGTCAGCAGCAGCGTGTTCCAGGCTACCCACACCATAATGATGCTCAGGAAAATACCCATGTACGCGCCCGCGCGGGCGAAGCGCAGGGCCAGCGGCGGGGCGCACAGCGCGAAAGCCAGGCAGAGGAAGGGCAGGCCCAGCTTGGCGTAGTAACTGAAGGCGACGTCGGTGTTGTCCTGACCGGTGCGGGCCAGCGCGGCCATTTCCGCGCCGAGCTGGGCCATCGTCTGGTCGTCCAATGTCCCCGCCGTCGTCTGCGACAGGCTCTCCAGGGGCACTTGCAGGTTCAGGGTGATCGTTTTTCCGGGCAGGTTGCGCGCCTCGATCTTGATCAGGCCCTCCTGGTCGAACGTCATTATGTGGGCCTCGTATAACGTCCAGACATCGCGGTCGTAGTCGGCGCTTTTGGCCGTGATCAGCGTCGGGAAGCCGCCCGGCTCCGTCGGGTTCTGGTAGATCGTCAGCCCGTACAGTTGCAGTCGGCTCGACTTGCCGCTGGGGGTTTTTCGGATCTCGCGGATGTGGAACGAGTAATCCTGGAACGTAAAGACCTTGTTGGCGGCCAGGGCCGGGGACGTCTGCAGGGCATACGAGAACATCTGGCTCTGCGTCTTTTGGAACTCGCGCCAGGCGGGCGGGACGACGCGGTCGCCGACGAGAAACGACGCCGCGCTGGAAAGCAGGCCGACGACGATGATGGGCAGAAACAGGCGGCGCAGCGGGACGCCGGACATGCGGATCGCGGTGACTTCCGAGTCGCGGGCCATGCGGTTGACGGCCCAGGCGGACGCCAGCGCGACGCCCGGCGGCAGGGTGAGCGGGATGAGGATGGGGATGTTGAACACGATCAGCCGGGCGACGATGAGGGCCGGGATGCCGTTCTTGACGATGTCATTCAGGAGCGGAAACAGCGTGTTGCCGACCAGCATGACTACAATGAGCAAGATGCCGCCGACGAGCGGCAGCACCATTTCGCCGAGTAAATAGCGGTCCATGCGCTTGATCATGGAGAAATCCTCCTACGCCCGGAACTCCCTCCGGGCCTCGTCGAACAGGCCGGACAGGGTGTGGCAGCGAGTAGCGGCGGAAGTAATACGCCTCTAGGTCGGCAGGCGCGAGGGAGCCGCGCGGCGGGCGGGACTCGACGGCGCGCAGGCGGAACGGCTGGCGGGTGAAGAAGAAGGGAACGGCGACGGTCATGGGGTATAATTCCGGCATAGGGCGCTACGGCAAGTTGAGCCGGATCGTGAAATCCGTGATGTCCAGGTCCGCAATGGTCACGCCGTTCTGGACACCGCTCACGATCACTGGAATGCCGCCAACGTACTGTGCGACATCGCCGCCGCTCTCAATGTTAGTGTTGAGATAGTTTAACTGCTGAACCGGCCCGCCCGCAGTAAGGCGAACAGGGACGTTGACGAAGCTGGCGCTCGCTTGATCCGGCGGATACAGCGCATCGAAGTACTTGGGGGTGCTGAAGTTCTCCCCGATCACCTGGATCGTGTTGGTCGCGACGAAGTTGATTTGCAGGGTTTGGATTTGATCCACCGTGATCGCGGAGGTCGCCAGATACACCAGAGGAAGCTGAAACGAGAGGGTGCTGCCTATCGCTTGGGAAGTAACAAGATACTGGCTCGAACCCAGATAGCTTGGCTGAAGCAATTTAGGGTCGCTGAAGCCATAGAAGCCAAAGCCTGTGCCGCCCGGAACGCCGCTGTTGTGCTCGACAAAATTGGTGATGGCCCCGGCGGCGAAGCCGTTCCCATAAGGCGGCGCGACGACCGGAACCGGCCCCGTCGGCCCGGAATTGTTCTGGCTAGGCGTGTCGTTGACGTTGAACAGGACGAAGTAGTAGTAGCTGGGATTGATCGTACCCGCAACAGTCATGGAGATGAGAAGCTGCGGCCCGGAAACAGGGCTGGTGATCCCGCTGCTGGGCGCTTTGGCGCAGCCGGCGGGCAGGAGCAGCAGGCCCGGCAGGGCGGCCAGCAGGGTCCGGCGGGTGATTTTGGGTTGGTCTTCAGGCGTTTGCATTGAAGCATTATAGCAGGATTGAGACCGCATTGACAACGAAGGAACAATCCCGCCCCGCCCCCAATTCTGGGGGAGCCGGAGAAACCCGTAGGGGCGAACACAAGGTTCGCCCCTACAGCTCGCCGGGTGGCCGCGCCTCCGCCTGGAAGACGCTTGCGCTCACCGCCGTCTCCGGGTTGCTGCTGGCGGGGGCGCTGCCGCATCTGGATTGGGGCTGGCTGGCGTGGGTGGGGCTGGTTCCGTTCCTGCGATTGTTCCCGTTCCGCAGCGCGCGCGCCGCGTTCTGGCACGGGATGGCGCTGGGCGTCTTCTACCTCGGCGTCATGTCCTACTGGATCATCGTCTTCGCCGGGCATATCATCGGCCCGGCCCTGAGCACGCTAGGCTGGATGCTGGTGACGGCTTATCAGGCCTTTTATCTCGCCGTCTGGGCGGCGGGCGCGCAGTGGCTCCGGGGCCGACCTAACCCCTGGGCGTGGCGGCTGGGCGTGCCCGCGCTGTGGGCGGTCGTCGAGTGGTGGCGGCAGTCGGGGACGCTGGCGCTGGGCTGGGGCGACCTGGCGTACACGCAGCACCTGGCGCTGCCGGTCTTGCAGGTGACCAAGCTGACCGGCATCTGGGGGCTGGCCTTCCTGATCGTCTTGGTGAATGTGGCGCTGGCGGAGATCGCCCCCTCCACTCCCAATAATGGGGGAGAAGATGGCTCCCCCCACCCCCAATTCTGGGGGAATCGGAGAAGAACCCTCCTGTCTGGCTCCCCCAGAATTGGGGGCCGGGGGGCCTTCCCTCTCCTCACCGCCGCTCTTGTCGCCGCCGCGCTGATCTATGGCGTCCTGACGATCCGCACCGAGCGGCTGCGGCCCACGTTTGTCGCTGCCGCGCTGCAAGGGAACATCAACCAGAACGTCCCGCTGACGCCCGCGTATGTCGAGCGCGTGACCCAGACGTTTGGAGCGCAGAGCCGGGAGGCGGCGGCGCACGGGGCGCGGCTGACGGTCTGGCCCGAAACGGCGTATCCGGGGTATTTGCAGCCCGATGCCGGGTTCGGACCGCGCGCGCGTGTGGCGACGGAGATGATTCGTGACCGGCAGGTGGCCCTGATCGGCGGCGTGGAGTATGATGCGGGCCAGCGCAAAAACGCCAACAGCCTGTTTCTCATGGACGCACGGGGGCAGGTGACGGGAAGCTACCAGAAGCGCCAATTGGTGCCGTTTGGCGAATTCACGCCGGGCCGGCGCTGGATGCCCTTTTTGGAGTCGCTGCACGTCACCCCGTTCGACATGAAGCCGGGGGCAGACACGCAGCCGCTGCTCGACGGCGGGCCGAGCATCGGCCGGATCGGGGCGACGATCTGCTTCGAGTCCTCATACCCGCGCTTCCTGCGGGAGCAGGCGGCGCGCGGGGCGGGCCTGCTGGTGATCTCCACCGACGACACCTGGTTCGGGCGCACGGCGGCGGCCCGGCAGCACTCGGCCATCGCCGCCGTGCGGGCGGCCGAGGCAGACCGCTACCTGGTCCGCAGCGCGGCGACGGGCGTGTCGCAGGTGATTGACCCGACGGGCCGGGTGCTGGCCGAGGCGGGCCTGTTCCGCCCCGCCGTGGTCTGGGCGCCGGTCGAATCGCGGGCGACAACCACGCCCTATGTCCGCTGGGGCGATTGGTTCGTAGGGTTCTGCGCGCTGCTGCTGGTCGGTGTGAGCGCAGTCCCAGCGCGCCCAAAAAAGGGAGGACGGGAAAGGAAAGAAGGGCAGGGGAACTCTGCCCTTCTTTCCTTCCCTGCCCTTCTTCGGACGTCTAAACCTAGTGTTCGTGCTCGCCGCGCAGGAACTTCTCGTAATTCGGGCCGCTGACGCCGTAGTCCTTGCGCGCATCGCCTCGGTAGACTTCCAAGCCCGTCCGCAGGCCGCCGGGCGGGAAAAAGGACACCAGGCGGAACATGCCCTGAGTCCCCGGCGCGAGGGTGCCCGTGGAAACCAGATACGTCGGCGAATCCGGCTCGTTCAGCGCCACTTCCCAGCGCAGGCGGGACCAGCCGCGCGGGACGGACTTGTGCATCCAGAATGCCGACTCAGGGCCGCCGCTGGTCAGGCCGAGGAACAAGGGTTTGGGCTGGTATTCGGGACGAAACAGGTACGGCCCCAGTCGGAGGCGAGTGATGGCGGGCTTGCCTTCGTCGGCGCGCAGCAGCAGCTCGTACATGAAGCCGTCATTGCTCGCCACGCAGGTGAGCATGGGGGCGACTTCCGGGATGATCATAAGTTCCTCCGAATGAACACTAGGGGATGGGACGTAAGGGAATGAACGCTCTCTTATTATAGCACACGCAGATGCTTACGCAAAGGAGTCAACCATGGAACCGACAGAAATTTGGGCGAGCGCGTTTGACATCGTCCGCCGCGCCCTGGCCGTGCCGACTGTCTGGCTGGCAATGCAGGCGGCCCGTCCCCTGACGATTGACGGCAGCTATTTCGTCGCCGCCTTGCCCGCGTCCGAGGAGTATTTGGCAGGCCACTTACAGGACAACCAGGCGACGACCGCCATCGAGGAGGCGCTGCGGACGGTCACGGGCCGCATCCTGGCCTTTCGCCTGATCACGGGCGACTCGCTGGCCGACTGGCAGGCGCAGAAGACGCGCGAGGCGGCCAGCAGCCGCCCCGCCGAAGCGCCCCCGGCGTTCTTCCGGGCCGAGGAACTGTCCGAGCCGCCGCCCGCCTTTTTCCGCTCCGAATCCAGCCCGCCGCCCGCCGCCAGCGAGCCGGCCCCCGCTTCGCCCGCGCCTGCTGCACCTGCGCCGTCTACGCGCGTCGTCAGCCCGTCCTGGGAGAAGCTGAACGAGCGTCTGGGGCAAGGGTACAAGTCCGCGCCCTTCATCAAGTACGCCCACGGCCAGGCGCAGTACATCTTGACGGCCATGAAGCTGATTTCGGACACGATGGACGTCCTGATGCCCCCGCCCGGCGCCCCGCGCGACGACACCCAGGAGCGGATGCTGACCAAGGCCATCGAGCGCCTGAGCGGCATCGTCAACCTGGACCCGCTGTTCCTCGCGCTGGAGCTGATGCGGTTCCGCGAGTCGCAGGGCAAAAACATTGACATCCCGCTGTAGGCTGAGGAGAGCGTGACAAAGCTATGAAGCTCAGTTATAGCGCCAGACTGACCATCTTTATTACCGTCGCGCTCCTTTTGGCGTGTGGTTTCTTCGCCGTGCGCGGCCTGGAAGGCAAGTTCGGCCTGTGGACGGGAGCCGAGTTCGTCATCAGCATTGGGTGGGCCGCCACCTGGACCTATTGGAGTAAGAGAGCATAATCCCGTGTCAGAAGCCTTGACAGCGCCGTGCGGCGTGTGCTAGAATAGGCGTGTTCGCTTAGGGAGGAGCAGCTATGCCGGTCTGTTTGGTTTGCAGCCAGTCTTTCGCCAACTACGTTGTCATTGAAGGCGTCAGGCGGAACATACATAGCCGTAAATACTGTCTGACTTGCTCGCCCTTTGGTGCCCGTAACAACCGCCAGTTGCACAAGCGCCGCTCCTGCCGGAACTGTGGCAAGCCTGTCGGGACGAAAGCCTGGCATTGCTCCAATGCGTGCCAAGTTGAGCGTCAATACCACGATTGGATCGAACGCTGGCTAAAGGGTTTGGAGAGCGGTGTTCTCAAGGGTGGCGCGACAACCACAATGATCCGGCGGTATCTGATAGAAACCCGCGGGGAGTGTTGCGAAACCTGCGGGTGGTGCGAGCGTCATCCGATAACCGGCAGTGTACCAATCACCGTACATCACATGGACGGCGATTCGGATAACAACCGGCCTGGGAACCTGCGCTTGTTGTGTCCGAACCACCATAGCCTGACAACTACTTAACCCGAGTTGCTACCTACAAAGCGTTTTTAGATGGGCCGCTTGCTATAAACCGATTTTAGTGGGCTATTCTGCTACTAGAAATTCGCAGGTAGCAACTCGGGTTACTTACGGCAATCTCAACCGGGGCAAGGGCAAACGAAGAAGAAAATAACGGGGCTATAGCACAGTTGGTAGTGCGTTCCCCTCGCACGGGAAAGGTCAGGAGTTCGAGTCTCCTTAGCTCCACTCCAAGAAAAGGCCGCATCAGAGAGTATCTGATGCGGCCTTTTTCTATTGACTTTCTACTTGATGGGTACGGCGCGCAGGGCGATGTCGCGGGTGAAGGGGGGGACGGGAACGAGCAGGCGCTGCCCCGAGGAGGGCAGGCGCTGGGACTGGATCACGACGCCCCGGCGGGTGTCCCACCAGGCGAGATGGTAGACGCCGGGGCGCGGGACGGGGAGGGCCAGGCGGATGCCGGTCTGGGGCGACGGCGTTTTGCCCGCGCGGTCGTTGAACCAGTTCGAGTCGGGGTCCTGAAGCCACAGCAGGGTTTCGCCCGTGGCGGCGTCCTGAAGGGCGGCTGTCCGCAGGAGGGCGTAGCGGGAGGACAGGGCGTGGGCGAGCGTGAGCGTGGTGATCTGGAGCCAATCGCCCTCGGTGTTTTCCAGCGTCACGACGTGCGGGCCGGCGGGCAGGGCCAGGGTGCGGTCGGTGTTGAAGAGGGCCTGGTAGACGCCGCCGTATTCCGGGAACGACTTAGTGCTCTCGTAGCCGCCGCCCTGGCCCGGCGCGGCGTTGAAGGGATAATCGGCGACGTTCCGGCCGTCCAGCCCCACCCGCAGGCGGCCCTTGTTGGAAACCGTGCCGATGTGCAGGGTCAGCATCGTCGGGCGCGGCAGATTGACGCGGAGCGCCAGCACGCTGCGGCTGTCCGGCTTTTCGGGGCCGAACAGGGTGGACAGGAGCGGGCCGCCCGTCGTCGTGCCGTCGGGGTGGACGACGACCGGCGCGGCCGCTTTCTCGCCCCAGGCCGCCGTGGGGGAAAGGACCAGGTCGGCGAAGGTTTCGGGTGCGTTCGCGCCGCGCGTCGGCGGCGGGAGGGCGAGGGGGGCGAACCGGCGGCGCGGCCAGTCCACCGTCGCCGCGAAGCGTGCCAGGCCGGTGAACCGGGGGTACTGGTCTTTGGGTTCGACATAGTTGTCCCACCACCAGATGGACGCCCCGCCCGCATTCCCCGTCAGGGCGCTGGCCCACAGGCCGTTGTGCAGGTTGGTGCCGATGCCGTTGGGGTCGAACTTGGCGTCCTCGCCGCGCCAGGAGATGCCGAACTCGCCCACGAAGTGCGGCTTGGCATAGCGGTCGTGCTGCCGGGCGTCGTCGAGGATGACCGGGGCGATGTCCTTCATCGTGCCTTCATCGCCGTAGCGGTGCGTCTGGGTCAGGTCAATCTGCGGCAGGTTCCAGACGGCCGGGACGCCGGTCGTCGCGTAGGAATTGGTGACAAGGTGCCGGTACGGGTCATTCTGCTTGAGATAAGTCCCCATCTCGCGCACCCAGGGCGCGGGGGCGTCGGTCTCGTTCCAAAACTCCCAGAAGGCCAGGCTCGTTTCCGGGCCGTAACGGGCGACCAGGTAGCGCAGGCGGCGGCGGTACAGGGCGCGGGCCGTGGCATCGGTCCAGAAGTCAGTGGGAGTCGCGGCGGGACCGCCGTTGGCCTTGTTGTAGGGGTTGACCGGCCACTGCCCCTCGTTGAAGTAGCCGCCGGTCGTGAATTCCCCGTAAGTGCCCAGGGCCATCATGCAGTGGATGCCGTGCCGGGCGGCGAGACGGAGCACCTGATCGAAATACCAGGCGCTGGCGAGGTCGTAGCGGCCGAGGCCGTTCTTTCCGTGTTCCAGGGGCCGGTTCGCCATCCATAAACGGGCGTAATTGCCGCCCGCCGCCGACAGGTGTGGGAACCATGTTTCGTAATCGGCTAGGCCGCGCCGCCCGGCCCAGCAGACATTCTCGCCAATCGGGAAGAAGGACGCGCCGCTGCTGAATTGCAGGTAACGGTCGCTGCCGGGGGCACGCCGGACGAAGCCGGGCGCTTTCGAGGGCTGGACGGTGAACGTGATAGGGGACGATGCTCCGATCCCCGTCGCGTCACGGGCGGTGACGGCGAGACGCCAGCGGCCCGGCGCGGGCGGGCAGAAGCGGACGCGCCATTCGGGCGCTCCCTGCGGCAGTAGGGTCTCGGAGCTGTCGGCGTTCGCCTGCCGGTGGAAGTCCTGGGACCAAAAGCCGGGCAGGCGCAGGACTTGACCGCGCGGGCCGGTGAAGGCGGCGTCCACGGCGATCTCGTCCGGGTCAAAGGGGTTGGCGTAGGTCTTGTCCAGAGTGACCGTCCACTCGGCTTGTCCGTAGGCGGCCAAGCCGGGCGACGGCAAGGCGCGCACGGCGACCCTGGGCGCGGCCTGGACGCACGAAGTCAGGGCCGCGAGAGCAAGGATGAGCGTGCAATGGAGGGCGCGGATCAGGAGGGCATGTACCCCGCCCTGAACGGCGGGGCTTTGGAAGTGCAAATCCCCGCCTGCGCGGGCATAAGAACGGATCAGAAATCTTCGCCCGCGCAGGCGGGGGCTTGCACTTTTAAAGCACGGGGGTTCAGCCCCGTGTCGCATCATGAGGGACGGCATAGTTCCACCACCAGGAGTCGAAGATTGGAGGCCGGATCGTCAGCGGGCGCTTTCGCGCCCAGCGCCGCGCCGGGAGGAATGCTTTTCATCGCCAGATCGCTCGCCAGGACGCGGCGCAGGCCGTCGGCAAGGGCGGGGTAAGTCCAGCCGCGCGCCTGATCCTGCAAGTTCTTGAGCAGGAACGACTGCCGGGCGGTCATGCCGATCATTTCGCCGGACAGGACGGCCTGGACGTCGGGCGGCAGGCCGCCTTTGACGTTGAAGCCGTTCAAGCGCTGGTCAGCGAGATATTTCGCCCCCCAAAGGTGGCGCAGGTGCCGGGCCAGCATGACGAACGTCCGCGCGGCGACGCCGTCCGGCTTGTCGCCCACGTCCAGCATCTTGTCGGCTTCGTCCAGGGCGCGGCGCGGGTCGCGATGCCCCACGGCGTCCAGCAGGGCGAAGATGTTGTCCTGGACGGTATGCATCCCGACGGCTTCGGCATCGGCACGGGTGACCTGGGCCCGGTCGCCGGCGTAGGCGATGGCCTTTTCCAGTTCGTTCATCAGGACGTGAAGGTCGCCCGTCTTGCCGCTCCCGCCCCGCTCCGCCGCCGTCGCCTTGGCCCGGTCGGTAATCAGGGCCAGCGCGGCCGGCTCGATTGTCTTGCCGCGCGCTTTGAGCAGGGCGTTGGCGCGGGCCTGAAGGCCGCTCTCGCCGGGCGCGTCGCAGAGCACGGTCGCGCCGGCTTTGGCGATGGCGGCCAGCAGCTTCGCCGCCACGGCCTTCCCCTTCGCCTTTCCGGCGTCGTACTCCGTCGCCCCAGCCACTAAGACAAGGCAGGACAAGTCGCCCAGCTTGGGCAGGCCCGCCGCCAGCGCTTCTTGGTCCTCTTTGCCCAGGCGCTGGATGTTGGTGACGACCACGACGCGGCGCTCGGAGGCCATCGGGGCGCCCCCCGCCGAGGCCAGCACGGCGCGGGCGGCCTCGCCCGGCTCGCCGGCCCCGGTCGGCGGGATGTCGCGCTCCTCGCGGTCAAAGTCGGCGAAGGACGGGTCGAGCAGCGGCCCGGTCAGCTTCTGCCAGGCTTCGCGCTTCAGCGCGTCGTCGCTGCCCAGGAAGAGGTAGACGCGCTGGATAGGCTCAGGGAAGCCTTTGGCGAGTTTCGAGTAGTCGAGTTCCATAGATGAAACGATCCTATCCCGGCGCGCAAGCGCGCCATCCTTCCCTCAAAGGGAGGGGTTCAGAAAGAGGGACGGGGTTCCCCCGCCCTTTCTTTTCCACTTTCTTTTCCGCCCTTTCTTTTCCGCCCTTCTTGCCTCTCCTTCTTGCCTCTCCTTCTTGCCTCTCAGGTCCTTGCGTTCGCCCTCGGCGAGCCGGGGGAGACGATCCGCCGCCACAGACGCAGCAAAACGGCCCGGCGGGCGGCGGCCTCGAAGCGCGGCAAGGCTTCGTCCCACTTCTCCACGCCGCCTGCCAGGGCGCCGGGGCGCGCGTAGCAGGCTTGGGTGAAGGCGCCGGTCAGCGCGAGGACGAGGGGCCGCGAAAGGGAAACGCCGAACTCGCGTTCCAGCGCGGGGAGACGCGGCACGACGCGGGCGGCGTGCTCGGCGGGGGTCTCGGACGGGCGGCGCGGCAGGCCCAGGCGGGCCAGGGCGCGGGCGAGGCGCGCATAGCGCCGCCCCAGCTCGGTGCGCGGGGCTTGCGCCGGGACGGCGCCTGCGCGGAACGAACGGGAGCGATTCGCGCGCCAGCGGTCGTACACCTCGGTCTTGAGGACGTAGCCCACGATGAGCGCGATGCCGGCGAGCAGGGGGGACACCAGGCCCCAGCCTGCGCCCAGGCCGGCCCGGAGCCGCGCGAGCCAGTTCAGCCAGTCGGCCCGCCCCCGTCCTTTGGCGGTGGGGACGGAGCCGTCGGTGACCGATCCCTCCGTGGCATCGAGGGCCACCCAGCCCGCGCCGGGGAAGTAGACTTCGGTCCAGGCGTGCTTGTCCTCGCCGCGCAGGTTGAAGCTGTCGCCGTTCGGGTCGCCGGGGGCGAAGCCGGTCGCCAGCCGCGCGGGGATGCCCGCCGTGCGGCAGAGGACCGCCAGCGAAGAGGCAAACATGTCGCAGTAGCCCCGACGCTTGTCGCTGAGGAAGTAGCGCACATGGTCGGCGTCTTCGGGGATCGGCGGCGGGGCGAGGGAATACACGCAGCGCTGCGAAACCCAGGCGCGCAGGGCCAGCGCCTCGTCCAGCGGGTCGCGGCGACCCGGCGGGAGGGGCCGGACGGCCTCGGCCACGGCCTGGCGGAAGAAGGCCAGGTCTTCGGATTGCGTGATGCCGCTGCCGCTCGTGCTCAGGTAGAACCGCCGCACTTCGGACGGATAATCGGTCCCCGCCCGGCGCAGGCGGTCCTGGGTTTCGGGCTTGGCCGCGTCCGGGGCGGGGCGGGAGACGACGGCGTAGGGGAAATGGACGGGGCCGCCGGAAACGAAGTCCAGCCGGCCGTCCTTACCTTCACGCGCGCCCTGATTGAACCGAGCCGCGTCCACCCCCAGGATGAGTTGGCGCGGGTCGGCGGCGTAGTAGAACTGATTGGTGTCGCCCAGGACGCGGAACAGGGCGGTCATCGGCGGGACGGCGGGATCGTCTACGTCCCCCGGCGTCAGGAGAGGGCCGACGTCATAGCGCTCGCCGCCGGCATCGAGGCCGGCGTCTTGGGCGGGCGTTTTCGCCTCCTCCATCGAGCTTTGCCAGCCCGCGCCGGTATAAAGGTCGTAGGTGCGCCCGCGCCAGTAGTGCTCCTGGCCGTCGGAGGGCGTCACCCGCATCACGACCTCGGCGCTCGACGACCAGGCGGCGCCGGTCCCGATCTGCAAGTTGTCGTCGTCCGAAAAGCGCTGGGCCGCGCTGGCGGCGGGGATGGGCGGCCGGATGGCGGCCAGCCGCCGGATCGCCTGCGCCAGCGACAGACGCGCGAAGACGGCCTGGGCGGGGACGATCACGACCAGCCCCGCCAGCAGCACGGCCAAGCCGCACAGCCCGGTCTGGGCGAACTGGGCCAGCAGCAGGCGCGGGGGAACGGCGCTGCGCGCCTCAGCCGCCGCCCGCACCCGGTTTTGCAGAAAGTTCTGGTGGATCAGCAGAAAGATGACCGTCAGGATGAAGACGCCGAAGCAGACCAAGACCGGGTCGTTCAGGTCCACCGAGGCCGCCAGCCCGAGCACGGCCATGGCGGGGACGGCGGTCCCCATCACGCGGTTGTCGCTGCGCAACGCCCAGGCCCAGACCGTGCCGATCCAGACCAGGGCCGAGAGGATATGCAGGTTGGGGGTGTCCGCCCCCACCGGCAGGAACTGCTCCAGGACGATCTGCCCCCCGACGATGCCGGCCAGCAGCAGCAGGATGACGGCGGCGAAGCCGAAGTCCACGGTCTGGGACTTGATCCCCATTTGACGGCTGCCGTAGGAGAACACGATCCCCAGCCCCGTCAGCGCCAGCGTCCGGCCTATCCAGCCGGGGTCCGGCTGGGGCAGGGCGGCGCTGGCGGCCAGGATGCCGCACAGCGCGATCACGCCCCCCGCCAGGTACAGCGGCAGGCTGGGCGTCTCGGCGGCGCCCGCCGCATTCTGCCGCGCATTATCCACTCCAGCCATCGTCGTGCCTTTCCAGGATCGTCCGCAGGTCGTCGCCGCGCCGGACGACGCGCACCCCGGACCCGCCAAAGGAGTCGGGCAGCGCGGGCCGGCCCGCGCGGAACGAGGCCGCGTCCAGCGCGAAGCCGAAGCGCTGCCCGCCGCGCGCGGTCCACTCTTCCAATCGTTCGGTCAGGCGCGGGTCGGGGGCGTCCGGCGTGATCGTCACCAGGGTCGCCGCCCGTCCGCCCGCCGCCCCGTCCGCCTCCAGCACGTCGGCCAGAGACCGGGTCGCGGTCGCCTGCACGCGCGCCAGCGTTTCCAGGAAGCGGGGCATCTCTTCCGGGCTGCGCGCGGGGGCGGCCTCGTCCGCGCCGGACAGGGCGATCAGCAGCCGGACGGTGTGCCCGTGGCGCAGCAGGTCGTCGGCCAGCGTGGCCGCGAGGGTGACGGCGCATTCCAGCGCGCCGTCCTCGCCTGCGCCGGTCCCGGCATACGCCTCGCGCGACAGGTCCAGGGCCAGGGTGACGTCCAGCGTCACGCCCTGGGCGTACTCGGTGACGGCCAGCGTGCCGGTCCGGGCGGCGGTGCGCCAGTGGACGCGGCGCAGCTCGTCGCCGGGCGCGTATTCGCGGACGCCGTAAAAGTCGTCCCCCACCCCGCGCGTCAGCGCGCTGGCCGTGCCGCGCCACCCCTGGACGGCCGCGCCGCGCAGCCACGACTCCTGGATGGGAACCAGGGCGGGGTAGACGGTCAGCTCGGAAACCAGCGGCATCCGCTGCGCGAACGTCTGCAAGCCGAGCGGGTCGGTCGAGTAGATCTGGGCCGGGCCGATGGGGAAAACGCCGCGCCGCCGCGCTTCGATTTGGCAGCGGGCGATCCCCTCCTCGCCCGGCCACACACTCAGGACGAGCGGCGGCGGGCCGCCGACGAACCCGATGCCGCGTGGGAGCGCGTCGCGCACCAGCAGGTAGAACTTGGGCAGCCGGCTAGCGTTGCCGAGCCGGTATGTCAGCGGCACAGCCTCGCCCGCCGTCGCCGACAGGGGCAGGGCGCGTTCGCAGGTCAGCCCGCCGAGCATCAGCCAGCCCATGACGTAGGAAACGGCGGGGATGAGCCACAAAATGGCCGCCATCAGGTACAGGCTGGGAATGCCGAACAGCACGGCGACGATGGCGACGAACAGCCCGGCGATGTTGAGGACGAAGCGTTTCATGGAAGACTTGCCGTTATTGTACCCGAAGCGGGTTTGGGATTCGGTAGCAGCTCGGTCGCGTCTGCTTTAGAACAACCAAAGAACAGGGCGGGTAGTGGTTTCAGGAGTGTTGTTGGCTCATAGCTATTCCCGGTGCCATCTGGGTATTGTAGTGGTGCAGGAACAGCCGCAGGCAGTTCTCGTGCATGACCTCTGATGCATGACTTATGATGCATGACCTCTGATGCATGACCTCTGACTTGCTGAACGAGAGCGTCTTTCGCACAAACCGGGCCAGACGCTGCCGGAGCGTGTTGTTGAAGCGCTCAATGTGGTTGGTCTGGATGTGGTTGGTCTGGCCGCTGCCCTTGCCACCGGGCGAGTGCTGGCCCTAGTGCTGGCCCTCCGGCACCACCTTCTGGTAAGCCTCCCAGCTGATAGGCTTCCCAGAAGTCGGTGAAGGCCAGCGCGTGGCGCAAGGCCAGCGGCACCCGCTCCCAGAGCAGGAGCCAGCGGCACCCGCTCCCAGAGCAGGAGGCAGGTCTTCTGGCTCCGGTCGCCGATGGCGTAGGCGACGACCTGACGGGTGCGGCGGCACAGCGCCAGCCATACCCATCTCTTGTTCTAATATCTTGTCCTTGCGTCTTGCGACGAACGACCAGAGTTCGTCGAGTTCCAGCACATCAGGTCGAGTTCCAGCACATCAGCGAGTTGGGCCGGGACCAGCGTCGCCGTGAGCGGCGGCAACTGGCAGGCTTTTTAAGATTTCTGTTTTTAGCCACCCGCTCAGGGTGTTGCGCCCAACACCAAAGATGCGGCAGACCCCGCGCATGGAGGCGCGCTCCTGGTAAGCGGCAAGCGCATGAGCCTGAAGCTGTTCACGCTGGGCGCGGCTGTCGGCCTGCTCCTGGGGGTTCCCAAAGGTGCGGCGGCAGTCGTGGCAACGGTAGCGCTGGTGTCCGGCCTTAGCGCTGGTGTCCGGCCTTATCCCTGCCATGATGGATGATATTCTGGCTCTGGCAATGGGCGCAGTGAATGACTTGGATGACCATGCTCGGAGTCTACCCAGCGGACGAACCAACAACACACTCGAAACCACTACCCAGGGCGAACCTTGTGTTCGCCCTTTCTGGGCCTGTTCGCTCTCCTGAGGTAGGCACTCAGGAGAAGCGAGATCGGACACGATTGGACCACTCCCTGGAGTCCAAAGCCTTTGCTATAGCGATGAATGAGGGGGGCGCGATGAATGAGGAGGGCGCGCCAACGGACGCGCGAAAAAAGCCGCTTCCGTGTCCGAAAACGGCGAGACAAGAGGGCCACGGGCGGTCATAATAACCCTATGAACCTCGACACCGCCCGCTCTTATCAGGCGCTTTTAACCCACGACGCCCGCTTTGACGGCGTTTTCTTTGTCGGCGTCTCGACCACGCGCATCTACTGCCGCACGATCTGCACGGCCTGCGCGTGCCGGGGACGATCTCGCGCTGGAGCCGGGCGGCGATGTGGAAGCGACCCCGGCGGTCGCTGGACCAGAGTTCCGGCGGATGATGTGTAGGGGCGCGATTCATCGCGCCCTTTCCAATCCGCGCCCTTTCCAATCATCGCGCCCTTTCCAATCATCGCGCCCCTACACCCTATAGGAGACATCCCATGACCACCTATTACACGACTACCTATTACACCTATTTCGACAGCCCGATTCAGCCGCTGCTGCTGACGTCCGACGGCACGGCTCTGACGGGGCTGTTCATGGTCGCGCACAAACACGGCCCAGAGGTCGAGGCCGGCTGGGTCCAGAGTGACGAGGCCGCGCCGTTCGCCGAGGCCAAGCAGCAGCTCGGGGCCTACTTCGCGGGGCGGCTGACCACGTTCGACCTGCCGCTCGCGCTGGGGGGCACGGCCTTTCAGCGGCGCGTGTGGGACGAGCTGCGCCGCGTTCCACACGGTGAGACGGTTTCCTACGGCGAGTTGGCGCGGCGGATCGGGCAGCCCACCGCCTGCCGCGCGGTCGGCCTGGCGAACGGGCGCAACCCGCTCTCGATCATCGTGCCCTGCCACCGTGTCGTCAGCGCGAACGGCAACTTGATCGGCTACGCCGGGGGGATCACGCGCAAGGAGGCGCTGCTGGCGCTGGAACGTCTGACACGGCTGCCTTCGGGGTGACTTTTTACACGAAAGATTGTTTGATCGCCTGACAGTAACTGCGAAAAAATACTTAGCAGCAATACTTGACAATGTTGAACAGACATGATATACTCGATGAAAGTAGATAGTGACGGGTGATAAAATACCATCTATCTACACGAGTAGATGCTTGATGACAAACCTAAAACGCCCCAGCCGCGACGACGTGGCGCGACGCGCCGGGGTCTCCGGCTGGACGGTGTCGCAGGTGCTCAACGCCGGCAGCAGGTTTCCCATCACGGAGGAGACGCGCGCCCGCGTCCTCGCCGCCGCCAGGGATCTTGGCTACCGGCCTAACCACATGGCGCGCGCCCTGGTCACCGGGAACATGGGCCTGGTGTCGCTGTGGATGGGCAGCATGTCGCCCTACTACTCCCTGGTCGCGCGGTGTTTGCAGAAGCATCTCCGGCGGCACGGACTTCCCATGCTGATTACCGAGCTGGACGGCAGGGCGGAGGAGGTGTCCCCGCTGTCCTGGTCCGTGGACGGGATCATCGTGGTGGATTACCCGGAATACTTTCGTGCCTTCCTGAAAGCCCACCCGAGGCTGACCGTGCCCTTCGTCAGCATCGGCGACTATTACATCAAGGACGGCGATTATGTCGGGGTGGACCTCCGCTCCGGCGCGCAGGAAGCCATGGCGCACCTGTTCTCCCTCGGGCGCCGGCGCGTGGTCTTCGTCCGGGAGGACAAGCGGGAAACGGACCCGGCGACGATGTGCGAAGCCCGCTTCGACGTGTACACCATGCGCATGAGTCAGGCCGGGCTGACGCCGGAGTACCTGTCTGCGACATCGCGCGCCGAGGCCCGGCAAAGCATCCAGACCTGGATAGACCGGAACGGCATCCCGGACGCCGTCTTCTGCCACAACGATGATCTGGCGATGGGGGTTTATCGCGGGCTGTGCGACGCGGGAATCCGTGTGCCGGAGGAAGTGGCGCTGCTGGGCTGTGACGGCATCGAGGACGTCGAGTACCTGGAGCGCCCGCTGACGACGATCGTTCAGCCGGTGGAGCAGATGTGCGCGCTGGGCTGGGAGTACCTGAGCCGGCGCCTGGCCGATCCGACCGCCCCGGCGCAGCAGGTCGTTCTCAAGCCGGAACTGGTCATCCGCGCCTCCACGCGCTGCGGCCTGTAGTTCTCTCGAAACGTCAAAGAAAGGAGGTAAGTGTGGAAAACAAGTCTCTCCCGATGCCGGTGGTCATCGGCGTCATCGTGGTCGTCGTGCTGCTCGTCGGCTTCTTCGGCTGGCGGGCTGTCAATGGCGGTCAAACCGACGCGCACGGCGTTGATCTTTCCAAAGCCGCCGTGCAGCCGAGCAACATGCAGTACGGGAACAAGCCGAAATAGGCTTTGCCGCCCGTAAAGCGGGCCTGCGTCTCCGCTGACTGCTCCCGCTCTTCTTCTGCTATCCTCCCAAGGAGGAAGCCAATGTATGCCTACACTCGAAGACTCTTTACCCGAAGGGCCTTTACGCTGATCGAGCTTCTCGTCGTCATCGCGATCATCGCGATTCTCGCCGCCATTCTCTTCCCGGTCTTCCAGAAAGTCCGCGAAAACGCCCGCCGCGCCTCCGACCAGTCCAACCTCAATCAGCTCGGCCTGGCCGAGACGCAGTACGCCCAGGACGCCGACGAGAAATACAGCGGCGCCTACAAGCAGTACAAGAATGACGGCTCGAACCGACGCATCCATTGGCCTGAGATCATCTACCCGTTCACCCGGTCCTACGGCGTCTACCTCGACCCGAACCAGACCACGCACATGGCGAACGACAACATGAACGGCGGCAATGCCGCGAAAGATGACAGCGGCAATCTGCTCAACAAAGACATCTGCCCCGGTTATACACCCGCGAATCCAAATGGTCAACCGTGCGGCGGAGACTACTCGATGAACTGCATCACCACAACCGACGACGGTGCCACATACCAGAACCCACCGGTCGGCACTGGCGGCGCCCAGTATGACGACGCCGCAGGAGCGAGCCTGGCGGCGATCACTTCTCCCTCGGAGACCATTAGAGTTGTGGTGCAATTATTCAGTCTCTTGACTCAGGAATGGCTTTTCTTGCCGCTTGGAGCGGCTGTGAGGCCCCTGGTGACGATAAATTGACAAGATTTTCATTCAGGAAGCTATAATGCGCTCAGGGAGCCTTACAGAGCCAAAAGGCTTATTTGCACCACAACTCTATTTATATTACGGATGGACGGCTGCAAGACAACACTTGGGACGGTGCCTACACCAGTGTCACTCCCGGCACCTACTATGGAGACAACTGGACCAGAGAAGGCGGATGCAACTGGGGCTGTTCTCCTCCCGACCACGACAACTTCGACAAGCGCCACTCGGATGGGTGCAACGTCCTCTGGTACGACGGCCACGTCAAGTGGCTGCGGTCTTCCATGAAGACCACCGGCAAGTATCCCGGCGGCTCACCCTACTACTGGTATGTGGTCAAGCCCGAATAGGAACGCCCTTGCCCCGGTGCGGGGATGCCCACCTCGCGCCGGGGCGATCTCCGGAAAGAATGTTCCGCATGAGAACCCCCACCCTTAGCCCCTCGCCGCCCCGGCGCGGGGCTTTGCACGTTCCCGCCGAGGCGGCCCCACCCCCGACGCCGCCCCGTTCGCGGCGCGTGCGCGTCGTGGCTTTTGCCTGCCTGGCGCTCCTGATGACCGTCGCGGGGCTGTGGCTGGCCGACGCCTGGCGGCAGACGGAGCGCCGCGAGGCGTTCCTGCCCCAACTGGAGGCGATGGCCCGCCGCTCCCCCGACGGCCCCCTCCTGGCCCTGCTGGGCGGGCGTCTCGCCGAGGCGCACGACCCGGCCGCCGCCGACACGCTGCGGCACGCGGTCGTGGCCGGGGAGGGGACCGCCCTGGTCTGGCAGACCCTGGCCGCCACGACCGCCGCGACCGGCGACCGCCGCCGCGCCCGCGCGGACCTCCTGCTGGGCCGCAAGGCGCTGGGCGCCTGCCCCGCCCTGGACGACGCTCTGGCGCGGGCCGGGGGGCTGGGGCCGGCCCCGGACCCGGGCGCGCTGGCCCAGGCCATCGCCCCGGACGGCCCCGCCCCCTTGACGGACGCCTACACGCGCGGCAGTTTCCTGAACGGCCTTTTCCGGTGGTGGGGACGACGCTTCCCCGAGCGGAGCGGCTTCCGCACCCGTCAGGAGTGGGCGCAACAGGACCCCAGCAATGCCCAGGCCCAGCGCCTCTGGGGGCTGGCGCTGGTGGAAAACCGCCGGCTGCCGGAGGCGGGCGCCGCCCTCGCGCGGGCCGTCGCCCTGGCCCCGCGCTCTCCTGCGGCGCACCTGGCGCTGGCGGACACGCTGGAGCAGGGCGGCCTGCGCGAGAAAGCCGGGTTGGAGTACATCGCCTGCCTGAAGCTGCGTCGGGACTGGCTGCCCGCCTTGCTCGGGCTGGGTCACAACGGCCTGGAAGACCAGTTGGGAGATGCCGTGCCAGCCTACCAGCGCGCCACGCAGATCGCCCCGCAGTCGGCGGAAGCCTGGGTCGGCCTGGGCCGCGCCTATTTTCAAGACACTTCCACCTACTCCCAGGCGTTGACGGCCTTCCAAACGGCCGCCCGCCTGGCCCCGGACCGGACGGATTTTTGTGCCAGCTATGCGACCGTGCTGCGCCAAACTTCGGGCGCGGCTCAGGCGGAACCCCTGCTGCGGCGACGCCTGCGCGCGGCCCCGGACGATGCACAGTGCCACTACCTGTTAGGGATGATGCTCATGAATGATGCTTCCTCACCAGCGGCGGAGACGGAAGCGGAGACGGAAACGCGCGAGGCGCTGCGGCTTTCCCCCCGTCAGCCGCTGGCCGAAGTGCAGCTCGCCCAACTGCTCCTGCGGCGCGGTGACGCCCGCGCGGCCGTGTCCCTGCTCCAGGACGCCCTATCAATAAATCCCTATCAGGTCGGGGCGCTTAACTTGCTGACTCTGGCCGCCCGGAAGGTGGGCGATGTGAAGACGTCCGAGGCGCTCTCGGCGCGGTCACAGTCGGTGTTTGCGGATCAGCAGCATCTGCGCGTGTTGGAGGCCCAGGAGCACCACGCTCTGATGAACGGCCAAGTCCACCAGCAGCTAGCGCAACTCTACGGCCGCATCGGTCAACCGGAGCGGGCGCATCAGGAACAGGAGATGGTGCGCCTGCTGCGGACGGACCCGAAAAGGGTGGCGCGGGATCAGCAATTTCTCCGAGCGTCCATGCAGCAGATCTTGCCGGACGCGGGGCACTAAATCGGGGGTGCCCTCGCGTCACGGCTGAACACGGATGAAATGGTCGGCCATCAGGGTCGGGATTGAGTTGTTGGCAATCATCTTGCGGGCCGGCATGTGGCAAGTGATGCAGCCGTCACGCGGGTTCACCGGGCACAGCATGATCGCCGCCGTCCGCAGCGGCTGCGGGCGGTGCGCGGCGGTCGCGGTGTGGCAGCTCAGACAGACGGCTTCATAAGCCTTCGTGTCCGTGCCGACGTCCGCGTGCGGGTCGTGGCAGGTGGCACAGGACAGCGCCCCGTTGCTGCGCCGGAAGCACCGGCTCTGGGCCAGGCCGAACGGCTGGAAGCGGTTGGTCTGGTCCGTCGTCACCGGATGGGAGCTTGCCATGGCGCTCCCGTGGCACTGGCCGCAGAGAGCGATTTGGCGGTCGGCAGACCAGTTCTCCGAAGCCGCCATCGGGTCCTGGGCATATTTGCCCGCGCGCATCAACGCGACGTGCGCGCCGCCCGCCCCGTGACAGGACTCGCACCCGACGCCGAAAAATCGCCGCGCGGGAACGACGGTCTCATGGGACGCCATCACGGCATGGCAGCGGAAACAGGTGCGTGCGTCCTCCGGGGCAAGCACCCGCGCCAGGGCGTGCGGGTCCAGGTCGGCATCGCCGGGCGTCGTGTACCACTTCCTTTGGTGCGGGAAGTAGCTCATCCGCCATTCCGCCACGCGCCCCCCCTCAACAAGCGACACATAGGTCATGCCCGTCTTCCCGGAGCCGAGCGCGTAGTCCAGCGGCTGGATGGAGTCGAGATGGGCGGCCAGCCCCATCCCGAAGCGGTCGGCGTGCCTCGCCAGGATCAGGCCCGACCCGGCGATCAAGCCCGTCGCGGGGGCCAATCGCCCGAGATCGGCCCGCGTCATCGCCTTCAGCGTCTGCGCGTGGCGGCTATGGCTTTGGCTCGCGAACTCCTTCGGATGGCACTCCGCGCAGGCGGCGCTGCCCACGAATACGGGCGGCGGCGCGGCAGCCGGCGGACCGGCAGAAACCGAGAAAGCGACAGGGGGAAGCCGGCGTGGCGTGGGGTTATGTCCGCAGCCCGCCATGACCACCAGAAATGCGTTCGCCGCCACCGCGGCGAACAGGGCGCCGCGCAGTGCAGAAAAGCGCATCCTCCCACCTCCGCATAAGCCTCTCGCTGTTTTTGCTATCTCTCATGTTCGCCCGCCGACCCGAAATTCCCTGTATGCTTTTCCCGTCGGAGGGCCTGCCGGCAGCCTCACAGCGCCGTGGGCACGGGGACGCGGTTCAGGATTTCCTCGATGATGGCGGGGCCGGTGACGCGCTTGACGCGGGATTCGGGGCGCAGGATGAGGCGGTGGGCGAGGACGGCGGAGGCGAGACGCTTGATGTCGTCGGGGAGGACGTAGGTGCGGCCCGCCACGGCGGCATACGCCTGGGACGCATGGAGGAGGCCCAGGGAGCCGCGCGGGCTGGCGCCCAGGGCGGCCTGGGGGTGGGTGCGGGTGGCCCCGACGAGAGCGACGATGTAGTCGCGCAGGGCGGGGGCGACAAAGACGGAGCGGGCTTCTTCCTGGAGGCGCAGGATGTCGTCGCGCGAGGTGATGGCTTCCAAAGCGTCGAGCGGGCGGACGCGCGTCTGCTGGGCCAGAATCCGGCTTTCCTCGGCGGCGTCGGGGTAGCCCAGGGACAGGCGCAGCAGGAAGCGGTCGAGTTGGGCTTCGGGCAGCGGGTACGTCCCGTGGGACTCGATGTGGTTCTCGGTGGCGATGACGAAGAACGGGTGCGGGAGGGCGTAGGTGATGCCGTCGGTCGTCACCTGCTGCTCTTCCATGCACTCCAGGAGGCTGGACTGCGTTTTGGGCGTCGCCCGGTTGATCTCGTCGGCCAGCACGATGTTGGCGAAGACGGGGCCTTCGCGGAACTCGAACTGGGCGGTCTTCTGGTTGAAAATGGTCGTGCCGGTGATGTCGGCGGGCAGCAGGTCGGGCGTGAACTGGACTCTCTTGAAGACGAGGCCGAGGGCGCGCGCGAGGGCTTTGGCGAGTGTGGTCTTGCCGACGCCGGGGATGTCCTCGATCAGCAAATGCCCGCCGGCGAGGAAGGCAGTCAGGGCCAGGTCAATGGCGGGGCGCTTGCCGACGATGACCGTCTCGATCCCGTCGGCGACCCGGCGCATGGTTTCGGCGATGGCGAGGAGGCCGGGGGATGTTTGCGTCTGCGGGGTCGCGCGTTGGTCGAGGGCCGATTGTTCGGGAAGTTGCGGCACGGGGGATTGTCGTGTGTCCACTCAGTTAAGTTCGCCGTTCTCGGTCGTTGATCTCATAGGATTATACCCACACGGCGGCGAGACTGCACGGCAACTCAGCAAAGCGGCGAATCAGCAACGCGGCAACTCAGCAGACGGAGACGATCTCGAAGTGCATGATCCCGCCGGGGGCCTGGACTTCGACCTTGTCGCCGACTTTATGGCCCATGAGGGACTTCGCCATCGGGGACGTGTTCGAGATGCGGTTCTGCATGGCGTCGGCTTCCATGACCCCGACGATGGTATACTCGGTATCGTCGGCGTCCTCGTCGCGGACGGTCACTTTGGAGCCGAGCGTGACGATCTCGCCGCCGCCCGCCGACTCGATCACTTTGGCGCGCTCCAGCATCTGCTTGATGTTGTTGATCCGGCCTTCCAAGAAGCCCTGCTGGCGCTTGGCGTCGTGGTAGTCGAAGTTCTCGCTCAGGTCGCCCAGCGAGCGGGCATCCTTGATGCGCTCGGCGATCTCCCGGCGTCCGGTCGTGGTCAGTTGTTCCAGTTCTTCTTCCAGCTCCTTGTACTTGGCCGGGGACAGAACGATTTCATCTTCTTGCATGGGCGTGTGCGCTGCCTTCCTCGATTCCCTCGACGCTCCTGTGGACAAACACCAGGGGGACAAACAAAAAGACGGAAGCCGCTCTGGGAAGAGTCCAGGCGTCGGCTCCGGTGAGTTCATCATACCACAGGGGGCGCGCGCTGTCAAATGCCGCCTCGTCATAGTATTTTTTCGGACACAGTATTTTTTCGGATACGGGGCAGTTGGCATGGATTATGCAGGAGAGGACAGTGGACTAGAAGAAAGGAGCCATGCGTGAGAAACGCCTACATCAAGTTTCGGACCACGAACGACCGCGCGCTGGGCTGCGAGGAGCTGATCGCCCATTCGCGCGTCAGCCGTCTGTCGAACGATGTCTACTGCATCCCCTGGAGCAGCCTTGCCCTGCTCGACTCGCGCCAGGTGGAGTACACGTTCGCCAACGAGGACGATCTGACCGACGCCCGCCCCATCTGGAAGGTCGCCGCCGCCGGCGCCTGGTGACTTGCACTCCCGAACTTGCACTCCCGAACTTGCACTCCCGAACTTGCACTCCTGAACTTGCACTCCCGACTCGTCTCGGCTGCCGGCTTGTTCCCGCCGCCGCCCCGTTTTCCGCCCCGTCCGTGGAGGCGCTATTCCCGCGTCTCGTAGACCGTCCCATCCGCCGGGTAACAGATCAACTCCACCTGGTTGCCGTCCGGGTCGCTGACATAAATTCCCTTCGTCCCATCTCGGTGCCGGTCTACAGCCTTGCCCGCGCCCTCCGCCGCCCGTTCCAAAGTCGCCTCATCCACCCGGACCGCCGTGTGCGGCGGGTGCTGAGAGGGCGTCACCAGCGCCAGCTTCCCCTGCCCCAGCTTCAGGAAGGCCCACGTCGCGTCCTGATACAGCACCTCCGCGCCCAGCTCCCGCACATACCACCCCACCGAAGCCGCGATGTCCCCCGACGGAACGGCCACATGATCCAGTTCCACGCTTTCCAGTCTTTCTACCAGGCCGGGTCGCCGCGAACCCCGTACCCTTCCAGCGAATTGCCATACCCCGTTATAGATTTAGCGTATGCAGTAGGGCAGTGTCAATGTCAGCCATAGGCAAAACGCCGATCACCCGACTGATTGCACTCACTGTTACGGTGACAAGGTTATCCGTCATCACTACGGAGTCGCTGACCAGACCCGCCCGCTGCCCTGTTGGCGAGGCGACCAGCACAGTCACGCGCCTCGGATGCCCGGCGCGTGTCATCTGGCTCGTAATCATGGCGAGGACAATTTGCGCTAAACCGCTTTGCAGGCTGTCCCGCTGCACCACGAGGGCCGGGCGCGTTTTCGCCGTCAGCAGATTGGAGTTCGGAAACAGCGCGAGGACGACATCCCCGCGCTTCAAGCCTTTGCCTCAAGGCGGGCTTTGGCGGCATCGTAATCGTCGTACACGTCCATCTCCGGGCGCTCCCATTCTTCGGCGAACGTGGCGAAACGCGCCCGCAGTTCCGCCGCCTGCGCTGGGCTGATCCCGTGTTCTGCCAGGCTAACGCCGCCCCCGTTGGCTGTGTCCCGCTCCATCGCCTCGGCGATAAGCGCCTGCGCCACATCCTCCGCCGCCTGCCCTTTCCGCGCCGCCCACTCCCGCAGATACGCCTCCATATCCGGCGCAAGGTTGAGTGTAATGGTCATCCGTTGGGCCTCCTCAGCCTGCTGTATCCAGTTCCCCCTGCTTCTGTTGCACGCCTCCCACAACAACTCCACGTTCCGCACCGCGTTGCTGCCGCCGCGTGAGACGGGGACGATGTGGACACTCCCCAAGTTCACGCGGCTCCCAAACCTCATGCTGTCCTACAACTTGATGCCTTGCTCATTTAGAAATGCGGCAATACCGGCGTCCAGCGCCTTAAAAGCAGCATCCATTGTTGGATACTGAGGCTCCCCTTCCCATATCATTCCGCCTTCATCGAGTGCGCGTATGCACGACCTTACATTGTAGTCGGTGCCGATCTCTATTAGGCCACTGTTTTGCACCCAAGCAGCGACATTAGGGTAAGCAGCGGTGAAGTCATCTACTTCCTGGCGCACGGAAACACCATCTTCGACAAGATTGTCTCGCTCATCATATACGTTTTCGATTTGGGAGTAATCCAGCCCATGCGGCTCATCCTTGGCTAAACACTGGTAGCTCGATGTTGCCCTTTCTGTCATGGAGATGTCGTTCTTACCGTTCAAGTCGGTTAGAAGGCCAAAATAGGCATTAGAGTTGTGGTGCAAATAAGCCTTTTGGCTCTGTAAGGCTCCCTGAGCGCATTATAGCTTCCTGAATGAAAATCTTGTCAATTTATCGTCACCAGGGGCCTCACAGCCGCTCCAAGCGGCAAGAAAAGCCATTCCTGAGTCAAGAGACTGAATAATTGCACCACAACTCTATTGAAAACGGTTGCCTCTACAGCTATGGCGATCCAAGCTGCCTTTGCCTGCCTCGCCTCCTCGGCTACTTTGGAAAGTGCATAGTGGTTCCCCAAACTGGAAAGGTTATAGGCGTCATTCAGAGTAGCTTTTGGCTTTTTTTTGCTGCTTGCCCTCATCTTGTTGCGCGTTTTTACACTGATAACGTATCGCTCACCATTTTTTTCTGCATAGATGTCGGCATAGGCATGATTTTTGCGCTTGTTATTCAGGTTTTCAATGTTGGTGAAACCGTTACGGCTCAGAAGCATCTCAGCCCATTGTTCGCCGATGCTCCCTAGCCTCTGATTCCGTACGGCGGTTGCCTTGTTCTGCACAAGAGTGTTATTTTTCATAATGTCCGATCCTTATAAAAAGAAGCTGAGAACGCCGAGGGAGCACAGGACGTGGTTCAGGCCGATCCAGCGAAGGGATCACTGCGGTCGGTTCGCTTTACTCTGTCATTGGTTCGCCGGAGGCGATGGTCACTTTTAAGCCTTCGCGTTCCTGAACCTCGTCCTCGATCTCGGCCAGCGTCTCGTAGTAGGGGAACAACGGGTCCGGCCAGCGCGAGGGGCGGACGGGGATGTTCCAGTAGCCGTTGCGGAGGTGGATGCGGGCGTCATCCACCCGCAGGGCGATGTCGCCGACCTGCCTGCCGGTCACATAGGGACGGACGCGCATGGCGACTTCGTGCGGGGAGAGGGTTTCGGCACTTGGTTTAGCGTTCATCGTCGTTTACTCGGCTTCCCCTAAGTCCTCTCAATCCTTGTCCCGCTCTTTGTCCGGCTTTCCAGCCAGCAAGCGACCCTCGAAGCGCAGACGCTCGTTCTCTAGCCGCAAAGCCATCATCTCCCGCTCGTGCGTCTCCCGCTCGCTGACGCGGTGGATTTCATAGGCCAGCCGTTCTACGGCACGGGTCAAATCCTGCATCTCCTGGGTAAGCCGGCGGATATCCGCCTGGTTCTTCTGCGTTTCCTGCGTCAGAAACAGGACGTGCTTGAAGAACTCACCGATCTGGTTCCACATGGTCAGCGGCTCCCGATGCGCGAGAGCAAAGCCCTGATCTCATCGAGCCTAGCGGTATTGTCCGTCTGCATCAGCTCGATCTCGCGCCGCCCATGCTGGAGCTGTTCGCGCAGATGCGCCATCTCGTCTAGGTATCCCTGCCAAGTCCGGCTGACTTCCGCCGCTTCGGTGGCGGGGGGTTGTAGCGTCAAACTCTTGTCCATAATACCGGCCTCCTGCCCTCATTATACCACCAAAAAGAAGGGGACAGGCTGCTGTCACAGCCTGCCCCCTTTAGTCATGTCTCTAGCGGTCGCGGTTGCTGCCGCCGTCTTTGAGGTTGGCTTGAGCCGCCGCCAGGCGCGCGATGGGGACGCGGTAGGGGGAGCAGGAGACGTAGTTGAGACCGATCTGGTGGCAGAAGACTACGGACGCCGGCTCGCCGCCGTGCTCGCCGCAGATGCCCAGCTTGATGTTCGGGCGGACCTGTTCAGTCATGGTCTCAGCCAGTTGTCGAGAGGCAGGTTCGGGATGCGCTTGAAGTGGTTCTCGTTATTGGTCGCGCAAACCAATCCACTCTCCATTGCTGTCGCCGCAATCAGAATGTCTGCATCTCCGATCAACTGCCCTCGCTGGTGCAAGTCTCCATAAATCCCCGCCGCACGCCGGACGACGGCGTTCGTCAATGGCAGGACTTCGCTGGCCGCACACAGCCTGTCGAACGCGGCGATCTGAACCAGAGCATTCTTGGCCCTCAGCCCGCGCAGGACTTCGTACCGCGTGATGAGCGAAGCAGAGACTTCGGCATTAGGAAAGCTGCCTCTCGCCCACGAAGTTGCTCCGGTCGAGAACAATCTTTTCCACGTCCGCGACCTCCTGCTCCGACAGCCCCGCGTACACCTGGGCCGCCAGCCCCAGTATCTCGTCCGGCGTCGGTTTCGTCGGGACAAATAGGTCTCTCAACCCGTTCAGGGCAAGTTGCTCCGGCGGCGTCCCGTTTTGACGGGCCTGCTCGACTATCGCGTCTTCGAGTTCAGGGGTGAGTATGATGGTCATCGCAAAACCTCCTCTGCCTACTGTATCCGGGCACCCTTCGCCCGGTTGCACGGCTCGCACAACAGCTCCACATTCCGCGCCGTGTTGCTGCCTCCTCGTGAGACGGTAAATGGGTAGTTGTCAAGTGTCACTAGAAAGTGAACAGCCATTACGCAAAGCAAGGAGCGCGGCAGGTTCCTGGATGAACGCGGCAGGTTCCTGGATGAACGCGGCAGGTTCCTGGATGAACAATGATGGGGCTTTCTTGTGCCAGGCTAAGACTGCCTCATACGGCCTCTTGCCCCCGATCCGA
>JAABUX010000604.1_pt1 | contig 59902 bp, 48 predicted proteins | sample 5561851 | NCBI WGS metagenome assembly JAABUX01 (sample SAMN10711883, study PRJNA513361) | rock metagenome | isolation source: Antarctica rocks | place: Antarctica: Victoria Land, Richard Nunatak red sandstone | collected 2016-01-03
CCCGGCAAGTGGCGTTTTATATCGATCGATGTTGAAGATCGTATCCACGCGGCGGTGGATGACCGGTTCGGACGGCCGAAAGAGGAGAGGCCAACCCTTGAGTCACATTTCAATCCGGACGATACCGGCCAATCTCGCCTACTTCTGCGTCGCCGCCAAACAGATTGGTCGGCTCCTCTGCCGCGGCTGTCGATCGCCCCTGGACATCCACCAGCCTAACCCCAACCAGCCCGACCAGTTCCTCGGCACATGCCCGCACTGCGGGAGCTGGTTCCGGATCGAGGCGAGGGCGGGAGAGGCCCGGGCGATGGTGATCCGGCTCCCCGAGTTCCGCGAGATCCGGCCCGACCGCCCGGCCGCCGACGACCCGTCCTGATCGGCGGACGAGGCGATACCTCGCCCCGGGCCTTGGTCAGGGGCGTCGCCGCCCGCCCTTCTTCGGCTTCTTCGCGGGCATGGCGCGGGGGGAGGGTCGGGGCGAGGTCCGGGCCCGGGGCGGTCGCGGCTGCGGCTGCGGGGGGATGTCGAGGGGGTCCGCCGGCTCGTCGCCGGGCAGGGCGAGGTCGAGCTCGCGGCGGTCGAGGTCGACCCGCGCGACGACCACCTCGATCCGGTCGCCCAGGCGGTGGCGCCTGCCCCCCCGGCGGCCGATCAGGGTGTGGGTCTCGTGCTCGAGATAATAGTAGTCGTCGGCCAGGCTGGTGATGTGGACCAGCCCCTCGGCGGGGAACTCGACCAGGCGGCAGAAGAAGCCGAAGTCCTCGACGCCGACGATCACCGCGTGGAACTTCTCGCCGATGTGGCCGGCGAGGTACGTGAGCAGCTTGATCTTGATCAGCTCGCGCTCGGCCAGCTCGGCCCGGCGCTCGGTCTTGGTGCAGTGCTCGGCCAGGGCGGCCAGCTCGTCGAAGTCGGCCCGGGGCGTCTTGCCGGCGAGCCAGGCGGTGAGCTGGCGGTGGACCTGGAGGTCGGGGTAGCGGCGGATCGGCGAGGTGAAGTGGCAATAATCCTCGCTGGCCAGCGCGTAATGCCCCTCGGCCTCGGGCGAGTACACGGCCTGCTTCAGGCTCCGGAGCAGGCCGAAGTGGACGGCGTACGCCTCGGGCTTGTCGACGGCCTCGGTCAGGAGCTTCTGGAGCTCGAAGCGGCTCTGGGGGTCCGCGATCTCGAAGCCGAGGCTGCGGGCGAACTCGGCGAACTCGGCGAGCTTGCGGGGCTCGGGGTCGGCGTGGACCCGGCGGAGGAACGCGCCCCGGGCGTCGGTGAGGTGCGAGGCGACGGCCTCGTTGGCCGCGAGCATGAAGTCCTCGATGATCTGGTGGCTCACGTCGTTCGACGCCAAATGGGCCCCGACCACCTCGCCTTCCTCGCCCAGGTCGATCTCGACCTCGGGCATGCTCAGCTCCAGGCCGCCGCGCCTGAACCGCCGGCCGCGGAGGATCATCGCCAGCTCGAGCATCCGGGCGATCATCTCCTTGAGCTCGGGCGAGAGCCCCGATGCAACCTCGCCCTCGGGGTGCTCGATGACGTCGAAGACCTGCTCGTAGGCGAAGCGGTGGTCGACCTTGATGGCCGATCGCGCGAAGGTCCGGGCCGTCCGGATGCCCTCGGGGTTGAACTCGAGGATCGCGCTGACGGTGTAGCGGACGTGGCCGGCCTGGAGGCTGGCCAGGCTGTTGGAGAGGATCTCCGGGAGCATGGGGATCACGCGGTCGGGCAGGTAGACGCTGGTCCCGCGCTTCTTGGCGGCGTTGTCGAGCGGCGTGCCGGGCCGGACGAAGTGCGAGACGTCGGCGATGTGGACGCCCAGGGTCCAGAAGCCCTTCTCGTCGCGCGAGAGGGTGATGGCGTCGTCGAAGTCGCGGGCGGTGGCCGGGTCGATGGTGACGGTGAGCTGGTCGCGGAGGTCGAGCCGGCCCTCGACGTCCTCCTCGTCGAACGCCTTGGCCTGGCGACGGGCCTCGTCGAGGGTGTCGTCGTCGAAGACGTCGGGGATGCCCAGGGCCCGGATGATGGCGACCGTCTCGACCTTGGGCTGGCCCCGGGGGCCGAAGACCTCGGTGATGACCCCCTCGCCCCGGCGATAGGGGGTCGGGTAGCGGGCGATCTCGATCGCGACCTTGTCGTTGAGCCTGGCCCCCTTGGCGCCGGGGTCGCCGACGGAGAGCGGGTCGGCGAACGCCGTGCCGTCGATCTTGACGTAGCCGGCGCCGTCCTTCTCGAAGTAGTTGCCGACGAACAGGCCCGAGGCCCGGGTGACGACCTGGACGATCCGCCCCTCGGGGTTGTAGCCCGACCCCTTGGCCCGCTTGACGACCTTGACCAGGACCTCGTCGCCGGTGGAGGCGTCGCGGCCGGCGTCGACGGGGATGAAGATCTGGTCGGACTTGGCCGTCGCCTTGTCGGTCCGGACGAAGCCGAATCCCTTGGCGCTCCGCCGGAACGTGCCGGTGACGGTGCCGCCGGAGGCCAGCTCGGCCTTGCGGATCGTCTTGTTCTTGAGGAGTTCGAGCTTGCCCGATTTGATCAGGGTCTTGACCGCGCCCCGGAAGGAGGGGTAGGCGTCGTCGTCGACCTTGAACCGCTTGGCCATCCCCTTCAGGCTCAACGGCCGGTAATCCGGCTCCGCCACCAGGGCCAGGACTCGGGCCGCGTGGTCGTCCATGCTTTCCCTTTCGCATTGCGAGCCGCCTCGGGGCGATCGAGGTCGATCTCGGACGATGCCGTTGGATATCAATCCGCGTCGAGATCCCGGCCCGCGAGACGAGCAAGGCTGCCCGGGTGGCCCCCGCTCAGGCGATCTCCGCGGTGCTCGCGACCGCCTCGTTGAATGCCTCGACGATCGACTTCGCCACGCCCCGGACCTTGAGGCAGTAGTTCATCCCTTCGCCGTCACCCAATCCCAGGTAGCATCGGTTCGAAGTCAACCAGGCCAGGTGATTGCTCGATCGGCGGATGTCGATCGGGCCCGGCCTCACGATGCTGAAGTCGTCCGGGATCGGGGTGATGTCCTTGCCGGGAAAGAACCAGACCTCGTCGAACCCGAAGAAGATTCGCTTTTGACGGATGGCGGCGAGGAGTTCGCGTGTATCGAGGAGGGCAGCCGAGCCGATCGGGTGATCCAGCGCCCTCAACTTGCCGAGTTCCGGGAACCTCTCCGTCACCGAGAAGACGTCGGGATTACTGTCCAGGTGAGTGACCAGCGTGTAGGCCATGATCGGAGACGGTTTGCCGATCTCTCCGAGGAATTCATGGATCGTGATGTCGACCCAACCGGCGAGATATTCGTTGTGGCCCGACATCAATCCTCCCCCGGCTCGATCAACCTGGCCCGCTGGATGACGTGCCTATCCCATCGCGCTTCTCGACATGGCCTCCTGGCGGGCCTTTGCTCGGCAGATCGTCGGGGCTTCGACTCATGAGATGCTCGGGGAGGACGGCAGATCACCCGGGCATCGGGCCTGGGGTCGGTCCCCGTCAATCCTCTCGGGTCTCGCCCTCGACCACTTTGGCCTCCTGGACTCCCTTGTAGAGCCGGCGGTTCATGCTCGGGTGGAACGGGGTCCAGTTCGAGTCGCGGCAGGGGTCGTCGCGGATCTCTCGGGTGAACGAGTGGATCTTGGCGTCGAGGTTGTCGAGGTAATGGAGCGCGATCGCCTCGGGGGTCATCGGCAGCTTGGCGGAGCCGAATTCGTGGGTCCCGTGATGGCTGACGATCATGTGCTTGAGCCGGAGGAGCAGCTCGGAGGGGAACGGCTCGCCGGTGAGGTCGGCGGTCTGCTCGACCTTGTCGCGGAGCATCTCGACGCCCATGACCAGGTGGCCGACGAGCTGGCCCTCGTCGGTGTAGCCGTAGGCCCGCTCGTAGCTCAGCTCGGCCACCTTGCCGACGTCGTGGAGGAAGATTCCCATCAGGAGGAGGTCGCGGTCGACGTCGGGGTAGAGGTCGGCGATCCGGTCGGCCACGTTCATCATCGTGACGACGTGCTCCAGGAGCCCGGCCTGGTAGGCGTGGTGGTTCTTGATCCCGGCCGGCGCGGTGGTGAAGCGGAGCAGGAACGGCTCGTCGATCAGGAAGCACTCGGCGAGGGCGCGGAGGTGCGGGTCGCGGAGGCCGAAGAGGAGTTCGCGGAGCCTGGCGGTGAGCTTGGCGACGTTCTGCGAGCTCTGGGGGAGGAAGTCCTCGGGCTCGACCTGATCGCGGGCCACGCCCTCGATGTGCGAGAGGATGACCTGCAAGGCCCCCTGGAAGACCTGGATCTTGCCGCGGACGTGGAGGAAGTCGCCGGGCTCGAAGGTCCGGGCCAATCCTTCGCTCGCGTTCCAGAGCCGGGCCCCGACGGAGCCCGACTTGTCGCGGAGTTCCAGGTGGAGGTAGAGGTTCCCCTGGCGATTGGCCCGGAGCTGCTTGTCGGCGACGAGATAGACCTCGTCGATCGTATCCCCGTTGGCGAGCTGGTTGACGAAGCGACGGGTCATGCGGAGGTTCGATCGCAACGGGAATGGAGGGCTCGGGCGTCGGGCGGGCGGCCCACAGAGGACCGATTGTAGGGGCCGCCCGCCGACCCGGTCAAGGAGCGATGCCGGGCGGTCGGGCCGGTCCCGCCTCGCCCGGCATCGCCCTCGTCTCGTCTCGACCGCACCTGGCCGCCCCGGGCCGGATCAGGCCTTGGGCCTGGCGACCGCGTGATGCCCGGCCGCCTTGACGTGACCGTGCGGCGTTGAGACCGCCGCCGCCTTGACCTTCGCCGCCGACGTGGGGAGGGCCAGGATGGGCGGGAAGCCGCCGGGGGGGGTGATGGGGAAGAGCGTCGGAGGCGGGGTCGTCGTGATGGGCGTGAGGAACAGCGAGGGTCGCTGCGGGAAGACCGGCAGCGTGCCGGTGGTCGTCGCGATCAGGGCGGAGGCCGGCAGGAACTGGCCGAGCGGCCCGACCGGCACCGGCGTGCTCAGCCTCGGGGTCGGAGCGTTGGTCTGGTTGATCGCGTGGGACGGGTCGATCTTCACGCCGAGGTAGTAGAAGCCGGGCGAAGTCGGCAGCTTGATCGGCGCCAGCGTCGTGGTGTTCACGTTCGGGGGCGGGATCACGTTGGTATCGTTGACCAGGATGCCCCGCGTAGGCACGCCGGAGAGCCCCGGCAGGCTCCGGATCGTGTAGGTGGCGACGACGGCGTCGCCGGGCCCGAAGTTCTTGTCGAGCGAGGCGACGAGCTCGACGGTCACCGGGGCCTGGGCCGCGGGGTCGGCCGAGCCGAAGTTGGCGATCCGGATCGTGGGCGTGATCACGTCGCCCGGCCGGAGCGGCTGGGGCACGTCGAAGCCGACCACCTGGAGGTCGGGCAGGGGGTCGGTGATCCGCACCGCGGTCGGGTCGCGGTAGACGTTGTTGGCGATGCTGGACTGGAGGATCGCCTGCGAGTTGTTCACCACGAAGGTCAGGTAGATCTTGCCCCCGGCGCCCGGGAAGCCGGCCGGCCGTGACGGCAGGGGGACGGTGGAGATCGTCTCGAAGTCGCTGTTCTGGACGACGTTGGCGATGTCGATCGTGTCGACCTTGACCAGCCCGCTGTTGGCGTTGGGCCGGGCCGCGGCGTAGACCTCGACGGTGGTCGGCCCGGAATCGGCGTTGCTGACCGAGCCGGGCGTCAGGTGGGTCGGCTCGACGAGCGAGCTGGCCCCCAGATTCTCGACGGTGACGTCGAGGGTGATCGGCCCGCCCCAGGCGGCGGCGGCCGGGGCGTAGCCCGTCACCGAGAGCTGGGGCAGCGAAAAGCCGAACGGCGAGTAGGCCAGCAGTTGCCGGCCTTCGAGCCCCTCGACCGCGACCCGCCCCGGACGGCATCGAGGGCGACCGCTCCGGCTCTCGCGCCGGGAATCTCTTGGAAACACGTCTCACCTCCCTGCGGGCCATCGGCGCCGGTGACCCGGGCGCGGAGTCTGTGCGTCGGCCGTCCCCCCCGGGCTGATTGCGCCGGGGTCGACCATCCCACGGTCTTTAGGTCGTCGATCCGGTCGCCGGAGATCGGCGGATTCCGGCGGATAACGGCGGCCGAAGTCCTGGCGTGAACAACGTATGCGACGCGAGGCTCGTGGGGCTTCTCGGGCTTGCGCCGGTCGGTCCGAATCCCGAGGTTGGGCCTCCGTCGCGACCCCACCTTCTGGTAGACTGGCACGTCCCCTCGGGTCCTCGGTCCCCACTTCTCCGCGGCAGGAGTTGATTCGTGCGCTGGTCGAAAGCCCTGATCCCGACCCTCAAGGAAACCCCGGCCGACGCCGTGGCACCCAGCCACAAGCTCCTGCTCCGGGCCGGCATGGTCCGCCAGCTCGGCGCGGGCGCCTATACGTACCTGCCGCTGGGGCTCCGCGTGCTGGCCAAGGTCACCCGCCTGGTCCGCGAGGAGATGGACGCCGCCGGGGCGCTCGAGCTCCTGATGCCCGCGCTCCAGCCGATCGAGCTCTGGAAGGAGTCGGGCCGATACGAGACGTTCGGCGACCTCCTGATGCAGCTCCGGACCGCCTCCGACCAGCACTTCGCCCTGGGGCCGACGCACGAGGAAGTCTGCACCGACCTGGTCCGCGACCTGGTCCGGTCGTACAAGCAACTCCCGATGACCCTCTACCAGATCCAGACCAAGTTCCGCGACGAGCCCCGCCCCCGGTTCGGCATCCTCCGGACCCGCGAGTTCCTGATGAAGGACGCGTACAGCTTCGACGCCACCGTCGAGCAGCTCAACGCCAGCTACGACGCGATGTACGAGGCCTACTGCCGGATCTTCGACCGCTGCGGCATCCCCTACGCCGTCGTCGAGGCCGAGAGCGGCCCGATCGGCGGCGACAGCTCGCACGAGTTCATGGTCCCCTCCTCGACCGGCGAGGACACCATCGTCCAGTGCCCGAGCTGCGGCTACGCCGCCAACAAGGAGCGGGCCGAGGTCGGGGCCGGGGCCGTCGAGCCCCCCACGCCCGACCCCGCGACCCCCCCCTACTCCGCCGTCGACACCCCCAACCGGCGGACGATCCAGGAGGTCTGCGACTTCCTCAAGGTCACCGAATCGCAGTCGGCCAAGCTCCTGGTCTTCCTCGCCGACGGCCGGCCCGTCGCCGCCCTGATCCGCGGCGACCACGAGGCCAACGAGGCCAAGGTCCGCCGGGCCTACGGCGCGACCGCCCTGGCCCAGGCCGACGCCGCGACGGTCGAGAAGGCCACCGGCGTCCCGATCGGCTTCCTCGGGCCGGTCGAGATCAAGATCCCCCTGGCGGTCGACCGCTCGGTGGCCGCGATGCCCGCCGTCGTCGTCGGCGGGAACAAGGTCGACGTCCACCTGACCGGCGTCGTCCCCGGCCGCGACTTCGCATTGGAGAGGGTGGCCGACCTCCGCGACGCCACCGACAACGACCCCTGCCCCCGCTGCGGCGAGGCGATGGCGATGAATCACGGGATCGAGATCGGCCACGTCTTCAAGCTCGGGACCAAGTATTCCCGGGCGATGCGGGCCAACGTGCTCGACGAGAAGGGGCACGAGGTCCCGGTCATCATGGGCTGCTACGGGATCGGCCTGAACCGGATCGTCGCCGCGGCGGTCGAGGCGGCGCACGACGACAACGGGATCATCTGGCCCCTCGCCCTCGCCCCGTATCAGGCGATCATCACGCCCCTTCAGATCAACAACGCGGCGGTGATCGAGGCGGCCGAGTCGCTGGAGAAGAAGCTCGAAGCCGCCGGCTACGACGTCCTGGTCGACGACCGCGACCAGCGCCCCGGCGTCAAGTTCAAGGATGCCGACCTGATCGGCATCCCGCTCCGGGTCGTCATCAGCGAGCGCGGGCTCAAGGAAGGGACGGTCGAGGTGAAGTGGCGGACCGACGCCGCCGCGCACAACGTCTCGGCCGCGACGGCCGACGAGGCGATCCTGGCCGAGCTGGAGACCACCCGCCGCGGGCTGGAGACGGTCTCGACCGAGCGGCGGATCGCCCGGTCCGCCTCGAAGGGGACGCCATGAACGCCCCCCCGCCCCGCCTGCCCCGGCTCCCGTTCGTCCTGCTCGGGGCGATGACCGCGTTCACCCTCGGCGGCCCGCTGGCGATCGGCGCCGTGCTCCGGGGCGGCGCCCGCCGGACCTGGCCCCCCGACCGCGCGGTCGAGTGGGCCACGCTCGTCGGCGTCTCGGCCGCGGTCGTCGGCCTGATGGTCGCCTGCCTGTCGCTCTCGCTGGTCAATCGCCGGGCGACGATCGCCCCTCGCCCGCGGCCCCTCGACGATGGGCCGAGGTCGGGGGACCGGCCGTGACCCTGGCCGCCGCGGGCGCGGCGCTGGCGGCGGCGGCGTTCGCCCTGGGGCTGGCGCTCTGCGCGATCGCCCGCGTCGTCGCCCCCCGCTTCGGCCTGGTCGACAGGCCGGGCGGGCGGAAGGCGCATCGCGCCCCGACGCCCCTGGCCGGGGGCGTGGCGATCTGGCTGACGACCGTGCTGATCCTGGCGCTGGGGGCCCTGGCCATCGGCCCGGGTCGCGACCTGCTCCCCGAGGCGCTGGCCCGCCACGCCGGCGGGGCCCGGGAGCGGGCCGGCGAGCTGATCCTCATCATGGGCCTGGCCACCGTCGTCATGCTGATGGGGCTGGCCGACGACCGCTTCGGCCTGGGCTGGAAGCTGAGGTTGGGCGTCCAGGTCGGCCTGGCCGTCGTCCTGGTCGCGTCCGGCGCCCGCGTGACGCTGTTCTGGCCGTTCGGGTCGGCGGTCGTCTCGGGCGCGATCACGGTCTTCTGGATCGTCGGCCTGACCAACGCCTTCAACTTCCTCGACAACATGGACGGGCTGGCGGCCGGCGTGGGGCTGATCGCGGCCGCGCTCTTCGCCGCCGCGCAGGTCGAGGTCGAGAGCCGGTTCGTCCCGGCCATCCTGCTGGTCCTCGTCGGGGCCTTGGCCGGGTTCTGGGTCCACAATCGCCACCCCGCCCGGCTGTTCATGGGGGATGCCGGGAGCAACTTCCTCGGCTTCCTGCTCGGGAGCCTCACGGTGGTCGGCACGTTCGCGCGTCCCGAGCGGGGCTATTCGCCGTACGGGGTCCTGATCCCCCTGCTGGTGATGGCGGTCCCGCTGTACGACACGACGTCGGTCATCCTGATCCGGCTCCGCGAGGGCCGGAGCCCGTTCGAGGCCGATCGGCGGCACTTTTCGCACCGGCTGGTCGACCGCGGCTTGACGCCGCCGCTGGCGGTCCGGACGATCTACCTGGTCACCCTCGCGGGCGGGCTCGGCGCCCTCTTGCTCCCCCGGCTGGAGCCGGCCGGGGCCTGCGTCGTCGTCGCCCAGACGGCCTGCCTGCTCGGGGTGGTGGCCCTCCTCGAAGTCTCCACGAACCGGCCGGAGCGTCGCGATGGCGAGGCGAGACCCCCGAGCGATGTCGGCCCCGAAGGCCGCCCGCAACCCGTCGACGCCCCCTCGACCGGCGTCCGGGCCTGAACCTGGCCGCGACGACGACGACGGCTTCGGCTGGCTCGGCGAGCGGCTCCGGAGGGTCGCGCTCGGGCTCACGGCGATGCTCTTCGTCGCCCGGGCCTACTACCCGAGCGAGGACGCCGAGACGGGCACGGGCCTGGTCTGGGTGTTCGCCCTCCTGGCCGTCGCCGCCCTGGCGATCGCGTCGATGCTGTTCGCCGGCACGACCCGGCTCCGATGGTCCTGGGCCGACGCCGCCGTCCTCTCATTGATGGGCCTGGTCGGCCTGGCCGCGTCGCACGCCGCCGGGCGCCGGCCGGCGATCACGATGGCCTGGGAATGGGGCGGGATGGCCCTGCTCTACTTCCTGGTCCGGACCCTGCCGCGGACCCGGGCCGAGTCGTCGACCCTGGCCGGCGCGGTCGTGGCGACGGCCGTCGCGGTCGCGGCCTACGGGCTCTACCAGGTCCCGGTCGAGTTCGCCCAGCTCCGGCAGCTGTTCGTCACCCGGCCGGAAGTCATCTACTTCAATCTGGGGATCGCCCCCGGGAGCCCGTCGGCGGAGGGCCTGAAGCAGCGGATGTATTCCAACGAGCCGTTCTCGACCTTCGCCCTGCCGGGCTCGCTGGCGGGATTCCTGGTGGGGCCGATGGCCCTGGCCTTCGCCGTGGCGCTGGAGAACCTGAGGCGGGAGGCCCGGGGCTCGAAGCTCGTCGCCCTGGCGATGGCCGCCGCCCCGGGGCTGACGATCCTGGTCTGCCTGGTCCTGACCAAGAGCCGGAGCGCCTGGGTCGGCCTGTTCGCGGCGGTCCTGGTCCTGGCCTGGCGGGCGAGGGGGGTCGTCCGGCCGAGGGTCCTGGCCCTCTCGGGCGTCGGCCTCGGCCTGCTGCTCGGCGGCCTGGTGGCGGCGGGGGTGGCGACGCGGCAGCTCGACCGCGAGGTGATCACCCAGGCGACGAAATCCTTGCGCTACCGCTGGGAGTACTGGGTGGGGGCCTGGGGCCTGATCACCGACGCCCCGTCGCCGTTCGCGTCCGCCGGCCTCGGCAGCCTGCCCGGCGGCCCGGAGCCGGAAGCCGGCCCCCGAGGCTCGCGGGTGTTCTGGTCGGGGGTCGGGCCGGCGAACTTCGCCGGGCCGTACCTCCGGCACAAGCTCCCCGAGGCGTCCGAGGAGGTCCAGGACCCGCACAACATGGTCCTCGAAGTTTGGGCCGAGGCGGGCGTCTTCGCCGCGATTGCCCTCCTGGCCGCGCTGGGGATCGGGCTCCGGGAGATCCTCGGCCCGGCCCGGCCCGGTTCGTCCGACCCGCGGACGGCCGAGGTCGAGCCCGAGGCGACGTCCCCCGCCGGTCCCACCGCGCCGCCCCGATCGTCGGGCTGGCTCCTGGCGATGGCCGGGCTGGGGTGGGTGGCGGTCTGGGCCCTCGGCAAGCTCAACCCGGTGATCCAGGGCGACCTCCTCTGGCGGTGGCTGATCCTGGGCGCGGGGTGGTCGCTGGCCGTGCTCCTGGGGGCCCCGCTCTGGCGTCGGCGGCCGATCCCGGCGGCGGGCCTGGGGGTGGGCGTCCTGGCGACGGCGATTAACCTGATGGCCGCGGGCGGGATCGGCATCCCCTCGGTCGCGATGTCCTTGTGGGTCCTGCTCGCGCTCGGGCTCAACCTCCGCGACGACCGGCCCTGCGGGCGGCCGAGGGTGGCGGGTGGCCTCGGCCCGGCGTTGGGCCTGGCCTGCGTCTGGGCGATGCTCGCGGGGACGTACTACGGCGCGGTGGTCCCGTCCTGGAAGTCGGAGGCGGCCCTGGCCGAGGGGGACGCCGCGATGGCCGCCAAGCCGCCCGCCTTCGAGGTCGCCCGCAGGGCCTACATGGCGGCGATCGAGGCCGACCACTACGACACCCGCCCCTGGCTCGCGCTGGCGAACCTCGAATATCGGTTCTGGAAGTCGCCCGAGGTCGCCGCCCGCAAGGAGAAGGAGGCGGTCTGGACCCGGGGCCTGATCGCGATCGACGACGCCCTCGACCCGAAGTGGCGGGACCCCGACAACCTGGACATCCGCCGGACCCAGGCGAGCTTCGCCCGGACGATCCTGGGCGAACTGCCGACGGACGCCAAGCCGTTCGAGCTGCTCGGGCTCCGGAGCACGATCGTCAAGGCCTGCCGGAACGCCGCGAGGATCTACCCGACCAGCGCCACGATCCGGGCCGAGCTGGCCCAGGCCAGCGCCGATCTCGGGATGTACCCCGACGCCGCCCGCGAGGCGAGGCAGGCGCTCATGCTCGACTCGCTCACCCCCCACCGCGACAAGAAGCTGGCCGACCGGACGCGGGCCTATCTCGCGGCCCAGGCCCCGCTCTGGGACGAGCAGGCCAAGGTGCCGCCCCCCAAACCGGCGGCGGCCCCCGCCCCTCCCCCTCGGGGCGTCGCCCGATGATGATCGGGCGAGGCGTCCCGCATCGCGACCAGCCCTCCCGGCCCAGGATGATCGCCCACCCATGCCCCCGAGATCGGCCCTCTTCAATCTGACGTCGCGCGACCGGCGGGCCGGGGCCGAGGCGGTGAGCACGCTCGACCTCTACCGCCAGGCCCGGCAGGCGGCGACCTGGGGGATCGCGGTCAGCCTGGGCCTGGGCCTGGCCAAGCTGCTCGGCGGCCTCTTCGGGCACTCGCTGGCCCTGGTCTCCGACGCCGTCCATTCGCTGGTCGACGCGGTGATCTCGGCCGCCCTCGTCGGGGCCCTGCTCGTGGCGCAGCGGCCCGCCGATCGCGAACACCCCTACGGGCATGCCCGGTTCGAGGCCGTGGCCGGGGCGGGGGTCGCCGTGATCCTGATCCTGCTGGCCCTGGGGATCGCCCGCGAGGCCGTGGCGACGCTCGGTTCGAACTGGACGGCGCCCGCCCCGTTCACGCTCGCGATCGCGTTCGGCGGGGCGATCCTCCAGGAATGCCTGTTCCGCTACGCCCGCCGGGTGGCCCGGCGGACGGGGTCGACGGCCCTGATGGCGACCGCGTGGGACTATCGTCTCGACGCCCTGGGCGGCCTGGCGGTCCTCGGCGGGGTCGCCCTGGCCCGCTGGGGCGGGCCGTCCTGGCGATGGGCCGACCACGCGGCGGCGCTGGCGGTGGCCGGGTCGGTGCTCTGGATCGGCGGGAGCCTGCTCTGGGGCAACGTGCAGGACCTGATGGACCGGCAGGCCGACCCCACGATGATCGCGGCCGTCCGGGCCGAGGCCCTGGCCGTCGCCGGGGTCCTCGGGGTCGAGACGCTCCGGATTCGCAAGGTCGGGCTCGAATACCTGGTCGACATCCACGTCGAGGTCGACCCCGCCCAGACCGTCCGCGCCGGTCACGACATCGCCCACGCGGTCAAGGATCGGGTGATCGGCCAGATCCTGCCGATCCGCGACGTCCTGGTCCACGTCGAGCCCTCGCCCCGGCGGCGCGACGCCTGAACCCAACTAGCGGACCCCGGCCGGGCGGGTCTGGTATTCGAGGAGATAGGCGGAGTAGGCCGGGTCACGCGGCCGTTCGCCTTCGGGACCGAACGGGAACGGCGGCATCCCCCGCCAGGGGAGCGGCCCCACGGCGTCGCTCCCGGCGGTGAACGGGTCGGCATCCTTGCAGTAGCCGATCGACCGGAGCACGAAGCTTCGGGTCCAGCCCGCGGGCGGGTCGGGCAGCCCGGCGACGTCGAACTCCAGGCGGACCTCGTCCCCCGGGCCGACGGTGCAGAGCCGGTCGTCGTCGGCGGCGAGGAGGCGGGCGACGTCGCCGTGCCGGGTCAAGAAGCCTCCCATCCGCGCGAGCGGGGCGGGGTCGACGTGGTCGTACTCGTAAAGGAGCGGGAGCCGGCCGTCGGGCGACCCCTCGCGGAGATAGCCCCGGTCGCCGAGACTGGCGCGGGCGACGGGGAGCGAAGTTGTCCGGAGTCCGGACGCGGGGTCGGGGACGGCGACGAACGCCTGGTCCCAGTAGCATTCCATGTTGGTGGTGAGCCGGAGCACACATCGCGAGCCGCCGACCTTGCCCGTGAGGTCGACGGTCATCATCCGGGGGAGCCCGGCGGGATAGCCGGGGTGGGGGTCGATCAGCTCCCACGACCCGTCGTCCCGCCGTCGCTCCAGGACGGGCGGCTTGAGCGCGATGCCCGCGGTGCTGGCCGCGTAATTGGTCTGCGAGTAGGGGTATTCGACCCAGCCCGCCAGGCAGAGGGTGAGCTTGTCCTCGGGACGGAAGGTCGCCAGCCGATCCTCGAAGTCGAGGACGAGCGAGTGGGGTTCGGTGTAGCCGACCCAGCCCCGGAGCAGGCGGAATCGGTCGACCGTCCGCCGGTCCCAGGCCCGGATTTCGGGCGTGACGTCGCGGCCGTCGTGGTCGAGCGCGCGGGCGGGCTCGATCGACCGGGACCAGGCGATGGTCGCGCCGGTGGGCCTCGGCCCCTCGGGGGCGAACCGCTCGTCGGGCGTGCTGGAGACGCCGGGCGGGCGATCGACCACGTCGAGGGTCAGCTTGTCGAGATAGGCGACCTCGTCCATCGGCTCGACCACGCTCAGGCGATAGACGCCGTCGACGGGCCGCAACTGACTCGGGGCGATCGCGACGGACTCGTCGCGGTCGGGCTGGCCGTAGACGCCGGGGGCGACGAGGTAGCCGAGGCCGCCGCCGCCGAGGAAGTCGCCCAGGCACTCGAAGCGGTCGCCGTTCCACGTGAAAAGCACCGGGCAACTGCCGGTCTTCCGGGAAAGCTCGACGAGGTTCAGCGTCTTGTCGGCCGTCACGTTCAGCTCGCACTGAATGACGCCGTCGGGCCAGCGGACCCGGAGCAGCGGCGCCGAGGTGTGGGGGCCGAGGCCGAGCACCGCCGCCCCGACGGACTGGCCGAGCCCGGCCGTCGGCGTCGTGTGGTCGTAGGGGACGTGGATGCCCTGCCCTTCCAGCGAGAGCCGGGCCCCCAGCCCTTCGGAGTTGGTCCGCATGTGGTCGTAGCTGGTCCTCCAGCGACCGGCGAGGTCGACCGCCAGCCAGTGCTGGCCGTTGCCGAGGTTCTTCGCCAGCCGGGGCGGCTCGTCGTCGCGGACGAAGACGAGATCCGGCAGGGCGTCCCCCACGAGGTTGGCCACGCCGAAACCCTGGAGCGGCCGACCCCCCTCGCCGATCGGGCCGAGCGCGAGCCCGGCGGCCTGGAGCCGGGCCCCGTCGTTCCGGGCCCAGGTCGGGCCCAGCATGGGGTCGGCCGCGGGCAGGCCGACGAGGTCGGGGAGGGTGTCGAGGTCGAGGTCGACCGCGTGGGCCGCTCGCCAGTTCCGGGCGTCGGTGGGCCGCGACTCCCAGGCGAACTTGGTCCCCTCGGCCGATCGGGTGGAGGCGTTCCGCCAGGCCGAGACCCGCCCGCCCGGCCCGACGGCGACGAGGTCGGGGCGACCGTCGTTGTCGAGGTCGGAGACGAGGAGGCCCGCGATCGGCCCGTCGGGGCGGATCTCGGGCATCGGTCGGGCATGGAAGGCCCCGCCGCGATCGTTGAGGAGGACGGTCGGCGGCTGGTCGTCGGCGGTGAGCACGACGTCGATGTCCCGATCCTCGTCGACGTCGAGGGCGGCGACGGCCGTGTGGGGGGCGGTCCCGCCGAGCAGGGCCTCCCGGCCGGGGAAGGTCGGGCCGAAGGCGATCGAGAGGCCCTCGGTCGACGGCAGGTCGTCCGTCGCCACGGCCAGGGGGGCCCAGTTGTCCTCGGGCCGATGGGCGACCTCGGCCGGGCGGCCGTCGTTGCGGTAGGCCGAGTTGCCCAATCCGGTCGAGGGCGGGTCGGCCGAGAACGCCCGATCGGCGGCGGCGGCGGGGGCGTAGTTGACGACGTAGAGGTCGAGGTCGCCGTCCTGGTCGAGGTCGAGCCAGCGGGCCGAGAGGCTGATCGCGGCCGGGCCGGCCACCCCGGCCCGGGCGGTGACATCCTCGAACCGCTTGCCGAGGTTGCGATACAGGCGGTTGTCGCCGACGCCGGTGAGGTAGAGGTCGAGCCGACGGTCGGCGTCGAAGTCTCCCGCCGCGACGCCCAGCCCCGCGCGATCCTCGGGCAGGCCCCAGGCCGAGGTGACGTCCTCGAACTTGCCCTCGCCCCGGTTCAGGAGCAAGGCGTCGCGGACCCCCTTGGGCCCGACGACGGCGGCCGTCAGGTAGAGGTCGATCCGGCCGTCACCGTCGGCGTCGAAGGTCGCGACCCCGGCGCCGAAGCGCGCGCGGGCCCGGCCCACGATGGCGAGCGGGCCCCGGAAATCGGCGATAGAGACCCAACGATGCCCCGCCGGCAGGGCGACGGAGATCGGATCGGGCGGGCCGAACCGGGGGGGCGGACCGGGCTTCGCCGCCGGCTTCGGCCGGGGGAACGGGTCGATGACCTTCGCGTAGCGGCCCATCTCGCCGTAGACCAGGGCGGCGACGTCGCCGGCGCCGGCGGCATTCCGACCGCGGTTCAGCTTCTCGAAGGTGGCGTAGAGCTGACGCTGGCCGTCGCGATCGCCCATCAGGCCGTAGATGGCCTGGAGCTTGAACATCGCGGTCGTCAGGTAAGGGTTGCGATCGAGGGCCTTGCGGTAGTACTCGATCAGCTCGCGGGACTGCTTCCGCTCGGCGGGCATCCCCTCCGAGTCGGGGTCGGTGAGCGTGGCGCCGAGTTCGAGCCAGGCGTTGGCGTCACCCGGGTCGCCCTCGACCACCTTGCGGAAGTCGCGATGGGCGTCGAGGAGTTGTCCCTTGAAGCGGAGGATGATCCCCCGGGAGAAGTGGGCGTGGAGATTGAGAGGCTGACGCGCGATGACCTCATCGAGCAGGCGTTGGGCCTCGTCGATGTTGAGCTTCGAGTCCCCCTCCAATTCCGTCTGCCCCGCCTGCCGCTCCTTCTCCGCCGTCTCGCCCCCCTGGTTGAGGAGGGCGACGGCCAGGTTGATCGAGCCGGCGATCCAGCTGGGCGCCCGGCGGTGGATGTCGCGGAACGCCTCGGCGGCGGCGGCGTACTCGTAGCGCTCCATCGCCCCGAGGCCGCGAAAGTGGGCGTCCATGACGGCCGAGAGTTCGGCGGGCGGGATCTCGTCGCGCGGCGGGCCGCTCGGGGCCCCTTTCCCCGGGAGGGTGGCGACCCCGGCCCCGCGGTCGCCGCACGCCGGTAAGCCGAGGCAGATCCCCAGCGTCAGGGCCATCGGCCCGGCCAATCGTGTCGTCATCGACCCGTTCCTCGAACGATTTGGGGGGCGGAAGGCGGCGTCTCGGTCAGCGAGGGCCCAACGACCGAGGGGCCGAGTGGGCGGCGAACTTGCCGCGGTTGGCGTCGGTCCGGAGGTGGTCGAGGAACTGGTGCCCGCCCCGCCGCGAGCGCTCGGCGCGGAGGGCGGCGAGGTCGATCGGGCCGACCACGATCTTCTCGCCCGGACCGGGGTCGGCCTGCGCCAGAATCCGGCCGTCGAAGTCGACGACCATGCTCCCCCCCGGCCAGGAGAACGGCGGATAGTTCGCGGCCGACGCCCCCTGGTTGGCGGCGACCACGAAGGCGAAATTCTCGACCGCGCGGGCCCGGTTGAACAGGGTCCACCAGTCCATCGGCGGCGTGGCGCCCCAGGGGTCCATGTAGGCGGAGACCCGGATCAGGACTTCGGCGCCGGCGAGGGCCAGGGCCCGCGTCGGCTCGGGGAATAGCCAGTCGTAACAGATCGCCGCGCCCAGGCGGCCGATCTCGGTCTCGACGACCGGGAACATCGGCTCGTCGTAACCGGCGAGGTCATGCGGGCTGGCGTGGACCTCCCACGGGAGCCACGGGTTGACCTTCCGGTAGCGAGAGAGCAGCCCATCGGGGCCGATCAGGCAGGTCGTGTTGAAGACCACGCCCGGCCATCGCCGGTCAACTTCGAGGAAGGTCCCCGTCTGGATATAAACCCCGCGCTCCCGGGCCTTGGCGTGATAGCGGTCGGTGTGCTCATTGGGGATCGGGACCGCCAGGCGGTCGCCCAGCTCCTCGACCGTCTCGTAGACCGGCGCCACGTGGGCGAACTCGGGGAAGACGACGAGCTTGATGTCGAAGAACGGCCGATATCCGACCACCGCCCGGTCGACCATCCCCAGGAGCGTGTCGACGCGCCCGGGGATCTCGCGGCGATCGGCCGGGCAAGGGAGGTCGGTCTGGCAGGCGGCGGCATAGTAGCGATTGATGGCGGCCATGATGTCGCGATGCGGCTCAATGGATGCGGGGCTTCTCGGCGTTCGAGGCTTCGAGGAAGGCGGAGAGCGCCTCATCCGGCCGGCGGTCGGCGAGCCGCTGGAAGACGTCGGCCGCCTGCTGGGTCCTCCCCGACAGGTACCATTCCGCTCCCAGGACGAACCAGGCGTCGCGGTCGTTGGGATTCGCCTGGAGGTGGGACTCCAGCCCGGCTAGGTGGCGGGCGAAGTCCCCCGGCTCGGCGAACATGGCCTGGATGTCGGGGGCGTTGAGCAGCCATCCCGATCCCGCCCCCGTCCCCACGGCCGCCCGGAGATGCCCGGCGACGGCCTCATAATCTTTCCGGACCAGCGCGACTTGGGCGAGATGCAGGCTCGGGATCGGCGAGGTGGGATCGGCCTTGATCGCGAGCTGGTAGCGGTCCTCGGCGCGGCGGGTGTTGGCCCCCCGGAACGAGCGGTCGCCCATCTCGACCAGCTCCCGGGCCCGGTTCGGGTTCGGCCTCCGGGGCCTGGCGACGACCTGCGCCGTCCCTTGACCGTCCGGCATCGGCAACATCAGGCCGCCCGGCCCGCCCCCCTGCCCGATCGGCCACGACGGGGCCGTCAGGTTCGAGAACGCCGGGACCGGGAAGCTCGGGGCGATGGGGGGAAACCCACCCTGCCCGACGAAGAAGAACGTGGGGGAGTAGTAGCTCACCCCGCCGACGCCGTAGCCGACGAAGATCCCGGGGTTGACGTTGATGACGTTGCCCGCCCCCGGGAACCCTTGGTGCGGATGCGGCCCCATCGTCGGGTGGCCCGTCATGGCCGGGGAGCCGCCATCATGGCCATGCCCCCCGTGCGACCCCGTGGCCATCGAGGCCACGCTCGCCCATCGCGCCGAGGCATCGGACGCGAGGCCGAGCAGGATCAGGAGAATGGCAGCGCTTCGAAGAAATGGCATGCGACCCGACCTCCTTCCTTTGATGGATCGGGCACAGGATGATTGAATTATCGCCGCCCCCGGGAATAAAGGCAATCCGGGTGCCGTCGATCCGTCCCGGGCGGGGCGGGATGAACCTCGCCGGATCGGACGCCAGGCCGCCGGAGGTCTCGGTTCGCCTCGTCGAGCCGGGGCCGGGGGGTTAGGATCGATCACGGTCCGGAATCGGTTTGGACTCGGGAATGTAAGGACCGGTTGACTTCAAGGGATAGTGCCGTTAATTTGAAATTCCTCCCTCCGCCCCCCACTCTGGCTCCGAACATCCTGGCGTCATCATGAACGACCCCACCCTTCGTGATGATCGCGCCCTGTTCGACCACTGCCAGGAAATCCTCGACTATACGTTCCGGAACCCGACCTTCCTCCGGTCGGCCCTCACGCATGCCTCGGGCGCCGATCACCGCCTGGCGTCGAACGAGCGGCTCGAATTCCTCGGCGACGCCATCCTCGGCGCCATCGTCTGCGAGCTGCTCTACCTCCGATTCCCCGAATATCTCGAAGGGGAGCTGACCCGGATCAAGTCGGTGGTCGTCTCGCGGCGGACGTGCGCCAAGATCTCCGAGCGGCTCGGGTTCGACGAGTTCCTGATCCTGGGCAAGGGGATGGGCTCGCAGGACCAGACCCCTTCGTCGGTCCTGGCCGATGTGTTCGAGAGCCTCGTCGGCGCCATCTATCTCGACGGGGGGATGGACGCCGCCAAGCGATTCATCATCCGCCACATCGAGGCCGAGATCGACGAGACCGTCGACGGCCTCATCGGCAACAACTACAAGAGCAACCTCCAGCAGGTCGCCCAGCGCCAGTTCGGCGAGACCCCCACTTATCTCCTGCTCGACGAGAAGGGCCCCGACCACTCGAAATGCTTCGAGATCGCCGCCCAGATCGGCCTGCACCGCTACCCGCCCGCCTGGGGGCGGAACAAGAAAGACGCCGAGCAACGGGCCGCGATGAACGCCCTGAGCCAGCTCTCCGGCAACGCCGTCCCGTTCGTCGTCGATTGATCGATCGATCCGGGCGGACCAGACTCCCCTCTTGCCCCCGGCTCGACCCGTCGTCGACACCGGGCCCTTGCGGCGACGGCCGTCTTTTCCCTAAGATGAGCAACCGGCGGGGTTCGCGGCCGGCGGGGGCCGCCTCGCGGGCCTCGCGTCGTCCGCCGGCTTCCGCGATCGAGGGGCTGTCGTGAATGGTTCATTGGTGGCCGACCTGGGGATCGGGCCGAGGATCTGGCTGATCGCGACGGTGTTGCTCTGCATCACATTATTCTTCAAGTTCAGCCGGTTCTGGAGCGTCCGCAATCTCGACCTCTTGATGATCTTCGCCCTTTCACCCGGGATGATGCTCCTGGTCGGGAACCGGGCGGCGGCGCCGTGGTGGCCGTTCGTCTGGCTGTTCCTGGGGTCCCTGCTCTGGCTGACCCGCTGCCTGCTCGACCTCGGCCTGACCCGGCGGCCCCTGCTCGAACCGAACCTGAACTTCTCGGGGCTGGCGTGCCTGGCGGTCGGGGTCATCGGCCTGTTCATCGCCGAGACGATCAGCCTGCCGGTGGACGAGGGGGCGAAGCGGAACCCGGCCGACACCAAGTCGGACCAGGTCCCCGAGCGACCGCCCGGCGAGGCGGTGGTCGACCACGTGCTCCACAGCTCGCCGCTCGGCGGCCGATTGAAGTCGGACGGGAAGCCGCAGGTGATCCTCAAGCGGGTGCTCGCCTGCCTGGCCCAGCTCGGGCTCGTGGCCGGCTTGATCGCGGTCGGCTGGCGTCATTTCGAGCGGCCGATCGCCGGGCTCTCGGTGGCCACGTGCTACCTGCTCCTCCCCTATGCCCGGTTCGCCCTCGTCGACAGCGGCCAGTTGATCCCCGCGGCCCTGATCGTCACGGCGCTGGTCTTTTATACGAGGCCGGCGCTCGCCGGGGGACTGATCGGCCTGGCCGCGGGCTGGATGCCGGCCTGCGTCGGCCTGATCCCGCTCTGGGCCGGATTCTATCGGCGGCGGGGGTTCTGGAGGTTCGCGGGCGTCGGCCTGGGGGTGGCGGTCACCTGCGGGTTGTTGGGGCTGGCGGTCCCCGACCTCGCGTCGTGGGCCCGGGTCCTCGGCGCCAGGAGCCTGGCCGAGGCCGGGCTGATGCCGGGGGTCGAGGCCCCGCCGACCAACAGCTTCTGGACCGGGATCGACCCGAGCTACCGGCTGCCGGTCCTCATCGCCTACCTCGCGCTGGTGATCGCGACGACCCTCTTCCCCGCCCAGAAGAACCTGGGCGAGCTGATCGCCCTGTCCGCCGCGCTCCTGGTTGCGAGCCAGTTCTGGTATCTCGACGCGGGCGGGACGCTGGTCCTGCTCTACCTGCCGCTGATCATCCTGATGATGTTCCGGCCGAACCTCGCCTCGAAGCGGCCCGTGCCGCCCGCATTGAAGGCGACGAAGAAGGTCCAGAGCACCCTCTTCTCCAATTGAGGGCGCGATCGCGGCCGGATCACTGGACCGGGTTTGATGCCGCGTCGATCAAGCTGCATGCCCGGATCAGGGCGAGACCCAGCGACTCGCCCCGGGCGACGACCTCGGGGGAATCCGTCCCCGGATTGAGCCAGACTTCGGCCGGCGACTTCCGCGCCACCTGGTCGAGGAGGCCGAGCAAGACCCCGGGCCGGACGTAGATGCCCACCCGGTCGAGGCGATCGACGGGCAGATCGTCCAGGGTCGCGTAGGCGGCCAGGCCCTCGACCTCGACGGCGTTGAGGTTGACCGGGAAGACTTCATACCCGGCGCGGACGTGGGCCCGGAGCGATTTGTTGCCGTACTTCGAGCGGTCGACGCCGACGCCGAGGATCGCAACCGTCGGACGACTCATGCCGCGGACTCCCCTTGCCCGCCGTCGGGCGGCCGGACACAATGGGTAGTTTGCCGACCGAGAGCCATTGCAGGACAGGAGCCAACCGCGATGATTCTAACTTATGATTCGATCGCCCGCCGAATCGACCACTCGCTCCTCGGGCCTACGCTGACCGAGTCCGAGCTGGAGGCCGGATGTCGGCTGGCCGCGGCCTACGAGGTGGCCAGCGTCTGCATCAAGCCTTATGCCGTCCCGCTCGCGGCGAGGATCCTGGCCGGGACCGCCGTCCGGGTCGGCACCACGATCGGCTTCCCGCACGGCGGGTTGGCCACCGCGAACAAGGTCGCCGAATCGCGACGGGCGATCGAAGACGGGGCGACCGAGCTGGACATGGTGATCAACATCGGCCTCGCCCTCTCCGGCCGATGGGATGCCGTCCGCGAGGACATCGCGGCCGTCACCGAGGCGGCGCATCAAGGCCGGGCGATCGTGAAGGTCATCTTCGAGAACTGCTACCTCGATGACGACCAGAAGGCCCAACTCTGCGCGATCTGCGGCGAGGTGAACGCCGACTTCGTCAAGACCTCGACGGGCTACGGGACCGGCGGCGCGACCCGGGCCGACCTGATCCTCATGCGTCGGTCCGCCCCCCCGCATGTGAAGCTCAAGGCGGCCGGCGGCGTCCGCGACCTCGACACCGCGATCGACTTCGCCACGCTCGGTTGCGAGCGGCTCGGCCTGAGCAAGACGGCCGAGATCCTCGACTCACTGACCGACCGGCTTGGCCTGCCCCGTCGGCAGGCGGGCGCGACGGTTTCCCGTGGAACGATGGTCGGGGCGACGTCCGCGTCGAACGAATCGTATTGAAGCTTCCGGCCGTCGTGGCTTCGGATTCAAATCGGGGCGACCAGATTCGAACTGGCGACCTCCTGCTCCCAAGGCAGGCGCGCTACCAGGCTGCGCTACGCCCCGCTGACTCGGATGGATGCATCTTAGGACCAAGTGGCCGGTCCGGTCAAGGTCGGCCCGGATTTGACCCCCTGCACCGGGGCGACGGCATCAGCCTGGCCAGGGTCCCGAGGAACCGGTCGAAGTCGAGCGGCTTGGCGAAGATCGACTGGAACAATCCGGCCGGGACGGACCAGTCGGGATGGTCGAGGTCCTGCCCGGTGACCAGGAGCATCGGCAGGGCCGGGTGGTGACGGCGGACCCTCCGGGCCAGCTCGCGACCGTCCTTGCCGGGCATAACCAGGTCGGTGACCATCACCGTGGGCTTGCTCCGGACGCAGCAGGCCAGCGCATCATGGGCGGACATCGCGGCGAGGCTGCGGAAGCCCGCGACCTGGACGAGCTCGCCGAGCGGGCGGAGGCTCTCATCCTGGTCGTCGACCAGCAGGATATAGGGCTCGGCCGGGATCAGGGCCTCGTCGATCAGTCGGGTGTAGATGTGCATGCGGGCCGTCCGTGGTCGAATTGGGGCGGGGTCGCCGGCCAGGAGAGGTCGAGCCGCCAGGCGTGGCCTACTTTCAGGCGGAAGTCGCCGCCGTGGGCTTCGATCACGCGGGCGACGAACGGCAGGGTCCAGGAGCGATCTTCGACCGCGGGGGGGTCGGCGTCCTCGCCTTGGTTGCGGCCATCCTCTTCCCAGAGGAGATGAGAGTGGCCGGCCTCGGCCCACCAGCGGAGTCGGGCCGTCTTGCCCGCGGCCCCGCCCCCTGCCCTCCAGGCCACCAGGGCGTCGAGGGCCGATCCGAGCCGATCGACGTCGAAGCTGGCGACCGTCGCCTCGGCGGGCGGGAGGAACACGAGATCGCCGCCACTCCCGTGCAACAACCGGGTCCACTCCGCGCGGCGGTCGTCGATCAGCAGATCAAGGCTCAGCGTGACTCGCGAGAGGGCCATCGGCCGGCAGATAATCTGGACCCGCTCGACGAGTTTCTCGAGTTCTTGATAGCGGGCGTCGAGTTCGTCCCAGCCCCCGGAGCGGACCTCCGTCGCCCCGCGACGCGCCAGATACAGGCTGAGTTTGAGGCTATTGAGCCGATTCCGGCACTGGTGGCAATACTCGCCGAGCCGCCCGTAAACCGCCCGGCGGAGTCCTGCGTCGCGGGCGATCGCCAGCAATTGCCCGCCCAATCCTCCGTCATCTCCCAGGTGGTCGGGCATCGTCCCTTTCCCGGTCCCGATGCGAGACGCGGCGCCGCGGTCTCGGGGGAGATCGAGGAGCGGTGTCCGGATCGAGTTCTCGGCGTGGCGTCGAAAGTTCGGGGCGAGCACGGAGGGTCCGGGGTCGGCCGAGGCGCAACGTCGTCGTCGGGTGCCGAGAGTCTCGGCTTGTGGCGATCGCCTTCGATCGGCTGAAGGTCCCAACACTGAGGCAATTCGGATGCCGCGGTCGGCCCGGAGTGGGTGACCCGTCAACTCCACCGGGCGAGAGAGGTTAGGAGAGTTCGACCGGGATCGAAGGAGTCGGATGTGGAAACTCGGGTTCCCGTCATCGGTCGACTCCCGGAAATTGGGGAAGTGCGGGGAGTCGAACGGGGGGTTCCCCGGCGGATCTCGCGCCGGGGACGTGTCCGAACGGGTTCAGGCGCCGCGGATCAGGCCGACGACGCGGTCGTATTCTTCCTGGTTGTTGTATTCGATGACGATCTGGCCTCGCTCCTTGCTCCGGGGGCGGACGGCCACGGGGGTCCCGAAGCGGACCTTGAGGTGCTCTTCCAGCTCGACGAAGTGGGGGGCGCGGGCGGTCGCGCTCGCCTCGCCGCCGTCCTTGCGGAACCGGGCCTTGGCGGGGGTGGGCACCCCGGTGGCGACCAGGGCCTCGGTCTGGCGGACGGTGAGGGCATCGGCGATCACGCGGCGGCAGGCGGCGACCATCGACTCGGCGTCGGGGAGCCCGAGCAGGGCGCGGGCGTGCCCCTGCGTGAGCGACTTCGAGAGGACGGCCGACTGGACTTCCTCGGGGAGGTCGAGGAGCCGGATCAGGTTCGAGAGGGTCGAGCGATCGACCCCGAGTCGCCCGGCGAGTTCCTCCTGGGTGCCCCCGTAGCGGTGGAGGTAATCGCGGAAGGCGTTCGCCTTCTCCAGGGCGTTGAGGTCCTCGCGCTGGAGGTTCTCGACCATGGCCAGTTCGCTGACCCGGCGGTCGTCGAGGACCATGACCCGGGCGGGGATCTGGGCGAGGCGGGCCTCGATGCTGGCCCGGAGCCGGCGCTCGCCGGCGATGAGCTGGTAGCGGTCGCCGGCGGCCCGGACGATGATCGGTTGGAGCATCCCGTGCTGTTTGATCGACTCGGCGAGGGCGGCGACCTCGGCCGGGTCGAAATGTCGGCGGGGCTGGAACGGGTTCGGGTCGATCCGGTCGACGGCGAGATGGAGCAGGTCGGCGGCCTCGAGCGAGGCGGCTTCGGAGCCCCCCTCGTCGGTGCCGAGCAGCGAGTCGAGGCCGCGTCCGAGACGGCGCTTATTCACGGTCGATGACCTCCATGACGACTACCGCGACGGCGCGGGCGTCCTTGCCCGCTGTGCCGAGGGTGTTGATGGCCCCCCCAAGGGCCGGCGGATGGTAGCCTCGCCCCCCTGCCCTGTAAAGCTCAATGACGTCCCGCGTGGGCTTCCGACGGGATCAAGCCAGCCCCAGCCGGGCGGCCTCGGCCTCGAGGGCGTCGCTGTACTCGAGCCGATAGGCCGGCCCGGCGGCGACGCCCCGGAGCGAGTCGGGCCGATCGGCGAGCTGGCGGCGGCAATGGTCGCGGATCAGCCCGAGGCGGGGTAACTCGCCCACCAGCTTGCCTCCGAGGACGACCGGGGCCAGCAGCGGCTCGCCGCCGGCCACCTCGTCGGCCCGGGTCACGCGGTCGAAGGCGAAGCGGCCTTCCACGTCCCGGAAACGATGGACCTGCTTGGCGAGCGGATACGTCTTCTTGCCCGCGCTGCGCTTGATCCGGCCCGACCCGTCGAGCTCGACGAGCTTGTAGACCATCGAGATCGCCGGGGCGTCGCGGCTGGTGATCAGCTCGGTCCCCACGCCGAACGAGTCGATCGGGGCCCCGGCCCGGACCAGGCGATCGATCCGGTACTCGTCGAGGTCGTTGCTCGCCAGGATCTTGACCGAGGCCCGGTCGAGGCCGTCGAGGATCGCCCGTGCCGACTTCGAGCCGGCCAGGAGGTCGCCGCTGTCGATCCGGATGGCCTGGACCGGCGGATCGATCGCCGCGGCGTGGCGGACGCCCGCCTCGATGTCGTAGGTGTCGACCAGGAGCGTGACGGCCGAGGGGAACAGCCGGGCATAAGCCTCGAAGGCCCGGGGCTCGTCGCCGAACGCCTGGACCCAGGAGTGGGCCATCGTCCCGAACGCAGGGATGCCGAGCCGTCGCGCGGCCTCGACGTGGCTGGTCCCGACGAAACCCGCCAGGTAGGCCGCCCGCGCGTTGAGGAAGCCCGACTGCGGCCCGTGGCCCCGCCGGGCCCCGAAGTCGACGACCGCCCTGCCCTGCGCCGCCTCGACGATCCGGGCGGCCTTGGAGGCCACGAGCGTCGGATAGCCCAGCGAGGCGAGCAGGATCGTCTCGACGAGCTGCGCCTCCGGCAACGGCCCCGAGACCCGGACCAGCGGCTCGCCCGCGAAGATGACCGACCCCTCGGGGATCGCCCAGACGTCGCCGCTGAACCGAAAGTTCAGCAGCGAGTCGAACCAAGCGGGGTCGATCGCGGCGAAGGCGGGCCAGCCGCGGATCGCCTCGACCTGTCCGGCCGAGAACGTCAGGTCGAGGATCGTCCCTATGGCCTGCTCCAGGCCGGCGAATACCAGATACGCCCGACCGGGCGGGAGCTTGCGGACGAAGACCTCGAACGTCGCCCGCGAGCGGTCCAGCCCCGAGGCGGCGTAGCCGGCCATCATGGTGAGCTGGTACAGGTCGGTGACCGGCCCCAGCGCCTTGGGGTCGGGCCAGAGCGAGACGGGCGGGTCGGGCATCGTCATCGCGAGTCTCCCGGGCGTCGGGGACGGAGCAAGGTCAGCGGCGCCGATCGGGCGATGAACAGGTTCCTCCCCATCGCCACCCCCGGGTCGAGGTCGAGCATCGTCGGCAGGGCGAGCGTCGTGGGGATTGATTCGATCGGCTCCCAGCGCTCGATCCCGGTCGGCCAGTACGGCCCGCCCCCGACCCCTTGATCGAGCAACGCCCAGATCCTCCGATCGCCGGGTTGGAGGACGGTCTCCGGGCCCGGTTGCGGCAGGAGCGCCAGGCGACCGGCGAGGTAATAGGTCAAGCAAGGCCGGCCGTAATATCGCAACGCGGCGACCTCCTCGGGCACGATCGACTTCACCCGGCTCGCGGCCTGGCGGAGCGAGTCGCTCGGGTCGAACAGGCCGGGCATGATCCGGATTCGATCGTCGAGCGCCTCCATCTCGACGGAAGCGATCGTCCCCACGGCCAGGAACCAGCCCCAGATCAGCGCGAACCGGAGGAAGCTGGGATCGTCCGGCGTGGCCCGGCCCCGGAGCCGTCTCAAGTAGGGAGCCGCCGACTCGACGCCGTTGCCGAGGATTCCGCCCAGGATGATCCAGCCCGCCGCGTGGATCGGCAGCCAGAGCCGGGCGTAGGGATGATAGAAGGGTGTGATCGCCGAGAGGATCAACCACCAGGCCCCCACCACCCGGGCCGATGTCCGGCGCCCGGTCAGGAGCCAGGGCGCCGAGGCCAGCCCGATCCACCACGCCGCGTTCGGGATCACGGCGACGAAGATGGCCCCGGCCACGATCAGGGCGAGCAAGACGAAGCGATCGAGCCAACCCGTCCGGACCCGAAGTCCCCAGGACCATTTCGTCAGGGCCGACCCGAGGATCGCGACCCCGAAGGCCGCCAGCACCAAATCCTGCGAGCCGGAAAGCGCGACCGTCTGTGCGGCCTGGGTCCGGAACGAGGAGAGCCAGCGACCGGGCCCGCCGAGATAGCTCCGCTGGTGGCGGAGCAAGGCCGGATAGCCGCCGTGGGCCTCGACGAAGAGATACCAGGGCAGCACGACCAGCGCCGCGACCAGCGCCGCGATCCCGCCCCAGCCGAACGTCCGGAGCAACCAACCGGGCCGTCGGTCCTCGGGGCGAGCGATGGCCGCCAGGGCCGCGGCGACGATCACGATCCCCCCCGCGAGCCATCCGTTGTACTTGAACTGCTGGGCCAGGCCGACCGCCAGCCCGAACGGGAGGGCCCGACGCGGTCCCGGGCGTTCGAGGAACCTCATCCCCGCCCCCAGGGCGACCAGCCAGGCCAGGAGGAACGAGGCGTCGGTCATCGCCATCCGCGAGAACGCGATATGGGGGCCGGACAGCGCGACCAGCGTCGCGGCGGCGAGGCCCGTCCCCGGGCCGAACGTCCGCCGGGCCAGCCAGGCGACGACCGGGATCGTCAGCGTCCCCGCGACTTGCGAGACCGCGATCGCCGCGGCATCCGACGGCCCGAAGATCGCGTACATCAGCCCGATCAGGATCGGGAAGCCCGGCGGGGCATACGCGATCAGGATCGGGTCGATCGCGGCGAGGCCCTTCGGGGCGAAGGCCCACGAACCCGCGAGGGCGTAGATCCCCTCGTCGAAGTGGGTCAGCCCGAGCCGGCCGACCGGCCAGACGCGGAGGACCAGCCCGACAGTGGCGACGACCGCCATGGCCAGCCCTTCGCGTCGCGATTGTCCGTGGATTGTCGCCTTTTGCATGGCGGACGATCGTACCCGCTCCGGGCGCCGTTCTCACCCCCCCAGATCGCGGCCCCGGGGCCAACCCGGTTCCACGTGAAACGGCCGGCTCGATTGATCGCCCGGGCTCGGCGGTTTATCGTCGATCGGGAGGACGAGGTCGGCTCGATCGGCGGCACGCGAGGTCAGTTCATGGTCACCCTGTTCACCGATCCCCGGATGCTCGACCATCGGCCGAGCCCGACGCACCCCGACCGGCCCGAGCGGCTCCGCGCGGTCGTCCGCCACCTGGAGCGGACCGGATTGAGCCGCGCCTGCCCGGCGAAGCCGGTCCGACCGGCGACGGACGAGGAGCTGCTCCGGGTCCACTCGGCGGCCCACATCGCGGCCGTCGACCGCCAGGCCGCGGCCGGCGGCGGCCAGATCGAGGTTGATACGTGGGTCTCGCCCGGGTCGTCGCTGGCGGCCCGGCTGGCGGCGGGGGCGGCGGTCGACGCCGTGGCCTCCGTGATCGAGGGGCCCGATCACCTGGCCTTCTGCGCGGTCCGGCCGCCGGGCCACCACGCCCGGCCGGAAGGGCCGATAGGCTTCTGCCTGTTCGGGAGCGTCGCCGTCGCCGCGGCCGACGCCGTCGCCCGCCTCGGGATCGAGCGGGTCCTGATCGTCGACTGGGACGTCCACCACGGCAACGGGACCCAGGAGATGTTCTACGACGACCCCCGGGTCGCCTTCCTCTCGATCCACCGCCATCCGTTCTACCCGGGCACGGGCTCGGCCGACGAGACCGGGACCGGCCGGGGGCTGGGGGCGACCCGGAACGTCCCGGTGGCGTTCGGGACCGCGCGGGCCGCCTACCTCGCCGCGTTCCGAGAGGGCCTGGAGACGATGGCCGATCGCGTCCGTCCCGAGCTGATCTTGCTGAGCGCGGGGTTCGACGCCCATGCCGAGGACCCGGTGGGCAACCTCGGGCTGGAGGTGGAGGACTTCGAGGAGATGACCCGGTCCGTGCTCCAGGTCGCCGAGGCCCACGCGGGCGGGCGGCTCGTGAGCGTCCTCGAGGGAGGGTATAACGTCTCGATCCTCGCCGGCTGCGTCGCCGCCCACCTGCAGGCGCTCGGCGCCCGGGCTTACTGACCGACCGGGTGCCGACCCCGCCCCGATTCACGCCCGCCAGAAAGGCCGCGCCCGCATGACTTCCGGTCCGCAGAGCCGCTTCCCGATGGTCGCCCGGATCGTCACCGGGATCGCGCTGGGGGTGGTGGTCGGCGAGGTGGCCGGGACCCGGGCCGAGCCGCTGGCCCAGCTCGGGACGGTGATCCTGGAGATGATCAAGGGGCTGGCCGGGCCGCTCCTCCTGTTCGCCGTGCTCGACGCCTTCCTCAGGACCCAGGTCCGGGCGAAGAGCGCGGGTCTGATGGTCGCCATCTCGCTGACGAACGCGGCCATCGCCATCGCGATCGGGCTGACCCTGTCGAACCTGATCCAGCCGGGCCGCTCGTTCCTCCAGGGGCGGGCGGCGGCCTCGGGCGTGGCCCTGGAGGAATACAAGGCCATGACCCGGCAGGTCGGCCCGAGCCGGTCGATCGACTTCGTCAAGGACCTGGCGGGCTACCTGCCCACGTCGCTGTTCAAGCCCTTGGCGGACAACGCGATCATCTCGATCGTGATCCTCGCCGTGCTCGGCGGCGCGGCGCTCCGGCGGGTCAAATCGGAGCAGGAGCGGCGCGGCGAGCAGGGGTACCGGGTGATCGAGGACGGGGTGGCCGCCGCGTACCGGGCGATCGAGGTCATCCTGGGCTGGGTCATCAGCCTGGTCCCGCTGGCGGTGTTCGGCGTGGTGGCGAAGACGGTGGGCCGGTACGGGCTCCAGTCGTTCCGCGGCGTCTTGATCTATGTGGCGGTCGGGATGCTCGGCCTGATGATTCAGGTGCTGGTCGTCTATCAGGTCTGGCTCGTCCTCGTCGCCCGGATGTCGCTGGCGAAATTCTGGCGAGGGGCCCGCGAGGCGATCGCCACCGCGGTCGGGACGGGGAGCAGCCTGGCGACGTTGCCGGTGACGCTCCGATCGCTCGACCGGATGGGCGTCTCGCCCCAGTCGGCCCGGCTGGCGGCCTGCGTGGGGACGAACCTCAACAACGACGGGATCTTGCTCTACGAGGCGATGGCCGTCCTGTTCGTCGCCCAGGCGATCGGCGTCGAGATGACGGTCGGCCAGCAGTTCCTGGCGGCCGCCTCATGCGTGATCGCCGGGATCGGGATCTCGGGAGTCCCCGACGCCGGCCTGATCTCGCTCCTGATCGTGCTCAAGACGGTCAAGCTGCCCGAAGAGGCGGTGAACACCGTCGTGCCGTTCCTGCTCTCGGTCGACTGGATCTTGGGCCGTTGCCGTTCGACCACCAACGTGGCGAGCGACATGCTGGTCGCCATCCTGCTCGATCGCTTCCGACCGCCGGATCAGGACGACTCGTCGAGCGAGATCGACCCGGGGCCGATTGATGCAGAAACGATCTCGACGATGATTGTGAGATCGGAGGGCAGGGGGGAGGGAGATTCCCGGGGCGAGGTGAGAGCTTCGCTATGATCGCGGCGAGGATGGAGAGAAGTGACCCCGACGGGATTTGAACCCGTGTCGCATGCGTGAAAGGCATGTGTCCTGGACCAGGCTAGACGACGGGGCCTACGCGGCCGGCAGAGATCAATGTAAAACCCGGGGGTCGCGAGGTCAAGGGGCCGGTCGCCATCCCGACCTACCGGAGCCGAGGAAGTCGGGAGGAGTCTTGCGGGGGCGACGGCGAGCGATTAAGTTGAGCCGGTCGGCCGAATCGGGGCGACACCCGGAGGATGGCAGCAATGCGGATCTTGATCCTGACCGGCGATGCCGGCGAGTCGCAGGAGATCTTCTACGCGAAATATCGCCTGGAAGAAGAGGGCTGGCTCGTCGAGATCGTCGCGCCCGAGAAGCGGGCCTTCCTCTCGGTCGTCCACGACTTCGAGCCCGGGTTCGACACTTACACCGAGAAGCCCGGCTATCGCGTCCAGGCCGACCTGGGCCTCGACGAGGTCGATGCTCCCGCCTTCGATGCGCTCGTCCTTCCCGGCGGCCGGGCGCCGGAATATCTCCGGAACCGGCCCAAGGCCGTCGCGATCGTCCGCCACTTCGTGGAGACGGGCAAGCCGATCGCGGCCAATTGTCACGGCCCGCTCCTGATCATCGCCGCGGGCGGCGCGCGGGGGAAGACGATGACCTGCTACCCCGAGCTCGAGCCCGACATCAGGGCGGCCGGTGCGGAGTTCGTCAATCGCGACGTCGTGGTCGACGGACCGCTCGTCACGGTCCGCGGCTGGCCCGACAACGGGCCCTGGATGCGCGAGTTCGTGAAGCTCCTCAAAACGAGGGGTCAGTGAACCCTGTCAAAAATCCACCAAAGGTTTCGACCGGTCAGGCGACGCCATTCTCGGGCGAGGCGACCTGGGGCGATTCCTCATGGGCCTTGAGCTGGTTCTGGATCGCTTCGTAGACTTCACGCCGGTGGACGGTGACATCCTTGGGGGCGTCGATGCCCAACCGGACCTTGTCGCCGCGGATCTCGACCACCGTGACCCGAATATGGTCATTGATGATGATCGACTCATCCTTCTTCCGCGAGAGTACTAGCATCGTCGCTCCTCATGGAAGCCGAGCACTGTGATGACACGATGCGATGACGGACTGCATACGGCTGCGCATCCATAACCGGCAGCGGGCGCCCTGTTTTCTGGCGCCGTTGTAAGCATTATGACAAGTTTAGCGCCGCCGAAGACCCAGTCAAGGGGCTTTGGCAAAATTTGCGCGCCCTGTGGGTGAAGAGGACGGGAGGGGTCTTGGCGTTTGAGATGGGGTGGGCGGGGCGGGGAAGGCCACTGCGACCCTACTCGTCGGAGTCGGCATTGTAACGCCGATAGAGGTGGCCGAGGCCGAGGGCGTGGATCTCGTCCTCGATATCCTCGTCGGTGGCGGGGTGAATTGTGTCCTTCAGCTCCCGGACCAGGAGATCGAAGAACTTGGCCCGGGCCCGCTGGAGCGTCTTCCGGAAGGACTCGGGAGTGACCTTGGTTCCGACCCGTTTGCCGAGTTCGAGGGCGATCTCCTCGATCGAACCGGACGGGTTGTCGCGACGGAGGGTGAGGACGGTGGCATACCGATTCTTGGGCGTGCTCGCCTCGTAGGTTTCCAGTCGAGAGAAGGCCCGCTTGAGGATCGCCTCGCGCCAGACCCGGTCGTAATCGGCGTCGGGCTCGGTGGGATCGAGGAGGTCGCCGGGCGGCAAGGACTGGAGCTTCCGGCCTCGGAAGTGGTCGATGATCAGCCGGTGGAGGACGGTCCGGAGGTAGTCGCGGAACCGGCCCTTGTTGTGGTCGGCGCCGGCGAGTTTGCGGGTCAGGAGCTTGGTCCAGAACTCCTGGAAGACCTCGTCGGCGAGGTTGGCGTCCCGGAGCTTGAGTCGCAAGTAGCGGAGGACCGCATCATGGTACCGGCCCACGAGTTCCCCCATCGCGGCCTGGCCCTCGGGGCCCGGGATGTGGGCGGTCCGGATCGTGGTCCAGCTCGTCTCGACCTGCGTGAGATGATCCGCGGCCCGGGGGTTCGTCGGCGGCTGGGAGGTGTCCATGAGATGGCCACGCCCGAGGGCGTTGCTCCTCGCGGCGAGGGCATTGCGTTGGTCGAGGGGGCTGAGAGATGGGATCGAGATCGACGGGCCCGTTCCACGTGGAACCGCGGCGTGTCGCTCGCGGTCGCGTCGCCCTGATGCCCATCCGATCAGAGTGTCCATCGCTCGTCAAGGGAAATCGACCCGTCACAGCTTCGGGGGAATCTGGGTAGGATCATGCGATGAGGGGCCCGATGCCTTCGGAGAGTACGCCCGGCAGGATTCGAACCTGCGACCGACGGTTTAGAAAACCGTTGCTCTATCCGCTGAGCTACGGGCGCGTGGGACGAGGCCGATCCGGCGATGCGCCCGGCAGGATTCGAACCTGCGGCCTGCGGTTTAGGAAACCGCCGCTCTATCCACCTGAGCTACGGGCGCGATTGATTGACCGATCAAGGCCTCGATTTTGGCCCAGCGGGCGGTATCCTGTCAACGCCCGGTCGGGGCCCGACACACCAGGACGGGCGGGGGTTCGCCGATGCCGCAGGATGAGGGACGCGTCGCCGTGGTCACCGGCGGGGGGCGGGGGATCGGCCGCGGGATCGTGGCCGAGCTGGCCGCCCTGGGGATGTCCGTCGCGGTCAATTATCGGTCCGACGCCGCCTCGGCGGCCGACGCCTGCCGCGAGGCCGAGGCCCGGGGCGCACCGCGTGCCGTCGCCATCCCCGCCGACCTCGCCGACCCTGCGCAGGGCAGGGGGCTCCTCGACGAGGTGATCCGGCTCTTCGGCCGGGTCGACGTCTGGGTCAACAACGCGGGGGTCGCCCCCGAAGCCCGGTTGGACCTCCTCGACGCGACCGAGGCGAGCTGGGACCGGGTGCTCGGGACCAACCTCCGGGGCCCGTTCTTCGCGACCCGCGACGTCGCCCGGGCGATGATCGAGCAGGCCGCGGCCGGCCGGCTGGTCGACCCGACGATCGTCTTCATCACCTCGGTGTCGAGCACCTTCGCGAGCGTGAACCGGGGGGATTACTGCGTCTCGAAGGCGGGGCTGAGCATGGTCGCCCAGCTCTTCGCGGTCCGGCTCGCCGAGCACGGCATCCGCGTCTTCGAGGTCCGTCCCGGGATCGTCGCCACGGACATGACCGGGCCCGTGAGAGAGGCCTATGACCGCCGGATCGCCGACGGGCTCACGCCGATCCGCCGGTGGGGGACGTCCGCCGACGTCGGTCGGGCGGTGGCGATGCTGGCGGCGGGCGGCCTCCCGTTCGCGACGGGTGAGGTCCTCCACGTCGACGGCGGCCTCCACCTCCGCCGGCTCTGAACCGGGCGGGCAGGGGGTGAGGACCGGCCTCGGCCGATCGCCGGGGATTCGAGGGTCGGCGGTTGAATTGGAGGGATTCGATTGCAACAATGGAACCGCATCCGCCCCGGCGCGATGTCGCGACATTCCGGCGGCGGAGGCGGAGGCAGCCGGATCTCCGGGCATCCGGGTCCAGGAAACGATCCCGGACCGGGGAGGGTCATCCATGTCGGAAGCCGAAGCCAGCCCCGGACCCAAGCCCTTGCCCAGGCTGGGCAGCTATCTCCTGACGGAGCAGCTCGGCTCGGGCGGGATGAGCAACGTCTTCCGCGCGGTCCACGAGGAGTCGGGGAGCGTGGTCGCCGTCAAGGTCCTGCCCCGGACCCTGGCCAAGAATGTCACCTTGCTCCAGCGATTCATCCGCGAGGCCAAGAGCGCCGAGTCGCTGGACCACCCGAACATCGTCTCGATCTTCGACCGCGGCTTCGACCAGGGGCGGCATTATCTGGTCCTGGAATTCGTCGAGGGCCGCGACCTCCACGACCGGGTCCGCCTGAACGGGCCGATGGGCGTCGAGGAGTCGATCCGGCTGGTCCGGGAGGTGGCCGAGGGGCTCCGGTATGCGGCCGGTCGGGGGATGATCCACCGCGACGTCAAGCCGGCCAACCTCCTGATCACGCCGGAGGGTCGGGCCAAGATCATCGACCTCGGCCTCGCCCTCCAGACCGACGACGAGGACGAGCGGGTGACCCGCGCCGGGACCACCGTCGGGACCGTCGACTACATGGCCCCCGAGCAGGCCCGGGACAGCCGCAGGACGAGCGAGCGGAGCGACATCTACTCGCTCGGCTGCACGTTCTACTACCTGCTGACCGGCTCGCCCCCCTTTCCCGGCGGCGGCCTGGCCGACAAGCTCGCTCGCCACTCGACGGCCCCGGTCCCCGACGTCCGCGAGCGCCGGCCCGAGATCCCCGGGCCGCTGGCGCTCCTGGTCCAGAAGATGATGGCGAAGAAGCCGGAGGGTCGCTTCGTCGACTATTCCCAACTGATCGCCGGCCTCGACGGCCTCTCTCGAACGGCTGCCGGGCCCGACGCGGCCCGACCCCTCGACGTCCTGATCGACGACGATGACGACGACTCGTTCGGCCTGGCGCCGCCAGATCCCGAGCCCGGCCGGGGCCGGAAGGATCAAACCGCCGAGCCCACCGCCCCGTACTTGATCGCCGAGATCCTCGACGACGACGACGATCAGCCGCCCCGTCCGACCCTGCCGGCTCCCGCGCGGCGGTCCCCGGCCTCGTCGAATCGACTCCCCGCCGGCAAGCCCCGGCGCGAGCCCGAGTCGGCCCCCGAGGTCTCGCTTGCGGAGCTGGCCGCCCTCGACGGCGACCAGGACGAATCGCCGCCCCGGCGGATTCGCGAACTCTCGGGCTCGTCGATCAAGCCCGGCCGCGCCGAAGCCTCCTCCCTCGACGCCCTGATCGACGATGACGAGCCGACGGAAGGGGCCTCGTCCGACGTCCGACGGGGCGGCAAGGAACTCCCGCTCCAGACCTGGATCGCCGCCGGAGTCATGGTCGGCCTCGCGCTCGCCCTGGTCGGGTTCGGCGTCTCCCTGGTCATCTCGCTGAGCAAGCCCGCCGAGCCCGAGGTCGTCGCCCGGCCGATCGAGGAGCCGGCCGGCGAGGCGAGTCGGGACGCGGTCGAGTCCTCGTCTCCGATCGCACCCCGGCCGGGCCCGAACCGGCCCATGCCGTCGCCCAAGGTGGCCAGGAAGCCGGAGGCGATCAACCCGGCCACCTCGCCGTCCGTGGTCGTCACCCCCGGGGTGCCCGCCGGCGAGAAGGCCTATCCGCGCGAGTGGGAGGCCCGGCTCTCTCCGCCTCCGACCGCCGCCGACCCGGCCGGGACCGTCCGCCCGCGGATCATCCTCCGGAGGGTCGCCGAGGCGGGCGACGACCCGCAGACCACCTCGCTGGCCGCCGCCTTGAACCGGCTCGGCGAGGTCGTCGAGGTGGCCGACACTGGGCCGTTCTTCGAGGACGACTGCCAGGTCTCGGGGAAGTCGCGGATCATCCGAGCCCGGCCCGGGCTGAGGCCGATGATCAAGATCGAGCTGACCGGCCAGCCCGCAGTCCGCGAGCAGGAGGCCAAGTTCGTCCTGGGCGGGCCCCGGATCGAGCAATTGGTGTTCGAAGGGCTCGACTTCTCGGTGGACCTCCGCGACCTCCCGATCCAGCAGTCGGCCCTATTCCTCTGCCGGGGGGCGGAGGTGACGCTCCGGGACTGCTCGATCACGCTCTACAACGCGGGGGATCGCAAGTTCTCCCTGTTCCGCCTGCTCGACGGCTCGCGGCCGAATCGCCTGGTCCTGGAACGGACCACGATCCGCGGGCCGATCCGGACCCTCGTCGAGGTCTCCGGGGCGAAGGCCGAGATCATCCTCGAACGGTCGCTCGTCGTCGGCGAGGCCGGCCCCCTGATCGCCCTGGACGCGGCGGAGCGGCCGTCGCGGACCCTGTACTTGACTCGGAGTCTGATCGCGACCTCCGGCCCGCTCGTCGAGTGGTCCGGCAAGCCCTCGGCCCTCGCGGTCCGGTCGCTGGGCTCGACGCTCGCGCGGGTCGACGCCGGCCCGGTCGCCGGCCTGCTCCACGCCCGGTCGTCGTCGCCGGGCGGGCCGGCCGCGTGGCTCGACTGGTCGGGCGAGGACAACACCTTCGTCGGCTGGGGCTCCTGGCTGACCGCCGGCCCGCATCCGGCCGCGGCCGGCGCCGAGGCCCCCCACCGGATCGCCGACCTCGATGCCGTCCGCTCGATCTGGACGACGTCCGACGCCGGGAGTCGCGAGGTCCCCACGCCCTGGCCGGCCTCGGTGACCCGCGAGGACCTGGTCCCCGCCGACCTCGGCCCGCTGGCCCCCGACCGGCTCGGGACGCTGGCGAAGATCGCGACGCCCCACGCCCGGCTCCGCGAGCTGACCGTCGATCAGATCAGGCGGCTGCCCGCCCCCGAGCTTGCCGACGGGCTGATCAACCGGACCCCGTTCGCGGCCCCGCCGTCGGCGATCGACGTCTCGTTCGACGTCCAGGCTTTGCCCTGGAACGGCGACCTCGGCCGATTCCTCGCCGAGACGGTCAAGAAGCCGGGCAGCAGGGCGATCGTCCGGGTCCGCGGCGTCGGGGTCCACGCGACCTCGCCGGTCCGACTCCCCGACGGGGTTTCCGTCGCCCTCCTCGGCGATTCGGAGGAGGGTTCCCTGGCCCCGATGCCGACCTTCTCCCCCGCGCCCGAGTCGGTCGGTCAGGTCCTCTTCGACCTCAGGGGGGGCGACCTGGCCGTGGCCAACCTCGCGTTCGCCACCGACGGGCTGATCCGGCCGAAGCACTGGATTCGCGTCGAGGCCGGCATCCTCGCCGTCCGCCACTGCAAGTTCCGCGACATGGGAGGGGTTAGCCCCGAGGTCGGCGCGATGATCGCCTTCGTCGCCACCGATGCCGCGCCCATGCCGCCGAAGGCCGGCCCGCTCCGGGCCCCGACCGACTTCCCGACCGCCCGGCTCCGGAACTGCCTGATCTGGACCGGCGGCGACGCGATCGTGGCCGAGGTGGGCCGGGGCGTGGTCGACCTGGACAACTGCCTGCTCATCACCGGCGGCCCGGCGATCTCGCTCCTCCCGGCGAAGGTGCCGAGCGAGAAGTTCGAGGCCGACCTCGTCCTCGACCACTGCACGATCGCCGACGACCGCAACGCCATCGCCCTCGGCCCCTGGCCCGGCGACCCCGCCGGCCCGAGCCGACCCTGGCTGGTCGCAACCCGGTCGTGCGTCTTCCCCCGGACCCAGCGCGAGGGCTCGACCGGCTCGCTGCTCGTGGCCGATCCCGCCGCCTTCGCCCGGGGGGCCTTGTTCTGGCACTCGAACTCGGACGCCTACGAGATCGGCCGGTTCATCACCTCGTCCGGGGCCCAGCCTGCGGGCCTGCCCCCGGCCGCCGACCTCAAGAAGCAGTGGTCGGGCCTCTGGGGGGCCCATCACACCCGGGGCGACCGCGGCCCCAACCCCCGGAACAACGACCACGCCCTCCGGTTCAAGGGCAACGACCGGCCCAAGCCGGGCAAAGTGGTGCCGGCCTCGCTCGACCTCGACCCGAAGGTCGTGGCCATGAGGGGCCTGGGCGTCGAGTTCAAGGACCTCCCGCCGCCGCCGTCCCGCTGATCCGCGGGCCGCGGGCCGCGGTCGAATCGACGCCGGGCCCGACCTCGGCTAAGATGGCCGGCCGGTCGATGGCCTTGAGAACCGAGATCCCGCGAGCAGGAGGATGAGCCGCCGTGGTTCCCGCCAAGGACTTCAAGCGCCGGATGGTCGTCGAGATCGACGGCGCCCCGCACATGATCGAGCATATCCAGGTCCAGAGCCCCTCGGCGCGGGGGGCGGCGACGCTCTACAAGGTCCGGGCCCGCAACCTCAAGACGCGGAACCGGGTCGAGAAGAGCTACAAGGGGACCGAGGGGCTCAACGAGTCGAGCTTCGAGCGGCGACCGGTCCAGTACCTCTACCGCGACGGCGACGGCCTCCACTTCATGGACGCGGCCGACTTCAACCAGTTCTCGATCCCCGCCGCCGACCTCGAAGACTTCGCCCCCTTCATGACCGAGAACATGGGAGGCGTCGAGGCCATGGTCGTCGACGAGGAGGTGATCGGGATCGAGATCCCCGACACCGTCGAGTTGAAGATCACCGACACGGCGCCCGGCGTCCGCGGCAACTCCGCGACCGGCCGGACCAAGCCCGCCACGCTCTCGACCGGCCACATCATCCAGGTCCCCGAGCACATGGAGCCCGGCGTGATCGTCCGGGTCGGCACCGAGACCGGCGAATACCTCGGGCGGGCCAACTGAGCCGGGTCGAGTCCCCTTGAGATCGAAGATCGGCCCCGCCCGGCCTCGGGCCGCCCCTCCCGGGAGAACGCCGTGTCGATCGAAGGTCCTCCGGAGATCGCGGCCGAAGACCTGTCGCTCTGGGTCCTCGGCTCGCTCTACACCTTCAAGGCTCGCGGCCGCGAGACCGGCGGCGCCTACGCGATCGTCGAGGCGACGGTGGCCGCGGGGCAGGGGCCCCCGCCGCACATCCACCACGCCGAGGACGAATGCTTTTACGTCCTGGAAGGAGAGTTTTCCTTCCTCCATGAGGGGCGGACGCACCACGGCGGGCCGGGGTTCTTCTTCCGGGTCGCGAAAGGGGTGCTCCACACCTTCCGGAACGCGGGGACGGCGACCGGCCGGGTGCTCCTGATCGTCTCGCCCGCGGGCCTCGACGAGTTCTGGGAGCGGGTCGGCCTGCCCGCTGCGGACCGGACCACGCCGCCGGTCCCGCCGCCGGGGACGATGGAGCGGGTCCTGGCCCTGGCCCCGGAGTATCACCTCGAACTCCGGCCCTGACCGGAAGACCCGGGGAATCGGGCCGGTCCCCCCAAGGATCGGGCCGCCCGGACGTGGTAGTGGGGAAGCGACACGAACCCTCCGCGAGCGAGCCGCATGACGGGTACGCCCCCCGAGGTCGACCACGGCTGGGTCCGGTCGGCCGTCGACCGCTTCGAAGGCCCGCTGACGCTCTACGCCGCGCGGCTGCTCGGCGACGCCGACGCCGCGCGCGACGTGGTCCAGGAGACCTTCCTCCGCCTCTGCGCCCAGCCCCGGGGGCACGTCGAGGGCCGGCTCGCGGAATGGCTCTTCACCGTCTGCCGGAACCGGGCGCTCGACGTCCTGAGGAAGGAGGGCCGGATGACCCAACTGAGCGACGACCAGGCCCGGGTCCGGGCCAGCAACGAACCCGGGCCGGTCGAGCTGGCCGAGCACCGCGAGTCGGCCGCCCGCGTCCTCGACCTCCTCGACTCGCTGCCGCCCGGCCAGCGGGACGTGATCCGTTTGAAATTCCAGAACGGCTTCTCTTATCGGGAAATCGCCCGGATCAGCGGCTACAGCGTCGGCAACGTCGGCTACCTGATCCATGTCGGCCTGAAGACGATCCGGGGCCAACTCGCCGAGGGGCCCCCGGCCCGAGCCCAAGCCTGAACCGAGGAGGCCGACCCGTGCCCACCTTCCCCGACGACCCCCGCCTGACCGCCTTCGCCCTCGGCGAGGTCGACCCCGCCGAAGCCGTCGAGATCGAGCGACTCCTCGCCGCCGATCCCGAGGCCCGTGCCCTCGTCGCCGACATCCGGGCGACCGCCCGACTCCTCTCGGACCATCTCCACGCCGAGCCCGCCCCCGGCCTCGCCGCCTCGCATCGTCGGGCCATCGAGACCCACCTCAAGGGGGCATCCGCCAGGCCGAGTCGGCGTCGCCGCCGTCTCTTCGAACTGGCGATCGCCGCCGGCCTGCTCGGACTCGCCGCGACCCTGCTCTTCTCCTCCAGGCCCGCCGCCCCGCGGAGTGATCCCGGTCGTGAACTCGCCCGGAACGACGAGCGCCTCGCAACCTCCCCCCCGGCGACTCCCGCCCCGGTGGTCGTGGCCCCGCCTCCGAGCTCGAAGCCCGCTCCGGTCGATCCCGCCGAGGCGGCGCCGGGACGACCCCCAACCCGCTCCGCTTTCCGCGGCGAGCCGCGTGATTCGGCCCGAGCCCCGCACATAGCCCGAGGGCCCGGGGCCGATCCCTCGCCGCCGACCTCGGAATCGTACGGCATGTTCGGGGCGCAACTCGCGGACAACGCGTCGACTCCTCCGGGCCCGTCCGGCGGACCCGCGGGGCAGGCGGCCCCGATCGCCCAGGCCGGCGCCAAAGCCAAATTGTCCGCCAACCCCGCCCGACCGATGAACCGATTTTCGGCATCACGAGCGAGTTCGCCCCTCGCCGACCGGTCGGGGGCTCCCGTGCCGGCCGCCGCGATGGCCGATGTGGACCGGGTGATCCCGCTCGGAGTGCTCGCCCCCAAGGCGGATCGCGAGGAAGCACGTCCCTCGAAGGACCTCCCGGGACGGACGGGGTCTCGGACGATGCTGGCGATCGTCGAAGCGGCCGGAGCCGACAAGGCGAAGGAGTCCCGCGACGGCCGCTTCCAGGTCGTCTCGCGCGACGAGCCCTCGCCGTTCCCGATCGAGTGCGGGACCTCGTCTTACTCGGACGTCCGCAACTCTCTCAAGGGTGGGGTCCGCCCGCCCGGGGACGCGGTCCGGGTCGAGGAGATGGTCAATTACTTCTCCTACGCCGAGCCCGAGCCACGCGGCGACGCCCCCTTCGCGGTCGCCGTCGAGGTCGCCGGCTGCCCGTGGGATCTGGACCACCGCCTGGTCCGGATCGGCCTGAAGGGGTCCGAGGGCGCCCTCGATCGCCGGCCTGCCTGCAACCTGGCGTTCGTGATCGACGTCTCGGGGTCGATCGACGACCTCGAAAAGCTCCCGCTCTTGAAGGCCGGCATCAGGCTCCTCGTCGAGAGCCTGGGCGCGGCCGACCGCGTGGCGATCGTCGATTCCGCGAACCCGGAGAGCCTCGACCTCGACTCGACGTCGTGTGCCCGCAAGCCGGAGATTTTCGCGGCCCTGGAGCGACTCCGGCCCGGCGGCGGTGGGACCGACGTCGGCAAGGGGATCACCCGGGCCTATGACATCGCGACCACGAATCTCATCCCCGGCGGGTCCAACCGAGTGCTCCTGGTCACCGACGGCCTCTCGAATCCCGGGGGCGTCGAGGGGCTCGGACTCGACCGGCTGGTCGAGGCGAAGCGGGCCATCGGCGTCTCCCTCGGCGTGCTCGGCCTCGGCCAGGGGGGCGTCGTCCCCGATCGGCTCACGCGGCTGGCCGACCGGGGCGATGGCCGGTATTTCGCCGTCGACTCGCTCAAGGGGGCACGCCAGGTCCTGGTCGACCAGAGGGGCGGGCCGCCGATCGCGATCGCCCGGGACGTGGATGTCCAGGTCCGGTTCAATCCCGATCGGGCGGCGGCCTACCGCCTGATCGGCTTCGAGGGCCGGCAGCCCCGCGCCGGCGACCCCGCCGCCGACCGTCCGGATGGCCACACGATCGGGGCGGGACACTCGGTCACCTGCCTCTATGAGGTCGTCCCGCCGGTGCAGGGGGGATCGGCCCTGGTCGCCGTCGGGCCTCCGCAATCGCAGGCCCCCCGGCAGCAGCAGCAGCAGCCGCCGGCCCAGGCCGCCCCACAGCGGGCCGGCTTCGTGGAGGTCGACATCCGCTGCAAGACCCCCGACGGCACCGTCGGCCGACGGGCTCGTTACCCGGCGGACGACGACGGCCGCGACTTCGCCGCCGCCTCGGGCGACTTCCGGTTCGCCGCCGCCGTCGCCGGGTTCGGGATGCTGCTCCGCGACTCCCCCGAGAAGGGGACGCTCACCTGGCCCGGCCTGATCGAGATGGCTCGAGGCTCGATCGGGCCCGACCCGGTCGGGTTTCGCAAGGAGTTCCTCGAACTCGTCCGCAAGGCCCAGGCGGCGCCGTCGCCTTGAGTCGCGACCGTTCCACGTGGAACCACGTCGATCGTGAGATTATGAATATTTATCTTCTTGTAGGGTGGATGAAATCCGCCGATGTTCGGGCCACGCGCGCGGGGTCGGTCGATTTCCTCCATCCCGCCGGGACCGATGCTCCAGACCATGTCGCACATTGGCGGATTTCATCCACCCTACGAGAGATCAAACCAACTGATGATGGTTCTTTTGGACTCTCATTCGCGGATCTGTCCGTCGCCGTAGACGACCCACTTGGTGGTCGTCAGCTCGCGGAGGCCGCAGGGGCCTCGGGCGTGGTACTTGTCGGTGCTGATGCCGATCTCGGCGCCCAGGCCGAGCTGGCCGCCGTCGTTGAACCGGGTGCTGGCGTTGACCACGACGGCCGAGCTGTCGACCTCGGCGACGAACCGGCGGGCGGCGGCCAGGCCCCGGGTCACGATCGCCTCGGTGTGGCCGGAGCCGTGGCGGGCGATGTGGGCGATGGCGGCTCCCAGCGAGTCGACGACGCCGACGGCCAGGATCAGGTCGAGGTATTCGGCGTCCCAGTCGTCGGCCACGGCCGGGTTGATCGCCGGGAGGATCGCGAGGCTGGCCGGGTCGCCCCGCAGCTCGACCCCCCGGGCCCCGAGGGCGTCGGCGACGAGGGGCAGGAAGGCGGGGGCGACGTCGCGGTGGACGAGCAGGGTCTCCGCGGCGTTGCAGACCCCCGGGCGGTGGGCCTTGGAATTGACCACGATCCGGACGGCCATCGCGAGGTCGGCCTCGGCGTCGACGAAGACGTGGCAATTGCCCCGATAGTGCTTGAGGACCGGCATCCTGGCCTCGGCCACGACCCGACGGATCAGGCCCTCCCCCCCGCGCGGGATGGCCAGGTCGACCCGCTCGGGCATCCCGAGCAGGTGGCCGACGGCCGCTCGATCGGTCGTGGCGACGAGCTGCACGGAGTCGGCCGGGAGCCCGCTCGGCGCCAGCTCGTCGGCCAGGGCCCGATGCAGGGCCCGGTTGGAGTGGATCGCCTCCTTGCCGCCGCGGAGGATCGCCGCGTTCCCGCTCTTGACGCAGAGCGCCGCGGCGTCGGCCGTGACGTTGGGCCGGCTCTCGTAGATCATGAAGATCACGCCGAGCGGGACGCGGACCTGGGCCACGTCGAGCCCGTTCGGTCGCCGGCTCGCGGCGATCACCTCGCCCACCGGGTCGGGTCGATCGGCCACCGCTTCGAGGCTCGCGGCGATCGCCTCGAGCCGCTTCTCGGTCAGGGTGAGCCGGTCGATCGCCGCGGCGTTCAGGCCGAGGCCCGGCCCGGCGTCGACGTCCTGGGCGTTGGCGGCGAGGATCTCGCGCGACCGATCGCGGATCGCCGCCGCCGATCGCCGGAGCCAGCCGTCCTTCGCCGCGCCGTCGGCCAGGGCCAGGGCCCTCGACGCGACCTTGGCGCGATCGGCCATCCCCCGGCATGCGGCGGCGACGTCGTCGGTCTCCCGGGTCTCGATCATGGTCCACCTCACTCCCGACCGGCGCCGAGGTCCCGCCCACAACTCGGGCTCGCCGCGTCCTCCAGTATTATCGGATCGCCCGCCCGGGGGTAAGTCGCCTTTCCGCGCCGGGTCCCCTTCACCAGCCGCGCTGGGCTTCCCAGACCCGGATCGAGTCGACCAGCGGGCCGACGTCGTGGACGCGGAGGACCTGGGCCCCGGAGGCGGCGGCGGCCAGGGCCGAGGCCACCGAGGCGGCGATCCGGTCGTCGAGCGGACGCCCGATCAGCTTGCCGAGGAAGCCTTTCCGCGAGGTCCCGATCAGGATCACGCAGCCGATCGACGCCAGTTCATCCAGGTGGCGGAGCAGGGCGAGGCTGTGCGCGGTGGTCTTGCCGAAGCCGATCCCGGGGTCGATCGCGATCCGGGCCCGGGGGATGCCGGCCCGCCCCGCCCGGTCGACGCGGCGGGCGAGTTCGTCGCGGACCTCGCGGACCACATCGTCATAGCGGGGGTCGAGATGCATCGTCTGCGGCGTGCCCTGCATGTGCATCAGGACCACGCCGGCCCCGGCCTCGGCGCACGCGGCGGCGAGGTCGGGGTCGTCGAGCCCGCGGATGTCGTTGATGACGCTCGCCCCGGCCCGGAGGGCGAGGCGGGCGACCTCGACCTTGGTGGTGTCGACCGAGATCGGCACGGCGAACCGCGCGGCGATGGCCTCGACCACGGGCACGACGCGGGCGATCTCCTCCTCGACCGACACCGGCACGGCGCCGGGACGACTCGACTCGCCGCCGACGTCGAGGAGGTCGGCCCCCTCGGCCACCAGTTGCTCGGCCTTCCGGAGCGCGGCGTCGAGCGTGGCCGACCGGCCGCCGTCGGAGAAGCTGTCGGGCGTGACGTTGATGATCCCCATCACCCGAGGGCGGGGTCCGTCGACGATCGCAACCCCCCGGGCCTCCCAGCGATTCATGCGAGCCTCACAGATCCGATCGAAAAGACGAAGCCAAGAGGTTGGCCCGATCCCTCTCGTCGGGTGGATGAAATCCACCACGGTTCGGGCCACGCCGGCGGAGTTGGTGGATTTCATCCGCCCGACTACGAGACGGCTCAGACCGGGATATGATCGCCGGGCAAGACGAACCCAATGGGCTGGATCTCTTTGTTCGGACCAGACTTCCGATCGTCCCTCCTGATTATCCTCGATCGGAATGCTGGCGAACAGGGTTTTCGCCGGTCACCAGGTTTCTTCCATCATGTTGACGACCTGGATGGCGATCTTCTCGCAGGTCCGGTAGAAGGCGGCCTCGGCGGTCTCGCCGATCTCGGGGAAGAAGTTGAAGGTCTCGGGGACGACGGCAGGGTTGGGTGCCTTCTTCTCGGCCGCCTTGTTGTCGGTCCAGCTCACCGAGACCATGATGGTCGAGGTCAACTGGCGCGGGAGGTTGGCGGGGCTCTCGACGGCGACGTTCTTCTCGGAGTAGTTGATCGTCCCTTCGAGCGTCGTGTCGGCCCCATCGGGGGTCCCGACGACCTTGTAGGGGGTCCGCCGCTCGATCTCCTTGATGACCAGCTCGGTGAGCTGGAGGTTGATGTCGCGGCGGAACGTGACCGTCTTGAAGATCGGCACGTAAACGGTCTTGATCCGGGTGTCGTAGGGGGCCCGGATGCTGTAGCCGGTGACCTTGCACCCGGGCGCGAGCGCCGCCAGGGCGAGGCCCAGGATCAGGCCGACCGCCGCGGGCCGACGACGGGGAATCTGGACGCGGAAACCTGGCATGGACGGACCCTCCCTGGTCGGCCGCCCCACCCCTCCGATCTCGACATCCTGTCGAGTGGGGCCGGGCGGGTTGGATTCGATCAATAGGGCGATCCGCCCGTCCCGCCGCCTCCGGCACCACCCATGCCGCCCATACCACCCATCCCACCACCGCCGCCGGCCCCGCCGTTGCCGCCGCCCATGATGTTGTTGAGGCCGCCCATCGCGCCCTGGCCGCCGATCCCGGGGTCGGTCACGCCAGGCAAGGTCATGATCTTGCTGGGGACGCTGGCCTTGCGGGGGGCCTTGGCGACCTTGACCATCTCCTTCTTGGCCAGGGCGGCCCACTTGCTCTTGGGCCACTTGGCCATGACCAGGCCGAACTGGTACTCGGCCCCCGCCGGCTTCATGGCGCGGAGGTAATACTGGCCGGCGGTGTACTCGCGCTCGGCCGCCTGGTCCTCGATCAGGTCCAAGGTGTGGTAGAGCTGCTCGGCGCCGGCCTGGCGCTCGGGGAACTCGGCCATGGTCCGCTTGATGGTCTCGCGGGCGGCTTCGAGGCCCGAGGCGTCGTACTCGGGGCCGATGTACGCCTTCATCTTGGCGTCGATCGAGGAGAGCTGGGCCCGCTCGCGGTAGGGGCTCTTGGCGTTCTCGGCGAGGAGCTGGTCGTAGTAGACGGCGGCGGTCTCGTAGTCGCCGACGGTGTGATAGTGGTCGGCGGTCCGGAGCGCGGCGTCGTCGGCGAGCGGCCCCTGGGGGTCGTGGAGCCGGACGTGGTCGAGGGCCTTGACGGCGTGGCTCTTGGTGTCGACCAGCGGCATCCGGCCGTCGAAGTGGGCCATCCAGTCGAGCTTCTTGGCCTTGGGGTCCTCGTCGGCGAGCCAGATCTGGGCGATCTGGTACTCGCGGGCGACGAGCTTCTCGACGTACTCGGTGCCGGGATACTTCTTGATCAGGTTCTCGAAGCTGTCGTGGGCGTCGACGTACTTCTGGCGGCGGAACTGGGTCTCGGCCAGGAAGTACTGGGCCTTCTCGCCCCAGGGCGTGCCCTTCCTGGACTCGCGTTTGGCGAGCGGGCGGAGCAGGGCCTCGGCCTTGTCGTACTTGCCGGCGTCGAAGAAGCCCTTGGCGACGGCGAATTCCTTCTCGGCGAGGGGGTCGGGGGCGACCCGGGTCTTCTCCCAGCCCTTCTCGCCGAGGACGACCGATGTGGCGCCCATCGCGCCCGAGCTGAACGGGGTCCGGTCGCGGGTCATCCAGCGCGACATCAACCGGCCGTTGGTGGCGGTGTCGGCCTGGGCCCGGGCGGTGTCGGGCGCCGGGGCCGTCCTGGCGGCGAACCAGTCGGCGATCGGGCCGGCTTCGGCTTCGGCCCCGGCCCCGGGGCCGATCATCGCCAGGGCGGCGGCGACGGCCAGCCCGCGGCGCGTGAGCCGGGCGAGGCGTCGGCTTCGGCTTCGGCGACGGGCGGGCGAGGGGTCGAGCGGCATCGTTCAGGCTCCGAGGAAGGGCAAGAGTCGCGGGCGTCGGCCGATCGCGTGGCTGAGGACCGCCCCCAATGTCGCCCGGATCGGGGCCCGGGCCGGGGACGGGAGGTCGAGATCGCGCCAGGCGGGGCCGGGCTCCGAGAGCGCCCGGATCGCCGCGAGGGTCCGCCCCGAGAGCGTGGCGACGTGCGGCTGGCCGGGCCGGCAGGCGGGGCAGAGCACCCCGCCGGTGGCCAGGCCGAAGGCGAACGCATCGCCCGACGCCTCCACGGTCGCGCCGCAGTGGGCGCACTCGTCGAGCGCCGGCATCAGGCCCAGGTCGCGGAGGCAGGCCAGCTCGAACCGGAAGACCCGCTTCGGCCGCAACACCGGGTCGCCCAGGTGCCGGAGCGTCACGGCCGCCGCGTCGTACAGTCGGGGGTGGGGGTCGTGGAAGTCGGTCAGGTCCGACAGCAGCTCGGCGACGTAATAGCCGGCGTAGAGGGCCGCCAGGTCGCGGCGAAGGGGCGCGAAACGCTCGACGGGCGCGGCCTCGATGATCAGGTCGAGCGCGTCGGACGCCTTGTGCAGCAGCACGATATCGGAAATGCCCAGCAGGTCAAGGCCACCTTGCATCGGCGACTTGAGCCGGCGGGCCCCCTTGGCCAGGCCCGAGACCTTGCCCAGCTCGCGGGTGAACAGCGTGGCGATCGTGCTCGTCTCGAACACGTCCCACGTCCGGACCACCAGGGCCAACGACCGGACCGCCGGCACGGATCACCCCCTCCCACCGCCTCCGCCCCGACCCCGGCGTCCCGGCGTCCCGGCGACCCGGAGACCGGCCGGGGAAACCGGGCACCGACGCCATCCGGCCTCAACGTCCGAACGATGGCGGCCGATCCTCACTCCGTGGCCTCTTTCCGGCCGACCCGACCCAAACCCTCATCCGTGTCGTATAGAGGATGATGAGGCGGCCCGCCTCCGGGAACGCGGCGGGCCGAGTTGCTTTGGCACGAAGGTTGCCTGAGGTCATCTTATCGGGACTCGCTCCCGAACGCGGCCCCATCTTCTTCCGTCCCGGTCGAGTCAGGCCCAATCTGGGCATGGGGGAGAACGAGTTATGTCCGGATTCGGGGCCATCGTCAAGTCGATCACCCGGGCGATCGAGGACGCGGTGACGGCCGCCGAGCACGGCCTTCGCGCCGCCCTCGGCAACCGCCGCCCGAAGCCTTACCCGGTCACCGTCAACGTCGAGAACGACCGGCGCCGTCGCCGCCGCTGAGCCGACCTCGACCTCTCGATATTCCGCAACGAATGGACGGATGGACGGGCGGGGATATCCGCCCCCTCGGGGAGACCCGGCGGGACGGGCATCCCCGCCCGCTCCCCATCCGGATCAATGCCCCTCGACGAGGTCGAGCTGGACCCGGCGGATCGAGCGGTCGACGACCTCGAGGACGGTGAACTCGATCCCGTCGGAGCGGAACGACTCGCCGGTCGAGGGGAGCCGGCCGAGGGCGTTGAAGGCGTAGCCGCCGACGGTGGAGAAGTCGCCGTCGGTGGGGAGGTGGAGGCCGAGGCGGCTGTTGAGGTCTTCGAGGGGGACGGTGGCGTCGACCTCGTACCGCGACCCGCCCAGCGGGACCACCCGGTCGGCGGGCGTGGGGACGTCGTGCTCGTCGTCGATCGGGCCGACCAGCTCCTCGAAGAGGTCTTCCAGGGTGATCAGGCCGGCCACGCCGCCGTACTCGTCGAGGACGATGGCGATCTGGCTCCGGCGGGCGCGCAGCTCGGCCAAGAGGTCGCTGGCGTTCTTGGACTTGGGGACGAAATACGCGGGCCGGATCAGCTTGCGGGGGACGACCGCTTCGGGCCCTTGGGCCTCGGTCATCAGGGGGAAGAGGTCCTTGGCGTAGAGGATGCCGAGGATGTCGTCGCGGTTCTCGCCGAACATGGGGATCCGGCTCAGGCCGGACTCGCGGAAGGTCCGGGCGGCGGTCCGGGCCGAGGCCGTGGCGGGCAGGGCGTTGATCGAGGACCGCGGGGTCATGATCTCGGAGACGTCGCGGCGGGTCAGGGCGACGACGTGTTCCAGGAGGGTCCGGGTCGAGTCGGGCAGGTCGGCCTCGGCGTCGTCGGGGTGGTCGGCGTCGGGCTCGAACTCGACCTCGACGCTGGCGGGCCGAGGCGGGACGTCGCCGGTCCCGGCCATCTTGGAGGCGACGGTCTCGACCAGCCGGGCCGCCGAGGTCAGCGGCCAGGCGGCGATCCGGACCCCGGCCGAGGCGGGCCAGAGGGCGTCGAGGAGCCGCTCGGCCCAGACCCGGCCGACCACGCTGGCCGCCAGGTGGACCAGGACGACGAGCCCCACGGCGATCCCCAGCGCCCCCCCGGACGCCAGTCGCGGGGCGATCGCCGGCACGGTCCGCGAGATCAAGGCCGCCAGGGTCAGGCTGGCGACGACGGCCAGGCCCTCGGCGGCGCGCTCGGTCGACTCGTCGTCGTGACCGATCGCGTCGGCCCGGCCGGGGCGGCCCTTCGCCTCGCAGACCTCCTGGAGGCGGCTCCGCGAATAGGTCCGGAGGGCGCGACCCATCGCGACCGTGACCGCCTGGATCGCCAGCAGGAGGAGGCCCAGGCCCAGCGGACCGCCCAAGTTCAGCGCGGCCAACGCACACTCTCCCGCCCCGCATCGTCGGCCGGGGGCCCGTCGGTCCCGACCAGGGGGTATGTGTTGATCAGGCCCACGGCGGCGAGGACCTCGCCCTCGCGGCGTCGCATCGCGGCGGCGGCCTCGGCGTGGGTGTCGTCGTGCCCGCAGAGGTGGAGCAGGCCGTGGACCACGTACAGGGCCAGCTCGGCGAAGGGGTCGACGCCCGCGGCCCGGGACGTCCTGGCGGCCGTCTCGGCGGAGACGACGAGCTCGCCGGCCAGGCCGGGCTCGCCGGGCTCGGACAGGCCGAAGGAGATGACGTCGGTGGCCCGGTCGTGGCCGAGGTGGCGGGCGTTGATCGCGCGGATGGTGGGGTCGTCGACGACGGCGAGGGAGATCGAGGCGTGGTCGACCCCCTCGGCGGCCAGGGCCCGGCGGACGAGGTCGGCCAGGGCCCGGCGGTCGAGGGTGAGGTGCGACTGGGTGTCGCTGATCTCGACCTCGACCCCGATCGGTGCGGGCGGGGTCCGGGTGGCGGCGATGCGGTCGGTCTCCATCAGGCGGTCCGTTGCTCCGGATACTTGACCCGGCCGTGGTAGATCCCGATGAGCGACTTGATCAGGCTCTCGCGGATCTCGGAGATCTCGCGGAGGGTCAGGCCGCATTCGTCGAACTGGCCGTCGTGGAGCCGCTTGTTCATCAGGTCGCGGACCAGCCCCTCGATCCGGGCGGGCGTCGGCTCCGAGAGCGTCCGGCTGGCGCTCTCGACGACGTCGGACACCATCAGGATGCCCGCCTCCTTCGACTGCGGCTTGGGGCCGGGGTAGCGGAAGGCCCCCTCCAGGACGGTCTGGCCGTCGGGGTTGGCGGTCGACCGCTTGGTGGCCTCGTTGAAGAAGTATTCGACGAGCGTGGTCCCGTGGTGCTGCTCGATCAGGTCGATGATCGGCTCGGGCAGGTGGTGCTGGCGGCCGAGGTCGACGCCGTCCTTGACGTGGCCGATGATGATGAGCGTGCTCATCGCCGGGGCGAGGTTGGCGTGGCGGTTGGTCGCCCCGGCCTGGTTCTCGACGAAGTAGTGCGGCTTGAGCATCTTGCCGATGTCGTGGAAGTAGGCGCCGATCCGGACGAGCAGGGCGTTGGCCCCGATCCGCTCGGCGGCGGCCTCGGCGATGGTGCTCACGGCGATCGAGTGGTTGTGCGTGCCGGGGGCCCGGCGGACCAGCTCCTGCAAGAGCGGATGGGTGATGTCGCCCAGCTCCAGCAGGCTGATCCCGGTGACGATCTTGAACCCATTCTCGACGAACGGCAGGCTCCCGCCCAGGACGAACCCGGCCATCAGGCCCCAGCCGGCCCGCCAGAGGCTGTCGACCGCGACCAGGCCGATCGGCTGCTCGTGCCAGATCCCCGTCGCCCAGGTCAGGACGGCGTAGCCGATGGCGCAGAGGGCGCCCACCTTGATCAGCTTGGTCCGGGTCCGGACCTCCTGGAGGTAGAGCACGCCGACCGACGTCCCGCCCATCAGGACCAGGAAGTGGCCGATCCCCGCGTCCATCGCCACGCTGGTCAGCAGGCTGAGCGCGAAGGTGACCATCAGCGCGAAGTGGGGGTTATAGGCGATCGCCAGGATCATCGCCGCGATCGCCACCGGGACCAGCTCGGCGTCCCAGGGCTGGATGGCCAGGAGCCGGGCCAGCCCGAGCGAGACGACGCTGAGGCAACAGATCGAGGTGATCCGGCGGAGGTCGCCGGCGATCTCCGGCTCGTTCCGGGCGATGAAGTAGCCGATCAGCGCGAACATGGCCCCGGCCAGGACCAGCGCCGAGCCGATCCGGCGGGAGCGGTCGCCCCAGGACCGCCCGGCGTTGGCGACCTCGTGCTCCTCGCGGAGCAGGAGGAGCTGCTCCTCGCGGATCTCCTGGCCCTGGGCGACGAGCGGCTCCCCCTTGGGGTAGACCTCGTAGACGTCGGCGACCGAGTTCCGGGCGGCGTCGCGGAGCCTGTTGGTGTACGACTCCTCGTAGGAGAGGGTCGGGTGGCCGGCGAGCCGGTCGGCGATCAGGGTGAAGAGGCCCTGCCCGAGCGCGGGGGGGTTGAAGGCGGCGATGAAGTCCTTGCCGACCGGCCCGTCGTGCTTGTCGAGCCGCTCGCGGATCACGCGGTCGCGGGCGACGAGGTGCGCCGCCTCGTGCCCCTGGCCGGCGAGCCGGACCGAGAGGGTCCGGCTGGTCTCCTCGTGCCTGGGGAGGATGTCGGGCCCGAGCACGCCGTCGCGGATCAGGGGTTCGAAGGCCTTGGCGATCCGTCGGCGGAGGTCTTCGAGCCGTTCGGGGGTGTCGCTGGCCTCGCGGATGTCGTCGTAGAGGGCGGGGGTCAGCTTCCACTGGCCGCGGAACGCCTCGGGGACGGCGTCGAAGGTGGGGGCCTTGACGATCGCGCCGGCGAGGTCGTCGACCCGATCGGCGAGGTCCTGGATGGGCGCGGGGTCGTTGACCATCGCCGGGGGGACCTGGTCGGCCCGGGCCTGGCGCTCGGAGAGGGTCCGGGTCATGTTCCGCCGCTGGAACTGGTCGACGTTGACGCGGATCTCGCGGTCGGGCCGCTGCCCCAGGCGGTAGGTGAAGAACGGGCCGGGGCCGTGGACGATCGCGGCGGTGGCGACGACGGCGAGGCCGACGACGGCGAGTCGGGCCAGGAGGTCGCGCCGCCGGGCCAGTCGGCCCTGCTGGTGGGCGATCGGGTTGGAGGGCCGGAGTTGGGCCCGTGATGGTTTGGGTCGGCGTTTACCGAAGCTCATGGATGGTCTCGGCCACGCGCGGTCAACCGGCCCAGGGCCCGTCCCGCGCCGGAGTGCGCCGCGCCTCCGTCGGCGCGGCTTCCGCCCGGCCGCCCCGCCCGCCCCCGTCGGGGGGTCCGGTCGCGGTGGCCGGGGCCCGCCTCACTCCGAGGCGGGTGGGCCGGCCCCGGGCGGGTCGTCGACGGGTCCGGCGACGGGCGCCGGCACCGCCTCGGCCCGCCGGGCCGGCTCGGTCTCTTCGTAAGCGTTGACGATCGCCTGGACCAGCGGATGGCGGACGATGTCCGACCGGTCGAGCGTGGTGACGCCGATCCCGGGGACGTCCCGGAGCCGCTCGACCGCGTCGGCCAGGCCGCTCACGGTCGCCGGCGGGAGGTCGACCTGGCTGGTGTCGCCGGTCACCACGATCCGGGCGTTCGTGCCCATCCGGGTCAGGAACATTTTCATCTGCGGCACGGTGGCGTTCTGCCCCTCGTCGAGGATGATGACCGCGTCGTTCAGGGTCCGGCCCCGCATGTACGCCAGGGGGGCGATCTCGATCAGGTCGTTGCCCATGTAGCGGCGGATCTGGTCGTAGTCCATCAGGTCGTGCAGGGCGTCGAGCAGGGGGCGCAGGTACGGGTTGATCTTGGCCTCGAGGTCGCCGGGGAGGAACCCGAGATGCTCCCCCGCCTCGACGGCGGGCCGGACCAGGACGATCTTCTTGATCTGCCCCTTGCGAAGCTCGGCGACGGCCATCGCCACGGCCAGGTAGGTCTTGCCCGTCCCCGCCGGCCCGACGCAGAAGACTAGCTCATGATCGCGGAGGCAGGCGAGATAGCGGGACTGGCCGTCGGTCCGGGCCCGGACGACCTTGTTCCCCTCGCGGATCTCGACCGAGTTGCCGCCCTTGCGGTCGGACTCGGCCCGGAACTGCGACTCGATCAGGTCGGCCACGTCCCCCGCCGAGGCGGTCCGCCGCCGGCGATGCCAGCCCTTCAGCTCCTCGAAGACGTGTCGGGCCAGCTCGACCCGGCCGGTCTCCCCCTCGACGCGGACCTCGCCGTGGCGGGCGACGACCTTGACCCCGAATGCGTCGCGGACCTGGCGGAGGAATTGGTCGCGGCTGCCGAAGACGGCCAGTTCCTCGTCGTGGTTGTCGAGCAGGATCGTGACTTCGGGCATGCCCAGCCTTTCGACGGACGCGGCCGGGGAGGTTCGCGCAATCACGCCCCCCATTTCCCGGCCGGCCTCAATCGCAATGCATTATGAGGGACTTCGGCGAAAAAACGCAACGCCGGTTGCTCTCACTCCCCGGATTTTCGGGCTCGTCATTAATCTATACGCCCGGACAGATCGCGAGGAGCGCGCCTTTCGCCCCGGAATCCGGCCGGGGGGACGGACCACGCGCCCCCCCTTGTCCGTCCCGGCATGCTCACGTAAAGTGTGCCGGTTGTCCGCGGTCGAACCCCGCTCCTCACCGGAGATCAAGCCGATGTTGCCGAGACGATTCCTGGTCGGTCTGGCCTTCGTCGCCCTCCTCCTGCCCGCGACCCCCCGCCCGGCGGGCGCCGAGGACAAGGTGGAAGGCGACCTCAAGAAGATCCAGGGGAAGTGGTCCGCGCCCGCCGGGGACGGGGGCAAGGTCACGTACACCGTCAAGGGGGACAAGCTCAAGGTCGTCGCCCCGTCCCGCTCCTACGAGATCACGCTGAAGCTCGACCCCGAGGCCAAGCCCGACCGGACGATCGACTTCCAGATCGACGAGGCCCCCGACGACTCCAAGGGCAAGACCTCCAAGGGGATCTACAAGTTCGACGGCGACAAGTTCGTCTTCTGCTTCGCCCCCCAGGGCGACCGGCCGACCAAGTACGAGACCGAAGGGTACGAGAAGATCGTCGTGACCCTGACGCCCGAGAAGGACTGACCCGGGCCCCGGTCATCTCGCTCGGCATCACAGATGGCGGATTTGGGGTTGCAACAGGATTTTGGGCCAGAGCCCGCAGATTAACAACAAAAGGTCGGTATTTTCCCGAGGTCGGGGTTTCACGAGTGTGAATCACCCGACTCCTCCGGCTTCTCGGCGAAGGCGGACGCGCGGTCCCGACCATGCCTCGGGGATTATCTTCGATCCCGGGCGGCCCCGGAATTTCCATTCTGGAACGGGTTGTCAGTACCCGAGCGTCGCCACCAAGGCGGGCAGGGGGCCGAAGTCGAGCAGCTCGCCCCCGAGCCCGGCCACGCAGCGGATCTCGCGCTGTAACCAGCCCGCGGGGGTGCCGGCCGAGCCGACGGGCAGGCCGGCGGCGTTGGGGGTGAAGGCGGGCAGGACGATCGTCGAGGGGCCGACGAGGAAGCAGGGGGCGGTCAGCCCGTCGGCCCGGAGGACCGGGTGGTGGTGGCCGGAGATCGTCTTGTCCGCCCCGATCGGCCGGTGGCCGTGGGCGATCGTCCAGCCGGCCACTTCCAGGGACAGCGGGATCTTCGAGGAGCGCTGGGGGTCGTGGTTGCCCAGGACGGGGACCAGCTCGATCCCCCGGTTGTCGAGCCAGCCGTAGAGGTCGCGGACGTCGGAGGCCGTCCGTCGACAGACCTTGGGCGACTCGACGAGGTCGCCCGCGACGACCAGGCGGGCGATCGGGACGCGGTCGAGGAGCGTGGCGAGCTTGGCCAGGGTCTCGGCCAGCGAGTGCGCGGGGAGGCAGTCGCCCCCGGCGGCGCGGGCCCACTCGTAGCCGAGGTGGACGTCGGCGATCACGGCGGTCCGCTCGCGGGGGTGGACCGCGGCGCCTTCGGGGGCGAGCTTCCAGCCGTCGGGGCCGTCGATCATCGCGGGACCAGCCGTTGGTGGAGCCGGCGGAGCGCCTCGGCCGGCGACTCGAACCGGACCGGCTCGGGCCCGCCCGGGTCGATCCACGCGGCGGCGAACGGCGACGGGCCGTCGAGCGAGCGGAACCGGACCCCCGGGCGGCTCGCCAGCCAGGCCAGGGCGGTCGGGGCGTCGAGGCAGTCTTCGAGGACCTCGCGGCGGGTCTCGCGGAGCAGGGGGTGGTCGGGCAAGGCGGCCTTGACCAGCGGGTAGAGCCGGGTGCTCACCCAGAGCAGGCCGCCGACCTTGGTCCGGCCCCCCTCGGGGCGGCGGAGCACCATCAAGGCCGTCGCCGCGACGTGGCGGAACCGGCGGGCGAGCAGCTCGCCGCGATCGAGGCCGTCGAGGACGTCGGCCTCGAACCCCTCGGGCATCATCAGGGCCGGCAGGTCGTCGGGGCCGATCCGGGCCCCTTCGGGCAGGGCGATCGACCAGCCGAGGTCGGCGACGACGAGGTTGAGGTCGCGGCCGAACCGGCGGCCCAGCCGCGCGGCGGTCGCCCGGCCCATCGCCTCGGAGGCGGGGCGGCCGAGCGGGGCGTGGAAGGCGTAGGTCAGGCCGCCGCCGGTCGCGTCGGGGTACTCCTCGACCAGGACGGCGTCGACGGGCGGGATCTCGCTCAATTGCTCCTGCGCGGCGAACAACGACTCCAGGACGCCCGCCTCGTCGCCGCCGAGGTCGTGCGCCTCGCCCAGCCACGACCGGAGCGCGGAGGGGCCGTCGGCGAGGACCCGGCCGGCCCTGGCACGGAACTCGGCGAGGTCGCGGGCCAGCTCGGCGGAGAGCCCCTGGCGGTCGCTCGTCCACCGCGGCAGGTTGGGCTCGCCGCCGGTCGCCCTGGCGTGGACGACCAGCCCTTCGAGCCGGCGGAACTCCAGGGCCCGGCCGTCGAGGACGAAGCGGTCGCCCGCCATCAGCCGCTCGGCATACGCCCCTTCGAGCGAGCCGATGACCTGGCCGTCGAGCTGGACCCGGACGGATTCTTCCGAGGTGATCGTGCCGACGTTCGACCAGAACCAGCGGATGACCCGGGCGCTGCGGATGCCGAAGAGCCCGCCCCGCTTCCAGATCCGGGGGGCGGTCCACTTCGGGGTCGATCCGGCCTCGGGCTCGTAGGCCCCGGCGGGCGCGGCGAGGTCGCCGGCGAGGAAGGCGAGGCAGGTGTCGAAGTCGGACCGGGTCAGCTCCGCCAGCGGCGCCGACCTGCGGACCAGGGCGAAGGCGTCGTCGGTCGACCACTCGCCGCCGGAGGCCATGCCGATGAGCTGCTGGCAGAGGACGTCGAGCGGATTGCGGACCATCCGGAGCGGCTCGACCCGCCCGGCCTTCGCGGCCTCGGCGGTGACGACCGCGCCGGCCAGCTCGGCGGGAGTCGCGGCGAGCAGGATCCCCCGCGTGGCGACCCCGACGGCGTGCCCGGCGCGGCCGACACGTTGGAGGCACCGCGAGACGCTCCCGGGCAGGCCGATCAGGACCGACAGGTCGGCCTGTCCGATGTCGACGCCCAGCTCCAGGCTCGTGCTGGTGACGACGGCCTTGAGTTCGCCCGCCTGGAGCGCGGCCTCGACCGCCCGCCGCCGCCCGGCGTCCAGGGCCGAGTGGTGGGCGGCGACGCCCTCGCCGCCGTCGCCCAGCTCGCGGCGGAGGTCGTGGGTGACCTTCTCCGCGAAGGCCCGGGTGTTGGCGAAGACGACCGTCGTCCGCGCCTGCCCGGTCGCCTCCTTGAGCCGGCGCATCAGCCGGCGGTAGGTGAGCCCGCGATGCGGCCCCTCGTCCGGCTTCAGGAGCGACTCGACGTCCAGGACCAGCGCCGGCGACCCCTCCGGCATCGGTGCCTCGACGACCCGGCAATCCCGGGTCGGCCCGACCAGGAACCGCGCGACCGGGCCCGACGGCCGGCAGGTCGCCGACAGCCCGACCCGGCTCGGGTCCGATCCCGCCTTCGCCGCCAGCCGCTCCAGCGAGACCGCCAGGTCGGCCCCCCGCTTGGTGGGGACCAGCGAGTGGACCTCGTCGACGATCAGGTTTCGGACCCCGCGCCACGAGTCGTGCCAGGCGGCCTGGCTGAGCATCAGCGAGAGGCTCTCGGGCGTCGTGATGAGCAGGTGCGGCGGCTCGTCGCGGAGCTTCCGACGGGCGTGGGCCGTGGTGTCGCCCGTCCGGACGCCGACCCGGACCGGGGCCTTCTCCAGCCCCAGGGCCTTACGGATCGCGTCGAGCGGCGTCGAGAGGTTCCGCTCGATGTCGTACCCCAGGCTCCGCAGGGGGGAGACGTAGACGCAGCGGATGCCGTCCGCCAGCGAGCCCGAGGCGTGCTCGCGGAACAGGGCGTCGATGATCGCCAGGAACGCGGCGAGCGTCTTGCCCGTGCCGGTGGGCGAGACGAGAAGGAGGTTCTCGCCCGCCGCGATCGGCGGCCAGGCCAGCCGCTGGGCCGGCGTCGGCCCGCCCGGGAACGTCGCCGCGAACCAGGCGCGGACCGGGCCGTCGAGCGCCCCGAGCGGGTCCGAGCGGTCGGGGTCGACTCCGGCCATGGGCTTACCGGCGGGGCGTGGCGATCGCCTCGCGCCCTCCATCCTCGTCGGCATCGGTTCGGGCCTCCCCGGCGGAAGGCCCGATCTTAACCGACCGCCGGCCCGCCGGTCGAGGGGAGGTCGCGGGCCGATCCGCCCGGGAATCGCGGATGGGGCGAATTGCACGCAGGGCCCCCGCCGGGCTTGACGACCCGGCATCGTCACCTCATATTAGGCTGCCGAAATGCCATAAATGAATGCTATTCTCGCGAGGGCGGTCGATGAGCAAGCCGGTCGGCGAAGATACGTTGCGGAGCCCGAGGATCAAGGAGCTGGAGGGGCTCCGGGGCTGCCTCGCCTGGTGGGTCGTCCTGTTCCACTGCTACCTCGAAGCCGGCCTCCGATTCGACCAGCTCACGAAGTTCGAGTTCTGGGCCGCCTACGGCTGGGTGGCCGTCGACCTGTTCATCATCCTCAGCGGCTACGTGATCACGCTCCTGATCGAGACCCAGCGGGAGTCGTACGGCGTCTACATCACGCGGCGCTTCTTCCGGATCGCCCCGCTCTACTACCTGCTCTGCGCCTACGGCGCGGTCGAGGCCTACCGGTGGGGGACCTACGGCGATCTCCTGATCTATCACATCCTGCTCCACCTGACGATGCTCCACGGCCTGGTCCCGGAGGAGCTGCTGCGCGGCAGCACCAACGCGCTGAATCACCCGGCGTGGAGCATCTCCGTCGAGTGGCAATTCTACCTGCTGGCCCCGGCCATCCTGCTGCTGGTCCGGCGGTCGGCGACCCGGGCGTTCCTCCTGGTCGCGGGGTGTTATCTCGCCTCGAAGGCCATCGGGCGGCTGTATACCTTCCCGTTCGCGGCCACCGTGGTGATGCGGGCCGGCCAGTTCGCGATCGGGATCGCCAGCTACCACCTGACCCGGCTGGTGGACCAGAATGCCAGGCTAGCCCGGCCGCTCGTGCCGTATCTGCTGCCGATCGGGATCGCGATCATGTGGATCGACGGCGGCGCGCCGCTCGGGGGCTGGACGGTCTGGGTGGTCGTCTTCTCCTCCGTGCTGGCCCGCATCGCCGGCGCCGAGACCGCCCTGACCGGGCCGGTCCGGCGGTTCCTGGGCCTGCCGGTCGTCGTCTGGCTCGGCAAGCTCTCGTACAGCACCTACCTCTGCCACCACTTCGGCTTCCGGACGGTCAGATGGGCCCTCGGCCCGTCGTTCGAGGCGATGACGCCCCGGATGCGGCTCGGCTCGCTGATCTGCGGGGGGTTCCCGGTGATCCTCGCCCTCTCGTTCGCACTGTATCACCTGATCGAGAGGCCCGGGATGTGGGCGGGCAAGGTGATCGCGAAGAAGATGGGGCGGAAGCCCGTGAGGACCCCGCCCGAAGTCCTCGCCGACGAAGCCCCGGCCCTCGCCCGGGGCGACGCCTGAGCCCGCGACCGGCGAGCCGGCAACGATCAGGACGACCCGAGCAGCTCGGCCCAGGAGGCGAAATCGCTCATGTGCTTGATTAGTTGCTTGATCCGGCCCGAATCATCGATCGACCGGATCGCGGCGAGGAGGGTCGGATCGGGGTCGCCGTACCGCTCGCTTCCGAGATCCAGCAGGAGGTCGACCTTGCCCTCGATCTTGCCCCTGATCTCGCCGATGACCTCGCCTTCGGCGAGGATCGCCTGGTAAGGAGGCTCGCAAGAATAATCTATCGGATGGGCCTCCCGCCGGTGAGCGTCACGAAAGTTGGTGGAATCTTTGTACACAATGGGACGATCGGCGATAGTGGCGGGAAACCCGAACTCCCGGACGGAGCCTTCCCATGTCGATCCCCTCCATCACTCCCGAGAA
>JAABUX010000606.1_pt1 | contig 59814 bp, 53 predicted proteins | sample 5561851 | NCBI WGS metagenome assembly JAABUX01 (sample SAMN10711883, study PRJNA513361) | rock metagenome | isolation source: Antarctica rocks | place: Antarctica: Victoria Land, Richard Nunatak red sandstone | collected 2016-01-03
GCGTCTTCTGGCGCTCGGCACCTTCGACGAGGGCGATCATGCGATCGAGGAAGGTCTCGCCAGGGTTCGAGGTAATGCGGACCTTGATCCGGTCGGACAGCACGCGCGTGCCGCCGGTAACGGCAGAGCGATCGCCACCGGCCTCGCGAATGACCGGGGCGGACTCGCCGGTGATCGCCGATTCGTCGACAGACGCCACGCCCTCGATGACCTCGCCGTCGCCAGGGATCATGTTGCCTGCGACTACAAGGCAGATGTCACCGGAACGGAGGTCGGCGCTTGGAGCCTCTTCGGTGGTGCCGTCTGCCTTGATGCGAACGGCAGTCGTCTCGGACTTGGCGCGTCGGAGGGCGTCGGCCTGAGCTTTGCCACGGCCTTCGGCCATCGCCTCTGCAAAATTTGCAAACAGCACGGTGAACCAGAGCCAAAGGGTGATCTGGAGATCGAAGCGCAGGGTGTGGTGGCCGGCAATGACGTTGCGGAAGACATAGATAGTCGTAATGAGGCTGCCAACCTCGACCACGAACATGACGGGGTTCTTCATCATGGTCTTCGGGTTGAGTTTGAGGAAGGCCTCGCCGAGAGCGCGGGTGACGATCTTTGAATCGAAGAGGGAGCGCTTGTTTGCGTTTGCCATAGGAGGGACCTTGCTTGGGAAACCTTGCTTAATAAACCTTGCCGGCTTGCAGGAGGAGGTGCTCGAGGATGGGACCGAGTGCGAGCGCCGGGAAGAAGGTAAGCGCGCCCACGATGATAATGGTGCCAATCAGAAGAACGGTGAAGAGGGGCGTATGCACCGGAAAGGTTCCAGGTGACGGCGGCACGAGTTTCTTCTGGGCCAGACTGCCGGCGACAGCGAGCATCGGGACAATCATGAGGAACCGTCCAATGAGCATGGCCGCGGTGAGCGACAGGTTATACCAGTGCGTGTTGGCGCTAATGCCAGCAAAGGCAGACCCGTTGTTCCCGGTCGCCGAGGTGTAGGCGTACAAGATCTGTGAGAGGCCATGCGGGCCGGCGTTCGAGATCGAACTCAGGCCAAGGTTCGGCATCATCAGAGCGACGGCGGAAAAACCGAGAATCGAGAGCGGGAAGATGAGGATGTAGAGCATGGCCATCTTGACGTCAAACGATTCGATCTTCTTTCCCAGATACTCCGGCGTTCTCCCCACCATGAGGCCGGCGATGAAGACGGCGAGAATGACGAAGATCAACATGCCGTAAAGCCCGGAGCCGACGCCCCCGAAGATCACCTCGCCCAGCATGATGTTGACGAGTGGAACGATGCCGCCGAGAGGCATGAAGGAGTCATGCATGGAGTTCACGGCACCACAGCTTGCATCGGTCGTGACGGTCGCGAAGAGGGCGGAGTTGGCGACTCCGAAGCGGACTTCCTTGCCTTCCATGTTGCCACCGGCCTGGGTTGAGGACGCCTGTTGGTCGATTCCCAAACCCCGGGCGTGCATGGCGGCAGAGTGCAGCAGGGGATTCGGCTGGGCCTCGGCATAATAGGCAACGAAGACGCCAACGAAGAAGAGGGCGGACATGGCGGCGAAGACGGCCCAGCCGTGCGCGGGCGCCTTCGTGATTCGGCCCAGCGTAACGGTAAGGCCGGCGGGGATGAGGAAGATCGAGAACATCTGCAGTAGGTTCGAGAGCGGCGTGGGATTTTCGAAGGGGTGCGCGCTGTTCGTATTGAAGAAGCCACCTCCATTCGTGCCGAGCATCTTGATGGCCTCCTGGGAGGCTACCGGACCCTGCGCAATGGACTGCGTGGTGACAGTCTGGGTGGTGGATTTTCCATCTGTACCGGTTGTCGTTACGATTTGGGGCTGGAGGAGCGTGGCCTGATCATAGGAGCGGAAGTTCTGTACGACACCCTGTGAGACAAGCAGGAGCGCATAGATCAGGCAGCCGGGAAGCAGAATCCAAAGAGAGGCGCGCGTCGTATCGACCCAGAAGTTGCCGAGTGTCTTCGATTCGCGGCGGGCGATGCCGCGGATAAAGGCGACAGCCAGCGCGATGCCGACGGCTGCCGAGAAGAAATTGTGATACGCCAGCGTGAGCATCTGGGTGAGATAGCTCATCGTCGCTTCGGGCACGTAGGACTGCCAGTTGGTGTTGGTGGTGAACGAGGCGGCCGTGTTCAACGCAAGATCGGCGGGAACACCCGGCAAGTGCTGGGGATTGAGCGGAAGGATGTGCTGTAAACGCTCAATAGCATATGTGACCAACAAGGTTACAAGGCTGAAGAGGAGCATGGCGACCGCGTATTCGGTCCAGTGCATCTCGTGCGTCTCATCTATCCCGGTGAGCTTATAGAGCAGGCGCTCTATGGGCCGGAAGACCATATCGGCGGGTGTACGTTCACGCTCGAAGACCTTAGCCATGTAGATGCCCATAGGCCTTGCAGAAACCAGCACGAGGGCGAAGAAGAAGAAGATCTGAAACCAGCCGTTGGCGGTCATGGTGAAGGGTTCCTGTTAGAACTTTTCTGGCTGCAGAAGCGCGTAGACGAGATAGATGAAGAGAGCGACGATGACGAGGCCGAGCAGAAGAAGCTCCATGGCTATGTGCTCTCCTTCGTTCGAAGCCGCTGACATCCTCCGGTATAAGCAATGGCGATGAGGAAGAAAAAGACGCTTGCTGCGATGCAACCGATATCGGCCATGGTGAGGATCCTTCCTGCTGCTATGCGTAAACGACCGCAGCTTCTGCGGACTCGCTCACACTAGCAAGTATCCTCTGGAGCTCATCAATAAAGCATAAAGGTCCTATAGAGAATCCGTAACGGTTGGTGGTCAAAGGATGAGCACCGGTAACAGCTAGGAACGGCGGGACCACCGCCTGTAGCTGCGCCTTGACCCTGGATGGCAGAGTCCTGGTGGAGAAGACGCTAATGATTGATGAAGCGATTAGGGGAAGTTACCTGTGGGTATATAGGGAGGCTTTAGTGTCAACGCCGGTTTCTCCAAGGAAAACGGTCCTGCACAATCTATCCCACTCCACAGCAGCAGGTAATTTGCTTTAGATCGAGAGTGAACGAGGCTTCGATCCGGCGAAGGCGTAAAGCGCAACGAAGACGTATCCAAGCATGGGTACGAGATAGGCCAAGGCGATGCTCCCTGTCTTCTCCGAGATCAGTCCCATGATTGGCGTTAGAATGGCTCCGCCAACGATTGCCATGACGAGCAGGGAGCCGGCGATCTTGGTGTTGGCTCCCAGGCCCTTTAGACCAAGAGCGAATATGGTGGGGAACATGACGGACATGAAGAGGCTCGTGCCGAAGAGGCACCACAAGCCGGCCCACCCTGGGTGGGCGGTAGCCACAAGTAGAAGCGCGATGTTGACGAGGGCATAGAAGCCCATCAGGCGCGAAGCGCGGACGAACTTCATCAGATATGCGGAGAGAAAGCGGCCTACTCCAAAGGCTGCTAGCGTTCCGATCAGGAAGTAGCCGGCGACTTTTTCGGGCTGGTGGGTGTAGTCCTGCACGTATTGAATGAAGTAGCTCCAGGTGCCGACCTGCGCGCCGACGTAAAGGAACTGGGTGACAACTGCAAAGATGAAGTGTCGCTGGCGTAACAGATCGCTGATGTGCGTATGGTCACCCGCGTCGCCCTCGTGTTCGCTCAGGATGACGGGGAACCTTGTTCGCCAGATGATTGCTGCGAGGACCAGCGCAGCCAGGCCGAGCACGATATAGGGAGCGACGACACGGAGGGTCTCGGCCTGAAGATACGTAGCATAGCTTCCAGCCGCTACACGCGCTGCCACCTGAGATGACGAGAGCTCAACGCCGGAGAAGATGAAGATCGTTCCTATGCCCGCGCCGGTGATGGCGCCAATGGGATTGAAGGCTTGCGAAAAGTTCAGCCGCCGCTCGGAGCTTTCGGGCGCGCCGATCTGAGCGATGAAGGGATTCGAGGCGGTCTCGAGGAAAGCCAGGCCGCTTGCCATGACAAAGAGGGCGAGCAGGAAGAACCAATACCGCCCTACGATTGCGGCGGGCCAGAAGAGAAACGTTCCAGCGGCGAAGAGCAGGAGGCCGGTGAGGATTCCGGCCTTGTAGCCGGCGCGGCGCATCAGCAGCGCAGCTGGAATTGCGAGCAGGAAGTAGCCCATGTAAAAGGCGGATTGAACCAGTCCTCCTTCAAACCGCGTCAAGGAGAACGACTTCATGAACTGGCGGATGAGGATATCATTCAGGTTGTTCGGGATAGCCCAGAGAAAGAAGAGTGATGTCACGAGAAAGAACGGCGTCAGATTGCCGATCGGGAGTAGCGGCTGCGGTTCGCCCGATGCTGTTGCTGCCGAGAGATCGTTTTGTGGGGCGATCAACATAGGTCAGATCCTTGTCACGACAATCTCAATTGATTTGAACCATGATCTTCGTGAATCGCTGGGGTGTGTCGCTCCATTCACGGAGCAGGCGCGCTGCATCCTCGATTGGAACGATCGCGCTGATTGTATCTTCCACGGGGAAACGCTTCGCCTCGAGCATGCGGATCACCTCGCGAAAATCCTCGGGAAGTGCGTTGCGGCTGCCGAGAATGTCCAGTTCTTTCTGGACGAAGAGACGCGTCTCGTAGGCGACGGGTTCCTTGGCATAGCCGATGTAAACGACGCGGCCGGTGAAGGCGACCTCCTCGACCGCCGCGCGGAAGGTTTGCGGCAAGCCGATCGCCTCGATCATCACCTGTGGACCCTGGCCGTTGGTGATTTCAGCAAGTCGGGTATGGAGATCTTCGCGTGCGGTATGGATCGTGTGTTTCGCGCCGGCGCGGCAGGCGACCTCGAGCTTCACGTCGTCCATGTCGATCGCGATCGTCTCCGCACCGCGAAAGGCGGAGGCCGCAATGGCTCCAAGACCTACGCCGCCGCAGCCGAATACGGCGACCGTATCCCTTGCAGTGACGCGTCCGCGTGCGACTGCGTGGAAACCTACAGTAAGGGGTTCGACCAGGCAGAGTTCTTTGAGGGTAAGCTTCGCTGGATAGATTTTTTCTCGCGGGACACTGATGAATTCGGTCATGGCGCCGTCGCGCTGGACGCCCATCGTCTCGTTACGCTGGCACGCGTTGACGCGGCCCTGAATACAGGCAGGGCAGGCGCCGCAGCTGGTGTAGGGGGACAGGGTTACTGCCGTCCCCGCGGCCAGATCACCCGTGGTGTCGACTACTTCGGCCGCAACTTCGTGGCCAAGAACACGGGGAAAGACGACCATCGGGTTACGTCCGCAAAAGGTGTTAAGGTCGGTTCCGCACATGCCGACCAACCGGACTCGGAGAAGGATCTCTCCGTTGCGCGCTCCGGATTGTGGCACATCCACTAGACCGCCGACCCCGGCGCTTTCTACGCGAAATGTCTTCATTGGTGCTTCCCTTATCTCCGCAGCGCCGCGACACATTTCAAAGTTCTCGATAACTATACAGAGATTCAGAATTCGAAGAGAACGGTATCTCTTAGACGAATCCAGCCTTGCCAGCACTCAACAGATGAAAGCGTTTCTCGAAACGATACAACCGCAAGACCGTGTACTCGTCATTGGCGACACCTGGCAGCATTAAGGCGTCGAGGCCGGCAAGCCCTTTCAGCAGATGCAGGACGGAGGAATGTGGACCTCGCGGCTTGATCAGATCATGCGGCAGAAAGACCCGGAGCTGCTTATAGCCGTCGAACTTCTTGCAAGAAATGAGATCGCCACTAGCGTCAACTGCTTGCCGCTCAGAACCGCGTAACGGAGATATTGAATCCGCAAGAGCGCATCGCTGCTATCGCGAAGGACTATGCCGCAAAGCCGGAGAACACCATCATCGTGTCACCCGACAATCGTAGCCGCCAGCAGATCAACCAGGCCGTCCTGGTGGAGTTACAAAACACGAGAGCCGTCGCTGCTGATAACCAGAAATTCGAGACGTTGACGCCTCGTTCAGACATTACGGAGCCGACCGGACTTGGGCGGTACGCTACCAGCCGGGGAATGTCGTCCAGTACACGACCGGCAGCAAAGACCTCGGAATCGAGCGCGGCAGTTCCGCCACCGTGCTTTCCCACAAACGCCCGCGAGAACACCGTCACAGTCCAGCGCGGTGACGGCCAGACAGTCACCTACGATTCGGCAAGGCTCCGTGGCGTCAACGTCTTCCACGTCACGGAGCGCGAGTTCGCCACAGGGGACGGGCTCCAATTCACCGCACCGGCTAAGCAGCTCGGCATTGTCCGTCGAGACCTTGGCACCATCACAAAGCTCGACTTAAAACCAGATCACTGTTCGACTAGACGGCAAGGAGGAATGGACGGTAACTTTCTACCTCTAGGAGCAGGTCGGTGATCTTGATGTGCGGAAGCAGGGCGTATGCTCGGCGCATCAGCACGCTCGCCTTGATGAGATCCGACCGCCGTGGAAATGACGATAAACCGGCCCCAGGCCGACTTCCGCCCGTTCCGCTATCTAATGGACGGGCGCGTCGGCGCCTAATTCTCGAAAGACCTCAGCAGCCGCCTTCAGGAGCGAATCCATCTTGCGCTGCGCATCCGCCCGCATGCGACGAGGCTCGGCACCATCGGGGTTCTGCTCGTCGGCTGGCTTTGCGACTGACTTTTCATAGGACGGCATTTGCAAAAGGAACTATGTTCCGCTTATGATAAGGAACACGGTTCCGGTTCAAGCAAAATAAGTGTATCGGACGCCAGCCCGCACCGTAAAGTCAGAAATGGAGATTCACATGTCAGCTAAAGTTTGGTTCATTACGGGCACTTCCAAGGGCTTCGGACGCGTTTGGGCCGATGCCGCACTCAACCGTGGCGACAAGGTCGCAGCGACAGCTCGCACGTTGGAAAGCATCGCCGATCTCAAGGAGAAATATGGCGCAAACGTACTGACACTAGAGCTCGATGTGACCCGGGCCGATCAGGTGAAGACGGCCGTGGCACAAGCTCACGCTCACTTCGGGAGGCTTGACGTTGTTCTTAATAATGTAGGCTATCCCCTTATTGGCACGATTGAAGAAGCCAGCGCGGAGGATGTTCGAGCCCTCTATGAGACCAACATCATCGGCACGCTTTCCGTCATTCAGGCGGCGCTGCCGTTGCTGCGAGAACAAGGAAAGGGTCACATTCTTGGTGTTTCGAGCACCCTTGGTCACGTAACCATGCCATTGATCGGCTACTATTGCTCCTCAAAGTGGGCTTTCGAGGCGATCCATGAGAGCCTGGCTATGGAGGTGAAACCTTTCGGAATCAAGGTGACGATCGTTGAACCGGGTGCCTATGCCACTGAATTCGGAAGCCCATCGTCCTCGAAGTTTGCCGCGGGACTCGAAATCTACGCAGACCTGAAAGCACACGTCTTCGAGGGCATGAAGAGCATGGAACGAGGTGATCCGAAGGCTACGCCGGACGCCATGTTCAAGCTTGTCGACGCGGAGAACCCGCCGCTACGCTTGTTTCTCGGTAGCCACAACCTGCCTTCAATCCGTGCAGCCTATGCTGACCGGTTGACAACATGGGAAGCATGGCAGTCCGTGGCCGACTCAGCGCAGGGTACGTCAAAGGGATGAAGCCTGGACGAGTCAATCCCGACCAACCGCTCCAGTGGAAGCTTGGTAGGGATCAATCCTAAGATACGTGCTTGATGGAAGTTGGCTGCGCTCAGCCCCGGGGCACTAGCGTACTATTTTTGACGTTTGGTGTAGTGACCCGTTAGAACGACACCTGTTTATACAGGTATCCGGCTACTTGGCCAGAACTCGCCCAGCAGAACCTCGTCCGCTGCGCCGTCATGCGCCTCCAGCAGCTCCGCCCTAACCCGCTGCGAGAGTGTCAGCTTCCGCGCTCGGGCCTACAAGGCAGAGAACTCCTCCTCGCTGACTTCGTGTTCACCGGTTTTGTACGGAGGGCAACTTCAGAGAGTACCGCCGGAACTGGTTTTCAGGGCGAAGGCCGCACGATGTTTCTTTGTCGCTGGAAGGACAACAGGGGGCCGGAGGCGGGTTAAGGGATTGATTCTTAGGTGGTTCCCCTACAGCAACGTGCGCTCGACTCTAGCGTAACGCCAACATAGACATTTTTGTCTATAGTCGCCTGTTTTCTTATGGTTCTCGCACAGCAACCCAAGGTTGCTCCACAGCTCCCATTCTGGGGTGACGTGTCACTATCCAGTCGATGCGAAGCAGCGTGCCTTTCTTCTCTGCTGGCACGGTTCTCGATTGGAAGGCGCAGACGCAGCAAGGCCGCCCCAGAAGGACGGCCTGCCGATGCTCCGAAGCGATGTTCTACTGCAACGAACTGACCGTCCCGGCTGAGGTATCGCGGATAGAGATGTCGATTCCGCCCACTTGATCGCCTGGAAGTCCACTGACGCAGGTTGCTTGTATGTGATCTCAAGATGCGTAGGAGTCAGCCAGTTCAGCTTCATGTCTACCCCTGTGGCATCCTGCGAGAGCTGCAAGACCTCGATCTTGTCCTGTCGGCCTTTGACCTGTCTCAGAGTCACGGTGGACAGGATGCCCGCCGTACCGGGACCGCCATACTGATTTGTGTGAGCGGCGGCAACCCACCGCCCATCCGGAGAGTTCGATTCCGTAGACCAGATCGTTGCTGCATTCCATCCGGCGCAAGTGCTGCATTGTCTACCGCTGTAGTGGTGCCCGCTGTCCAGGTGGGGAAGCGGTCAGCCGTTGAGAAAAAGGAAGGAAGTTCGTGACCGTCGATCCGATCGTGCCGGAATCCTCTACCTTCATGCCCCAGAAGGAGACGGTCTGTCCGCTCTTAAATGTACCGGCACCCCGACCTGGAATAACAGAACGTTATGCCCCGGCTGAAACTTACCGCTCAGTTGAAATTGTTGCCAGGCGCCGGTTACGGTCACGGATTTCCAAGCAGCGCTATCCGTTCCAACATCTCCCAGTTCTCTGAAATAGATGTTCAACGTTTGGGTTCCGGCGGTCGAACGCAACCAGATCGATGCGGTCATAGTCTCCCCGGCGTACAAGGAAGCGTTCTCAACCTGATCCCAAAGAAAGGAGTCACCTGACCCGCTGTTGGCAATGAAGGTGGAGGCCGTTGCCGTGCCATCGGGCGCGATTGCTCCCCCTGTGACATCAGCTGCTGCAAAGACCCATCCTGCAGTACCCGGCACATCTGGATTCATAAGGACGTTTGAGTCATCCGGGTTTGTCCAGATCGGAGTCGCTCCGCCTGGAACCGCCTGTCGCACTACTTCCAGAAGCCGTTGAAAATGGCGATGTATCCAGACCTTGCGCCGAGCCAATCACATCCTGTGCGCTCGTCAGTCGATTCAGGTTGTCATACCCGAACTGACGCTGTACGCCAGTCAATATATCCGCAGTCATCTGAAGATTACTATTCGCGGTCCATCCGTACCGCTTGCCCCAGAGGAGCTGATTGGAGGTACCGTAAGCAAGCAGACCCAGATGCTGACGACCATCGTACGCTGCAGCCACAGCGATTCCGTTACCCATCGTTGCATTGATGAGATGGCCTGGCGGATCGTATTCTGCCGCCTGGTTGCTGGTGAGATAGGACGTCGAGTGGCCATTCCCATTCCAACTCGCATAGTTAACAGAAGACAGTCTTCCGGCATCATCAAAGCCTTGCGTGATTGTGCGTCCATCCGGATAGGTGAGCGACTTCATGTTGCCGGCTGCATCATACTGAGCGTTCACCGAGATCGAGTATGAGCAAATTGAAGGAACACAGAACGTCTCGTTCGTGATGCACCCCATTGGATCATAGGAGATGCCGGATGCAGCGTTGATGTCATTCGAGGCATGCACAAGACGACCTACAGCATCTGGATAATTCGCGTTATCGTACGTGTACTCGTGATGCAACGATCCGTCCGATGCCGTCTTCGAGGTTATACGATTCAAGCTGTCGTAGCCTAAGCTTAAAGCGATATTCCGAGCGTCTGTTTTGATCTTCAGGTTGCCGTTGCTGTCGTAGGTGTAATTGATCGTGTCGCTCTCTGGAGTGGACGAAGAGGTCAATCGCGAGAGACTGTCGTAGACAAAGGTGCGGAGTTGCGAAGTCTCACCGGAAATCCCTAACTGATTGGCCGTATGACATTATTAAGACCGTCGTAGCTGTACTTGGTTTGCAGTCCACCGGGTTCAACAACCGTGATTAAGCGACCGAAGGCATCACTCGTCCGCGTCCAGGAGTGGCCAACCTGATCTGTTGAGGTGACGGTATTGCCGGTATAGGATCATGAGGCTGTACTGCCGTCCGAATTGGTTTGAAGCTTCGGACGGTCCAGGCCGTCGTAAGCCGCCATACAGGTACTACCGTCGGTCGAAGACGATGTTTGTGTAGTGAGGATTGGTGACGCAAGAGGGTCTGCCATTGGCATCGTAGGTTGTTTCGTGGTGATCGGGCTTCAAGCCGATAGAGCCAACCGTCAAACTGGTGTCGATCCCGCTTTACCTGCGCAAGGGACGGCACGGCGCCGTGCACGAAGAGGCGGCGCAGGTACGGATCACCTCGTTTGCGGATGCCGAGCAGCCTCGCCTTTCCGCCCGTCGAATGCTGCCTTGGAACAAGCCCGAGCCAGGCGGCCAGATCGCAGCTTTTCGTAAGCCATTCATTCTATTGGAGCACCGAATGGGATTTGAACCCATGAATACTGGTTTTGCAGACCAGCGCGTTAGCCACTTCGCCATCGGTGCTTCTGGTGTGATCTTATCGGAGTCTGCGGCTGACCTGCATCGAGTCATCGCGTAAGGTCCGCTGCAGTCTCTAACTTATTTTACCGGCAGTGCCAAGGCATGCTCTGAAGATAGCAGCTGTGTACGTTCGGCTCGGCGTCTGCGGCGTTCGTGCGCTGCGGTGTCCGCGACGTTGCTGGAGACGACCATGAACGAAGTGCCACTTATTCAAGCTACTGTGCAGTTTCTGTTGAATGCAGTGACCGTACGCATTGCAAGGAGTCAAATGCCACCCCAGAATGCGGGAATCCGTGCAGGCCGGGTAGGATTCATACTGGCAGGTGCAGCTCTGTCTCCTGTGTCATTTCAATCAGCGCTCCGAGGTACATTTCATGTCAGATCAGGAACTTCGCAGCTTCGACTTCGCCCAGGTCGATGTGTTCGCGGAACGCGCACTTGAGGGCAATGCGCTCGCCATCTTCACCGACGCCAGCGATCTCTCCACCAACGAAATGCAGGCGATCGCTCGCGAAACCAATTTGTGTGAGACCACCTTCGTGCTTCCGCGCGATGCGGCCGCAGAACACGAACGCGGCGTGCAGGTCCGCATCTTCACGGTACAGGAAGAGCTTCTCTTTGCCGGTCATCCCACGCTTGGCACGGCGAGCTGGCTCTACTGGAACCATCCTGTGTACCAGGGGACGGACCAGATCACCCTGGATCTTCGCGTCGGGCCGATTACGGTTCGCTTTCGGCCATCGGAGGCCGGCAAGCCGGGGATCTTCGGGACCATGCAGCAGAAGGATTCCACGTTCGGCGCGTTCCATGAGGCTGAGCCTGTCGCGGCCGCGCTCGGCCTCTCTGTCAGCGATCTAGACCCTGCTCTGCCGATTCAGACTGTCTCGACCGGCATGCCCTTCTGCATCGTGCCGCTGCGGTCGATGCAGGTCGCCTCGCGGCTGAAGATTCCGTACGGCAGGGCACAGGCCTACCTCGACGCGAGTGATGCAAAGTTCTTTCACTGCATCACCCGGGCTCCCGCCACGACAGGAGCGGACTGGCATGCGCGTATGCAGTTCTACAGCGGCGAAGATCCAGCCACCGGCTCGGCCTCGGGCTGTGCGATTGCGTATCTGGTGCGGCACGGTCTTGCTGAGAGCGGCTGGCCTGTCATCATCGAACAGGGGATCGAGATGCTTCGTCCCAGCCGGATCCATGTGCAGGCGACGCTGTCGGGCGATGTGGTCTCAGAAGTGTTCGTCGGCGGCCGCACCATTCCGGTTGCAACAGGACGTCTTTTCATTCCGTGATGCACTCGATTTCAACAGAGCGCCTTCTCGAATCGTCAATGTTTGCGCACCCTTGTAAGGACGCGGTGGATGAGCAATCCCCAATCCGAATGGCTTTCGCCTCATCTTCGTCATTGCGAAGGTGGTTCGGTCTTCGTACTGTTGGGAAGCGTTGACGAGGACGGTGGCGAAAATCACCGGACTCGGAGATGAAATGCTTTCGCCTGTTTTTCTAAAAACTTGAGTTGAGAGAAGCTCGGCTGCCACGCAGTCGCGTCTCCCCCAGCGCCCGCTTGCTGTCTGCTCACGCAGGTCGATGAACCGTTTTTCGTTCGAATTGTCCTGCTCCGCAGCACCAGCTTTCTTGCGTTGCGAACGAGCCGCCGGCAACCTGTGCTGGCAGAGCCTCTCTCGAACCCGCGGTTCGGCGCTGGATCTATTCCATCGCGAAATCCGGGGGCACTGCACCGCATGGAGCAGATAGGAGAGCCTTGCTCTTTCGTCGTGGCTCGTTGTGCGCAGTCGCCCCCGTGCGCTCTGGAACTCTCCGGCCGCGCCGCGGGTCTACCATTGCAACTCCCGGAAGGGAGCGTCTGCCAATCAGCAGCGCTTCCGGACGGCCTATCCGCCAGGACGCGCCGCGACGGCGCTGTCCCGGCAGAAGCGAGATCGCATGCGCCCCAAGAAGATCATCCTCTGCGTCGACGATAACGAACAGGTACTCTCCGTCCGTACGTTTCTCCTCGAGACCCGCGGCTATCGCGTGCTGTCCGTGCTCTCCGCGCACAAAGCCCTTGAGCACATTCAGCAGGCTGCGCCCGGAACGATCGATCTGCTCCTTTGCGATCTGATCATGCCCCAGATGGATGGGAACGAGCTGGTTCGACGAGCCAAGCAACTTCACCCCAGTCTTCCGGCGATGATCATCTCGGGGACGGTCAACGCCGCGGATCGTGCAGTCTGTGCGGATGTGTTCCTGCCCAAGGGTGCATGTTCTCCGGCTGAGATGATGGAACGCATTCGGATTCTTGTTGCTCGCAAGCGCGGTCCCAAGAAGGGAATGGCGGCGCAAGCTGGCGCGGCGATGACGGCTGTCATGGCTTCGTAGAGTAGGCGAGAGGGAGCGGAAAGAGACGTAGTATAGGGCATCTTCGACTCGGCTTCTGCCTTCTCTTCCCTCTTTCCTTTCTGTTTACGCCTCTACCAGCCCGTAGTGCCGTTGCCATTGCTGTTTTAGTCGAACCCATACAGCTTCTATCTGGTCGCGCGAGATCGCGGGATCCGGCTCACGCGCAAAGCGCGCTGCCTCGACCTTTGCGAGTTCGAGGAGCACTCGATCCCGTAGTAGATTCGCGACACGAAACTCGGGCAGGCCTGCCTGGCGTGTGCCGAAGAATTCGCCGGGCCCCCTCTGTTGAAGATCGAGCTCCGCGAGTTCGAAGCCGTTCTGAGTGCGGAGCATCGCATCGAGCCGCACCTCAGCCTGCTCGGAGACGGTGCTACCAGTCATCAGGATGCAGAAGCTCTTCGACGCACCTCGGCCCACGCGACCGCGCAACTGGTGCATCTGGGCCATGCCGAAACGCTCGGCATGTTCGATCACCATAACCGACGCATTCGGTACGTCGACGCCAACCTCGATGACGGTCGTTGCGATCAGGACGTCGATATAGCCTCGCTTGAACCGATTCATTGTGACTTCCTTGTCATCCGCGCTCAAACGGCCATGCAACAGCCCCAGTCGTAGGCCGGCCAGCGCTCCGTTGCGCAGCTCTTCATACATCTCTGTAGCGGCCCGTAGAGCTCTTTTGGGTGCGAACAGCTTTGGAGCTGTGGACCGTTTGCCAGCCGTACCCAGCTTCGGAGTCTTACCTTTCCGCATGGAGGGCAGCGCGGTCGCGGGAGCAAGATTCTTTGTCCCACCTGAAGCTTCCTCCATACCTACATCGTGCGGGAAGTCCAACTCCGGCTGATCATCCTTCGCACCTTCAATCACGGGATAGACGAGGTAGGCCTGCCGTCCCAGGGCAACCTGTTTGCGGACGAAGGCCCAGACTTCTTCGGCCCGCGCCTCGCTCGTTCGGCGGGTTACGATCGGGGTTCGACCTGGAGGCAGTTCGTCGATCACGCTGGCATCGAGATCGCCGTAGAGCGTCAGCGCCAGAGTTCGCGGGATGGGCGTAGCGGTCATCACCAGCACGTCCGGATCGAGGGCGCCTGGCTTCTTCATCAGCTTGAACCGCTGCTGCACGCCGAACCGGTGCTGTTCGTCGACGATGACGAGGCCAAGATTTTCGAAGTCGACTTTATCCTCGATAAGGGCGTGGGTGCCGATCGCGAGATCCGTCTCGCCTCGGAAGATGCGACCGCGCGCCTCGCGTTTCGCCGTCTGGTCAAGCGAGCCGGTCAGCAGCGTGACGCGGTACGGTTTGCCGGTCCGCGGTGACAGTACGTCACCCAGCAGCTTGCGGGCGGATATGTAGTGCTGGGTTGCAAGGATCTCCGTCGGCGCCATCAGTGCAGCCTGGTAGCCGTTTTCGATTGCAACCAGAGCGGCTTGCATGGCTACGATCGTCTTACCGGAGCCGACATCCCCTTGCAGGAGTCGGCGCATGGGCTGGGGTCGCCGCATATCCTCGACGATCTCGCCCAGGACGCGCTTCTGCGCCGCGGTCGGATGAAACGGCAGCACCTGCTTGATCGCCTGCCGCACCCGCACGTCGGTCACGAAGGCTGTGCCTTGGCGCTCGCGCATTCTGCGCCGCTTCAGTTCAAGACCAAGCTCCAGGTAGAAGAGCTCTTCGAAGATAAGCCTGTAATGGCTTGGTGTGGCAGCCGACATGAGTTCTGCCAGCGGCGTGCCCGCTTCGGGAAAATGGATCGAGCGTAGAGCGTCCATTCTGCCGGGCAGCTTCAGCCGTTGCCGCATCGCGTCGGGCAGGGTCTCGGAGGCGGCAACGTTGCTTTCGGTCAACTCTTCGAAGACGCTCCACATCACTCGTCGCGTCCACTTCGACGTGAGCTTCGCGCCCCATGGTGTGGTTCCGCCGAGCGATTCATAGATAGGCACGATACGGCCCATCTCGAGCATTGCAAACTCCGCGTCAGGACCGGTCGCTCCCGGTGCGGGCAGGATCTCGAACTGCGGCTGAATCATCTTGAAACGGCCGGCCGAAGAACGTGAGCTTTCGAGTTTGCCGTAGAGCGCTACCATTTGCCCCACCTTGAAGCGGTCTTTCAGGTACGTTCCGTTGAACCACATGCACTTCAGCGAACTCAAACCCTGGCCCACGGTCAGCTCGAAGAGCGGGCCGCCTCGGGTCGAGAGCAGGACCGATCCGCGCACCTCGCCGATCACGGAGGACAGCGTCCCAGCTTGAAGGGCGCTCATCGGCACGGGATTCAACCGGTCTTCGTAGCGGAAGGGCAGATGATACAGCAGGTCCTCGACGGTCTCGACACCGCGTTTGGTCAGTCCCTCGGCGATGCGCTCGCCCACGCGCTTCACAAACTTGATCGGTGTTGATAACTCCAGCACAGTTGCGATGCTACCAAGCCGCACCGAATCGCTTCGCCGTGCCGGCTCCTGCCCCTGCTAAACTTCACTCAACATCCCATGCCCATCGTAGAACTCGAACATGTTCGTAAGGCGTACGACACCAAGGTTGCCGTCGCTGACCTCAGCTTCAAGATCGAACCGGGTACCATGTTCGGTTTGCTTGGGCCGAATGGCTCAGGAAAGACGTCGACCATCCGCATGATGATCGGCATTACGGTGCCTGATGCAGGCAAGGTCTCCCTCTTCGAAAGACCGTTTACCCGCGATGTGCTGAAGCGCGTTGGGTATCTGCCTGAGGAGCGCGGGCTGTACAAGAAGATGAACGTCATGGACCAGCTCGTGTTTCTCGGCCAGCTTCATGGACTCGATCAGACGGTGGCCAGCAAGCGCGCCCATGCATGGTGCGAGCGGCTCCAGATTACCGAGGCTATCTCCAAGAAGACGGAGGAGCTGTCGAAGGGGATGCAGCAGAAGATCCAGTTCATCGCGACGTTGCTGCACGAACCCGAGCTGATCATCATGGACGAACCGTTCAGCGGTCTGGACCCGGTGAACGCGACGCTGCTGATCGACACCCTGATCGAGCTTCGCGATGCCGGACGGTCCATCCTGTTCTCGACACATCGCATGGACCAGGTGGAGAAGATGTGCGACGCGATTGCCCTGATCCATCGCAGCCGGTTGATTCTGTCAGGCTCCATGCGCGAGATCAAGGCGCAGTATCCGCGCAACCGTGTCCAGATCAACTACACCGGCGACAATGCCTTCCTGCATCATCCGTCGATCGAGGAGTTCAAGGACTACCGCGGTCATGCAGAGATCAAGCTGCGGGCGAAAGCAGGGACAGCAGGCGCTGAGCCGGACGCACAGCCGCTGCTTGCCGAGGCGATCGCTCGCGGAACGCGCATCTCCCGTTTCGAGGTTTCGGAGCCTACGCTCGAAGAGATCTTCATTGAAAAAGTTGGCGGGACCGCCGGGACTATCGGGATTACCGAAGAAGATGTGGTCATGGGGAGCAAGGGCGATGCATAAAGTCTGGCTGATCGCAAAGCGCGAGTACATTGAACGTGTTCGCACCAAGTCGTTCCTAGTGATGACGGTGATGATTCCGCTGCTGATGGGAGCCGGTATCATCGGAGGCGCGGTCCTGAACGGCAGGACACAATCCAACTCGCACATCGCCGTCGTCTCCAAGGACCTGCAGGTTGCCACCGATCTGCAGAATGAGCTGGAGCATGGCAAACGCAGCAAGATGGTGGTGGACATCATCTCGCCGCCAGCGGCTGATACTCGCCGGGTACTCGACGGCGAGCTTGCCGACAAGCAGCTTGATGGATACCTGTGGATCACGCCGAGTACAGCGTCCCGCACCCGGCCCAGCTTCGCTTGGACGCCGAAGGCCAAGGCCGACATCATCACGAAAGATACGATCGGCCGAGCGCTGCGTACGGTACTTACCCGCGAAAGCCTGACCCATCAGGGCATGGGGGCGGCGGATGTGGATGCGCTGATGCAGCCGATCGACCTCGACAGCTCGCAGGCGGGCAAGAACGACGAGTCCACGAGCGCGTTCTACAGCGCCTATGCGCTTTTTTTCCTGATGTACTTCGTCATCATGTTGTATGGGATGAACGTCGCACGTTCGATCATCGAAGAGAAGACGTCGCGGGTCTTTGAGGTGCTGCTGGCCACGATTCGGCCGGAGGAGATGATGGCCGGCAAGGTGATTGGAGTCGGCTCCGTAGGGCTGACGCAGATCGGCATATGGCTGCTGACGGCGGTCCTTCTCACCAGTACATCGCTCGTCGCCCGCTTTACGGGTTCCGATACGCACGTTCCCCTGACTGCAATGCAGGTCATCTTCTTTATCGTGTATTTCCTTCTCGGCTATCTGCTTTACTCCGCCGTCGCGGCGGCGCTCGGGGCGATGACCAACTCCGAACAGGAGCTCCAGCAGCTCAACTTATTCTTGGCGATGCCGCTGGCGCTATGTCTCTTCTCGCTCGGTGTCGTCATCCCCAATCCCGATGGAGTAGCGGCGACGGTGATCTCGTTCATTCCATTCTGCACGCCGCTGATCATGTACATGCGGATCTCGATGGGTCATCCCTCCGGGCTGCAGATCGCCGCTTCGATCGGTCTCATGCTGGTCACGATCTATGCCATCCTCTGGGTTGCGAGCCGCATCTACAGGGTGGGTATTTTGATGTACGGCAAGAAGCCGAGCCTGCCAGAGATCCTGCGCTGGCTGAAGTACAGCTAGGAAAGATGCAATGAGAACTTCACGAGACCGGTCTTGTCCGCTCAAGCATCCTGAGAGCTCGTTCCTTACATCCACTCAAGAGTGCTTTCAAGGAGAATGAATGAGCGAACTGACGAAGAAGCTGGAAGACGAAGTAGAACCGAAGCCGCATGGGCCGCATGATCCCCACGAAATCAACCCGAAGCTGGCCTCCGACATTCACTACTGGGCGCAGGAGTTTGGCGTGACTGGGCAGTTGCTGCACGAGGCGATTCGAGTGCACGGCACACATGTCGAGAAGGTCCGCGCTGCGCTGGCACACCATCGTGTCAGCCTTACATAAGTGCTGAAGGCCTGACAAGAATGGCGTGTGACAGTCAAGTAGCTGCTATATGCCTACGGACTTTGAAAACAGAAATTTAGGAGTCGATGACATGTCCACTTCACTCGTGAGTAAAGACCCGCTTGCTAGACTAGCCGAACGACTGTCCGCAATCTCCCCGGAGACGGAACGCGCTATGCAGGCGTCGATCGCAGGAACGGTGCATAGGTTAGGCGGCAACAAGCTTCGACATGTTTTGCATGGCGACTGGCTCCATGAACCGTTGCACGTCGTGCTGACCGATGTCCCCATTGGCGCGTGGACGGCAACGGTAGCCTTCGATGCAATTGCCTCTTTGTCTGGCGACTCCAGCACGACGAAGTCCATGAACAAGGCCGCCGATGCGACGTTGGTTCTCGGCCTGATCGGCGCTATGGGAGCGGCAGTGACCGGCCTGAATGACTGGTCCGAGATTCAGAAACCAGCGGCGCGGAAGATCGGGCTGGTTCATGGGGCGCTGAACATCGTTGCTACAGCGCTATTCGCCGGCTCCTTCATCGCGCGTGCGCAGTCTAACCGGGCGACGGGACGATCACTTGCAGCTCTAGGATATTTGTTCGTTTCGGTTTCGGCACATCTTGGCGGGAACCTTGTGTACGAGCATGGAATCGGGGTCACTGCCGGCCAAAAAGCAGATGACGTCACGGGGTCGATGCATCAGGCGTGATGCGAACAAATCCTTGCAGTAGGTAAACTGGACACGTGCCCTACACGGTCAGCCAGCGGCTTGCTTTAGCGGTTCTCCCTCGCTGCGCAGCCCTCCTGATTGGTCTCATTGGGATGACGCTTCGGTATGAGGATCGTACGGATCCGGGTGTTACGCCTGGTGATCGAATTCCACCACCGGGCGTCTTTGCCTTCTGGCATCAATCTCTTTTCGCGTGCGCCTATCGCTTTCGACGACTGGATGTAGCAATTCTCGTGAGTCGCAGCTTTGATGGCGAACTAATCGCTCGGACCGTCGAACTGTTCGGCTTCACCCCCATTCGGGGGTCCAGCTCGCGCGGAGGTTCGACCGGTCTGCGCAGGATGGAGCGAGCGTATCGTAGCGGGCAGATCTGTGCCATCACCGCAGATGGTCCTAGGGGCCCCGCCATGGTTGCCAAACCCGGCACAGCCCAACTTGCTACGCTCGCCGGTGCACCTGTAAGAGTCTTTTACGTGCTTCCGGTGCGAGCATGGGAGCTTCGATCCTGGGATCGCTTTCTGATTCCGAAACCCTTCTCACGTGTCCTGATCACATGGCCAGCTCCTGTCCCGGCCTGTCACGTCACACCCGCGGCCGTGCAGGCGGCGCTTGACCGCGCGGTGGCCATGGCAAGCAGCTAAAGCCGTCTTAGAACTTGTCTAGAAACTCGAAAAAGCAGTCCTGCCGGACGGGCTCACTGCGCGTGACGCGGTCACTTCGTGACGTGTGATCGCGTTGCGTGGTGCTCCCACTGGCCGCAAGCGAACGCTTGTGCCGACCAGCGGGAGGCCCAACGGGTTCATCGCTGCTAAGACCGGTATACACGTCACGAAGTGACCGCTGCCCGCGTCGGGCGTACGTCCACTTTTTAGACAGCTTCTAACACCAACAGTAAGATCACCCATGAATGCGTGTCTCCGACTTTCAGTTCGAGCTGCCCGAGGACTTGATCGCCCAGTCACCGCCCAGCATCCGGGGAAGCAGCCGTATGCTTGCGCTGAATCGCCAGACAGGGGCCTATCGCGACGATGCTTTTGCCAATCTCGCAGACCACCTCAGCGACGGCGACCTGCTCATTCTGAATGACAGCCGCGTGATCCCGGCGCGCCTCTTTGCTATACGCGCTGGCTTACATACACAGCCAGGATCGCCTAATCCGGCTGGACGGATTGAAGTGCTGCTTACGCAGCAGCTTTCTGCGCAGACGTGGACGGCACTCGTCCGGCCGAGCCGGAAGGTCCAGCCGGGAGAGACGCTCTCCTTCGCGGATCCGGCGGACCTCGAAAAACCGGCGCTCACCGCCGAGGTACTTACCGCTGGCGCGTTTGGCGAACGGACGCTCCGCTTCGAAGCCGTGCCTGATTTTTTCGCTATCCTCGATCGCATCGGCCACATCCCGCTGCCACCCTACATTCGCCGGGACGACTCCCAGGAAGATCGGTCCCGCTATCAGACAGTCTTTGCGGATATGCCCGGATCCGCCGCCGCCCCCACCGCAGGCCTTCACTTCACCCCGGAGATGCTCCATCAGCTTCGAGTGAAGGGCGTTCAGGTCGAGACGATTACGCTTCATGTGGGTCTCGGCACCTTCCAGCCTGTACGCGTTGAGCAGGTTGCCGACATTCGCCTTCACGCCGAGCGCTATACGCTGTCCGCCTCGACATCGCGTGCGCTCAATGCGGCCATGGCAGAGGGCCGAAGGGTGATCGCCGCTGGAACGACAACTACCCGTACCCTGGAACACTGTGCCCGGATCTTCCCTGGCGAGTTCGAGGCCCACACGGGCGAGACGAGTATCTTTATCTCTCCCGGCGATGAGTTTCACGTGGTTCAGGGGCTGCTTACAAACTTCCACCTTCCACAATCGACCCTGCTGATGCTGGTAAGCGCGTTTGCGGGAAGGGAGAACGTCCTGGCGGCGTACGCCCATGCTGTTACCCAGCGCTACCGCTTCTTCAGCTACGGCGATTGCATGCTTCTACTCTGAACGAAGCCCGTTCCGCAGCTTTGCACCTAATCGAGAATCAGAGGTCCTCGACATCGTCTCTCCTCGAGCGACCGCGCTCGCATACTTCACCCAATGCATGGCGACATGAGAACCTGTCCAAAAACTTGCAAGGCAGTCCTGCCAGACGGGCTCGCTGCGCGTGACGCGGTCACTTCGTGACGGGTAATGGCTTTGCATGGTGCTCCTGTTGGTCGCAAACAATCTTTTTGCCGACCATCGGGCGGCCCGAAGAAGCTCATTCCTGCCACGACCGGTATACACGTCACGAAGTGACCGCCGCCCGCGCAGGGCGTCGGTCCAGTTTCTGAGAAGCGCTCTGACAACCTGCTTTGCTCCATCCGTTCTACCATCAGAAGAACATGGCTACTTCAGCTCAGACCGACAAGCTCCCGATCTATTTGCTCGACAGCATGGCGTTCATCTTCCGTGCGTACCACGCGATGCAGCGGCAGCGGCCGATGTCGACGCGCACCGGCATCCCCACCGCCGCGACGTATGTCTTCGTCAACATGATCAACAAGTTGCGCCGCGACTTTGCGCCCACGTACCTTGCGGCGGTCTATGACCTGTCTGGCCCTGTGTTTCGCAATGAGCGCGCGCTCGAGATGAAGGCGGTCAAGAAGTTCAACATCAAGACGCAGCAGTTCGACGAGATCGACTATGGAGGATACAAGGCGAACCGGGCCGAGATGCCGCCCGATCTCGCACAGCAGCTGCCGTACATCCGCCGGGCGCTCGACGCGTTCAGGATTCCCATCCTGAGCTATGAGGGATTCGAGGCGGACGACGTGATCGGGACGCTGTCCTGTAAACTCTCGGCGCTGGGACACACGGTCTTTGTCGTCTCCTCGGATAAGGACATGATGCAGCTTGTGAACGATCGGGTTCGCATCCTGAATCCGATGAAGGACAACCTTATTCTGGACGCGGCTGGAGTGGAGGAGGCGCTCGGGGTTCCGCCGGAGCGGGTCGTCGATGTCATGGCGCTTCGGGGCGATTCGATCGACAACATTCCCGGCGCGCCTGGGATCGGCGACAAGGGATCCATTGAACTGATCCGGCAGTTCGGGACGGTCGAGGCGGCGCTCGACCGGGCGGCAGAGGTCAAGAAGAAGACGTATCGAGAGTCGCTCGAGAACAATCGGGAGAACATCCTGCTCTCGAAGGAGCTGGTCACGATCCACACCGGTGTCCCAATCGACTTCGAAATTGAAGCAATGCGGACACAGCCACTCGACAACGCGGCGTGCCGTGAGCTGTTCTCAGAGCTTGAGTTTACGACGCTGTTGAAGGAGTTGGCTCCGGCCGTCGACACGACGCCAATTACGTTCAATCTGACGCCCGGGCAGATGGAGTTGGATGCACTGCTTGCCGACGCACGAATAAGGGGCGCGGATGGCGCAATCAAAGGCTTGACACTTGCCGTCTTTGAGGATGCGCTGGCTCTTGCGGGAGAGGTTCGTGCCGATCCTGCTCTTTCCGAAGAAGAGACTGAGCCTGAGCCAGTGGCTGCTGGAAATCTATCTCTTTTTGGAGCACTGCCAGAGCCGCCAGAGCCGGATCTGGCAGTCGTGGTTCCATCGATTTTGCAGATTGGGCTTTCAGCATCAGACGGATCGGCCATGGTGGTGGCGCTCGATGCGCCCGGTCTTCGCGAAGCTCTCGAGGATGCGACCCTCCCAAAGCACGTGCACGATATAAAAGCGATTCTTCGGGCGCTCGAACCGCACGGCGTCACGCTTGGCGGAGTTCGCGACGATGTCATGCTGTACAGCTATCTGGTGAATCCGACTCACGGCTCGCATACACTGGCCGACGTAACGGCTCGCTTCACCTATCGCGCGTTGACGCCGGTGACGAAGACGCCGACGCCTGAGGAGATTCGGAACTTGCTGCCCGAGGCGGCGAATGCGACGCAGCGGCTGGCCCTCAGCCTTCGCGAGCAGGTCGCGTCAGCGGGACTCAAACAGCTCTACGAGACGATGGATCTACCGCTTGTATCGGTACTGCTGCGCATGGAACAGGCTGGCGTTCGGGTCGATCCGGCGATCTTGAATGCAATGTCCAGCCGTTTGGCTGTTGATATGGACACGCTCGCCGAGCGAATTTACGCCGACTCAGGTCACCGGTTTAATATCAATTCGCCAAAGCAGCTGGGCGAGGTTCTGTTCAACAAGATGCTTCTGCCCAAACCGATGAAGTACGGGAAGGGAAAGGTGATCTCGACCGCACAGGATGTGCTCGAGGAACTGGCCGCGCACCATCACGTTCCGGCGCTGGTGCTCGAGTACCGTCAACTTGCAAAGCTGAAATCGAACTATCTGGATTCGCTGCCGCTGCTCGCCGATACAGAGGGGCGCGTGCATACGAGCTTCAACCAGGTGGGTACAGCTACGGGCCGTCTTTCGAGCACGAATCCCAATCTACAGAATATTCCGACGCGCACGGCTCTCGGGCGGGAGATTCGCGCCGCGTTTATCGCCGCACCCGGCAACCTGTTGATGTCGGCGGACTATTCGCAGATCGAGCTGCGGCTGATGGCGCATTTTTCGCAGGATCCACTGCTGCTCGATGCCTATCGCACGGGCAAGGACATCCACACGCTGACCGCGGCGGAGGTCTTCGGCGTAGATCCTGCCACGATGTCCAAGGAGACGCGAGCACGGGCGAAGGCGGTCAACTTCGGGATCGTGTACGGGATCAGCCCCTTTGGACTGGCGGCGCAGCTGGGCATCGATCAGAAGGTTGCGAAGACCTACATCGAGACGTACTTCGATCGGTACAGGGGAGTGCGGCGTTTTATCGACGAGACGCTCGATACGGTCCGCCGGGATCAGGCAGTCAGGACGCACTTCGGGCGAGTTCGTCCTATTCCTGACATTCAGTCTCGCAACCCGAATATGCGCGGCTTTGCGGAGCGGACCGCTGTCAATACACCGTTGCAGGGTACGGCTGCTGACTTGATAAAGCTGGCCATGATCCGCGTTGACGACGCGATCACGCAGCGTGGCTTCAAGTCCAGAATGACGCTCCAGGTGCACGACGAGTTGCTCTTCGACGTGGTGCCAGAGGAGGCCGAAGCCATGCAGACCCTTGTGAAACATGAGATGGAGCATGTAGCTGAGTTTTCAATTCCGATCGTCGCCGATGTAGGACTTGGGGATAACTGGCGGGATATCAAGTAGCGCAGAGACAGCCAGGGCGTCGGTACCGCTGTCGCGTCCCAGGGATTTATATGCGTGTTCCCCTGATAGACTTATACTTCAGGCGGCAGAGTGGAGCATGCCTCGTGCGGCGGAGCCGACGAGTACGTTGACGCATCAATAAAAGGACAACCCAGACACCGTGGATCAACAGACGAAAGCCGCCCTCAAGCAGAACGACCAATTTATTACGACAACGCAACACGGCATCGCATGGGCCAGTGAGAATCGCAAGTCCGTGATTGTCACGACAGGTGTCATGTTGCTCCTCATTCTGGTCCTTGTGCTCAGTGCTGTGATCTACAACAAACGCTCCGACGCTGCTTCGGTTGCGTTTGGTGCGGCAATGCAGGCGTATCAGACACCACTCGCCGCGCAAGGCCAGCAGGTGCCACCTGGGGTGAAGACGTACGCTTCAGTTGCTGAACGTGCCAAGGCCGCAAACAGCCTCTTTATGGCCTGCGCCGACACGTACAGCATGACGACCGACGGTAAGGTCTGCCGTTACTTCGGTGGACTGACCTACATCGAGCAGAATCAGAACGGGGCCGCCGAAACAGCATTGAAGCAGGTAGCGAGCGGATGGAATCGCGATCTGGGCGCGCTGGCCAATCTGTCGCTTGCACAACTGTATCGTCAGACCAGCCGCGATCCGCAGGCCATCGATGTGTACAACCAGCTTGCGAACAAGCCGACGACCACAGTACCTGCCGGCCTGGCAAAGCTGCAGCTTGCGGAACTCTACAACTCTCAGGGTAAGACCGAAGACGCAAAGAAGATCTATGCACAGTTGAAGGACAAGGACGCCAAGGGCGCGGCCGGTCTGATTGCTGCGCAGAAGCTGAATCCCAGCCCTGCAGGCACTCGGAAGCAGTAACTGACGGGTTTAGCCACCTAAGGCTGCCTTTGACCAGGGTCTTCGCCATTCGGTTACACCTGGTTTTTGCTTCGCATAGCCGCCGCTGTGTGACTGTCTCCGTGCGGTGTCAAGCTTTTTCTTTCACCGGACGCTGTTGACTGATGACAAGCCACACAAAATAATAAAGTTACACTTCTGAGAAGGTTTCAGAGAGATGGCACATTCCTATGCACGATCTCCTATAATAGAAGTAGGGGTTCGCGAAGTTACTCCGCCGACTTGAATTTGGGTCAGTCGTTGCGTTATCTCTTTTGTTTTGAATATTTTAGCGATAAAGTCTTTATTATGAATATTTTGCAGCACAGGACTGATCTATCTGTGGCAAATAAAGAACTTAAGATCAGCCTAAAAATTTAATTCAGTATCTAAATCTACTTAGGCAATCTCTGACTGGGTCGGTGTCTTGGCTCGGTTCAGGCAAGACACCGACTGCAAATCTTCGACGGTTAGATCACGACCGAAGCCGTGATCTATGCCGCTCAGGGAGGACAGTGCGCGGATATGGGATCCGGGGATCTGCCCTAATGGCTGTAGTCGTCCTCGTGAGGCAGAGCGGGAATGGACTGATCGATCACCTGCTTCGCCTCTGCCCGACCCTCTGGAGACGATCGCAAAGCCGCAACCCGGCGCCACTGGTCATTCTCGCGGGGCACAGCGATCCACGGCGGCATTGAAAAGCCGAGATGGTACGCCAGCGCCAGCGCGTTTGGTTCATACATCTCACGAAGCTGGCCCAGGCGGACAATCGAGTTGTCGTCTCCGCAAAGCTGTAGGTTGGTGTTCCCCAGCACACTGCAGAGTTTACGAAATTCATTGGCAGGGAGACGGTCCATCTTTGATTCGCGGATCTGGCGCACGCGTTCGTCCAACTTGAATATGTGACCGAGATCGACGAGTGCGTGACGCGCTATGGCGAAGGTCAGTTGCGCTTGCCGGGCCGGTATGCCTTGAACGGATGCGATGAGCATGGCACAGGTGTCGAGAATGGCGACCAATGCGGATAGCCAACTCTGGTTGTCGTGCTGGGAACGGTAGTAACAGAGGAGCGGGTAGGAGACGTGAGACTCGAGCAACTCTGCCGCCCAGCGCTCCCACTCAGCTAGAAGCTCGATCAACGCCTCTTGTCCGCCGTCGACACCATGCCGGGCCAGCAACTCTGCCGCCGTCGGCGGCGATCCGGCCCGCGCGTCGAGTAAGGCGACACTGACTTCACGCCGTGAAAACGTACCGTAGAGGACAGGCAGATATCCAACGACAAGGGCGACGAAGCCGAGCCCTACGCCTGATTCAAAGATGATCACACCCCGGGCAGCCGCCATCTTGGGGACGACATCCCCCAATCCCAGCGTAAAGAGTGTTGTTCCGCTCACATAGAGATCGGTCCAGATTTCGAATCTCATGCCAGCACGCTGAGTCATCTGATTCGCAAACGGGGTTTTCAGGGCGAAATAGACCAGCCCAAAGCCCACAATGAGAAGCACCGCCCACAGCAGGAGTAAGAGCAGTAGCGACAGCGGACCATAGATGCTGTACACCTGCTCGCGAGTTCGTTCGTCTTTGAGGCGGCGGGTGAAAAAGGACCACGGCCCCCAGGTCGCGCGGTAAAAGATACGTGTAATGCGCAAGCGTCCGGTAGGCCGGCGAGGCAGAATGATCGTTTGGAATGCATCCAGACCAACACCGGCGCAGAGCAGGACGCCGATGATCATGGCCAGACTACGCACGGCTACCTCGCTCATGGATCAGAATCATTGTTTCTCGTTCACTCACCTTACCAAAAACGCAGTATCTCTTGTGTTGCATTGTCCTTAGGTACCTTTGCGGAGCGATCTCACGATTTAAACCGATTTCGGACCAAGGATTGTTCCACAGGTGCTATGGTTTTCTTAGAATCGTTCTCTTAGAGTTAAGGGTCTAACCATTGTCTCGCTTGCCTGTACTTGAAGGCCTCTGCCGTTGCCGAAACACACCGGAGAACCTCAGGAGCTACCATGCAGCGTATCCTTGTGGTGGACGACGAACGAATGATTGCCGATACGCTGACCCTTATCTTCAGAAAGCATGGCTTTGATGCGAGGGCTACGTACTCCGCGGATGAAGCTCTGGCGTGTGCTCATGAGTTTCTGCCGGAACTGCTGCTGTGTGACATTACGATGCCGGGACGGGACGGCCTGGAATTGATGCAGGACATGAGCAAGGAACTTCCAAACTGCCGCATTCTGGTTCTCACCGGCTGCTATTCCAACCTCAAGCGAGTTGTCGAGCAGAGCAGCCGGATGCCGCGACAAGCAGGCATTCTGACGAAGCCCTGCCAGCCTTCCGAACTGCTCCGCGAGGCGGGAGCGATGCTCGCGCGAGCGTGACCGGATATGGACAATCTGGGCAGAACGCTCGTGGTTGTGGGCTTGCTTGCAGTCCTCGCGGGAGTTGTGACGCTACTCGCCGCACGATGGAATCTCCCGGTAGGCAGACTGCCTGGTGACCTATCCTGGCGCGGTCGCAATTGGACGATATCGTTTCCGCTAGTCACGTGTCTTGTGATCAGCGTTGTTCTAAGTGTTCTTCTTTGGATCGTCAACCATCTCCGGCGCTAGAGCATTGAGTGCATGCGTCATGATGCGGGACGCCAGACACTCTGCCGACCAAAAGTAGGTAGCGTTCTCCCTGCGAGATAAGGCGGACTTGAGTTTGAAGGTGACGGGGCAAGGGCGAACTGGAGGTGCGTGTCGTACTACGCTTCTTATCCCTCTCAAAACGTACTACTTTGCCCGGTTGCCAATGATCTGGAATGGGGTATCGCATTACACGCAACTTGTGTTGGAACGATAGATCTCAGAAGGGGATGTCGTCGTCTGTGATGCCGGTGTCGGCGTAGTCTGGCTGGCCGGTTGGCGAGCGCTGATCTGGTCGCTGATCGTAGCTCGCGGTGTTGGATTTCGTGTAGCCGCCAGCGCTGGAGGCTCCGTCGGACTTTCCGCCGAGCAGGGTCAGCTCGTTGCACAGGATTTCGGTCTTGTACTTCTTTTCGCCGCTAGTCTTGTCATCCCAGGAGCGGGTCTGGATCTTGCCTTCGACAAGGATCTGGCTGCCTTTCTTTACGTAATCGCGGACGATCTCCGCAGTGCGCTGAAAACAGACGATATTGTGCCACTCCGTCTTGTCGGTCCACTGGCCATCCTGGCCTTTAGCGCGATCAGCGGTTGCGAGCGAGAAGCTGGCGACGTTCATGCCGCCGGCCGTTGTGCGGATTTCGGGGTCTTTGCCGACGTTGCCGAGGAGGAAGACTTTGTTGACGCCCTTTGCCATGTGAGGTGCTCCAGTCGATGCAGATTAGCAGGGTTGAGGATAGCAGATTGGACATGAATCGGATGGGAAACAGGGCCGTGCCGCACTAACGGCGGCGGAGTTCGCCCAGGTATTTCGTAACACCGAGGAAAAGGGTCAGTGTGCCGGTCGGTAGGCAGCCCATGGCGATCATCAAGGCGAGCCAGCCGGAGTTGGTGTGAGGCCCCTGTTTACTGACTCCACCAAAGACGAAGAGCATCAAGAGGGCAGAGAGCGCGCCGGTGCCGAAGATATAAAAGCCGGTACGGAGAAGCTGGCGAGTATCTGCTTGCATGGACGGTCGAGAACTTTCTGGGGGAATTTGCTCGTTGAGCGTTCGAGTGGATCGTAGCGGCAATGCGGCAATCTAGTGAATGCTCGCCTGCATGGCGTAGACGACAACACCCGTGATGGAGACGTAGAGCCAGATGGGAAAGGTGTAGCGGGCGAGACGCTTGTGCGCGGGAAATCGTCTGGTGAGCGAGAGAAAAAAAGTAATCAGGATGAGCGGAAGTGCCAGCACGGAGCACAGGATGTGGGTTGCGAGCAGTTTCCAATAGAAGGGCCACCACGCGCTTAGACGATTGAAGTGAGTCTCACCGTGAAGGGTGAAGTTGAGCAGATAGGAGACCAGGAAGATCGACGAGAAGAAGAAGGCCGTGAACATTGCGGCACGGTGCGCCTTGATATTGCGGCTGCGAATGAAGAGGAAGCCGGTGATGAGGGCGACAGTTGAGAGCGCATTGAGCAGTGCATTCAGCAGGGGAAGCGAGCGAAGATGGGTTCCGCCGACGTCGGAGGGTGCATGGAAGTAGACGAGATAGCAGATCAGCGCGCTGGCGAGAGCGCTGACGATAAGGATGATCGCGATGATGGACGGCGGCGTGCGGAGTGTGGCGGCTGGCAGATCCGTCGGGGCGAGAGTGTTTTCCATTTAGAAGAGCAGGCGTCCTTTCGCGTCGAGCATGATGGCGGCGAGCAGCAGCGGAAGGTAAAGGACTGAGACGCGGAGCAGCGTGCGCGCGTACTGGCGGGACTGTGCGGACTCCGGATCGCGCAGGATCCGGGCAAAGCGGATGGTCGACCAGAGATATCCAAGACCGAGTAGCATAGCGGCGACGCCGTAGGCAGGACCAGCGATTCCCAGGCTGACCGGCCAGAGGCTTACGGGAATCATGAGGGCGGCGTAGAAGAGCGACTGGATGACGGTCGAGCGTGCGGCGTAGGCTGTGCTGGGCAGCGTGGACGTGAGGCGGATGCCGGCGCGCGCGTAGTCCTCGCGATACATCCAGCCGATGGCCATGAAGTGTGGAAACTGCCAGACGAAGAGAATGCTGAAGAGCGCAATGGCTGGCCACTCGATGATGCCACGTGCAGCGGTCCAGCCGATCAGTGGCGGCAGCGCTCCGGGGAAGGCGCCGATGAAGGTGTTGACGGTCGTGACGCGCTTGAGCGGCGTGTAGATGGCGACATAGCCGATGGCCGTCAGCAGGGTTAGCGTTCCGGTCAGCGGATTCGTTGTGTAGGCGAGATAGAGCGAGCCGAGGAAGACTGCAGCGAAGCCGAGCATCAGGCCATGGGCAAAGCCAATACGTTCGGAGGCCATGGGCCGGCCTGCTGTGCGATGCATCCGCGCATCCGACTTGCGTTCGAGTGCCTGGTTAAGCGCGCTCGAGCCGCAGGTGACGATGGCGATTCCGATGAGGGCCTGGACCAGACCGGCGTGGAAGGGACTGATACCACTGCGCAGACTTCCGAGATAGAAGCCTGCTCCGGCGGTGATGACGACCATGGTGGAGACACGTACCTTGAAGAGAGTCGCGTAGTCGGCGAGCAGCGAGGGCGTGATCTGCGCGGGCGAGAGAATCTGATCGGAGGTCGCGGAGACAGTCACATGATTAGGATAACGCGTTCGATTCGAGCGAAGCATGGTGCTCGCTACAGCATGGGCGGTATGGGCGGCAGTTGTGGATACGGCTTCAGGTGGGCCGCACTCATGGGAGTTGGATGGCGCGGCCAATCATCAGCAGTACCGGCGCGGGGCCGATGGATGCGGTGGGAAGACCGGCGAGGGTGGTGGGGCAGATGTGCTGCCCGGGCGTAGTCGCCTTACTGACGGCGACGCAGGGGGTCTCGGGCGGAATGCCGGAGGCGATGAGATTGGCCGAGAGGGCGGCGAAGTCTCGTCCCGGCATGTAAATGACGAGGGTCGCATCGTCGGGAAAAGCACCACTCCAGCTCGCAGAGAGAGCGATCTTCCCAGCGGCGTGATGGGCGGTGGCGAGGATGAGCTTGGAGGCGCTGGTGCGATCGGTCAGCGGGGTCTGGAGGGTAGCGGCTACGGCGAAGGCGGCGGAGATGCCGGGCACGATCTCGAAGGGGATGCCGGCGGCACGGAGCGCTTCGATCTCCTCGCCGGCGCGGCCGAAGACGAGTGGGTCGCCGGACTTCAAGCGGACGACGGAGCTGCCGGCATGGCCATCTCGGGTGCTGGCGTGCTCGAGCATGAGTGCGTGGATGCTGGCCTGGGTGATGCGCGGCTGCCCGCAGCGCTTGCCGACGGGGATGATTGCGGCAGTGGGGCTGACGAGGGCGAGGACTTCGTCCGAGACGAGGTCGTCGGGGAGGATGACGTTGGCCGTGCGGAGGAGATCAGCGGCGCGGAGGGTGAGCAGGTTAGGATCGCCGGGGCCGGCGCCGACGAGATAGACGTGGCCGGGTTCGGCCCCCGCGTTCACTGCCCGGCTTTCTTTACAGGCGGCTGCCCAGGAGGCATCGGGTTTGTCTTCGCGTGTTCGCGGGCGAGGAGGCGGGAGGGACAGCCGTCGTAGCCGCAGACTTCGCGGGTGGCGAGTTGGTGGAGGAGAGTCTTGCGCTGCTCGTTGAGCGGCTCCATCTGGGTGACCTCGCGGCGGAGATTGCCGAGGTCGGTGAGCCAGTCGCCGGTATCGTGGGGAAGGGCGGCGTTGATCTCCTTGCGGAGCCGCTGGGCGAGCGCAGGGCTGGCACCGGCGGTCGAGATGGCGATCTGGAGATCGCCGCGGCGGACGACCGAGGGAAAGTAATAGTCGCAGAAGGGCGGGTCGTCGACGGCGTTGCAGAGGATGTTTGCGGCCTGGGCCTCGAGGTAGACGGCGCGGTTGACGGCGGCGATGTTGGTAGCGGTGACGACGAGGAAGAAGGCCGGTTTTGGATCCTGGACGTCGCCGGGGTGGAACTCGCGCTCCAGCCACTCGATCTCGCCGGCGGCGGCGAGGTCGGTGATGCGGGGGCTGGCGTGGGGGGCGATGACGGTGACGTCTCCGTTAGCGGCGCGGAGGGACTCGATCTTCGACTCGGCGAGATTGCCGGCGCCGATGACGAGGCAGGGCCGAGCGGTCAGCTTGAGGAAGATGGGGAAAAGGTCCATGCTGATTCGATGATACGGGTCGGCCTTCGGAAGCTGAAGGCTGCCTGGCGTTGAGGGTGCAGGCCGGTTAAGGAAACTTCCGCTGTTCCCTCTCATTTACCCGAACGCTAAAGTATTCGTTTTGTGCAACTTACGACAGTGTGGGGCGCTAAAGTATTCATTCGAGGTACTTTAGAGGTAAGTCTACAATCGATTGCACTTAGACTGTCATGAGCGGGTTGCGGTGACCAACCAGAGCCCTGATGCTGTGGTAGGGGTGGGGTCTTTGGAGCTTTGCTTTTTCGCTCTATTTCTAGTGTAGCGGGTTGGGTGGAACTGGTGTGCCGCTTATCTTTTAGGGGGAAACCCTCGTGGCTATTGGAGTTTCGCGAGTTTTGGGTGGCTTGGGGGCTTGACATGCGATTTTGCTGAGGATTTTCTGCGCGAATAGTTTTGGGGTGAAACGCGATAGGACCGTTGTTAGAACTAACGATCCAAGGGCTGATCTGATCCATTCAATGAGTGCTTTGGCCTGTTATCGTCAGGTGAGAGCGCCTAGCCAGCTTGCTTCCGAGAAGCCGACTTACCGTTATTGATTGGTCGCTGTCCGATCCAGCGGCATACGGTACCTGATGGACCGCTCCACTTCCTCAAATCCAACTCGAATGTGAGCAATACTGGCAGTCACATCCTCCAGGAGCGAGTCGGACGCCAGTTCATGGACGCCGCTCTTGGTCGCCCAGCCTACCGCTGCTTGCACAAGAGATTTACCGACATTCCTTCGGCGATGAAGAGGACAGACGTACCAGCCCTCCAAGAATGCGACCGGGCTTGTATCGCACCCATCGGCATAAGGCCTGAGACCGACTTCAGCGAAGCCGATGATACCCTCCTGAGGGTCTTCCGCGATGAGAGTCATGGCGTCTTCTCGAGAAGCCCACGTCATGGCGTCGACTTCATCTGAGTCCGGCCATAGCTGTTGCCGGAGATGAAGCCAACGGCTGCGATCCCCAGCACAAAGTTCCCGAACCACAACTCCTGAGGTGGTCTGCATAGCCAAAGATGACATAAGGCGTTGACCTTGGGAAAGACGCATCTCGCCGGTGCTAGCCTTCACTGACGAAAAGCCGACTTCACAGGACTACTCGGCCTGTGAAGTCGCGAATTCCAGACTCATCAAATCTGTGTTTGGCCACCGTCAACAGAGAGCTCTATGCCATTGACAAAGCTTGAGTCATCCGAAGCCAGGAATGTGGCCACTCCTGCGATCTCTTCCGGGCGGCCCATCGAGCCGCGGGGGATCAAGGTTGCCATATATTTCTTCACTTCGTCGCCGAAGCCTAGGCTATCGAGAGCTGGGGTGTCAGTCGTTCCAGGGCTTAGCAGATTGACCCGGATACCCCGATCCTTCAGCTCTACGAGCCATGTGCGTACGAAGGACCGTAGCGAGGCCTTGCTTGCCGCATAAACGCCGAAACGGGGTGTTCCTTTCACGCTGGCGACCGACCCATTCAAAATAATGGAGCCGTTAGTGCTGAACAGCGGAAGAGCTTTTTGTACAGTGAACAGAGTGCCCCGCACGTTGGTGTTGAAGGTCGAGTCGAAATGCTCTTCGGTTACTTCCTCGATTGAGGCGAAGGTGCCCTCACCGGCGCTCGCGAACAGAATGTCGATCTTGCCCTTCTCCTTCTTCACCGTCTCGTACAGCCTGTCCAGATCTGCAAGCTTTGAGGAGTCCGCCTGCACGCCGGTTACATTGCTGCCGATCTCGCGCACTGCTTTGTCCAGACGTTCCTTATTGCGTCCGGTGATGAAGACATAGGCACCTTCTTCGACATACCGCTTCGCCGTGGCGAGCGCCATACCGGAGGTGGCCGCCGTGATGACTGCTACTTTTCCGCTTAGTTTACCCATGAGTTCCTCTTTCTGCGCGTTTGTGAGTGGACCCTGCCGCGCTCTGATCATCAGACAAGCGTGCACGCTTTAGCGATTCATTAGTTCTGATCTATTGAACAATAAAAGCGTGCAGGGTCTACAGTAGAGGCATGAGGCCGCTCATTCACCCTGCCATTGAGGAGGTTCCGGTCGCGGCAATCCTCCACGCGCTCTCGGACCAGGTGCGCGTGGCCATCTACGCCGACATCGCGAAAGGCTGCGAGGAGAACTGCTCGACCTTCCTGACGGTCGGCGACCGAGAGATTCCCAAATCCACACTGTCACAGCATCTTAAGGTCCTTCGCGAAGCCGGCCTGATCTACAGTGAACGCAGAGGCGTAGAAATGTTTAACACCTCCCGTTGCGCCGAGGTGGACCGCCACTATCCCGGTCTGCTCGGAGCCATCGCTAAGGCGCACGAAATTCAGACTCGCGCGGACAAACGTGTCAAGCGCAAGCGGTAAACGGAGCGGAGAAGCAGGGTTACGCCTATGGATTTGCTCTGAAGTTTGTGAGTCCCGATAAACGTGCTTCCCGTCAGGAATATTTCTGGATTAGCGACGAATCGCCGATGCACTCATCAACACAGGATCGATGACGAAATGTCGGCTCAGCGGAAGTTGTGAGAGATAATGAAGCGCTCGACTTTATGAATAGACACTTTTAGCACTGAAACCGTAGCTTGATCAGGCGTCGACGGCGTGGTGGCCTCCGGCGGGGGCCAGGTCGCGTTCGACGGGGGCGATGATGGTGCCGGCCAGCTGGTTGCGGAGGGTGTCGTCGTCGGTGCGGCTGAAGTAGGCGCGGAGGTCTTCCTCGGGCTGGCGTTCGGCGAGGTAGCCCCTGAGGAGCCGGGCTATAGCGTCCGGCACGTCTTCAGCGGCGGCGCGGTAGCCGAGCGGGCGGGCGGTGCGGGCGTATTTGCCGACAGCGCCGCCGACGCAGAAGTAGAAGGCATCGACCGAGACACCGTTCTGCTTGATCTTCTTGCCTTCGAGGCCGATATCGGCGATCCAGTGCTGGCCGCAGGAGTTGGTGCAGCCGGTGACGTGGAGCTTGATCTGCTGGTCGAAGCCGGGGAGGCGGTCCTCCATCTCGGAGACGAGCCATTTGGAGAAGGCTTTGGTTTCGGCGATGGCGAGCTTGCAGAACTCGGTGCCGGTGCAGGCGATGGCACCGCGCCAGAAGGGGGAGACGTCGACGTTGAGGCCGATGGAGTTGAGTTCGATGACGAGCTCGGCGGTCTTTGCGTTCGGCACGTTGACGATGAGGATGTTCTGCATGATGGTGGTGCGGAGTTTGCCGGAGCCGAAGCGGTCGGCGAGGTCGGCGAGCTGTTCGAGCTGCTCGCCCGACAGGCGGCCGCGGAGGACGGAGGCACCGACGGCGCTGAGCTCCGGCTGTCGCTGGCGGGTGATGCCGATGTGATCGCGGTAGACGTCGTCGGGTATGTTTTCTTCGGGGAGGGTAGCGGATTGGAGGGTGTCGACCCGACCGTTCGCCAGAGGCGTGAAGAGTGGGGCACCCGGCGCCTGCGGGGCTGTTTTAGCTGGATCGAGGGGGTAGCCGAGCTTTTCCTCCAGGGCGGCGAGGAAGGATTCGGCGGTCCAGCCGTGACGCATGAAGAGGTACTTGAGGCGGGCGCGGGTGCGGTTTTCACGGAGCTCCTGCTGTTCGCGGAAGATCTCGGCGGTGGCATGGACGACGGCGAGGGCCTGATCCTGGCGGATGAAGGCGGGGATGCGGACGGCAAGGTGCGGCTCGGCGGAGAGGCCGCCGCCGACGCGCAGGGTGTAACCGACCTCTTCGGCTCCGTCCACGGTGCGTTTGATGGCGGTGAGGGCAACGTCGTTGATCTCCGGGTAGGAGCACCAGAGGGGGCAGCCGGTGACGGAGATTTTGAACTTGCGGGGGAGATTGTAGAAGGCCGGGTTGGCGGTGAGGTGGTGCGCGACTTCGACGGCGAGGGGACTGGCGTCGAGCAGTTCATGCCCGTCGATACCGGCGAGGGGGCAGCCGGTGACGTTGCGGACGACGTCGCCGCAGGCTCCTTTGGGGGAGAGACCGATTGCGGTGAGGGCGTCGACGACCTCGACCAGCGATTCGAGGGTAAGCCAGTGGAGCTGGATGTTCTGGCGGGTGGTGATGTCGGCGAGGTTGCGGGCGTGTTTGCGGGTGATGCCACCGATGACGCGGAGCTGGTGCGCGGTCAACATACCGTTGGGGAGGCCGATGCGCATCATGAAAAACTCGGTGGCTTTGCCTTCGCCGCCGACACCGCCCGTTGCGCCGATGCCGTCACCCTGAGTGTAGATGCCCCACCATTTGAAGTAGAGGCCAGTCCACTCGGGCAGCACGGCCGCGCGGCCTTCACGGGCGAAGGCGCGCACCTCGTCCCATGCCTCCCAGGGATTCTTTGCGAGTTTGAGACGCTCGGACTTCTGGGCTTTCGATTCTTTGATCGGGGTCGGCTGCGAAGATGTGGAAGGCTCGGGCATGGATTCTGATCCTCAGGTTCGGAATTCTTAAATAGAAAAGCCCACCTGGAGAAGTGGGCGGCTGGTGACTTGCAATTCGCGACCTAGGATGTGTCTACGAATCAGTGCAAGAGCAACAGCGCGCGGCGAGGCGACAACACATACAACAGCTCACGGCGCAGTGGTTGCTTGCGGAAATCATCAGTTCTGAGAATATCCAGTTGGACGGGGTGCGTCAAGGCGCGTCAACATCGAGTGAGACAAGTTAGAAGAACAGCCGTAGATTTCTGGCAGAGGCATATTGTGGTTGTTTTGCAGCATCTCAGTCGGGATGGCATCGCCAATTGATCCCGTTGAGAAGAGGCGTAAAGGCCCGAGTCCTTTGCTGTTCTACATCATGCTGGGGATTATCGTCGGCGGAGTTCTGATCTTTCTGGTGCTGAGCCGGTCGCATAGTGGCGGCGGTGCCAGCAAGACGACGGCGACCCCTTCTTCGCAACACTGATTATTGCGAGTTCTCCTAGTCGGCCTCGGCGAGCGAAAACTGGTGGCGGACGTCGGAGCCGCGCACCCAGAAGATGACATCCTCGGCGATATTAGTGGCGTGGTCGGCGGAGCGCTCGAGGTTGCGCGAGATGATGATTGCGTTGAGGCTCTGTTCGCTGACGTGGGGATGCTGCTGCATGACGGTGAGCAGTTCGTCCTGGACGGAGCGATTCATAGCATCCACCTCCTCGTCGAGTTCGAGGACGTGCTCGGCAAGTCTGGCATCGGCTTCGAGCAGGGACTGGATGGCGCAACGGATCATGACCCCGACCTTTTCACCCATGGTGGAGATGTCGATAGGGAGAGCGATATGGGGCCGGTCGCGCAGCAGTTCAGCGCGGAGGGCGATGTTGCTGGCCTGGTCGCCGATGCGCTCGAGGTCGCCGTTGATTTTAATGACGGAGAGGATGAAGCGAAGATCGATCGCCATGGGCTGTTCTTTGGCGAGCAGGTCGTAGGCCATCTCGTCGACGGTGCGCTCGGCGGTGTTGATCGCCTCTTCGATCTCACGGACGTGCTTGCAGAGGCCCATGTCACTGTTGAGGTAGGCCTCGAGCGAGAACTCGAGCGCTTGCTGGGACAGCGCGGCCATGGCGAGGAGCTTGTCTTTAAGCGCGGCAAGCTGTTGATGAAAATGAATGCGGGGCACGGCATCTCCTCTTCATCTCTATTGTGACGCAGTTTGCGGCGGAAACGTGTGAATGGGTGATGACAGAGGTTCTCCAGGGTACAGGAGCTGTTTTCGGTAAGGCAGCACGCGCATCATTCACCCGATGCCTAGCGTCAGGAGAGGTGCTCCAAAACGGGAGGTGGGTTTCGAACATTCTTAGGGGATTCGTGCCGCGTCGAACCCGGGTTCTTCAATGGCGCTTCGCTCAGGGTGCAAGTTTTCCGGGCTGGGCGATGGGCGGGGACTGCGTGGCGTGTTGGACGAGACCCAGGGTGCGGGCGGCGGCGGTAGCTACCTGGCCGCGCAGGGTGCTGATGGGCGCGCCACCGCCGCGAGGGTGGATAGCATTCGCGAGCAGGATGACGTAGGTGTTGCTGGCAGGGTCCATCCAGAGGCTGGTGCCGGTGAAGCCGGTGTGGCCGAAGGAGCCTGGCTTTCCGGGTTCCGCGATGGGAAAGACTTCGCCGCGCAGGCGGGAGTAGGCGGTGTTGATGTCCCAGCCGAAGCCGCGGGTAGCGACACCCTTGGTGGTCTGGCCGTCCGGAGTGAAGATTGTGGCGATGGCCTCAGCGGTGGCGGGCTGCTCGGGCTGGGTCATGAGCCGGAGGGTGGATTGCTTGAGGGGAAAGGGGCCGGTGTTGCGGGTGAGCCTGGTGAGGAGGGCCTGGGCGAAGAGGCTGACGTCGGCTGCGGTCGAGAAGACGCCGGCGTGGCCGGCGACGCCGCCCATGCGGCGGGTGGTGGGGTCGTGGACGGTGCCGCGGAGGAGGTGGTCGAAATCGGGGTTGGTGGCGGTGGTGCCTTCGTCGTCGTGGGCGGTGGGAGCGGTTTGGGGATCGAGACTGAACGGGCTCCAGGTGTCGGGGCGACAGGCTACGAGGATGCGGCCGCGGGGAGCAGGGCCGGGTTCGATCGCGGAGCCATGGTCGATGCGGGGGCCGCAGGTCCGGTCGAAGGAGTGATAGGCGGCGGAGGTCATGCCGAGCGGCATGAAGATGTGTTGCTGGGCGTACTCGTCAAGGCGTTGACCGCTGAGTTTTTCTACGACGGCCCCGAGGATGATGAAGTTGATGTCGGAGTACACGAAGTGTGTGCCTGGTTCGGTTACAAGGGGTGAGGCCAGTGCGCGGCGGATGCCTTCGGCTTTATCGGGAGCGGCGAGGCCCCATGGATCTTTAATGCTGATGTCGGGCGGAAGGCCGGAGTAGTGGGTTAAAAGCTCGCGGATGGTTACATTCTCTTTTCCGTTCGCGGCGAAGTCGGGAAGATACCTGGCTACCGGAGCGTCGAAGGCAAGTTTTCCCTGTTCGTAGAGTTGCATGATGGCGGTGGCGGTGCTGAGACACTTCGAGAGGGAGGCCATGTCGAAGATGGTGTCTTCGGTCATGGGCTCGGCTTCCAGTTGGCCAGTGACACCGGGTTCGCCGGCGAGCTTGCGGAGGCCGTAGGCCTGCTTGAAGACGACTTTGTCTTCGTGGCCGATGAGGACCACGGCTCCGGGAAGTTTTTTCTCGGTGATGGCTTCGTTGAGGAGAGTTGAGATGGGGGTGAAGTCGGGGGTTTGTGCTGGAGTGGTTGACGGCGCAACCAATGCAGGTCCTTCGACTGCGGCTGCGCCTCCGCTCAGGATGACAGTTTGTAGGTTGGATTGGGGAGGTCTGGCAACGGCAAGGGCAAATGCAGGTCCTTCGGCTGCGGCTGCGCCTGCGCTCAGGATGACAGGTTGTGTGGTGGAATGCGGAGGTCTGGCAATGGCAAGGGCAAATGCAGGTCCTTCGACTGCGCTTAGGATGACAGTTTTGGGGGTGGATTGCGGAGTGGATTGGCCGATGGTGGTTGTGGTGAGCGCAAGGAGGGCGGCCGCGGCGACGATTGCTTTCGAGGTGGGCCGCTTGCGGACGATGAGGCTGGCGAAGGTGCCGGTGGCAAAGGTCACGATAGCTCCGAGAAAGACGTACCAGGTGAAGGCAACGTGGGGGATGGTGAGGGGGCCGAGGGGGAGGGGCGCGGGGTGCAGCCACAGGATGAGATTGAACGCAAAGCCGACGATCATCCCGCAGATTGCTCCTGTCTGGGTGGCATAGTGCGTGAGGGTGCCGAGGAGGAAGACGCCGAGCAGGGCACCGTAGGCGACAGATGCGATTGACAGGCCGATTTCGACGACGTGCCCTTTGCCTCCGGCGTGAACGCTGTAGACGGCGACGGCGAAGAGGACGAGGGCCCACAAGACGGTCGAGGAGCGGGAGATCAAAAGGCGTTCGCGGTCGTCGGCTCCGGGGCGCCAGTGCATGTAGAAGTCGACGACGGTGGTGGAGGAGAGGGAGTTGAGGGCGGCGGAGAGGTTCGACATCGCGGCGGCAAGGATGGCGGCGACCAGCAGGCCGGCGATCCCGATGGGCATCTCGGCAACGATGAAGGTCGGGAAGATGCGATCGGGGCTGATTCCGCCGATGCTGCCGGCGCCGAAGGTTTGCGGGTGCAGGTTGTAGAAGACATAGAGGCCGGGGCCGATCAGCAGGAAGAGGGTGAACTGGACGAGGATGACCACGCCGGAAGAGAGTAAGGCCAGGCGCGATTCCTGCAGGTTGCGGGCGGCGAGCATGCGCTGGACCATCAACTGATCCGTGCCGTGGCTGGCCATGGTGAGAAAGGTTCCGCCGAGCAGACCTGCCCAGAAGGTATAGTTCTGGGTGAGATTAAGGGCGAAGTGGAAGAGATGGAACTTGCCGGCGGCTCCGGCTACGGCGTGGATCTGTGCCCAGCCGCCGGGGACGTGCGAGCCGAGGGTGAAGATCGCGACCAGGGTTCCGCCGATGTAGATGGCCATCTGGACGACGTCGGTCCAGATCACGGCGGTCAGGCCTCCCTCAAAGGTGTAGAGCAGGGTGAGGGCGGAGATGATGCCGATCGAAAGCACGTCGCGGGTCCCGATCGCGATGCCGACGACTATACTGACCGCGAAGACGCGGACGCCTTCTGCTGCGGCGCGGGTCAGGAGAAAGAGTCCGGCGGTGACTTTGTGCAGGGTGGTGCCAAAGCGCTGGGCAATCAGCTGATATGCCGTTAACATGCGGCCTTCGAAGTAGCGCGGCAGGAAGATGACGGCTACAACGACACGGCCGATCAGGTAGCCGAAGACGATTTGGAGGAAGCCGAAGTCGCCTCCGAAGGCAATCCCAGGGATGGAGATGATGGTGAGTGTGCTGGTCTCGGCCGATACGATCGAAAGGGAGATAGCCCACCAGGGGACGGTGTTACCGGCGAGGAAGTAGGTGCGGAGGGACTTGTCCTTACTTTCCTTGCTGCGGGCGCTGCGGGCGCTGCCTGATTGCCGGAAGCGTAGCCCGAAGAGGGTGATGCCGAGTAGATAGACAACGATCAGGACGACGTCGAAGGTGTGAAGGCGGGGCGGAATCGTCAATACGGTGTCTCCGGCGGTGGCTGGTTGAGGGTAATGATAGCGGGTGGGGGGGCTGGTTCAGGACGGCGAAGTTTTGGCGAGTTTGAGGAAGAGGCAATGCGGACCCTCGGCTGCGGCTACGCCCTCGCTCAGGATGACAAGTAAGCGGTTGCGGAGGGCGCGAGCAAGCAAGGTGTAGAAGCAACCGCACTGGTGCACTCACGCTTGCGTTGCTCCGATGCGGTAGACTCAACCGGTATGGCGGAAGGCGACAAGACGGAGACTTTTGCCAGCCTTTATCTCGGCAGCAGGCGAGGTTCTGCCGGAAAGCCGGCGAGGCGAGCGCAGCAGGGTGATCTCTTCGGGCAGACGACAGAATCTTCGCGAGTAAAGAAGGCAAGGTCTCAACCTCTCAGGGAAGAGAGCGCTGTTCAGCTGCCTGCTTCTTCGTTTCTAGCGTACGAGTCTGAGAAGTCTCCAGAAGCCGCCTCGAACCCTCTGCAGCGGCGGGTCTGGACTGTTCGAGAGCTGGTAAGCGAGATCCGGCGACAGGTAGAGAAGAGCCATCTATCGGTCTGGGTTGAAGGGGAGATCTCAAATTGCCGGCCGGCCGCATCGGGACATATCTACTTCACGCTGAAGGATGGCGAAGCACAGCTCCCCGTGGTGCTGTTTCGGCAGCAGGCGCAGCTTCTTCCCGTTCGTCCAAAGGATGGAGATGCGGTGGAGGTGCGCGGCCGTATCTCGATCTATGAGTCGCGCGGACAACTCCAGCTGATCGCGGAGACGCTCGAGTTGCGAGGGGTCGGAGCCCTGGAACTGGCGTTCAAGCGGCTCAAGGCGCGTCTCCTTGCCGAAGGGCTGTTTGCCGAAGATCAGAAACGGCCGCTCCCGGCGTTTCCGAAGTGCATCGGAATTGTGACCTCGCCTGCCGGGGCAGTTATTCGTGACATCGTTCATGTAGTTCGGCGGCGTCATGCGCGGCTCAACCTGCTGGTCTATCCGGCCGTCATGCAAGGGCCATCGTGCGCCAGGTCCGTGGCTGCGGGCATTCGCTGGTTCAACCGGAACCCCGATCGTGTCGATCTAATCGTTCTCGCGCGCGGCGGCGGATCGATCGAGGATCTCGCCGGCTTCAATGACGAGGCGCTCGCTCGCGCCATTGCCGCCTCCGATCTGCCGGTTGTTTCGGCTATTGGGCATGAGACGGATTTTACGATTGCGGACTTTGTGGCTGATCTCCGTGCACCCACGCCATCGGCGGCCGCCGAACTCGTGACTGCGGCACAGCACCGGATCGAGGAGCGTGTGGGCGCGCTTGAAAGACGGGTGCACCGGGCGGTCCGCTATCAGTGGATGCATGCCCGCCAGCGCTATTCGCGGCTCTCTGCCGAAGCGGTGCTCACGCGTCTGCGGGATGCGGTGAGCCGGCGCGACCAGCGCATTGATGAATTGAGACTGCGATTGGATTTTGCTGTGCAGCGCCGGGTGCGGACACCAGGACAGCGGCTTGCGGTGCTGGCGGACAGGCTGCGCGATCAGGATCCTACGCAGCGTTTGCTCTCCGCGAACCGCCGCTTGCAGCTAGTGCTTCAGGCATTCAGGCGTTTGAAGGGAACGGTGGTTTCCACGCGATCCACTCGACTGGACCATGCTGCCGCGCGCTTGAATGCGCTCTCGCCCCTTGCGGTGCTCCATCGGGGTTATGCGCTTGTGTACCTTGAAGGAGGTGCTGGAAACGGGGTTCTCCTCCGTAGCGCTGCCGATGCACAGCCAGGGCAGCAGGTGCGCGCCCGTTTCGCTACAGGCAGTCTAATTGCGACTGTAAAGGACACTCTGGCATGAAGAAGCTCTTTGGTACTGACGGGATTCGCGCCGTCGCCGGCCAGGCTCCACTCGATCCCGCGACCGTGTACGCCACCGGCCTTGCGCTCGCCCATCATCTTGGGGTGTCAACCCGCGTCCTGCTCGGCCAGGACACGCGCGAGTCGAGCGACTGGATTGCGGCTGCGCTGACCGCCGGTCTAGCGGCGGGCGGTGCAAGCGTTGAGAGCGCGGGCGTCATAACAACTCCCGCTGTGGCTTTTCTTACTGCTGTACGCGGCTTCGGCGCGGGCGTGGTCATCTCGGCCTCGCACAATCCGTGGCAGGATAACGGCATTAAGCTCTTTGGACCGGATGGTTACAAACTGCCTGATGCGACCGAGCTTGCGATTGAAGATGAGATTTTTCGCAAGCTCGCCAGCTCGGGCGTGATGCAACAGGGAAGCGCGCGGCCTGCGGTGAACGATGCCGACCGCACGGAGTATGTGCGCTTTCTTCTCGCCGCAGTTCCAGGCCTTTCGCTCGATGACAAACGCATCGTCATTGATTGCGCGAATGGTGCGGCCTCCGCCGTCGCTCCACAGCTTTTTGCCGGGCTCGGCGGCGAGGCGATCATCACTCATGCCAGCCCCACCGGCCGTAACATCAACGAGGCCTGCGGCGCCTTGCATCCCGACATCGTGGCCGCGGAGGTGAGGCTTCACAAGGCAGACCTGGGCATCACCCTCGATGGTGATGCGGATCGCGCCTTATTCGCGGATGAGAACGGCACCGTAGTGAACGGGGATGCGGTGCTGCTGCTCGCAGCGCGCGATCTCCAGGCGCGCGGTCTTCTGGCTAGCAACACCGTTGTTGCGACCACCATGTCCAACATGGGTCTCGAAGCAGCGCTCAAGCGATCCGGAATTTCGATGCTGCGCGCTCCAGTAGGCGACAAATACGTGCTGGAGCAAATGCTTGCGACAGGCGCATCGCTCGGCGGCGAACAGTCCGGACACATCATCTTTGCGGGCCGTTCCACTACGGGCGACGGTTTGTTGACCGCGTTGTTGCTGCTGGACATTCTGCATCGCACCGGAATGTCCCTGGCGGAGTTGACTGCCGATCTGAAGACTTTTCCGCAGGTGATCGTCAACGTAAGAGTTCGAGAGAAGCGGCCACTCGATCGGATTACTACCGTAGCCGCTTCACTTGCCGCGGCCGAGAGTGCGCTGGCAGATTCCGGGCGAGTTGTAATCCGCTACTCCGGAACTGAGGCCCTGGCGCGAGTGATGATCGAAGCAGAGTCTGAGACGCTGATGCGCTACCATGCAGACGCTATCGCGAGCGCAATCCAAGCGGAGATCGGGATCTGAACATAGAGATAGATTTCAGGACTAGAACTCTGCATACTGCGGTTCCAGTTCTTTCTCTGCATCAAGACGGCCTATTTCCTGGACACGTGTAGCAAACGACTCCTCAGCGATAAGAGCGGAGGCACAGGCGACATAAGGAATCAGTTCACCGAAGATGCGGGTCTCGATCAGGATCCCGTAGACGAACATGAAAGCAAACCATACGGGAAGCACCCAAAGCCACGCTTTCAACTCCGCATCGCGCAGGTGCTTGCGACAGATGACGACAATCGGGAAGAGATAGCAGCAGGCTCCCAGCATCTGGGGCCAGGCGCGCGGTGACACGAGGAATCCAAGGTTCTGGGGGATTCGCGGGTAGAACTCCGAAGGATTGTGCGCGAAGATATGCCGGACGGCAACCTGCCAGATCAGCCAGTAGAGGGATAACGGCAGGATCACCGCAAGTAATCTAGGGGAGCGCAGGCGCCTCCAGTCGATGGTGCCTCGAGAGGTGACCATCTCCGATATGGCATAGATAGGAAGGAGGAGCAGAGTTGTTTCCCGGTTCAGGGTGGCGACGAGGAAGAGCGCGACAAATACCCAGAGCGGCTTACGAGCATAGATGATCCAGAGCGCAATCGAAAAAAAGGCAAGGCTTGGCAAATCGTAGATGAAGCGGAAGTTCTGAATCGTGTGCAGCAGGTAGGTTGCGACGCAAAGCACCAGGACCATGGGATAGATCAGGGGAGTTACGAGGTGCCATCGCGATGCGCGTTCGTAGATCTTTGTGGCGACAACGCCAGCCGTGACAACGCAAGCGAAGTCCACGACTGCCTGCACGAGGACCTCGGGCTCCATCGAGCGGGGGAACCAGTAGATGCTCGTGTGCATCCAGGAAGAAATCTGCGCAATCCAACCTTGATTGTGAGCCCACTGCATTAAGGGCATCATGAGCAGCCGACCCTGAAAGGGCATTCGCTCCCTGCCTTGCTCATAGGCGATGGTGGAGACGTAAGGCCGGACCTGCCAGAGATAGCACCATATCAACTGAACGGTTGCAAGAAGATACAGGCAGGCTGCGCCCACGCGCACGTATCGACCGGTCTGCCTGGGGCTTCGCATGGACTAATTGGATGCAGACTGCGAGGTTTCGTTATCGACGTTCTTCGGGTCGTGTTGTACACGGTGAAACAGACCAGAAGAACTGGCACTTAGGCAGTGCCTCGGGTCGACCCGGTCGCGTAACCGCAGATCTTCTTGCCGCTTGCCTCCTCGTTCGATAAGCTGAAGTCTATGTATGAAGACTTCACGGTAACCGATCATTGGACCCAGGAATCCCTTCGTGTGATGTGGAAGGGGACCGTAGTCGCCATCGCCACCCGTCACGCCGATGCCACCGATATTCGCTTCTCAGTAAATGGCCGCCCCGTGTGGATTGCCATGCCGAATCTTGCCTGGGTGGAGCAGAAGCGCCGCAACGGGAAGGTGATCACCGACTATCTTGCCGCGCAGACTGCGGGACGTTATCTTAAAACCGCGATCGAGTCAGGCTACGACAACGGGCGCGAGATGTACACGATGACGGTCGAGGAGGTTCTCGATCATGCGGCGCACGTGGTCAACGAGGCCGGTAACATTGCAAACCTCCCCAGCCTGCCTGTGATCAATGAAAATATCGAGCCGGAGATTGAGTTAGGCCGGCTGCCGGCCGATAATCAAGGCGCTGTGACTCCTCCCAATCACATGATTCTTTAGTAATAGAGATCGGCCGGGGTGTTCTCCGCAGGCTCACTGGTCGAGCGCACCGGGTTAAAAGCTCTGCAGAGCTTTGCCCGATCAAGCGGATCGACAATTCCGCGATGCGTAACGTCACCAAGGACGCGATCTTCGACGATATGCTGCCAATTGGGGATGGTTACCTAAAGTCGGAAACAGGGTTCCACGGCTTCCGTGTTGCCATGGAAAGCTGGTTTCGCCAAGAGCTATCTTAAAGCAAAAGACCGCCTCTAAGCAAAAGACCGCCTCCGGATTACGGAAGCGGCCCGTCCATTTGAGGGCTAGCTCTTCAGCGTGGCCATATCGATGACAAAACGATACTTGACGTCGCCTTTGACTACACGCTCATAGGCTTCAGCGAGGTTCTGCACCGAGGTCTGCTCGATGTCGGAGACGATGTTCCTTTCGGCGCAGTAGTCGAGCATCTCCTGCGTCTCTTTCATTCCGCCAATCATTGAGCCGGAGAGAGAGCGACGATTCGTTACCAGCGAAAACGCTCCGACAGGCAGGGGAACCTCTGGCAGGCCGACGAGACAGAGTGTGCCGTTCAGGCGAAGCAGGTCGAGGTAGGCATTCAGGTCGTGGGGGGCGGAGACGCAGTCGAGTATGAAGTCGAAGCTGCCGGCGTGCTTTGCCATCTGAGCAGCATCTTTGGTGATGACAACCTCATCCGCGCCGAGCTTCTTCGCGTCTTCGATCTTGCTCTCGGATGTAGTGAACTGGACGACGTGCGCGCCAAAGGAGTGTGCGAACTTCAGTCCCATGTGCCCTAGACCACCCAGGCCGACGACCCCGACCTTCTTCCCTGGTCCTGCGCCCCAGTGCCGCAATGGCGAGTAGGTCGTGATGCCCGCACAGAGCAGGGGAGCAACGGCGGCGAGGTCGAGCTTCGGCGAGATGGTGTAGACGTAGTGCTCCGGCGCGACGATGTTGTTGGCATAGCCGCCGTAGGTGATCTCGCCCGCGTAGGTCTTCGCGTTATAGGTTCCCACCATACCCTTCGTGCAATATGGCTCGGCACCGGCCCTGCAGTTATCGCACACCATGCAGGTCTCGACGGTGACGCCGACGCCGGCCAGATCGCCGACTTTGAATTTCGTGACCTCGTTGCCAACGGCCACGACCTTGCCGACGATCTCGTGGCCGGGAACCATGGGGTACATGGAGCCACCCCACTCGTCTTTGACCTGGTGTATATCCGAGTGGCAGATGCCGCAGTAGGCGATTTCGACGACGACATCCTTGGAACCGGGGTCGCGGCGCTCGAAGTTGAAGGGGACGAGCGGGGAAGTTTTATCGTGGGCGGCGTATCCGTGCGATTTCATGAAGTCTCCTGTATCAGTAGGCATTTAGGATGGGCACTGCGTCCAGGTGGATGCGGGTCAAGGAAATATTCATTCAGCTCATCTTATTCGTCATAGTGGAGCAGGCTGAGGACGTCATACTCCTGGAATTTGGCACGCCCTTTGAGGAAGTCGAGTTCGATCGCAAATCCCAGCCCTGCGATCTCTCCGCCGAGCTGGCGAACGAGTTGCACGGTTGCCTGCATGGTGCCGCCAGTGGCGAGCAGGTCGTCGACGATAACGACACGCTGGCCGGGTTGGATCGCGTCGAGATGAATTTCGAGAGCGTCGGTGCCGTACTCGAGATCGTAACTGACGCGGGCGGTCTTGGCGGGCAGCTTCTTCGGCTTGCGGACAGGGACGAAGCCGGCATTCAGCCGGTAGGCGAGTGCCGGGCCGAAGATGAAGCCGCGGGCTTCAATGCCGAGGACGAGATCAATGTCCTTCCCGATGTAATACGCTGCGAAGGCATCGATGAGCTGCGCGAATCCTGTCCTGTCCTTCAGCAGCGTTGTAATGTCGTAGAACAGGATTCCCTCTTTGGGGAAGTCAGGCACCGTCCGGACCAGCTCCTTCAACGGCTCACAATTGATCAGACTCATCTACCAGGCTCCTTCTATCTCAAACGACGCAAGGGCCGCGCCTTCATTTTCTTCCAACTCATGCTCTTCAACTGCATCGACCCGACTGCCGCGTGAACCTTTGCGCAAGGCTGCTCGTAGTTCGTCAAGTTCGTTCGGGCTGCCTGCGGCGAGAACTTCCACGTGACCATCGGTGGTGTTGCGCACCCAGCCGCGCAGGCCTATATCAGCTGCCTCGCGGTGAACGTACCAGCGAAAGCCCACACCTTGGACTCGGCCTTTGACGAGGAAGTGGTGCACCATGATCTAGGCGCGGCTCAGGTACGAGCCTTCGGCGGTGTCGACGCGAATCTTCTCGCCTTCGTTGATGAATGGGGGTACCTGAACGACGAGGCCGGTCTCGGTCTTGGCTGGCTTGGTGACGTAGGATGCAGTCGCGGATTTGATGCCCGGCTCGGTCTCGACGACGATCATCTCGATGGCGGTCGGCAGTTCGATACCGACGGCTTTGCCATCGTGGAAGCTGACGCTGATGGAGAGATTCGGAATGAGGTACTGCACCGCATCGCCCAGCGTCTCGTACTTCAGCATCGTCTGCTCGAAGCTCTCGTCCATAAAGTAGTAGTCGTCGCCATCGTTGTACAGGAACTCCATCTTTACTTCGTCGACGACGACGCGATCGATCGGGTCAGGAGACCGGAAGCGTTCGACGAACATCGCGCCAGTACGCACATTCCGCAGCTTGGCCTGGATGAAGGCACGTAGGTTGCCCGGTGTCCTGTGCTCCACCGAGAAGACGAGGTGAAGGTCATTATTGTGCTTGATAATCATGCCCGGGCGCATCTGCGTTGCGGGAATCGACATAGGTTAACCCCTAATCTGCTGATTTCTTGCTGCCTATGAGTGAAGTTCGAAGACGTCCCACCGCGTGTTGCGGATATGTCTCCAACCGAATGATTGTAGCGTGTGCTTCGTAGACGCAGACAGGACAGTCCTAGCTCCTGCCGAACAGCCGCTTGAAGAAGCGGCCGACACGATGGGTGAGCCCGCGTGCAGGTCCAGGTCCGGATGCATTCGGTTTGGCCACGGCCGCCGAATTCCTTGTGGAGCTTGCAGGCGCCACAGGCATTCCCGAGATCGTGCCGCCGGTATCGCCAGCGAATCCTAGCGTGGTCGACACCTGCACGTGCGTCTGGCCGGGCGGAACCTGCGGAACCGGTGGTGCGGGAGCGAGATCCTGGCTGACCGCGGTAGGGAAGGGATGCTGCTCGGCGGCTTGGATACCTGCACCCTTTTCAGATCTTCTTGGAGCCAGGAGAGCGTCTGCAAGCGACATGCCGGGCTCTGGCGCTGAAACGGGACAGCCACATGGCGAACTCTCGTTATCAACGACCTCCTTCAAGCTTCCATGTTCGAAAAGCACGTGCTGTCCGGGTCGCAGCTCGTAAGACGCTTCGCCGAATTGGTCGGTGATGCCCAGCGAGGGAGCGCCCGCGCCCTTGTTCTCGACGCAGGTGTCGCCGTTGTTCGTCACGCGCATGCGCAAGTCAAGGGGGCCGCCATTGTGCACGGAAAGCCGCAGATCAGGGGTCATGACGATATCGTTCGCCAAGGCGCGGGTCTGGACTTCGATGGCTCCGCGATCGAGAGCGAGCAGCAGGGGACGCGCTCCTGCTCCCTGAGCCTGCATGAGGTGGAGTCCGCTGGTCGAGCACACCCGCACGACACCACCCCGGCCGAGCGCAACCTCGGCGGTATGGTCCTTTGCAATGACGGTGCTGCGTCCTACCAGGACTGCGCGCCCATTCGTCACTGAAAGGTCACCCGACACAGTGGCGTCCTGCATTGCTACTGTGCCGATTGTCTGGGGACTTGAAGTGTCTTGCGTTGCCGGGGAACTTGGAACAGTTTGCGCCTGCAGCAGACCACAGCCCATCGCGACGATCCAAGCTGCCCGCAACATTCTCACCATACCAGCCTACATCTTCAGGTTCATGAAGTTTTGAATGATCTGCTTGCCGTGTGTCGTCAAGACGCTTTCGGGGTGGAACTGGACGCCTTCGATGGGCAGTTGCCGGTGGCGGAGTGCCATAATGATTTCACCGGTTTCGCCATCGTTCGTCCGGGCTGAGATCTCCAATTCTTCTGGAAAGTCACGATCCTCGACGATCAATGAATGATAGCGGGTGCAGATCATCGCCGATGGAAGGCCGGCGAAGATAGTCCGTCCGTCATGCTCCACGGAGCTGGTTTTGCCGTGCATCAGCTTCGGTGCGCGGACGACGTTGCCGCCGAAGGCAGCGCCGATCGACTGATGGCCAAGGCAGACGCCGAGAATGGGAACCTTGCGCCCGCCGCTCCTGCCCAGGGCGGCGAAGTGGCGGATGAGGTCGATGCTGATTCCCGCATCCTGCGGTGTGCAAGGCCCGGGTGAAATTAGGATGCGGTCGGGGTGTAATGCCTCCACTTCGTCTGTCGTGAGGTCATCGTTGCGGCGGATGACCATCTCGGCGCCGAGTTCACCTAGATACTGTACGAGGTTGTAGGTGAAGGAGTCGTAGTTGTCGAGGACGAAGATCATGGCTGCCATGATCTTACGCCGTATGTCTCCTCCAGATCGTGCAGGCAACACGCGCCCGCGGCGGCCCCTCTTACCTGTCAGGTGACACTTATGTTCTTTACGTCGAAGCGCTGGAAACATTTCGCAGTCATGGCTCTAATAGGAGATGGTGTCATGGCAGTCGTCCGGCCGCAGCACGATGCGCTTGCCTGGAAGCGCGGTCCAAGGATCTGGCGAGATCTTATGGAAAGACTTCACGACCGTCCGGAACTGACCCGCTTGATCGGAATTGGGCAGATCGCCGGAGGGATCTGGTGGGCGCTGCAGCAGGAGAAGGCAGATGACTGAGTCTGTCTGCAACAATGACTTGAGAGCAGGAGCTTGATCTGGGTATGGCTATAACCTTATAGGTGAAGCTGCGTCGGATACAGTGAGGGCCGCAATGGCGGCGAGGCAGGACAATGTTTGATTCCGATGTAAGCCGGGACATGCAGTCGAGAAAGATCACACGGCGTATGTTTCTTGCGAGCGGGGCGACCGTCGGACTTGGCTTTGCTGTGCTGTCACGCTACTCATCGACTGTCGAGGCAAGCGGAGCGGTGCATGGCACGCCTGGTGAGGTCACGATCGTCAACTTCTCGGACAACGGAACGAACCTAGGAAGCGAGACCGTTGCAAAGGTAGTGAAGACGGATGGCGCATGGCGTCAGAAGCTGGGCGCCAACTCTTTCGGAATCGCGCGGCAGGCGGACACAGAGATGCCGTACTCGGGTGTGAGTTGGAAGGAGCATGGCCGGGGGATCTTCCGGTGTATCTGCTGTGATACGGCGCTTTTCAACTCGCAGACAAAGTTCGAGTCTGGGACCGGGTGGCCGAGCTTCTGGGCGCCGATAGCGCAAGAGAATGTGCTTCAAAAGACTGATGCTTCGCTGGGCATGGAGCGAACTGAGGTCAGATGCGTGCGATGCGAGGGACACCTTGGGCACGTCTTCCATGATGGGCCGGAGCCTTCCGGGTTGCGCTACTGCATGAACTCGGCATCGATGCGTTTTGTGAAAGCGTGATTCTTCGTAGCTTTGAGCTCTGGCTTTGATCCGTAGACTGATCCGTCGATTCATTATGCTTGTCGTGCACGTTCAATGGCCTTCACGACTGCTTGAGCCTTGTTACCGCACTCCTCGAACTCTTTCTGTGGAATCGAGTCGGCAACGATTCCGGCGCCCGCCTGAATGTGGCCTTGCTTGTCGTTCATAAAGAGAGTGCGAATGGCGATGCACGAGTCGAGATTTCCGCTGAAGTCGGCATAGAAGATACTGCCGCCGTAGACACCTCGGCGTGCCGGCTCCATCTCTTCGATGATCTCCATGGCGCGAATCTTTGGCGCGCCACTCAGCGTTCCCGCAGGGAAGCAGGCTTTGAAGGCGTCGATAGCCTGCAACTCCGGCTTCAGCGTCCCTTCAAGCGCGCTCACAAGGTGCATCACGTGACTATACCGCTCGACAAACATCAGGTCCTTCACCTTCACGGAGCCAAATTCACTCACCCGCCCGACGTCGTTGCGGCCAAGGTCGACGAGCATGATGTGTTCGGCGACCTCTTTTTCATCTGCTCGCAGATCGGCTTCCATGGCCCGGTCGGAGGCTTCATCGGGTCCGCGTGGCCGCGTGCCGGCGATCGGCCGATATTCGATGTCCCGTCCATGAACCCGCACCAGAAGCTCCGGCGAGGAGCCGACAATATGGCCGACGCTCTTCTTTCCCGGCTTATTTCTCAATGCGAAGTCCAGACCGAAGCGCAGGAAGTACATATACGGTGAAGGATTGACGATGCGCAATGCCCGATACACATCGAATGCATCGACGCCCGGAACACAATCGAACCGCTGCGAGAGGACGCACTGGAATACATCACCCGAGCTGATGTACTCCTTGGTTCGCGCGACTGCCTTCAGAAACGCCGCCTTCGAGGTCCGTGCCGTAAGTTTCAAACCGCCTGTTACCGTGCGACGTTTCGGCTTTGGAAGATTCTGGGCGAGCCGCCTCTCGAGCCGGTCCAGCCGCCTGATGGCTCGCTCATAGGCACCCTTCCGATTCTGTCGTTTCAAGTCTGCGGTCACTATGAGATGAATTTCTTTTTTGACATGGTCAAACGCCAGAACTTGATCGAAGAACATCAAGCAGGCGTCAGGAACATGGAGTTCATCCTTTGCCTTGGTCGGCAGCTTTTCGATCTGCCGGACGACGTCATAGGAGAAGAAGCCCACAGCTCCTGCGGTAAACGGCGGAAGTCCTGCGAACCGCGCTGGAGTGTGGCCGCCAAGGGCCTCCTTCAACTCTTGAAATATGTCGCCTGTGAAGGTCCGGCGCTTTCCGGCTATCTCGACCATGATCTGAGTACCGCGCGAGACCATCTTCTTATAGGGCTGGATGCCGATAAAGGTGTAGCGGCCCACATGTTCCCCACCCTCGACAGATTCGAGCAGAAAGGCTTCCGGCTCCTCGGCGGCGATACGCAGAAAGGCGGAGACCGGGGTTTCGAGGTCCGCCGTTACGATGCGGGAGACGGGCACAAGTGTATGAACACGGCTAAGCGTATCGAAGTCACGGGCGGACGGGATGGCAGTGGAGGCCTTCGGCATCACCCTATTATCGTCGTGCGTTGCCTTCACGCATGTTTCACAACCCAGTATCGACTTTGGAGCGACACTTTTCGTTGTGGATTGCCGCTTGCCTGTCGTCTTCGCCGCAGCCTATACTCCTCAAGTTTGGGCGCATATCGGTCCACCCAAGCTGTATGCTCCTCGCAACGAGGACATGCGACATGGCCGTAGAAACGCTGATACCAGCAGTATTACAAAAGGACCCGAACACCATGGCAACACTCACCTCCCCCTTACCCTCCACGCTGACGCTTGAGCAGGAGACCAATCCCTGGGAAGCCCAGGCGGCCCGATTTGACTATGCAGCGAAGAAGCTGAACCTCGATCAAGGTATCTGGAAGGTACTTCGGTATCCGACCCGCGAGATTATCGTCCACATTCCCGTCGGCATGGATGATGGGTCCATCGAAGTCTTCACCGGCTACCGCGTGCAGCACTCCGTAGCCCGGGGCCCGGGCAAGGGCGGTATTCGCTACTCGCCGGACGTTTCGCTGGATGAGGTCCGCGCGCTCGCGAGTTGGATGACATGGAAGTGCGCGGTCGTCAACATTCCGTTTGGAGGAGCCAAAGGAGGGGTCATCTGCGACCCCAAGAAGATGTCCCAAGGCGAGTTGGAGCGCATGACGCGCCGGTATACGGCCGAACTGATCGAGTTCATCGGGCCGGAGAAGGACGTTCCCGCTCCGGATATGGGTACCGACGAACAGACCATGGCCTGGATTATGGACACCTACTCCATGCACATGCGCCAGACGGTCACTTCGGTGGTTACGGGAAAGCCGGTGAATATCGGCGGCTCGCGGGGACGTCGTGAGGCAACCGGGCGCGGGCTCTCCGTCGTCTGTGACCAAGCCCTCCGCTATCTTGGAATGCCGGTAGAGGGTTGCCGCGTTGTTGTCCAGGGCTTTGGGAACGTAGGCTCGAACGCCGCAAAGATTCTGCACGATAAGGGCTACACGATCATCGGCATCGCGGAGTACGACGGGGGACTCTACAACGCCGATGGAATTGCTATAGACGAGCTGATCGAGCATCGCCGGATGGCAGGCACGATCAACGGTTTCCGAGGTGCGGTGGCTGCCGATAGGCATGAACTGCTCACCCGAGCCTGCGAGATCCTGATCCCCGCGGCGACAGAGAACGTCATTACGAGCCAGAACGCCGCCGACCTGAACTGCCGTATCCTCTGCGAGGGCGCCAATGGACCGACTACGATTGTTGCGGATGAGATTCTCGGCGAAAAAGGGGTTTTCATCATCCCGGACATCCTCGCCAACGCCGGCGGCGTCACCACCAGTTATTTTGAGTGGGTCCAGGACCGTATGGGCTACTTCTGGACCGAGGCTGAGGTCAACCAGCGTCTCGATAGCATCATGATTCAGAGCTTCATCGATGTGATCCGCTACGCTGAGTCCCACGATGTCAATAACCGCATTGCCGCGTACATGCTGGCCATCGATCGTGTAGCCTACACGACGAAACAGCGCGGTATCTACGCATAGATCATGCGATCGGCTGCTTCTGACCTCTGAGAATTCTCTCAAGGCGATGTCTCGATGGGAGGTTTGAGGAAGTCCGCCGCTTAGCGTTTGTCTTGAGGGATGACTGATCCATGCCACAAGCCAAGCAGAATGACTGCGGCGTGCGCTGCTGAGGAAGGCCGTTTCCAAACAGGGGTGGTCACTTTCGGGTCTACCAACTCTGGTTCCCATGAGCAGGCTGTCACGATCCTGAAGTAAATCGGTGCGCTCCTTGAACAGTGAGGTGGCCATTGTGTCAGAATGACAGCATCTGCCGTGTCACCAGGTTTCCGGCTCGGCACCCGGTCTTCGCGCAAATGAATCTGCCCAATTCCATTACGATGAGCCGCATCGCCAGCGTGCCCCTTCTCATCTGGGTGCTCTCGCCTGCCTTTCCGTGGCATGGAACTCACGGGATTCACGGAGAGCAGGAGATCGCAGCATCGATCCTCTTTATTATCGCCAGCATCACGGATGGCCTTGATGGATATTTCGCGCGCCGCCGTGGACAGGTCACCACGATGGGAATGCTGCTTGACCCTCTTGCCGACAAACTGATGGTCTCGGCCGCGTTTATCATCCTGGTTGCCTATACCCCACACATTGTTCCTCCGTGGATTGCGGTCGTCGTCATTGGCCGTGAATTCCTAGTCTCCGGACTTCGCTCTATTGCCTCGGCTGAAGGTTTCACTATTCAAGCCAGCGACATAGGCAAGCTTAAGACCGTCATCCAGATCGTATCTGTCGTCGCGGCGATACTGGCGCATCGCTGGGAGTACTGGAATTGGTTCGGCTTCATCATTGGCGTTCATTTTATTGCGGTTACCGCGATCTACTGGATGATCGTCGTCTCCATCATCTCTGCAATCGACTACTTTGTCGGTTTCTGGAAGAAGATCGACCATGCGTCGAATACTCACCGCAAACGCCGGAACTCTGTCCTCAGCCGGCGCAACCAGAAGTCGAGTCCAGCCCGCCCCGAGCAGCCGTCCAGCATCTCGTAGCGGGGCGGCCCGGACTCGACGCTGTCCCCCATCTGGGTTCCGCATCTCGTCCGGTCACCCGTCGTCGCTGTCCCAGAGATCGTGATCTTCGGAAAATTGATTGTGAAACGTTTTGAGCTGTCGTGGCACTATCGGGTTATGTCGAGAGTGCGACGTCTCGTCCCCTCAATGACGAACAGGTAACGTTCTCTCAGTCGGGCCCCTTGATTTTGCTGTCGCATCGAGCCTTGTGCCGCCAGCGGACCCTCCGTGGGGGCTGGAGTGGTTGCTCTCATGATTCCGAGCATTCCTGGAGAACATCATGTCCGATTCGATCCTTGCTCTCATCCTTACCGTTGTCGTGATCACCGCTTTATTTGCATGGGTACCACTGCTGTTGTGCACCGATACACTGATGCGCCGTTGCTTCCGTCCTTCTAAAGTTGAGAAGATGGAACCTACTCTGGAGGAAGCGAGTCCTAAGCTCACGGGCGATCTCGTAGAAGTGGACTCGAAGGAGATCCTCTATCCGATGTCTTAGACCTCTGCTATTCAAGAGGTTACGAGAGGATCGGTACTCCGCCGATGCCTTGAGCGATCCTGGCTGCCCACTCAGCGGGCCCAGTCTGGTGCACGGATGAACCGTGTGTATCGACCGCCACCGTCACCGGCATGTCGATCACTTCAAACTCGTAGATGGCTTCCATGCCGAGATCTTCGAAGGCCAGGATCTTCGCGCTTTTGATCGCCTTTGAAACCAGGTATGCAGCGCCGCCGATCGCGATTAGGTAGACAGCCTCGAATTCGCGGATAGCATCGATTGCTATTGCTCCGCGCTCCGCCTTGCCAATCATCCCCAGCAGGCCAGTGGCTTCCAGCATCTGCCGTGTAAATTTATCCATTCGCGTCGCCGTAGTCGGCCCGGCCGGACCGACGGCCTCATCGCGCACTGCAGCGACTGGACCCACGTAGTAAATAAACCGGCCCTTGAAGTCTACGGGCAGCTTTTCTCCACGATTCAACATATCGGTCATTCGCTTGTGGGCCGCGTCCCGCCCGGTCAGCAGCTTTCCTGACAGCAGGATCACTTCGCCTGGCTTCCAGGTCTTCACGTCCTCGTGCGTGACCGTGTCGAGATTTACACGGCGTGCTGAATGCGTATCCATCGTCAGTTTTGGCCAGGCATCGAGAGTTGGCGGCGCGACCATGACCGGGCCAGTTCCGTCCAGTTTGAAATGCAGATGGCGCGTCGCCGCGCAGTTCGGAATCATCGCCACGGGCAGATTGGCAGCGTGGGTTGGGAAATCCATGATCTTTACATCGAGCACGGTCGTGAGACCGCCGAGACCCTGCGCGCCGAGGCCCAACTGGTTGACTTTTGTGTACAGCTCGATCCGCAGCTCCTCAATCTTCGACTTCGGGCCCCGCGCGAGAAGGTCCTGCATGTCGATGGGGTCCATCAGCGATTCTTTCGCCATCACCATCGCCTTCTCTGCCGTCCCGCCGATGCCGATCCCGAGCATTCCCGGTGGGCACCATCCCGCTCCCATTCCCGGTAAAGTCTTCAGGACCCATTCAACCACCGAATCCGAGGGATTGAGCATCGCGAAGCGGCTCTTTGCCTCGCTGCCGCCGCCCTTGGCAGCGACCGTGACGTCGACGTCTCCGCCGGAGACCAAAGAGACGACGACCATTGCCGGGGTGTTGTCGCCCGTGTTCTTGCGCGTAAAAGCCGGATCCGCCAGAATGCTGGGTCGCAATATATTGTCGCTGTCGTTCCAGGCTCTCCTCACACCTCGATCGACCATCGCCTGCATGGTCATCATGCCCGTGGAACCGGGCTCCCAGCGCGTCTCCATCCCGACCTTTACAAATGCCGTCACAATGCCGGTGTCCTGGCAGATAGGCCGGTGGCCCTCCGCGCACATGCGGCTGTTGATCAGGATCTGTGCCATGGCATCTTTAGCAGCATGACTCTGCTCCATCTCGTAGGCGCGTGCCAGACTGGTGATGTAGTCGGCCGGATGGTAGAAGCTGATGTACTGCAGCGCATCCGCTACACTCTGTACGAAGTCATCCTGTCGGATCGTCGCCATGTCGGTCTCTCTTGACTCTCTTGAACAATTCTAGTCATATCCGCCCATCGGCGCTCCATCGCGAGAGTGTCATGAGTGCAAGAAAAAGGGTTCGGCGCTTGGCCAAACCCTTCTCCTCCCAGAACTGCTCTGGCTAGTGAATCCGCCCGAAACGATAGACAACGCCAATGTTGATGCCAAAGCTGTTCTGTACCGTTCCACCAAAGGTCGTGCCCACATACGTCGGGCTGACACGGCCGGCAAGATTGGGAAAGAGGTTATAGTCGAAGTTTGCACCGACTGCGAACGCCGCGCGCGCATTCGACGATGGCCAGAGACCAAGATTGACATCGGGAATGCCTTTCGATCCGCCCCCGAATTTGCCCAGAGCTGTGCCGCCCTCGGCGTAGACACTGACCGCTTGCTTTTGAGTCGTGTAGACACGATACGACGGGCCGGCCATGAAGGTGTACTCCGAAATCTGCGGATTCGGAATGTTGTAAATGGTATTGCCGATCTTTGCGTATCCGTATGCTCCACGAATATCGCCGACGATGCCCAGCTTCGGATTGAGGAGATAGGTTCCGTTCAACCAGAAAGTGACTTCATTGTTCTTTTGTAAATTGGGACCAGAGCGCCACCGTAGATAACCGCCCCCACCGCCAATCTCCCAGCGATGGCTATAGGTGTCCTCGATCGTTCGCTGGATGCGAGCCTTACGGTTCGCACTCGACTCACGCCGTGGTCTGCGAGTCTGTGCTTCGGCCGTTCCTGCTAGTGCTGCCACCGAGATCAGCAGCAGCAAACCTGCGATCCAACCCTTCGCTTTCACGTTCCAAACAGACATCAACGATTTCCCCTGCGCAGACCATAATTTATTACTGTGTGATCCTGATGACTCACTATCGGCTGATCCAGAACTATCGGACAGTTCGCATCCATGTTCTTATTAGAACATCGCTTCCGGTCTTCGTGGCGGCGTCCCTTCAAGGAGCCCTCTTCGCATGGCGAAAAGTACACGCGGCAACAGCGGTTCAGGTAAATTTGTCTTCGGCTTTTTGCTCGGCATCATCACAGTCGCCGCTGCTGGTTTTTTCTATTTGCAGTTTGGAGCGCTTCCGGTTGCAACCGCTGACACACCTTTTTTTATGGAAAAGCGCATTGTGAGCTTCCCGTTGAATGCTCGCATTGATCGTGAGAAGAAGATGCCGCCCTTTGGAACGAGCGAGGATGTCTTTGAAGCGGGTGCGCACATTTACAAAAAGGAATGCTCCAGCTGCCATGGCACTGCAAGCCGCGAGGTAGCGTACGCACAGTATATGTTTCCTGCTGCGCCTCAGCTTTGGGAGAAGCATGGCAATAAGGGCGTTGTTGGCGTGAGCGATGACGAACCCAGCGAGACGTACTGGAAGGTCGCTAACGGGATCCGTCTTAGCGGTATGCCCGCGTACGACCATCTCCTCTCCCCGACACAGATGTGGCAGGTCAGCCTCTTACTTGCGAATGCCGACAAGGAACTTCCATCTCCCGTCACACGAATCCTCAATGCGCCGTAACAGGGAAGCTGTAACGAAGGGCTCCTCGGACGACCCCGACGAAGGCCGTACATTGGAAGACTGCGCCGCATCTACTGGAAGATATAGCCGATTCCCGTCACAAATTGAAAGCTGTTCTTCTGGAAGCCGAATGGCGGGTTGTTGATGAAGCTGTCCGACGCTCCGAAGTTGACCGTGAGGCGCTTGTATGCCGGGAGGGAAAGATTGATTGTTCCCGTCGCTGAGTATGCGTTCGGATTATTCCAGGCGGGCAGAATGCTGGCTGATTCGGTCAGCAAGAGCTTAGCCGGGAGCGTGCGCCGATAGGCCTCCGCAAATGTTGATCCGATCAGGTTTTGGTTCTGATTTGTCGTGGTGGTCTGAAACTGCTGCTTCTCGTAGTGAACATCAACCTTCAGATCGAGTTGCTGCCTGGGCTGCTGGACCGGTGTCCAGCCGAAACCCGCACCGTATACTTGCTGGAGATCCAGTCCCTGCGCATAGTTATGATCGAGTGTCAGATCGCCCAATGCGTAGAAGCGGGGATGGATGTATTCGTCGCGCTCAAAGTCGGCGTGAAAGATATGGGTCTTCGCCACACTATCGGGAACGTTGATCGCCGGTCGGGGCACCACGAGCTGGGTCAGCTTTCCGTAGGTCTCGCTTACGTCGCGTCGTCCGATTGCGCGGAGGCAAATAGGGAACAGTCGGAATCGTCCGCACTAGGTTCAGTCCGAGATTGAAGGTCCTCCCATAGTTGGTGGATTGCACATCGCTGGCAGCAGCGCTGAGCGCGCCCGTCCATCCACTCCAGAAGGCTGCATTGGAGTCTGTTACGGAACTCCCTTTTAAACAAGCGTAGGTGAGAAGATGCCCTCGGAGTGAGGGGTTTTCATGAGCTATATCCAAGGTGAAGGTCGGAGT
>JAABUX010000607.1_pt1 | contig 59795 bp, 50 predicted proteins | sample 5561851 | NCBI WGS metagenome assembly JAABUX01 (sample SAMN10711883, study PRJNA513361) | rock metagenome | isolation source: Antarctica rocks | place: Antarctica: Victoria Land, Richard Nunatak red sandstone | collected 2016-01-03
CCAGCACGAAATACACCACCAGCCGCGCCGGGAGCAGCCGCCGCCGCTGCTCCCGCGTCCCGGTCACGCCGACGACCTCATCGACCAGCTCCGGCGGGAAAACCCTGGTCAGAACACCGATCGAGATACGGTCCGGCAGCCACCCGTCCGGCGACAGCCCCTCAGAACCATCATGAGCCACAAAACGGTTACATTACCACATCAACCACTAACGCAAGGACATTGGGCTGACCGCCTCGGTATCTATATCGTCAATCTTCATTATATGTCTAGCCTGACGTGACGCTCACCGGCCGCCCAGCCGAATTCGCTTGCCCTGCGGCCCTCTGGCGGTGCTGGGTTACGTCCGGCCGAGTGGCGTATCGACCGGGCACTTGACCGGCGTGGCAGTCAACACGCTCATGTCGGCCCGATGATCACGCGCGGAACCCGGAACCCGGAACCCGGAACCCGGAACCAGGCAGCTGGCCAGTGCGTCCGACTGGAATGAAGCGCATGCCCGCCGCCGTTGCGTCTGCCGTGACAATCGGCATGCTTTCTGCATGTACCGTCACGTCGCAGTCTCATCCGCGTGGTGCCCCGTCGCCGTCGCATCCAAGCGCCGCACAGGCAATCCAGCCGGGGACCCGCGCTGTCGTCGAATCGCTAACCCTTTACACCCACTGTGGCGTTCGCTGGGCGAAGTTCGCCGGGCATAACTGGGTCGCCACGCCCATGTTGTCGGACGGCAGCAGCAACCCGCCGGCCGGGTGGGGCAACCCGTTCCAGCACGGTTCAGTGACCATCAGGGGGAAAAGGGCGACTTTCGTCAGCGACAACGGGAAACGGGCGTCGTTCCGGCTGACAACGCCTGCGGACAGGCCGCCTCCCCGCTGCGATTGAGCTGGCTGCGGGCGGCCCGCCGGGCTGGCTGGCCTGCGCGCTTCCGCGCCGGCTGTCAGCAGCGGCTTGACAGTTTGACTAAATTGCTCGTGCCGCGCATCTGCGGCCTGCCGCTTGGCTCGTAGCAGGCCCACGCCGAGGGCGGGGGCGATCAACTACTTTCTCGTTTCACGGGCCGACTGCTGCGATCTCATCGTCCTTTATCCCCGGCGAGATCGGCGAGATGCATGCGGGGGACCGGGTGACGAAGTGAAGATTGTCGCCGGCTGAGAGCGAGAAGTCTTCGGGTTCGCCGGCGGCGACATCGAGCAGGAACTGGTCCTGGTGCCAGGCCGCGTCCAGCCGCTTGTCGATGTAGAACGGGCATCCGTCGATCTCGCCGAGCAGAATGTCGATGTCGCCGATGACCAATTCCCCGGCCGGGAAGCACATGGGCGTGCTGCCGGCGCAGCAGCCGCCGGATTGCACGAACATCACGGGACCGCCCCGGGCGGCGCGCAGCAACTTAATTGCCTCGCGTGCCGCCGGGGAGGCGGTGATGCGTGCCCGGGCCACCTTTTCGGACATCGCGGATGCTCAGAAGAGCCCGAGCGGCTTGGTGCTGTAGCTCACGAGCAGGTTCTTCGTCTGGCTGTAGTGATCCAGCATCATCAGGTGATTCTCGCGGCCGACGCCCGAGATCTTGTAGCCGCCGAATGCTGCTCCCGCCGGGTACTGATGGTAGCAGTTCGGCCAGACGCGCCCGGCCTTGATTCCGCGCCCCATCTTGTAGGCCCGGCTGCCGTCCCGGGTCCAGACACCGGCGCCGAGCCCGTAGAGGGTGTCATTGGCGATCGCCAGCGCGTCCGCGTCGTCGGTGAATGTGGTGACCGCCAGTACCGGGCCGAAGATCTCCTCCTGGAACACCCGCATCTTGTTGTCGCCCTTCAGCACTGTCGGCTCGAAGTAGTAGCCGTCAGCGAATTCGGCCCCGTCCACGCGGGCCCGCTGGCCGCCGATCAGCACCTCAGCGCCCTCGGCCCGGCCGATGTCGACGTAGGAGGAAATTTATCGATCTGCTGCGCTGAGACCTGCGGGCCGACCTGAGTGTCAGTGTCCAGCGGATTGCCCTGCCTGATGGCGGCGATGCGTTCCAGGCAGCGGGCCATGAATTCGTCGTATATGTCGGCCTGGATCAGCGCCCGCGAGGGGCAGGTGCACACTTCGCCCTTGTTGAACGCGTACAGCACCAGGCCCTCGACCGCCTTGTCCAGGAACTCGTCGTCGTGAGCCAGCACGTCGCTGAAGAAGATGTTCGGTGACTTGCCGCCCAGCTCGACGGTAGAGGGGATCAGGTTCTGCGCCGCGTACTGCATGATCAGCCGCCCGGTCACTGTCTCACCGGTGAAAGACACCTTGGCGATTCGCGGGTTGGCGGCCAGGGCCTTGCCGATCTCCGCACCGGGACCGGTCACGACGTTGATGAGGCCTTGCGGCAGCACGTCCTCGATCGTCTCCATGAGCTTCAGGATTGACCACGGCGTCGGCGAGGCGGGCTTGATCACCGAGCAGTTTCCCGCTGCTAGCGCCGGCGCGAGCTTCCACGCCGCCATCAGCAGCGGGAAGTTGAACGGGATGATCTGGCCGACTACGCCCAGCGGCTCCCGGAAGTGGTAGGCGACCAGGTCCTCTCGATCTCAGTGGAGCGTCCTTCCTCGGCCCGCGCCGCGGCGGCGAAGTAGCGGAAGTGATCGACCATCAGGGGGATGTCGGCAGCCAGCGTCTCGCGGACCGGCTTGCCGTTCTCCCAGCTTTCGGCGACGGCCAGCATGTCCTGGTTCTTCTCGATCGCATCAGCGATCGCGTTGAGCACCTTCGCTCGCTCGGTGGCTGACGCGTCGCCCCAGGCGCCCTTCGCCGCGTGGGCGGCGTCCAGTGCGAGCTCGACGTCCTCCGGCGTGGAGTCGGCCACCTCGGTGATCGGCCCGGCGGTCGCCGGCGCCAGGTCCGTGCGGTACTTGCCGTGGGTGGGCGCCAGCCACTTGCCGCCGATGAAATTCTCGTATCTGGGCTCGACGGTGACGATGCTGCCGGGCTGGCCAGGCGGAATGTATTTCATGGCGTCGCTCCTTCGGAGATACAATGACGACTGGCAATGCAAGCCGCCGGTACGGGACCGGACTATTGGCGCGGGTACCTGCAACTGACTGAACACCGCGCGGTAGCTCCTCGACAGAGGCGAAGGTCCCCGCCGAATAGGACTGCCCCAGCTCAGTTAGCTGCCCAGGTCGGCCGGGTAAACCGGCCAACCCCGGCCGCCGGGCTTGCGCGCCGGGTCCGCCGCGCTAGGCTCGACGGGCGTTCAGCCTGCGGGCTTCGCCGTAACACTGGCTGGGCACCTCCGAATCTGAGTGAAGGACTGCGATGTCGGCGCTGCACAGGGATCGGTTGCGATGATCGTCGTGGTGGCCGGCGTGTCCGGCAGCGGCAAGTCAACGGTGGGCGCGCTGCTGGCTGGGCGGCTGGGCTGGCCGTTCGCTGACGGTGACTCGTTTCATCCGCCGGAGAACGTGGCAAAAATGGCGTCCGGGATACCGCTGACCGATGACGACAGGTGGCCCTGGCTGACTGCCATCGGCGCCTGGATGGACGAGCGGATCATGGCGGCGGAGTCGGGCGTGCTGGCCTGCTCGGCGCTGAAGCTCGCCTACCGCGAGGTGCTGCTCGACGGCCGCCCCGCGGCGCGGCTGGTGTTCCTGCACGTGGGCCACGACATCGACGCGGTCCGGATGGCCGCCCGGCACGGGCATTTTTTCCCGCCCCGGCTGCTGGACAGCCAGTTCGACAACCTCGAAGTGCCGCGCCCGGCGGAAGGAGCGCTGGTCATGCCCGCTGACGGCACGCCGGACGAGCTCGTCGCCGCCATCATCAGCGGGCTCGGCCTGGCGCCTTTGAACGGCCCGGCAGCCGGCACTCCGCCCGGCCGCAGCAATGACCGCTGACCCGGCGCGGACCGGTCCGGCGGCGGTCGCGCTGCCGGGCAGCCCGTTCCCGCTGGGAGCTACCCCGATGACCGGCGGGACGAACTTCGCGGTGGCGGCCGGGGCGGCCGACGGGATCGCGCTGTGCCTGTTCGACGCGCGGCACCGAGACTCAGGTCCCGCTGACGGACCGCGACGCTGGCGTCTGGCACGGGTTCCTGCCGGGCGTCGGTCCCGGCCAGGCGTACGGCTACCGCGCGACCGGCCCTTACAACACCGCTGGTGGAGTCCGCTGCAACCCGGCGAAGCTGCTGCTCGATCCCTACAGCCGGGCGGTGAGCGGGCAGGTCAGCTACGGTCCTGAGCTGTCCGGCTATCAGCCCGGAAACCCGGACGCGCCCAGCACGGCTGACTCGGCCGGCCGGATGCCGCGCAGCCTGGTGCTCGCCGCCACCGCCGCGGCGCCAGACGCCGGCGTGCCGCCGCGGCCGCGGCGGGATTTCGCCGACACGATCATTTACGAACTGCACGTCCGGGGATTCACGATGCGGCACCCGCAGATCCCGCCGGAGCTGCGGGGCACCTACGCGGGCCTGGGCCACGAAGCCGCGATCGAGCACCTGACCGGCCTGGGCGTCACTGCCGTGGAACTGCTGCCAGTGCACGAGAGCGTGCCCGAGTCGTTCCTGCTCTCCCGCGGCCTGACGAACTACTGGGGCTACAACTCCATCGGCTATTTCGCCCCGCATCAGGGTTACTCGGCGGCCGTCCGCGCGGGCCGGCCAGGCGGCCAGGTCGCCGAGTTCCGGGCCATGGTCGACGCGCTGCACGCGGCCGGCCTCGAGGTACTGCTCGACGTGGTGTACAACCACACCGCGGAAGGCAACCATCTCGGGCCGACGCTGTGCTACCGCGGCCTGGACAACCTCGCGTACTACCGGCTGGACCCGGCTGACCGGCGGCATTACGTCGACACGACCGGCACCGGCAACTCGCTGAACGCGGGCGATCCGGTGGTGCTGGCGCTGATCATGGACTCGCTCCGGTACTGGCTGACCGAGATGCGGGTCGACGGTTTCCGGTTCGACCTGGCCAGCACCCTCGGCCGCCAGGACGGGAACTTCGCTCAGGCCGCCGCGTTCTTCGACCTGGTCTCCCAGGACCCGGTCGTATCGAGGGCCAAGCTGATCGCCGAGCCGTGGGACGTGGGTCAGGCCGACAGTTATGACCTGGGCCGGTTTCCGCCGCTGTGGAGTGAGTGGAACGGCAGGTACCGGGACTCGATGCGCGATTTCTGGCGCAGCCACCCGGTCGGGCTCGGCGAGTTCGCCACCCGTTTCTGCGGTTCAGCGGATCTTTACGCGGGTGCCAGGCGGCGGCCCACCGCGTCGGTGAACCTGATCACCGTGCACGACGGCTTTACCCTGCGGGACCTCGTTTCCTACAACGACAAGCACAACGAGGCCAACGGCGAGTCGAACAACGACGGCAGCACCGACAACCGGTCCTGGAACTGCGGCGCCGAGGGCCCGACCGCAGACCCCGCCGTTACCGAGCTGCGGGGCCGGCAGAGCCGGGCGATGCTGGCGACGCTGCTGCTGTCCTTCGGCGTGCCGCTGCTGCTGGGCGGGGACGAGATGGGCCGCACCCAGCAGGGCAACAACAACGCGTACTGCCAGGACAACGAGATCTCCTGGACTGACTGGGCCGGCGCCGACACCGGGCTGCTGGAGTTCACCCGGCGGCTGATCTCCATGCGCGCCCAGCACCCGGTGTTTCGCCGCCGCCGTTTCCTGGCCGGCGCGCAGGCCGCCGAGCTGCGCTGGTTCGCCCCCGGCGGTGACCCGATGCTCGCGGCCGACTGGGCGGACGCCAGCTCGCTGGCGGTCGCGCTGTACCTGGACGGGGCGGAGGCCCCGGACCGGGCAGCGGACGGCACGGCGCTGCTCGACGACGACTTCCTCGTCCTGGTCAGCGCGTGGTGGGAGCCGCTGCAGTTCGTGCTGCCCGCCACCCGGCCGCAGGCGGCCTGGAGCCTTGAGCTGGACACCTACGACCTGGCGGCAATGCCGGGCGCAGCCGCGGTGCCGGGCACAGCCGCGGTCCCGGATGCAGCCGCAGTGCCGGGCATGTCCGCGGCGCCCGGCGAGCCAGCCCAGGGCCGGCTTCGCGCCGGCCAGCACATCACTGTTGGCCCCCGCTCCGTCGCCGTCCTGTCGGCGCCGGGCCGGATCTGACCGCGCTGGACATGCTCCGCGCCGGCTGCTAGCCGAGCCGCTGCAGCAGGTGCTCGCCGACACGGATTGCGTTTGCCATGGCGGTCAGCGCCGGGTTCACCGCGCCGATGCTCGGGAAAAAGCTCGTGTCCACGACGTACAAGTTGTCGAGCTCGTGCGCCTTGCAATTGACGTCGAGCACCGAGGAACCCGGATCCGTGCCGAAGCGGCAAGTTCCCGACTGGTGCGCCACCCCGGCCACCGGCACGTCCATGGACATGTAGAAGTTCTTGTCCAGCAGATGATGCGCGGCGACGCCGATGTGATTCAGCAGCTTCCGCAGCTCCCGGTACAGCCCGGCCGCCTCGGAGTCGTTGGTTTGCCGGTAGGCAAGATGCACCCGGCCGGCGGAGTCGACGGTGACCCGGTTACCGGCCTTGGGCACGTCCTCGGTGGTCAGCCAGAAGTCAACCGCGTGCCGGGCGACCTCGTCCAGGCTCCATTTCGGCGCGAGCCTGGTCAGCTTAGGCTCCTCGCCTTTCATCGCCATCGCGTTGGACTTGCCGAGCATCTGGATGTTGCCCAGCGGCCATTGGCGCCCGTCCCCGGCGAAATAGAAGTCGTTGACGGCGACGGTCTTCTGGAACACCGTGTCGTTGCGCTCCTTGTCCAGCGCTACCACGGCTTTGGAGTTGTGGTACATGTAATTACGGCCGACCTGATCAGAGCCGTTGGCCAGGCCGGCCGGGTGCTGATCAGAAGCTGACCGGAGCAGGATCCTGGCGCTGTTAGCCGCGCCTGCCGAGATCACGACGATGTCCGCTTCGTAGAACTCCTGCGCCCCGTCCCGGCTAACCTGGACCCGGCTGACCGCGCGCCCGGACGGACCCGTTTCCAGCCGCTGCACCTCAGCGTTGACCAGCAGGGTGACGTTGGGCAGAGTGAGCAGCGGGCGCACGGCGATTACCTCAGCGTCGGCCTTGGCGTGCACCAGGCACGGGTACCCGTCACACCAGGCACACCGGATGCACGCGCTGCGCGGCCGGTCAGCCTCATCGAGCAGGATGCCGCACGGCGCGTGGAACGGGTGGTAGCCGCCCGCCCGCAGAGCCTCGGAGATCTGCCCGACCCGCGGCTCGTGCGAGACCGGCGGCCACGGGTACTGCTTCGACCAGTGACCCTCGGTCGGGTCCTCGCCGTGCACGCCGCGGACCTGGTAAAGCCACTCTGCCCGGGTGTACCAGGGCTCGAAGTCGTCGTAACCGAGCGGCCACGCCGGGGACAGGCCGTCGGCGTGCTGGATCTCGCCGAAGTCTTCCGGGCGGAGCCGGTACAGCGCCGCCCCGTACATCTTCGTCGCGCCGCCGACGTAGTAGTGCGCCTGCGGCTGGAACTGCTTGCCGTCGGCGTCGAACCAGGGATCCGGGGAGATGTACCGGCCGTCGACGAAGACGGAGCCGGGATCCCAGTTCCGCGTCTCGCGGGGCAGGAAGTCACCGCGTTCCAGCAGCAGGATCCGCTTGCCGGACGGCGCCAGCGTGTGCGCCAAAGTGCCGCCGCCCGCCCCGCTGCCGACGATGATGACGTCATAGTGTTCGGTCACCAGACCACTATGACAGTTGCCCGGCGGCGAGCGCCCGGCTGAGGGGAGTACCGGTGAGTGGCGTGAGAGTTCTGGTCGGCACGCGCAAGGGAGCGTTCGTGCTGACCGCAGACGGCAGGCGCGAGCAGTGGCAGGTGGACGGCCCGCATTTCGCCGGCTGGGAGATTTACCACCTCAAAGGCTCGCCCGCTGACCCGGCCCGGCTGTACGCCTCGCAGTCCAGCGGCTGGTCCGGCCAGGTGATCCAGCGTTCCGGCGACGGCGGCGCGACCTGGGAGCCGGTGGGCAACCAGTTCGCCTACGACGGCACTCCCGGCACGCACCAGTGGTACGACGGGACACCGCACCCGTGGGAATTCGCCCGGGTCTGGCACCTGGAGCCATCGCTGGGCGACCCGGACTGCGTCTACGCAGGAGTAGAGGACGCCGCTCTCTTCCGGTCTGACGACGGCGGGCGGAACTGGCAGGAACTGGCCGGCCTGCGCGGCCATGGTTCGGGGCCGTCCTGGCAGCCGGGCGCAGGCGGGATGTGCCTGCACACGATCCTGCTGGATCCTGCCGAGCCGAAGCGCATATTCGCCGCGATCTCGGCCGCGGGCGCGTTCCGGTCTGACGACGCGGGCCAGACCTGGCGGCCGATCAACCGCGGCCTGCAGTCGGAGGGCATTCCCGATCCTGACGCGGAGGTCGGGCACTGCGTGCACCGGCTCGCCCTGCACCCGGCGCGGCCCGGCGTGCTGTTCATGCAGAAGCACTGGGACGTGATGCGCAGTGACGACTTCGGCGAGTCATGGCGCGAGATCAGCGGGAACCTGCCGACGGACTTCGGCTTCCCGATCGACGTGCACGCCCACGAGCCGGACACCGTCTACGTGGTGCCGATCACCAGCGATTCCCAGCATTTCCCGCCCGAGGGGAAGCTGCGCGTCTACCGCAGCCGCACCGGCGGAGACGAGTGGGAGCCGCTGACGAAGGGCCTGCCGCAGCAGCACTGCTACGTCAACGTGCTGCGGGACGCGATGGCCGTCGATGCCCTGGACTCCTGCGGCGTCTATTTCGGCACCACCGGCGGCCAGGTGTACATGTCGCCCGATGCGGGCGACAACTGGTCGCCGATTGTCCGGGATCTCCCCGCCGTCCTGTCGGTCGAAGTGCAGACGCTGCCATGACTCACCTGCAGGCGCTGCCATGATCCGGATCGTGCTGCCCGCGCACCTGCGCGCGCTCGCCCGCATCAACGGCGAGGTGCTGCTGGACGTCGCCGGACCGGTCACGCAGTGCGCTGTCCTGGATGCCCTGGAGGCTCGTTACCCGGTACTGCGCGGCACCATCCGCGGCCACGGCGGCGGCCCGCGGCGGGCGTTCATCCGGTTCTTCGCCTGCGAGCAGGACCTGTCCCACCAGCAGCCGGACGAGCCGCTGCCGGAGGCCGTGGCGGCCGGTGCAGAGCCGTATCTCATCGTCGGCGCCATGGCCGGGGGCTAGCGCCGGGCGGCCGGAGTTTGCGTCGCCGGCCCAACCGGCAGGAAGAAGCGGTAGCTCGCGACGGCGGTGACGGCGACAGCGACGTGCATGACCATCAGAGCGGCGATGCCGCCCCAGGTGGTATGCGGGAACGCCCTCGTCACGCCGACGAGGACATCGGGAATGAACGACAGCGCCAGTACGACCGGCACCAGCCGGGCTAGCGCCCTGGCCGGGGCCGCGGCGCGAGACCGCACCAGGGACCAGCCGGCCGCGCCTGCCGCCACTCCCAGGACGGTGAGCGAAACGAAGCTCCCGATCTGCAGCGGCGGGAACGCGCGGGAGATACCGGCCGCATGCGGGATCACCGCGATGACGCCGTCCAGGATGCTGGCAGCGACCGCGGCGGCGGCAATAGCCGCGATGATGGCTGTTACCCCGGTGACGGGGCGTTTGCGGGCGGGCCGGGCGGCCTGGCTGGTAACCGACATCACGATGTCCTTTCGCGCGGAACGCGCGGAACGCGCGGGCAGCTGCGCTTGCCGGTGACCGCCTCGATGACCACTGGCCTGATGCCGCTAGCGTCGCCGTTGCGGCTGACCGCGCACTCCGCCTTTCCTCTGCGCGTGCTCTGAGGAAAGGCGGGCGGCTCGCACTGGACGGCCAGCGGGTCACGCCGCAGGCTCGCTAGAGTCAGCAGCGCCGCGGCTGGCCGGCGGCGGCAGCTGGCGGGAAGATTTTTCGGCATGATGGTTGTGATTTTTAAGGAGCTGACATGACGGCAACCGGAGTGGACGCGCTGGTGATCTTCGGGGCGACCGGGGACCTGGCAAAACTGGAAACCTTCCCGGCGCTGGTCGGCCTGGTAGAGCGCGGCGTACTGGACGTGCCGGTCGTGGGGGTCGCGAAAAGCGGCTGGGGCCTGGAGCAGTTCCGTGCCTACGCCGTCGCCTCGCTGAAGCTGAACAAGATGGACCCGGCCAGCCCGGCCGCGGTTAAGATGCTCGGCCTGCTGAAGTACGTCGACGGCGACCTCGGTGACGACGCCACCTACAAGGCGATGTCGGACGCGGTCGGGCCGGCGGCCAGCCGGCTGCTCTTTTACCTGGAGGTGCCGCCGCCGCTGTTCGGCCGCATCGCCGCCGGGATCGCCTCCGCCGGGCGGACCAAGAACGCGCAGGTGATGGTGGAGAAGCCGTTCGGCCACGACCTGGCGAGCGCGCTGGCGCTGAACGAGACCATGCACCAGTACTTCCCGGAGGAGTCGATCTACCGGGTCGATCACTGGCTGGGGCTGGATCCGGTGGAGAACGTGCTCTTCGTCCGGTTCGCCAATTCTGTTCTGGAGCCGTTGCTCAACCGCACCTACGTGGAGCGGATCCAGATCACCATGGCCGAGGCCTTCGACGTCGCGGACCGCGGCCGGTTCTACGACGGTACCGGCGCGGTCCGGGACGTGATCCAGAATCATATGCTGCAGGTGCTGGCCACCGTGCTCGCCGACCCGCCGGACGGCCGGGGCATGGGCTCGTGGCAGGACGCCAAGTCCCGGGTTGTGGCCGCGCTGACGCCGCTGACCGCGGCCGACACCGTCCGCGGCCAGTACGAGGGTTATCACGACGTCCAGGGGGTCGATCCCAAGTCGGCCACCGAGACCTACGCCGCGGTCCGGCTTGCCGCCGACACCTGGCGCTGGGCCGGCGTGCCAATCTTGATCCGGGCCGGAAAGTGCATGCCGGTCACCGCCACCGAGGTCGACATCAGGTTCCGCCGGCCGCCGCATGACGTCTTCGGCATCGAGCCGTTCGCGGTCCGCAACTCACTGCGGTTCCGGGTCTGGCCGAACGCCCAGGTCGGGCTCACCCTGGCCGGGAAGAAGCCCGGCGAAGGCCTCGAGCCGCAACTGGAGGACCTGAAGTTCGCCGGCCAGCAGGGCGCGGACATGCGGCCGTACGACCGGCTGATCGGTGCTGCCCTGAACGGGGAGCGCTGGCTATTCGCCCGCCAGGACACCGTGGAAGCCGCCTGGCGGGTGGTCGACCCGATCCTCGGTGACGTCACGCCCGCGCACCCGTACGCCAAGGGCAGCTGGGGCCCGGCGGAAGCAGACCGGCTGCTGTCCGGCGGCGACAGGTGGCACCACCCGGCGGCCTAAGCCGCCGCCGCGCCGGCCCCGGTCGGCCCTGACCCGCTCGGTGCGGCATCCAGCAAGCGAGGGTGCCTTTTGGTGCGGGGTGTGAACGAGTTGGGCGCAAAGGGACCGCGTGTCCTCAGCCCGATCACCCGCTGAGGGTGGCGCGCGCCCGGCTGATCTCCTGCTGAGCTGGTGCGGACCGAGCACCAGACGAGCACCGACAGGAGACATGATGTCCGAACTCATCGCCATCGGATACCCGGACGAAACAACTGCGGACGAGGCCGCCCACGAGGCGGAGCGGCTCGCCCGGGATCTCATCATCGAACCCGACGCGATCGCGGTGATCGTACGGGACACCGACAGCAAGTACCACGTGCATACCAGCCACAACCCGGTCGGCTCGGGCGCGAGCTGGGGCATGTTCTGGGGACTGCTTTTCGGCCTGCTGTTCTTCGTCCCGGTCTTCGGCATCGCCATCGGCGCCGGCCTGGGCGCGCTGATGGGCAAGGTCGCCAAGACCGACATCGACAGGCAGTTCCAGGATCAGGTCCGCGGCATGATCCAGCCGGGCACTTCTGCGCTGTTCCTGATGGTGGAGAAGGTGACCCCGGACAAGGCCATCGATGTGATGAGCAAGTACGGCGGAACCGTGCTGAAGACCTCGCTGTCCAAGGAGGGCGAGAAGGAGCTCCAGGACGCCCTGCATGGCACCACCGGATAGTTAGCTGACAGCGGGCGCAGCGGGCCGGTCCGGCGTAGACACTGCCGGACCGGTCCGGCAGTGTCGGACTGGTCCGGCAGTGTCGGGCCGGTGCTGGGCCGCACTGCCGGTTGCCGGTGCCAGCGTCACGTCCGGTGGTGACCCCCCTGGCCTGGCTGCCCGGAGGCTAACGGAGCGAGGCGAGGCGCTGTCGGCCGTTACCGCCGTAGCGGGCCCCCCGGCCGGCCGACAGCGCTCGCGGCACTGACTGTGCCCGGTGCGCTGCCTGTCCGTCTCACCCCCGCGGGGTGACCTGCTGCGGCCAGGCCGCGGCTAGCCCGCGCAATGAAACAACGGCCGGCCCGCCGGCTGCGACACTCTGGTCATGAGCAGTGCGGCGGACCCGGCTCGCCGGTGGCGCCAGCGGCGGCACCGGGATCCAGGCCGCAGGCGCTTCGGGACTAGCCGGGACCGCCAGGGCCGCGCCCGGGCGGCGGCGCTGGTCTCGCTGGTGATCGGCGGCGGCTACGCCGCAGTCAGCTTGTACTGGGGCCTCGGGGGCTCGTGGCTGCTGGACACCGTGGGCGGAAGCCTCGAGCCGGACGGCCGGGCGGGTTCAGCCGCGCTGCAGGCCGTAGTCCTGGGGTCGGCCTTGCTGAAGCTGGCCGCTGCCGTGGCGCCTAGCGTGCTGGTCGCCCGGCGCACCGGCGAACGCTGGCGACGCCCGGTCCGGCTGGTCTGCGTCCTTACGGCCGTCGTGCTGGTCGGCTACGGTGCGGTGCTCTCGGTAGCGGGCTGGGCGGTGCAGGCCGGTCTCCTGAAAGCGGGCCGCTCAGCCGATCACCGGGCGCTGGCCTGGCACGCCTTCTTGTGGGATCCGTGGTTCCTGGCCTGGGGGCTGGCCGTGGCGGCCGCGTTAATCTTCAGCCGGGGTCCGCGTCAGTGACCGAGCCGTCGCTCTTGAGCTTGCGCCAGCCGCCGGCCCGGTTGTCAGCGATGATCTGCCGCAACATGGCGGCCATGGCAGGTGCGTTGATGGTCTCGCCGCGGCGGACGGCTACCGTGCGCGCAGTGGTGTTGCCATGGCCGCCGGTGATGATGCCCTCAGGGTCAGGGACGATGGCGCCGTCGTAGAGGAAGACGTTAACGTGGTCCTTCGCCGCCAGCAGCGCGCAGATATTGCCCTGCAGCACAAAATAAGGCCGTGTCGTGCGCTTGATCGTCTCGGCGACCTCCGGGTCGGCTGCGTGGACGAGATCACGGATTTCCCGGCAGATGGCCTGCTGCCAGTCAGGCAGCGCATCAATGTAGGCGTCAACGCGCGGATCGGTGCGGTAATTCATGGCAAGTCCGCCGTGCGGACGACCTCCGTGCGACGGCCTTAGGTCATAAGGGCTGGCTGAGTCCGTCATGCAGTCATCCGCTGCTGTGACCGCTGGCAGCAGTTTACCCCGCGGCGGTCGGCAAAGCGGGTCAGTTCACCGCGGGCGGTGCCGGAGTTCCTGCGCCGCCGTGCCCCGGCCGGGCAGGCCGGCCGGGGCCAGGGGCGGCGAAGGTCAGGCTGGGTCGTGCTGCAGGCCGGTTGTCAGCGCCCAGATGATGAACACGTTCAGGGCGATCAGGATGAGCGACCAGACCGGGTAGTACGGGATGAAAAGGAAATTGGCCAGGGCGCTGACCGCTGCCAGCGCTATGCCCGCCCGCCGCGCCCAGGTCATCCCGAGCAGCACGCTGGCCCCTGCGGCGACCATCACGATCCCGAGGATCAGATGGAGCCACCCCCAGCCGTGGATGTTGAGCCGGAAAGTGTAGTTCGCCACCGTGCCGTAGAAATGCCTCGTCACGATGGCCGTCAGGCCCTCGAAGAAGGCCCACAGGCCGGAGATGATCATCAGGACGCCGGCCAGCGCGGTGCCTGCTGCAGCGGCGGTCCCCGGCCGGGCGTAGCCGGCTGCCCGCTCGCTGCCGGTGCCGCGGTGGGTCCCGGTGCCGCGGTCCGCCGCGGCGCCGCGCTCGGTCCCGGTGCCGCGGTCGGTGCTCGCGGTTATGACTGAGCTGGAGTCGGTCGGCTTTGCGCGTGGACTTTCGGGTGCGGTATTCACGTGGCAGTCCCCCCTCGTCTTCGGCCGCGGCACTATGGCCCGCAGCGCGGATTCGACGGCGCGGCATCGACTGCCCGGCGCCGGCGAGGTCACGAGCTGCCCGTGTTATACCCGCGCGCTGGCATCGCTTTAAACCTCGGTCCGTCAATTCGCGATGACTAGGAAAATTTGCCCGCGTTCGCCATCGATTCGATGCGGCTCACGGCCTGATGGCCGCGATTGACGGTTGCCAGCAGGGGTATTGCGGTCCCTGGGCGGCGGCTCCGCATATTCACCCTGCGGGGTGAAGACAGAACCGTCAGATGTGTGCTGATGGCCAGCAGCCCGGTCGGGGGACCAGTGTCGACATTTGCGCGAGTATCCAGCCGGGCGCGGGCAGCGCAGAGTGCCCGGGCCGGCAGCGATAGCCAGCTGGGCCAGGGGACATGGTGCGACGCCGAGACACCCCCGGTTCCTGCCGCCTCGTCGACGCGGTCGGCGGTCCGGGCTGAGCTAGCGGACCGGGGGGACCGGGTGCCGCTGCCGAGCCCGGCGGCGGTACTCGCCGGCAAGGTGGCCGTACCGCGGCCGAGTCTGCCGGTGCTGCCCCGGCGCCGGCTCACTGAGCTGATAGAGCAGGCTGCCCGGCACCGGGTAATCGTGGTAACCGGGTCGGCCGGAGCCGGGAAGACTGTGGCCTGTGCGGCGTGGGCGTCAGCCCGCGCCGGGATGACCGGCACTTCCGGCCCGGCGATGAAGCGGCCGGTTGCCTGGCTGACGCTGGACGCCGGCGACCGCGATCCCGACACCAGCTCTGGGCCAGCCTGCGAGCCAGCCTCACCGCGGCCGCAGCCGAGATGCCCGGATCGGAGGGGATGTGCGGATCGGGAGTGATGCCGGGATCAGCCGGTAAGCCCGGCTCGGCGGGAAGGCCCGGCTCGGCGGGAAGGCCAGGACCGGCCCGGCGGGACCGGCCGGCCGGTCCCGCCACCGCGCTGCGGCCGCTGCTCGATGTGCCGGCTGGCGAAGATTATCCGCTCCGGCTGGCGGCAGCGGCCCGCCAGCTGGCCGAGCCGGTGACGGTGGTGCTCGACGACATGCACGAGTTCGGCGGCGAGTTGCCTTGCCGGGCGCTGCCCGGCCTGGACCAGCTGATCCGGCACGCACCGCCGTCGCTGCGGCTGGTCCTGGCCGGACGCTACGCGCCGCCGCTTGCGCTGGCCCGGTTGCGCGTCGCCGGCGAGCTGGCGGACGTGGGGGCCCCTGAGCTGGCCTGCACCGCCGCTGAGGCCGATGCGTACTTCGGGATGCTCGGGCTGCGGGTGCCGGCGGCTCAGCGGGACGAGCTGCTGCGGCGCACCGAAGGCTGGATGACCGGGCTGCGGCTGATCACCATGCGGGCGGCAGCCGCGCCGCTAAGCCCGGGCTCGATTACCCGGCTGGCCGGTGACCACCGGGTAATCGCCGACTATTTCTGGGATGAGGTGCTGCGCAGTCAGCCGCCGCAGACGCGGCGCCTCCTGCTGCGCGCCAGCGTCACCCCGCAGGTCAGTGGTGATCTCGTAGACGCAGTCAGCGGCGAGCCAGGCAGCGGCCGCGCACTGGAGCGGCTGAGCCGGGAGAACAGCTTCGTCCGGCCCGCTGGCCCGGCTGACGCCCGCGGCGCAGCGGATTGGTATAGCTGCCGCCCGATGCTGCGCAGCGTGCTGACGGCCGCGCTGCGCCGGGAGAGTCCCGCGCAGATTCCGGTCCTGGCGGGCCGGGCGGCGCGTTGGTTCGTTGGCCGCGGCGCGACCCTGGAGGCGGTGCGCGCCGCCGTGCAGGCGCGGGACTGGGACTTCGCTGCCCGGGTGCTGGCCGAAGCCGGGCCGGCAGCCTTGATGACCGTCGACGCGGCAGCGCTGCACCGGGCGCTGGCCGAGTTCCCGGCGCAGCGCGCGGCGGCCGACCCGGCGGTGGCGGCCGCGTTCGCGGTGGCCGCGCTGCGGGCTGGCGATACCGGGGCGGCGGGCCAGTACCTGGACCAGGCCGAACGTGCCCTGGCCGTCCTGGAGACGCCGGCCTGGCCGGACATCGGGACGTCGCTGACCGCGCTGCGGGTACTTCTTACGGCCGGCCGCCCCGGCGCGGGGGCCAGCGTGCTGGCCGGCGCGTCCGTGCTGGCTGACCGGATCCCGGTGTCGCACGTCCCGCAGCCGCCGGGCAGCGGCGCCCCGGCCGGGCACCAGGGCGCCGGGCTGCTCTGGTTCGCAATCGGGACCGCGCGGTTGCGCAGCTGGGAGATCGGCGCTGCGCAGCAGGCAATGCAGCGGGCCAGCCGCGAGTTCCGCGCGAGTGATTCCGGCGAGCTGGCGGCACTTGCCGGCGGCTGGCACGCGCTGACGCTGGCGCTGGCCGGGGAACTCGGCTCAGCGCAGCAGCTCGCGGCCGAGCTCGCCGCGGGGTCCGTGCTGGCGGCGGAGTCAGTGCTAGCGGCAGGGTCAGTGCTGGCGGCGGTGGCGGGACTGGCGGAGCTGGCGACCGCCGTGGTGTGCCTGGCACGCGGGGATCTGGCCGGGGCCCGGCGGGGGCTTGATGCGGTCGGGGACGCGCCGTTCGGGCAGGTAGCGGGCGGGCCGCAGGCCGCCATCGTCGCGGCGCTCAGCCGGGTCCGGCTCGCGCTGGCAGCGGGTGACACGGCCGGCGCGCGCAGGCTGCTGGCGGCAGTGCGGCCGGGAACCACCGAGCCAGATCAGCGGCTGGCGGTCCTGATGGCCCTTGCGGACGCGGACATCTCGCTGCGGGACGGTGACTGCGGGCGCGCGCAGTCAGTGCTGGACCGGCTGGGCCGGCAGTCGCCCGGCGGCCCCGATGCGGCGGTGACCGTCGCCCGGCTGCTGCTGGCGAAGGCTGACTTCAGCGCCGCGCTGGCAGCGGTCGCGCCATTGCTGGACGCTTGCGGCGCGCCGTGGCTGGACGCCTGCGGCGCTCCGGCCGGCCCGCTGACGCCGCAGGTCCAGATCGGCGCGCTGGTAGTAGCTGCGGTTGCCACCCGGCGGCTGGGCGACTCCGCTGCCGCAGCCGGGCTGCTGGCGCGGGCACTGGCCATCGCCGAGCCCGACGGCGCGGCCGGCGTCTTCCTTGGCGGCGGCCAGGCAGTCCGGTCGGCGCTGACTGTGCTGGTGACTCGGGCTAGCGGGCAGTATTCTTTCTGTGCCCAGATCTTGGAGAAGTTTGACGCGCAGCCGCATTGCCGCGGCGCTGCGCCGGATCAGGCGGCAGCGCTGACCCCGAGTGAGAGCGCGGTGCTGCGGTTCCTGCCCTCGCAGCTGACCAATCAGGAGATCGCCGCGGCGCTGTTCGTGTCCGTCAACACCGTCAAGACGCACCTGCGGTCGGCGTACCGCAAGCTGGGGGTGACGTCCCGCAGGCAGGCGATCGCCCGTGCCGGCAGCTCGAGGTCCTGTGACCGGATCAGCCGCCGGATAGGCGCTGCCGGGCAGGCTCACGGCCCGGCAGGCTCAGGGGTTGGCTCAAGGCCCGGCAGGCTCCGGGGTTGCCGGTAAACTCAGCGCAGCGCCGGGGCTGCCCTACACTGGCGCTGCCCTACACTGGGCCGCCTTGGCCGTCCGTGAACATCCGTGAGTATCAGCCATGCCCGGGCCGGCGAACGCCCGGCCGGGCACGGTCAGCCCGAGGGAGTGACCCCGCCGTGAAGACCGACGTCGAAGAGCTGAGCCCGACCAGGGTCAAGCTCACTGTCGAGGTTCCGTTCGAAGAGCTCAAGTCCAGCCTCGACAAGGCGTACCGGGATGTCGGCCGGCAGGTCCGGGTGCCCGGATTCCGGCCGGGCCGGGTACCGCAGCGGATCATCGACCAGCGGGTCGGCCGCGGCGCGGTGCTCCAGCAGGCAGTGAACGACGCCGTGCCCGAACTGTACGCCAGGGCGCTGACCGAGCATGAGGTCGTGGCGCTCGGCCAGCCCGAGGTGGAGGTTACCCGGCTCGACGACGGCGCGGAACTGGCGTTTACCGCGGAAGTCGATGTCCGGCCCGCATTCGAGGTTCCCGACTTCGCCGGCCTGCCGGTCACCGTCGACAACGCCGCGGTGAGTGATGCCGACGTCGAGGAGTACCTTGGCACGCTGCGGGAGCGGTTCGCGTCCCTGACCGGGGTCGACCGGGCCGTCCAGGACGGCGACTTCGTCTCGGTCGACCTTGCCGCGTCGGTGGACGGCGAGCCGGTCGAGGACGCGCAGGCATCCGGCGTCTCCTACGAGGTCGGCAGCGGCACCATGCTGGACGGCCTGGATGAGGCGCTGACCGGCCTGAGCGCAGGAGAGGCAGGTGCCTTCTCGACCGAGCTGGCGGGCGGTGAGCTGGCCGGGCAGCGCGCGGAGGTCAGCGTGACCGTGAGCAGCGTCAAGATCAAGGAACTGCCCGAGCTTGATGACGAGTTCGCCCAGTCCGCCAGCGAGTTCGACACTATCGGCGAGCTGCGCGGCAGTACCCGTCAGCAGCTCGAGCGGATGCGCCGATCCCGCCAGATCGGGCAGGCCATGGAACGGTCGATGGAGGCGCTGCTGAGCCAGATCGATATCCCGCTGCCCGAACGGGTAGTCGACGCCGAGATCGAGCACCGGCGGCACTCGCTGACCGAGCGGCTGGAGCAGGCGCAGGCGTCGCTGGCGGATTACCTGGACTCGGTCGGCAAGACCCGCGCGGAGCTGGAAGACGAGCTGGACGCGGACGCGCGGCGCTCGGTCAAGGCCGACTTCGTGCTGGACAAAGTGGCAATGACCGAGGAGATCGGCGTTACCGAAACCGACCTGACGACGTACATCACCGAGCAGGCCTACCGGATCGGGGTGCCGCCCGACCGGCTCGCCCAGGAGCTGTCCGACGGCGGTCAGCTGAACGCGATCGTCGCGAACGTGCTGCGCTCTAAGGCGATGGCGGTGATAGCCGAGCGAGCGGCAGTGACCGACGAGGACGGCAACGCGGTCGACCTGAGCCTCGCAGCGGCAGCTCAGCTCGACGAGATCGGCCTGCAGGGCGATGACGAGGAGGGCGACGGCGAGGAGGGCGACGTCGGCGCGGCGGACGTTGACGGCGGCGCGGAAGCCGTTGACAGCGGCGCGGAAGCCGATAGCGGCGCGGCGGAGCGGACTTCGGCGGGAACTGACCGCGACGAGGCTGCCGATGATGGCGGCGCGGCGGCCGCGCCGGACCAGGCCACGGCGGGAACTGGCGGCGGCGAGGCCGCCAGTGACGTGACCCCGGCGGGCGCAGGCGGCGAGGCGGCCGCCGGCGGCAGTGCCGCCTAAGCATGCCTGCGCCGACAGCGAACAGCGGCGATCGGCGGACCGCCCGCTTCGGCCAGCGGGTTAGGGTCACTGACTATGACGAAGGCGCGAACATCTAAGCGAGGAGGGCCTAGTGATCACTGCTCCCGATGACCCGCAGCTGGCTGCCGTGCTCGCGCGCGGCGGCGACGGTCAGGCCCCGCCGGTCGTGGAAATGCTGTCTCAGCGCCTGCTCCGGCATCGCATCGTCTTCCTGAATGACCAGGTGGACGATGCCCTGGCCTACCGCATCTGCGCTGAGCTAGTGCTGCTGGCGGCCGAGGACGGCAGGCGCGATATCAGCCTGTACATCAACTCGCCTGGCGGCTCGGTCAGCGCCGGGCTGGCGATCTACGACATCATGCAGTACGTGCCGAATGACGTGGCCACTTACGCGATGGGCATGGCCGCGTCGATGGGCCAGTTCCTGCTCTGCGCCGGAACGGCCGGGAAGCGGTACGCGATGCCGCACGCGGCCATCTTGATGCACCAGCCGTCCGGCGGGATCGGCGGCACGGCGACGGACATCAGGATCCAGGTGGAGCACAGCCTGTACCTCAAGCGGGTGCTGGCCGAGCGCACGGCGATGCACACCGGTCAGACGGTCGAGCAGATCGAGGCCGACTCCGACCGGGACCGCTGGTTCACCGCCGACCAGGCCAGGGATTACGGGTTCGTCGACCAGGTCGTGCGTAGTGCCACCGAGGTCCCGTCCGAAGGGCCGGTCTCATGACGGTGCAACCGCGAGCTGAGGAGCGGAACGTGATCACAGCAAAGCCCGGCCTCGCGCTGCCGCGGCCGGCTGAGGCCAGGTACATCCTGCCGTCGTTCGTCGAGCGGACGTCGTACGGCATCAAGGAGATGAACCCCTACAACAAGCTGTTCGAGGAACGGATCATCTTCCTCGGCGTGCAGATCGACGACGCGTCGGCGAACGACGTGATGGCGCAGCTGATCACCCTGGAGTCGATCGACCCCGACCGGGATATTCTCATCTACATCAACTCGCCCGGCGGGTCGATGACGTCGATGATGGCGATCTACGACACGATGCAGTACGTCCAGCCGGAGATCCAGACCTACTGCCTGGGTCAGGCCGCCTCGGCCGCGGCCGTCCTGCTGGGCGCGGGCACCAAGGGGAAGCGGTTCGCGCTGCCGAACTCACGGATCCTGATTCATCAGCCGGCGATCGAGAACGGTTTCGGGCAGTCCAGCGACCTGGAGATCCAGGGCCGGGAGATCCAGCGGATGCGCTCGGCGATGGAGCACGTGCTGGCGACGCATACCGGCCGGACCGAGGAAGATATCCGCCGCGACGTGGAGCGGGACAAATTCCTGACGGCGCAGGAGGCACTGGAGTACGGCCTCGTCGACGAGGTTCTCACGATGCTCAAGCGCAGGACCGAGGTAGTGTCGTCCCGGAGTGAGTGAACGCGGCTGGCCAGCCGGCTGGCGGCCTGCCCCTGCGGGGCTACGCCGCCGGCTACCGGAAGCGGTACCGTAGGGGCTAGCGGCGGCACGGCCCGGCTTTCGTCGCACGGTCTGGATGTGCAGTAATTTGTTCCGTTGAAGGCGCCTGCGGCCGGCGGTCTGACAGACTGCCGGCCGGCGGCCCGGCCAAAGGAGTACCTGGGTGGCACGCATCGGCGACGGCGGTGATCTGCTGAAATGCTCGTTCTGCGGAAAGAGCCAGAAGCAGGTTAAGAAGCTCATCGCCGGGCCGGGTGTGTACATTTGCGATGAATGCATCGACTTGTGCAACGAGATCATCGAGGAAGAGCTCGCCGAGGCCCCGGAGCTCAAATGGGACAGCCTGCCTAAGCCGCGGGAGATATACGAGTTTCTCGACTCGTACGTGATCGGCCAGGAGAAAGCGAAAAAGGGCCTGTCCGTTGCGGTTTATAACCACTATAAGCGGGTTCAGTCGGGCGGCGAGCGGCCCGGTGAGGACGGCGTCGAGCTGGCGAAGTCCAACATCCTGCTGCTCGGCCCGACCGGCTCAGGTAAGACACTGCTGGCCCAGACGCTCGCCCGGCTGCTGAACGTGCCGTTCGCGATCGCGGACGCGACCGCGCTGACTGAGGCCGGCTACGTCGGCGAGGATGTCGAGAACATCCTGCTGAAGCTGATCCAGGCCGCTGACTACGACGTCAAGAAGGCCGAGACCGGCATCATCTACATCGACGAGATCGACAAGATTGCCCGTAAGAGCGAGAACCCGTCGATTACCCGTGATGTCTCCGGTGAGGGCGTCCAGCAGGCGCTGCTGAAAATCCTGGAAGGCACTACCGCCTCGGTCCCGCCGCAAGGCGGTCGCAAGCACCCGCACCAGGAATTCATCCAGATCGACACGACGAACGTGCTGTTCATCTGCGGCGGGGCATTCGCGGGCCTGGAGAAGATCATCGAGCACCGGATCGGCCGCAGCGGGATGGGCTTCGGCGCGGTGCTGCGGGTCAAGACCGAGAAGGTAACCGCCGATCCGTTCGCGGACGTGATGCCGGAAGACCTGCTCAAGTTCGGGATGATCCCCGAGTTTGTCGGCCGGCTGCCGGTGATCACCAGCGTGCATAACCTGGACCGCGAGGCCCTGATCCTGATCCTGACCGAGCCGCGCAACGCCCTGGTCCGGCAGTACCGGCGGCTGTTCGAGCTGGACGGCGTCGACCTGGAATTCACCGAGGATGCGCTGGAGGCCGTCGCCGACCAGGCCATCTTGCGCGGTACCGGTGCCCGCGGCCTGCGCGCGATCCTGGAAGAGGTCCTGCTGTCGGTGATGTACGAGGTACCCAGCCGCAAAGACGTCGAGCGGGTTGTCATTACCCGCGCGGCCGTGCTGGAGAACGTTAACCCGACGATCGTGCCGCGGGACGTATCCCGCCGCACGCCGCGGGAGAAGTCCGCCTGACGGTGCAGGCCCCCGGCCTGCCCGGCTTCGCGCTCTTCCGGCCGGGCCAGCCTCGCGCTGCGGCTGCCCGGCTCGCAGGTCCTGGTCAGCGCCCACCGAATACCTACGCGGAATGACCCCACGTGACCGACGCCCAGCAAGACCAGCCAGCCCGGCAAGACCAGCCGGCCCAGCCTGCGCTGCCGCCGCAGTACTCGCCCGCCGACGTGGAGACGCGCCGGTACGAAGGCTGGGTCGCGGCGGGTTACTTCACCCCCGATCCTGCCTCGGCCGCGCCGCCGTTCACGATCGTGATCCCGCCGCCTAACGTCACCGGCTCGCTGCATATCGGCCACGCGCTGGAGCACACCATGATCGACGCGCTGGTGCGGCGGCGCCGGATGCAGGGCTACAACGCGCTCTGGCTGCCCGGCATGGATCATGCCGGGATTGCCACCCAGAACGTGGTCGAGCACGAGCTGGGCCGCGAGGGCCGTAGCCGGCACGACCTCGGGCGGGACGCGTTCGTCGAGCGGGTCTGGCAGTGGAAGGACAAGTCAGGCGGCGCGATTCTCGGTCAGATGCGCCGGCTCGGTGACGGCGTCGACTGGACGCGCGAGCGCTTCACCATGGACCCGGGCCTGTCGAGGGCCGTGCAGACGATCTTCAAGCGGCTTTTCGACGACGGCCTGATTTACCGGGCGCAGCGGATCATCAACTGGTGCCCGCGGTGCATGACGGCGCTGTCGGACATCGAAGTCGACCACCGCGACGACGACGGCGAGCTGGTGTCGGTCCGGTACGGCGACGGGGACGACGCGATCATGGTGGCCACCACCCGGCTGGAGACGATGCTCGGCGACACGGCCGTCGCCGTGCACCCGGATGATCCCCGGTATACCCATCTGGTCGGCCGCGAGGTGGAGCTGCCGCTGACCGGCCGGATGATCCCGGTGGTCGCCGATCCGCACGTGGACCCGGCGTTCGGCACCGGCGCCGTAAAAGTCACGCCCGCGCATGACCCGGACGACTTCGAGATCGGCCGCCGCCACAACCTGCCGTCGATCATGATCATGGACGAGCGGGCGGTCATCACCGCGCCGGGCCCGTTCGAGGGACTGGACCGGTTCGAGGCGCGGCCCGCCGTGCTTGCGGCGCTGCGCGAGGACGGCCGGATCGTGGCCGAGCGCCGCCCTTACCTGCACGCCGTCGGTCACTGCGGCCGGTGCGGTACCACCGTCGAGCCGCGGCTGTCGCTGCAGTGGTTCGTCAAGGTGGGCCCGCTGGCGAAGGCCGCCGGAGATGCGGTCCGGGACGGCCGGGTGACGATTCACCCGGCGGACATGGCCCCCCGGTACTTTGACTGGGTCGACGACATGCACGACTGGTGCATCAGCCGCCAGCTGTGGTGGGGGCACCGGATCCCGGTCTGGTACTCACCGGGCGGCGACGCGGTCTGCGTCGGCCCCGGCGAGGAGCCGCCGGCCGGTGACGGCTGGCACCAGGATCCTGATGTGCTCGACACCTGGTTCTCCTCCGCGCTGTGGCCGTTCTCGACTCTCGGCTGGCCGGATGACACCCCGGATCTGCGCGCGTTCTACCCGACCAGTGTGCTGGTGACGGGCTACGACATCCTGTTCTTCTGGGTGGCCCGGATGATGATGTTCGGCATTTACGCGCTGGCGCCCGGCGGTGCCGGGCCGGCCCCGTTCGCGCAGATCGCCCTGCACGGACTCGTCCGCGACCAGTTCGGCAAGAAGATGTCCAAGTCCCGTGGTAACGCGGTCGACCCGCTGGACTGGATCGACCGGTTCGGCGCTGACGCCACCCGGTTCACCCTCGCCCGCGGGGCCAGCCCCGGCGGCGACGTCGCGATCAGCGAGGACTGGGTGGCCGGCGCCCGCAACTTCTGCAACAAGCTCTGGAACGCCACCAGGTTCGCGCTGCTCAGCGGCGCGGTCACCGGTCAGCCGCTGCCCGCCCGCGAGCAGCTGTCGGTCCCGGACCGGTGGATCCTGTCCCGGCTCGCCGCGGTCACCGCCGAGGTGGACGAGCTGTTCGAGCGGTATGAGTTCGCCAAGCTGTGCGACGCCCTCTACCACTTCGCCTGGGACGAGTTCTGCGACTGGTACCTGGAACTGGCCAAGGCGGCGCTGGCCGGCCCCGACGCCCGTGCGGCCACCGCTGCCCGGCTGGTCCTCGGGCACGTGCTCGATCAGCTGCTGCGGCTGATCCACCCGGTGATGCCCTTTGTCACCGAGGAGCTGTGGACCGCGCTGACCGGGGGTGAGTCGGTGGTGATCGCGCGCTGGCCCGGCCAGCAGGCGGCCGCCGCCGACGCCCCGGGCCATCCGGTCTCCGGCGGCGAGGCCGATGCGGGCGCCGCCGCCGCCGACGCGGCCGCCGCGGGCGGCGAGACCGCCGCGGCTAACCCGGTGCCCGGCGCGGACCCGGCCGCGGAGGCCGAGATCGGCGCGCTGATGCGGCTGGTGACCCAGGTCCGCCGGTTCCGCTCCGACCAGGGCCTGCGCCCGGCCCAGCCGGTGCCCGCGACTCTGACCGGCATCAGCGCGACCCCCCTGGCCGGGCACGAAGCCGCGATCCGCTCGCTGCTGCGGCTCACCCCGCCCGGGCCGGCGTTCACCCCCACCGCATCGGTCCAGGCCGAGGACGTCACGATCCAGCTGGACACCGCGGCGGGGATCGACGTCGCCGCCGAGCGGCGCCGCCTCGAGAAAGATCTCACCGCCGCCCGCACAGACAAGCAAGCAGCCGAAACCAAGCTCGCCAGCCAGTCCTTCGTCAGCAAGGCACCATCGGCCGTGGTAACCAAGAACCGCGCCCGGCTGGCAGCCGCGCAGACCGAGATCACCCGCCTGACCGAGCGCCTGGCCGCCCTTACGCCGTCGACGTAGCTCCTGCCGCGCCCAGACCGTCGGGACTGGCCTAGCACCGGCGCCGCCCCCTTCATGACGGCCCCGGCCCCGGCGCCCTCACGGCAGCGCCGGCACCAACCCGCTCAATGGGCCATCGAACGGCACCCAACCCGCTCGATGGGCCATTGATCGGGTTGCTGCAACCAGACCTGAGAGACATAACCGACGAAAGCGACAGGTGACCGTGGCTGGATGTTCGGCCGGATAGTGGCTGCTGGGGCGGGTGCCCGCCGGGGCGGCGTTGCCCGCTGGGGCGGGGGGGTGAGTGCTTGCTGGGGGGCGGGGGGCGCGCCGGGGGGTTAGTAGGCTGCGAGGGTGACTTCTGACTGCTGGATGCTGCCATGACCGCGAATCCGCTGAGCCGGCTGCGCGCCGTTGAGTCCGCTATTCTCGCGCGGCGGCCCGAGCACTCGGTCGACCCGTCGCTGGACCGGATCGCGGCCCTGGTGAACCTGCTCGGCGACCCGCAGCGCGCCTACCCGGTAATTCATATCACCGGCACCAACGGCAAGACGTCCACCGCGCGGATGACCGAAACGCTGCTGCGCGCGCGGGGGCTGCGCACCGGCTTGTTCACCAGCCCGCATCTGGCCACGATGCGCGAGCGCATCTGCGTCGACGGGGAGCCGCTGTCCGCCGAGCGGTTCATCGAGGCCTACGACGAGATCGAGCCTTACCTGGACCTGGTGGACTCCAGTCAGCCGGTCCGGCTGTCGTTCTTCGAGGTCTTCGTCGGCATGGCGTTCGCCGTGTTTGCCGACGCGCCCGTTGACGTCGCGGTAATCGAGGTCGGCATGGGCGGGACCTGGGACAGCACGAACGTAGCCGACGGCGCCGTGGCCGTCATCACGCCGGTCGCCGTCGATCATCAGCAGTACCTCGGCACCACGGTGGCGGAGATCGCGGCCGACAAGGCGGGGATCATCAAGCCCGGCTCGGTCGCCGTGCTGGGCCGCCAGCCGGCCGGCGCGGCGGCGGCGCTGCTGCGCCGGGTGGCCGCTGTCGGCGCGACCGTGGCCCGCGAGGGCCTGGAGTTTGCCGTGCTGCGACGTGAGCTCGCCCTCGGCGGCCAGCAGCTGGCGATCCGCGGCCTGCTCGGCGAGTATCACGATCTGTTCCTGCCGCTGTTCGGGGCGCATCAGGCTGGGAATGCGGCTTGCGCACTGGCCGCGGTGGAGGCGTTCGCGGGCGCTGCCCCGCAGGCACTGGCGGCCGGCGCCGCCGGTGACGCGGACCGGCCCGGCAACGAGATGTACCCGGCGGCAGGATCGAGCCCGGTGTCACCGCGGCTGCTGCCGCCCGAGCTGGTGCAGGTTGACATGGGTAAGGCGGACGGCCCGGAATCCGGCCAGGCAGAGCAGCGGCTCGGCGCGCTCGACCCTGGCATGGTGCGGGAGGCGTTCGCGCTGATGTCATCTCCGGGCCGGCTGGAGATCATCCGGCGTGGTCCGGTTGTGATCGCCGACGCCGCGCACAACCCGGCCGGGATGGCCGCTACCGTGGCCGCGCTGACCGAGGCGTTCTCCTTCAGCGAGCTCGTCGTCATCCTCGCGGTCAGCGAGGACAAAGACGTCGCCGGGATTCTCGACCAGCTGGAACCGGTCGCCGCGCACCTCGTGGTCACCAGCAACTCATCGGCCCGGTCGATGCCAGCGCAGAAGCTGGGGGATCTGGCCAGCACGCTGTTCAGCGCGGACCGGCTCACCGTTGCCAACCGGCTAGATGAGGCGATCGAGGCCGCAATCGCCCTGGCAGACCAGACGGCCGCCGGGGCGCCAGGCGGGTCCGGCGTGCTGATTACCGGGTCGGTCGTGACGGCGGGCGACGCGCGGCAGCTGCTCGCCGCCTCGCCGTGGCGGCCGGCGGACGGCGCGGTGGCGGGGGATGAAACAGCAGAGCTCGAGGGCACGGCCGGGGAGGTGGACGGCGAGTGAGGCGGCTGTGCGCGACAGTCTTGATCATGGAGGCGATCGTGATCGGCCTGTCCATCCCGGTAGCGGTGCAGATCAGCCATGCTTCCCCGCTGGCAGCCGGAATTGCCGGCGGCGCCGCCGCGGTCGCGGCCGTGCTGCTCGCCGCGCTCGCGCGCAGGCGCCTGCGCGCGACCCTGGCGGGCGGCAGCGTGCTGCAGCTGGCAGTTATCGCGGCAGGCGCGGTGGTGCCCGTTATGTATTTTCTCGGCGCCATTTTTACCGCCTTGTGGCTCGCCGGTGTCCTGCTCGGCCACCGCTGGGAGCGCGTCACCTAGCGGCAGCGGCGATGACAACGGCGCCATGGCGGCGTGCCCTGGCAGCTCCGGCGCCGCAGGTGACGGTAGGATTTTGGCAGCGGATTGGTGCGCGGCCAGACTGTTACCGGTAGCCAGTGAATAACCACCGCTGGTGCAGGGTAAGAGATTGGCTGTCCGAGTCCGTCCCGGCGATCCTGGCACCAACTACGCGGGCCGGGCGTTGGAGCGGATGTCAGGACGACGCAGTGCACCGGTCCGGTGCCCGGCGGCGCGCCCGCGGGGAGCTCGGCAACGGTATCCGTACCGCACCGAGGCGGTCGCGCGCTGGCAGATGAACGACGCATGGCGATGTCGGGGGGGCATCCGCGGTGCGGCTTTACGGCTCACCCGGTCGAACCATTCGGGAAGGTTCCGTTTTTAATGAGTAATACCCTGGCCTTTCTTGGCCGTGATATGGCCGTCGACCTCGGCACTGCCAACACCCTGGTCTACGTCAGAGGCCGGGGTATTGTCCTTAATGAGCCATCCGTTGTTGCGCTGAATACTAATACCGGGCATATTGTCGCCGTCGGGGTAGAGGCTAAGCGCATGATCGGCCGGACGCCCGGCAACATCGTTGCCGTCCGGCCGCTGAAAGACGGCGTGATCGCGGACTTCGACGTGACCGAGCGAATGCTCAGGTACTTCATCCAGAAAGTGCACCGGCGTTCCTACCTGGCCAAGCCCCGGCTGGTCGTGGCGGTGCCTAGCGGCATTACCGGCGTCGAGCAGAGCGCGGTGAAGGAGGCCGGGCACCAGGCTGGCGCCCGCCGGGTGTACATCATCGAGGAGCCGATGGCGGCGGCGATCGGGGCGGGGCTGCCAGTCAACGAGCCGACCGGAAACATGGTGGTGGACATCGGCGGCGGTACCACGGAGGTCGCCGTTATTTCCCTCGGCGGCATCGTGACGTCTCAGTCAATCCGCGTCGGCGGTGACGAGCTGGATCAGGCAATCATTCATTTCGGCAAGAAAGAATACTCGCTGATGCTCGGTGAGCGAACGGCCGAGGAAATTAAGATGGCGCTCGGCTCGGCCTATCCCCAGCAGGAGGAGCCGAACGCGGAAATCCGCGGCCGGGATCTGGTCAGCGGGCTGCCGAAGACCATCGTGATCTCGGCCGAGGAAATCCGGCGGGCGATCGAGGAGCCGGTGAGCGTGATCGTCGAGGCGGTCACCAGCACGCTGGATAAGTGCCCGCCGGAGCTGGCCGGCGACGTGATGGACCGGGGCATCGTGCTGACCGGCGGCGGCGCGCTGCTGCGCGGCCTGGACGAGCGGCTGCGTCAGGAGACCGGGATGCCGATCCACATTGCCGACAACCCGCTGGACTCGGTGGCGCTCGGCACCGGCAAGTGCGTAGAGGATTTCGACACGCTGCGCGAAGTGCTCGTCCCGGAGTACCGGCGCTAGCCGCGCTCTCCGGCAGACGGCAGCGGCAGCCGGCCGAATCGGCAGCCGGGACAGCGTCCGTGCAATCGCCGCCTGATGCGGCGCAGACGAGGTGATCGCAGTGCACGACTCCCGGCGGACCCGGTTGGTGCTTGGCATGCTCCTGGTCGCCGCGCTCGGGCTCATCACGGTCAGTTACGGCAGCAGCTCGGCGTCTGCGCTCGGCGGGATCCGGCGGCTCTCCGGCTCGGTGTTCGGCGGTGCCGAGAACGCCGCTAGCTCCGTCACCGGACCGGTGGCCCGGTTCTTCGGCGGCCGTGACGGCCCGGCCGGCGGCGGTCCGGTGACGGCACTGCAGCGGCAGGTCGTGCAGCTGCGTGCCGCGCTCAGCGCGGCCGAACTGAGCAGAGCCGACTACGTCCAGCTATCCCGGCTGCTGCAGGTGGCCGGCCGCGGCGGCTACCGGGTCGTCGCGGCCAGCGTGGTCGCTGGCGGCCAGGGTTACCAGCAGACGGTGACTCTGGATGCCGGCAGTAACGACGGAGTGCGGCCGCAGCAGACCGTGCTCGACGGGCAGGGGCTGGTGGGGGATGTCGTCTCGGTGACCGCGCAGACCTCAACTGTGCAGCTGGTGACGGCGCCGGGCGCCGTGGTCGGTATTCGGCTCGCGCCTGGCGGGGATAACGGCTGGGTGACCGGACCGGGCAAGAGCGCAGCGGGATCGCCGCTGCTCAGGCTCCAGGTTCTCAGTACCGGGGCGGCGCTCAAGCCAGGCGAGCAGTTGGTGACGGCGGCATCGGTGCACGACCGGCCCTATGTTCCCGGCGTGCCGGTCGGGGTGATCGACTCGGTGCAAAGCCAGGGCGGATCGCTGACGCCGGTGGCGCTCGTCCGGCCGTACGCCGACTTCAGCGCACTGGGGGTGGTCGGGATCGTGATAGCCGCACCCAGCCGGGATCCGCGGTTCTCGGTGCTGCCGCGGCCCGGGGCGGGGGGCTGATATGCGGCGCGCAGTCGTAGTGACGGGCCTGATGGCCGCCGGAATCGTCGTTGCCGTCGTGCTGCAGCTGACGCTAGTCAACCGGCTGCAGTTGCCGGGCGGCGGCTCGCCGGACCTCGTGCTGCTCCTGGTCATCGCGCTGGGCCTGCGCGGCGGTCCGGCGCGCGGCGCGACTGCCGGGTTCAGCGCCGGGCTCTGCCTGGACCTGGCGCCCCCCGCCAGCGGGCTGATCGGCGCATACGCGCTGGTGCTGTGCCTGGCGGGTTACGCAGGCGGCAGGATGCGCGGGGCCTTGGGCCAGCCGCCCCGGCTGTCGCTGGCCGGCCTAGGCGCTGGCGCGCTCGTCGCTGCGGCAGCCGAGGTATTCTCGGCGCTGCTCAGCCTGCTGCTCGACCCGGCCGCGGTCGGCCTGTCCTCGGTCCGCCAGGTGCTGCCCAGCTCGGTGCTCTACGACCTGGCGGCCGGCCCGTTCGTGCTGGCGGCGCTCCTGGCCGGGAGCGGCCGGTCTGCCCGGCGCGCGGCGGCAACCGGACTCCGCGTTAGCCGCCAGGCCGGCTCGGCGCGGCGGCTGTCGCTGGCCGGCGTACTGCCCGGCGGCGGCAATGTCGGCCAGGCTGGCGGCGGACTGGCCGGCGGTGGATTTCGTGGCGGTGTCGGCTGGCTCGCCGGGCCGCTGACCGGCCGCGCTGCTCGCAAGGCAGCTGCTAGCGGCCCGCGGCTGAGCGCTAAGTCCGCGCGGGCCAAAGACGGCTGGATCGGCGGCGGACGGGTTTCCGCGCTCAGCCCGGCCGCCGCCGGCCGCGGCCGGGCTGCCGGGCTGCGGAAACTGTCGGCTGCCCGCGGCGTCGCCGGCAGTTCCGCTCGCCGCGGCCACGGTCCGGTCCGCCCGGCCGCACTGGCCAGCCCGCGCTTCAGCTCGCGCTTCGCTCCCGGCAACGGGCTCGCCGTCGGGGGCGCTGGCGGCCGGCCGGCGCCCAGGCGGCAACCGCGCATTGGCTTTAGCGGCCCCCGGCTCAGCGGCATGCGCGTGGCCGCCCGCCGGACCGGGAGCTGGGCGGCGCCGCGCGCGGCGGGCGGGGGCATCCGCGGCGCCGTCCCCGCCGCACCCGGCCGGCCGGTACACAGCCCGAACTTCCGGAAGGCGCCGGGCAGCAGGCCAGGTTCCGCGGTCAGCCGCCGCGGGCTGATGGCCGGGAGCGCCCGCAGCCCGCGAGCCGGGCGGGGCCCGTCGTTTCGCGACAGCCCGCGCATCGGCCCCAGCCGCTCATCCAAGCGCGCTCCGGCAGTCTTCCGCGCAGCGTCGTTCTCCCGTGCCCCGTCGTTTTCCCGCGCTCCGGCCGCCATGCGCGCAGCGTCGTTTTCCCGCGCCCCGTCGCTCTCTCGTCAGGGGACGGTGGCGCGCCGGCCGTCGTCCCGGCCTCCCGTCCGGCCGGGGCGAGCCGGGACCGGCAGCCGCTTGTTCGCGGCCCCGCGGCCTGCCGCGCCGCGGTTCCGGACCCGGCAGCCGCGGCCGGGCGCCGCGGCCGGGCCGCCGTCCTTCCGGCCCGGCGTCCCGGCGGCTTCCCGGCACCGGACCGTCGCCCGGCTGCTTCCCGTCGCCGGGTTGCTGCCCGGTGTCCGGCTGCGCCCAGGGGTCCGGCTGCGGGCTGGTCGGCGGCCCGGAGCGTCGTTGTGGTCCGGGGCCAGGGGCGGCCGGTCGGCGGTGTGGCGGATTGGCAGCAGCCGGGCTGGTTCCGGCCGGATGCGGACCGGCCGCAGCGCCCGCGGGACGACCGCCCGCGGGACGGGCGGCCGCCGGTGATTCCCGCAACCCGGCGGCGGCTGCCCGCGGTATACCTGGCCCTGGCGGCGCTGCTGGCCGGACTGGGCTGGCGGGTCTGGGACCTGCAGGTCACCAAGCATGTCGCGTACGTCGCGCTGGCTAACCAGGACCGGATCCGGAGCGTGATCCAGCCGGCCGTACGCGGCCAGATTCTGGACGACACCGGCGCGCCGATCGTCAGCAACCACTCGTCGATGGTGGTTTCCGTCAACATGGCCGCGCTGTCCCAGCAGCCGGACGGGGGAGCCGCTGAGCTGAGGCGGCTGGCCGCTTTGCTGGGCATCAGCGACCGGGTAATGACCGACAAAGTGCGGATCTGCACCGCCGGGGTGCCGCAGCCGTGCTGGCCCGGATCGCCGTATCAGCCGATACCGGTGGCGCAGAACGTCCCGTACAAGCTGGCTCTGCAGGTACTGGAAAGCCAGCGTGACTACCCGGGCGTCACCGCGGCTGTCGAGCCGGTCACGCATTACGTGCAGCCGATCTCCGCCGCCGCCGCCCAGGTCATCGGCTATCTGCAGCCGATCACCTCGCAGGAGGTACGGAGTCTCGGCGTACCGGTCACCGGCATCTCCAGCGAGGACCTGGTCGGCCAGTCCGGCCTTGAGCAGCAGTATGACAAGCAGCTGCGCGGCCGGCCGGGCCAGCAGGAGGTGGGCGTGAACGCGGCCGGCCAGGTCACCCAGACGATCCGGCAGGCCAGGCCGCAGGCCGGGGCCAACCTGGTGACCAGCCTCAACGCTCAGCTCCAGCAAGACACCGAGCAGGTACTCGCGAACGCGATCCGCAAGTTGCAGGCGCAGGGCAAGACCGGCGCGACCAGCGGCGCGGCGGTCGTGCTCACGACCACCGGCCGGGTCGTCGCGATGGCCAGCTACCCGACGTACAACCCCGCTGTGTGGAACGGCGGCATTTCCGGGTCGGAGTTCGCGAGGCTGTTCGGCACCGGCGGCGGCGAGCCGATCCTGAACCGGGTCACCCAGGGCCAGTACGCGCCGGGCTCGACGTGGAAAATCACCTCCACGGCGGCCGCCGTAGCCGCGGGGTACTCGCTGTACGGCCAGTACAACTGCCCGGCGACCGTCACCATCGGCGGCCAGACCTACGCCAATGACGGCAGCCCCGGCCTCGGGGCCATGACCTTCAACCAGGCGCTGGTCCAGTCCTGCGACACGGTGTTTTACCAGCTGGCCTACGACACCTGGCTGAAGGACCACCCCGGCGCCAACAACGTCCGGTCCCCGCGCGCTCCGGTGCAGCAGATGCAGAAGATGGAGCTGGCCTGGGGGTTCGGCGCGGCCCCCGGAATCGACCTGCCCGGCCAGAGCACCGGCACCGTTCCCACCCGCGAGTGGCTGTACTACTTCTGGAAAGCCAACGCGCATCAGGGACAGAACTGGTGCAAGTACGGCAACCCCAACGGCACCTACATCCAGCAGGTCGAGTATGACGACTGCGCGTCCGGGAACGTGTGGACCGCGGGCCAGTCGGTCATCGCGTCCATCGGCCAGGGCTACGTCTCGGTGACGCCGCTGCAGCTTGCCGACGCCTACGCAGCGCTGGCCAACGGCGGCACGCTGTACAGCCCGCGGGTCGGCGAGGCCCTGGTCAGCCCGGACGGACGGCTGCTGCAGAAGATCACGCCGCCGGTGATCCGGCACCTGCCGGTGGCGAAGTCGACCCTGGCCTACATCCGGACCGCCCTGGCCGGGGTCGTCACCTCCGGTACCGCGGCAGGTACCTTCGCCGGGTTCCCGCTCGGCAAGGTGTGCGTCGCGGGCAAGACCGGTACCGCGGAGGCGCACGGCAAGCAGGCGACGTCGGTGTTCGCCTCGTTCGCGCCGTGCGACCATCCCCGGTACGTGGTGGTGATGATGATCCCGGCGTCCGGTTACGGCGCGGACGTGTCCGGGCCGGCCGTCCGGCAGATCTGGGACGACATCTACGGCCTGGAAGGGCACCGGGCGGCCCTGCCCGGCGGCGTGCTGCCCAGCCTGCCGGCCAACAGCGGCCCGGCAAGGAGCGGGCCGGCGAAAGGACACCGCAAGTGAGCCTGCCTGGCCTGCAGCGCCGCCCGCGCCCGGCCGGTTACCGCCGGCAGGTGCGCACCCAGGTCCCGCGGCCGTCCCGGTTCGGGCCGTCCCGGTTCGGGCCGGCCCCGCGGCCGGGTTCCTCGCTCGGCCTGCCCCCGGTTCGCCGCGGCCCGGCGGCCCGCGGCGCCGCGGGCGCCGCGCTGCGCCGGGCGGCCGGGCCGCGCTCGCCGCTGCGCCATCTGGACTGGATCTTGCTGGCCGCGGTGCTCGCGCTGAGCCTGACCGGCACGCTGCTGGTCTGGTCGGCGACTCAGTCGTCGCTGCTGCAGGCCGGGCTGTCGCCGCGGACCTACCTGATCAAGCAGCTGCTCAACATCATGATCGGCCTGACTTTCATGGTCACGGTGAGCACCCTGGCGCACCGGCAGCTCCGGCTCTATGCCCCGTTCCTGTATGCAGGATCCTGCCTGGGCCTGCTCGTCGTGCTCACCCCGCTCGGCAGCGTCGTCAACGGCGCCCACTCGTGGATCTCGCTGCCGGGCGGTTTCCAGATCGAGCCGTCGGAGTTTGCCAAGATTGCCGTCCTCCTGCTGGTGGCGATGGCGCTGTGCCAGCTGACGGCCAGCGCGCCGGGTACCGGCCTGGCCCGGCCGGGCCTGCGCGCCGCGCTGCTGGCCATCGCCGCGGCCGCCCTGCCGATCGTGCTGGTCGAGGCCGAGCCTGACCTGGGCGTCATCATGCTCATGATCACGATACTGATGGGCATGATCGCGGCGTCCGGCCTGCGGCTGCGCTGGCTGGCCGCGCTGGTGGCGGCCGGGGCGCTGGCCGTCTACGCGGTGATTGCGCTGCACCTGCTGAAGGCCTACCAGCTCAGCCGCCTGACCTCGTTCCTCAACCCCGCGGCGGATCCGCGCGGCACCGGCTACAGCGCCGCTCAGGCTAAGATCGCCATCGGGTCGGGCGGCCTTTTCGGCCAGGGGCTTTTCCACGGTCAGCTGATCGCCGGCAACTTCGTTCCCGAGCAGCACACGGACTTCATCTTCGCGGTAGCCGGCGAGGAGCTCGGTTTCGCGGGCGCCGCCCTGATCATCGGCTTGCTGGCAGTAGTGCTGCTGCGGGCGCTGCGGATCGCGGCGCGGGCGGACGACCAGTTCGGGACGCTGATCGCGGTCGGGATAGCGATCTGGTTCGCGGTGCAGGCGTTTATCAACATCGGGATGACCGTCGGCATCATGCCGGTCACGGGCCTGCCGCTGCCGTTTGTGTCCTACGGCGGGTCAGCCATGTTCGCCGACATGATCGCGATCGGGATGCTGCAGTCCGTGCACCGGCGGCGTACCCTCTTCGGCACGCCCGCGGGCTAGCGGAGCTGCCGCCGGGGCCGCCGGGGCCGGCCCGGCCACGGCGGCGCGCCACGGCCGCGCCCTGGCCAGCCAAGCGCCAGCGGCCGCCAGCAGGACGCCGCACAGGATCCAGCCCAGCGCGGTGGTGCCGACGCCCGCGTACTTCAGGCCGGAGGCGAAAATGACGAACGTGATGACCGGCCGGATATACCGGTCCGGGGCGCGGGCGGACAGCAGTGACCCGACCAGGACGGCCGGGACGCTGCCGATCACCAGGGATGTGGTCACGGCGAACTCGACATGCCCGAAGGCCAGCGCGCCGAGCGCTGCGGCCAGGGTCAGCGGCACTGCCTGGGTCAGGTCGGTGCCGACCAGCTGGCCCGCGCTCAGCATCGGGTACAGGAACAGCAGCAGCACGATCATCAGCGAGCCGGAGCCGACCGACGTGATGCCGACGATCAGGCCCCCCGCCATGCCGATCGCCACCGTCGGCAGCGGCCGGCAGGCGACGTCCCGGACCGTGGCCCGGCGCTCGTTCCCGCTGCGCAGGTCCATGATGTACCGCGCGACCATCGCGGCCGCGCCCGTCAGCAGGGCCGCCCCGAGAGCAATCGTGATGTTGCGCTGGGACGCGCTCGCGGCGCCGAGCAGGTGCAGCAGGTACGCGCCCGTGAAGGCCATCGGCACCGATCCGAGCACCATCCAGCCGACCAGGGTGAGGTTCACCGTGCCCTTGCGCAGGTGCACGGCGGCGCCGGCCGGCCGCATCAGGACGGCGGCCACCAGGTCGCTGGAGATGGCGGCCAGCGGCTTGACGCCGAATATCAGGATGAGCATCGGCGTCATCAGCGCGCCGCCGCCGGCGCCTGTCACCCCGACGAGCAGGCCGACGACCGCGCTGCCGAGCACGATGTACGGGTCTACGTGCAATTGCCTGCCACCTCCGCTGCGTGCGTTTCATAGTTCCGGTCACGGCCGGCAGCCTAACCTTCTAATCCGGTTAGCTTGGTAGACAATAGCCGCCGCCCGCGATGGCCCCGGCATCGGCCGGTAAGCTGGGCCAATGCCCGTCCAGTCGGTCTACCCGCTGCTCGAGCCGCTCCTCCCGCTGGTCCGCAAGCCGGTCCAGTATGTCGGCGGCGAGCTGAACTCCGTGGTCAAGGACTGGGACGGCGCGGATGTCCGGTGGGCGCTGATGTACCCGGACGCCTACGAGGTCGGCCTGCCCAACCAGGGCATCCAGATCCTGTACGAGGTCCTGAACGATGCCGCCGGCGTCCTGGCCGAGCGCACCTACAGCGTCTGGCCCGACCTGGAGGGCCTGATGCGGGAGCACCGGATCCCCCAGTTCACGGTGGACGGGCACCGGCCGGTGCGGTCATTCGACGTGCTCGGCGTGAGCTTCGCGACCGAGCTCGGCTACACCAACCTGCTGACCGCACTGGACCTGGCCGGCATTCCGCTGTCGGCGGCTGACCGGGGCCCCGGCGACCCGCTGGTGCTGGCCGGCGGGCACGCGGCGTTCAACCCGGAGCCGATCGCGGAGTTCCTCGACGGCGCGGTGCTCGGCGACGGTGAGCAGGCAGTGCTGCGCATCACCGAGCTGATCCGGTCCTGGAAGCAGGGCGGGCGGCCGGGCGGCCGGGACGGCCTGCTGATGTCCCTGGCCCGTGACGGCGGCGTGTACGTGCCCCGGTTCTACGAGGTGGCCTACGGCGCGGACGGCGCGATCGTCAAGGTCGCGCCCGCCGTCCCCGGCGTGCCGTGGTCCGTTGCCAAGCACACGGTGATGGACCTGGACGCCTGGCCGTACCCGGCTAAGCCGCTGGTCCCCGTGGCCGAGACGGTGCATGAAAGATTCAGCGTCGAAATTTTCCGTGGCTGCACCAGGGGCTGCAGGTTCTGCCAGGCGGGGATGATCACCAGGCCCGTACGGGAGCGGTCCATCACCACGATCGGCGACATGGTGGCGACGGGCCTGGCGGCCAGCGGCTATTCCGAGGTCGGCCTGCTCTCGCTGTCCAGCGCCGACCACAGCGAGATCAACGAGATCGCGGTGGACCTCGCCGACCGGTATGAGGGGACCAACACCAGCCTGTCGCTGCCCTCGACCCGGGTGGACGCGTTCAACGTCACCCTGGCCGACGAGCTGAGCCGCAACGGGCGGCGGTCCGGGCTGACGTTCGCTCCCGAGGGCGGTACCGACCGGATCCGCGCGGTGATCAACAAGATGGTCACCGAGGAAGACCTGATCAGGACCGTGACTACCGCGTACGCGAGCGGCTGGCGCCAGGTCAAGCTGTATTTCATGTGCGGGCTGCCGACCGAGACCGACGAGGACGTGCTGGCGATCGGCCGGGTCGCGCGCCGGGTTATCGAGGCTGGCCGCAAGGCGACCGGGCGGCACGACATCCGCTGCACCGTGTCGATCGGCGGCTTCGTGCCCAAGCCGCATACGCCATTCCAGTGGGCGGCGCAGTGCGACCATCAGACCGTGGACGCGCGGCTGCGGGCTCTCGGCGGCGTGCTGCGCGCCGACCGGGCATACGCGAAGGCCATCGGGTTCCGCTACCACGACGGGCGGCCGTCGATCGTCGAGGGACTGCTGTCCCGCGGGGACCGGCGGGTGGCCGCAGTGATCCTGGCTGCCTGGCGGGACGGCGCCCGTTTTGACGGCTGGAGCGAGTGCTTTTCCTTCGAGCGCTGGGAGCGCGCGGCCGCGACCGCGCTGGCGCCCCGCGGGATCGACCTGGCCTGGTACACCACCAGGGAGCGGCCTTACGGCGAGGTGCTGCCGTGGGATCACCTGGACGCCGGGCTGGACCGGGACTGGCTGTGGCAGGACTGGCTGGCCGCGATCGACCCGGCCGGCGCGGCCGAGGTGGATGACTGCCGGTGGACGCCGTGCTTCGAGTGCGGCGTCTGCCCGGCCATGGACACCGAGATCCAGGCCGGCCCTACCGGCGCCCGGATGCTGCCGCTGACGCCGGTGACACCAGCGGCACCAGCGGCCTCACCCGGGCCGGAAACCCCGGTGCCTGCGGGTGCCCGTGCCGCCGCGGTGCCCGCGCCGGGAACCGCCGTGCCTGCCGGTGCGCGGTCCGCCGCGATCCCCGGGCCGGAAACCGCCGTGCCTGCCGGTGCGCGGTCCGCCGCGATCCCCGCGCCGGGCGCGGCGGGGATCCCGGCCGGCGCCGAGAGCGCGGCGTAGCCGATGGCGCAGCGCAGCGTCCCGGCAGGCCCGCAGGCGGCGCCGGTCGCTCAGCGTCTGACTGTCCGGTACGCTAAGCGAGGAAGGATGCGCTTCGCGAGCCACCGGGATATTGCCCGCGCAGTCGAGCGGGCGGTGCGCAAAGCGGACCTGCCGGTTGCTTTCTCGTCCGGCTTCTCGCCGCATCCCAAGATTTCTTACCCTGGCGGCGCCCCGACCGGCACCGCCAGTGAGGCCGAGTACCTCGAGATCGCCCTTACCGGGTCGCGGGTACCGGCCGACGTGCGGGACCGGCTGGATGCGGCCCTGCCAGACGGGATCGACGTGATCGAGGTAACCGCTCTCGACGCAGGTCACGAGGGCCTGCGGCTGGAGATTTCGCTGTGGCAGGTAGTGCTGCCGGGCGTGTCGCCAGCTGAGGCGGAGGTGGCAGCGGCGGCGTTCCTAGCCGCACCTGCCGCTGAGGTTGAACGGCTGACCAGTAAGGGGATCCGGCGGTTCGATGCCAGGGCCGCGGTGCTCGTGCTGGAACTCGACCGGCGCGCCATGGAAGTCAGTGACGCCGGATGTGCGATACTTCGAATGGTTGTTCGGCAGATGACACCTGCCGTCCGGCCCGATGACATCCTGACCGCGCTCCGCAACGCTTGGGGCCTTGCGCCGTCGTCACCACCGCTGGTGACGCGGCTGGCGCAGGGACCGCTCGGCACGGACGTGACTGGCGCCGCAGCCGCCGCTGCCGGGGTCGGCGTTCCCGGGTTTCCCGGGACGGCCGGCCCTGGCCCCGCGCGGGCTCCGGCGCAGGTCGCCGTGCGGGCTGGGCAGGGCGCGGCGCAAGGACAGGAAAAGGCCACGCGCCTGGAGACGGAAGACGCCCTACCGGCGTCCGCCCCGCCAGTGAGCGCGCACGATTTGCTCCCGCGCGGCGCGGAAGGCCCGGAGACGGACCTGAGCGCCCGGGAGCCTGACGGGAGAGATTGCCCGCATGCTCGAGACCGAGCCGAAGAGCGAAGCACCAGGATCTGACGCCGCACCCGCGGCTGAGCCGCAGGACGGTGGTCCGGGCCGCGCCGCGCCCGCGCGCCGCGGCCGCAAGGCAGTGACCCGGCCGGCCGGCCCGCCAGCTGACCCGGCTGATTCAGGCGGCCCGCCGCCGGCTGACGCTGGCGGCCGGGCTCCGGCCCCCGCGGCGGCAGCCGGTGCCGCGGCAGCCGGCGGGACGCCGGAGCCGGGCGGATCGCGGGCGGCCGTAGGTCAGGCCGCCAGTCCGCCAGTATCCAGTCCGGCGGTATCCAGTCCGCCAGTATCCAGTCCGGCGGTATCCAGTCCGCCAGTATCCAGTCCGGCGGTATCCAGTCCGCCAGTATCCAGTCCGGCGGTATCCAGTCCGCCAGTATCCAGTCCGGCGGTATCCAGTCCGGCGGTATCCAGTCCGGCGGTGGCCGCCGGTCGTGCGCCCGCAGTCCCGGTGGCCGCCGCGAGTCCGGCGGCCGGCCAGCAGGGGGCGTGGTCAGCGCCGGCGATCCCGCCGGTCGCGTTCCAGCCGCCAGTGGTTATCTTCCAGCCGCCCGACATCGGGACGGCCAGGCCGGACAGCGACGGCCGGGCCGCAGGGGAGTCCGGCGCGGCCGCGAACGCCGGCGAGCAGGACGGCGACACCGGCCGGCCGGCCAGCCGGCGCCGGGGCTCGGCGCGCGGCGCCGGGCGGGCCGTGACGGCGGCCGGCCAGGACGATCTGCGGGCCGCGCCGGACGGCGGTGCCCGCGGCGGCAGCGCGCGGGACGGTGACGGCCGGGACGGTGACGGCCGGGACGGCGGTGACCGTGACCGTGACCGTGACCGCCAGAATGACGACCGGCAGGACCAGGACGGCCCGGCAGGCGACGGGCAGCCGGGCGCGGACCAGGACGGTGACGGCGAGCCGGCCGGCAGGCGCCGCCGTCGCGGCGGACGTGGCCACAGTAAGAGCCGGGGCGTCGACGCGGACGGCACGGACGGCGAGACAGCGGCTGCCGGGGACGCAGGCGCCGCGGCCGCCGCAGCCCCGGCCGCCGGCGGCGACAGTGCGGCGGATGACGCCGACGCGGGCGATGACGACGACGGCAACGGCCGGCCCGGCCGGCGCCGGCGCCGGCGCCGGCGCAGCGGAACTGGCGGGGACGGCGAGGCTGCCCTGGCGCCCGACGACCCGCCGGACACGGTCGTGCACGTCCGGCCGCCGCGGCAGTCGGACTCCGACGATGTGCGGTCAGTCAGGGGATCCACCCGGCTGGAAGCCAAGCGGCAGCGGCGCCGGGAGAGCAGGGACTCAGGCCGGCGCCGCCCGCCGGTGATCACCGAGTCGGAGTTCCTGTCCCGCCGCGAGGCAGTGGAGCGGGTCATGGTCGTCCGGCAGACGGGCGAGCGGACCCAGATCGCGGTCCTGGAAGACGGCGTCCTGGTCGAGCACTACGTGGACAAGGCCAGCCACCAGTCCTACGTCGGCAACGTTTACCTCGGCAAGGTGCAAAACGTCCTGCCCTCGATGGAAGCCGCTTTCGTCGACATCGGCAAGGGGCGCAACGCGGTCCTGTACGCGGGCGAGGTTAACTTCGACGCCAGCGGCCTGGAGGGCGAGTCCAAGCGGATCGAGTCGGCGCTGAAATCCGGTCAGGCCATCCTGGTGCAGGTGACCAAGGACCCGATCGGCCACAAAGGCGCCCGGCTGACCAGCCAGGTCAGCCTGCCCGGCCGGTACCTGGTGTACGTGCCGGGCTCGTCGATGACCGGGATCAGCCGCAAGCTGCCGGACACCGAGCGCACCCGGCTCAAGCAGATCCTGAAGAAGGTCATGCCGGAGCACGCGGGCGTGATCGTCCGGACCGCGGCCGAGGGCGCGTCGGAGGAGGAGCTGTCAAACGACGTCGCCAGGCTGTCGGCGCAGTGGGAGGAGATCGAGCGCAGGACCAAGGCAGTCACCGCGCCCGACCAGCTGTCCAGCGAGCCGGACCTCACTATCCGCGTCATCAGGGACATTTTCAACGAGGACTTCATCAAGCTGATCATCGCCAGCGACAGTGACTGGGACCTGGTGGACGAGTACGTCCGTTACGTGGCCCCGCAGCTGGCCGGGCGGATGGAACGCTGGGACGGCGATGGCGACGTGTTCGCCGCGTACCGGATCGACGAGCAGCTGGCCAAGGCGCTGGAGCGCAAGGTGTGGCTGCCCAGCGGCGGCTCGCTGGTGATTGACGCCACTGAGGCGATGACGGTCATCGACGTGAACACCGGCAAGTTCACCGGTCAGGGCGGCAACCTGGAGCAGACGGTTACCCGGAACAACCTGGAGGCCGCCGAGGAGATCGTGCGGCAGCTCCGGGTCAGGGACGTCGGCGGCATCATCGTCATCGACTTCATTGACATGGTGCTGGAAAGCAACCGCGAGCTGGTGCTGCGCCGGATGCTGGAATGCCTGGCCAGGGACCGGACCAAGCACCAGGTGGCTGAAGTGACGTCGCTTGGCCTGGTGCAGATGACCCGCAAGCGGGTCGGCTCGGGGCTGCTGGAGGCCTTCTCGGTGCCGTGCGAGCACTGCAACGGCCGGGGCGTGCACCTTTCGCTGGAGCCGGTCGACCACACGGCGCCCCCGCGCGGCCGGTCCGGTGACGGCCGGTCCGGGGACAGTGACCGGAGCAGCCGGTCCGGCGACGGCAACCGGAGCGGCCGGGACGACAAGAAGGCCGGGGCAGCCGCCGCCCTCTCCGCTGTCGCCGCCAGTTCGGCTGGCAGTGGTCTGGCTGGCAGTGCTGCGGCTGACGAGGATTTGTCCGGTGGTGGTGCGGCTGACGGTGCTGCGGCTGACGGGGACTTGCCCGGCGGTGCTGCGGCTGACGGTGCTGGGATTGACGGGGACTTGCCCGGCGGTGCCGCGGCTGACGGTGCTGCGGCCGGCGGGGATCCGGCTGACGGGGTTGCGTCTGGCGGTGCTGCGGTTGACGGTGCCCTGGCCGGCGACGCGGAGGCGGTCGCCGGCACACCGCGGAGCCGGTCCGGTCGCAGGTCCGGCCGCCGCAAGCCAGCCGGAACGGAGCAGGCGCGCCCGGCGGCAAGTGTCGCTGACGTTGCGGACGGCAGCGAGGCCACAGCCCAGGGGCGGCCGGAGGGAGCTGATCTGGCTGAGCCCGCTGGCGTCGCCAGCCTGAATGGCACGGCTGAGTCCGCCGGGGTCACGATGCCGATCGAGGACATCGGGCCTGCGGGCGGCAGCGGGGCGGTCGAGGGCGACGGCGCCGCCGGGCCCTCGAGGCCCGCAGCGGCCAGCCGCCGCCGGCGGCGACCGAGCCCGGCGGGTGCCCCGGCGGCGGACGACGCGGCCGGAGACTGAGCGTGGTCTGCTAGTCTTTGTGGTCGGCGCATAAATGTATCCGGTGGTGATTCGGCCGCCAGGAAGCAGCGTGCACCGCAGGCAGGCCCGTTCGCAGCGATGCTGAACGCCTCCGCTGCTTCTGCTGGGGCCCATTGCCACGGCGGGGCCTAACACAAGCGAAAGAGAGTTTTCGGTGTACGCGATCGTGCGCTGCGGTGGCAAGCAGGAAAAGGCCGCCGTCGATGATGTCCTGACGGTGGATTTGCTCGGCGGCGCGGTGGGCTCAAGGCTGACACTGCCTGCCGTGCTCGTGGTGGACGATGACACGGTGATCAGTGATCCGGCCCAGCTGGACCGCTATCAGGTCACCGCGGAGATCGTCGGGGCTGCCAGCGGCCCTAAGATCAGCATGATCCATTACAAGAACAAGACCGGCTACCGCCGCCGGGTCGGCCACCGGCAGAAGTACACCCAGGTGCGGATCACCGGGATCAGCGACGGCGAGACCCGCGCAGGCGCAGGAAAGAAGGGCTGAGATGGCACACAAGAAGGGCGCGTCGTCCAGCCGCAACGGGCGCGACTCCAACGCTCAGCGGCTCGGCGTCAAGCGCTTCGGCGGCCAGCTCGTAGGTGCGGGCGAGATTATCGTTCGTCAGCACGGGACCCACTTCCACCCCGGCATCGGAGTCGGCCGCGGCGGTGATGACACCCTGTTCGCGCTGGTTACCGGCAAGGTGGAGTTCGGCACCCGGCGTGGCCGTCGCGCCGTGAGCGTGATCGCCGCCGCGCCGGAGCCCGAGCCCTTTCCCGCGAGCTGACGCCTGCGGTCGTTGCGTGCGGTCAGCGGCTTCATGATCATGAATGCTTGAGGGGCTAGCCGCACGCGGAATATTTATGATCATGGAATTGAGGTCGGGCCGGCTGCGTTGGTCACGGCGTAAGAAAGGATTATGCCGTGGCGGAATTCGCTGACCAGGCCGACCTGCGTATCCAGGCCGGCGATGGCGGTCATGGCTGCGCCTCGGTGCACCGGGAGAAGTTCAAGCCGCTGGGCGGACCGGACGGCGGCAACGGCGGTCGCGGCGGCGACATCATCATCGAAGTCGAGCCGGGAATTACCACCCTGCTGGGCTTTCACCGGCGGCCGGTGCGCCGCGCGGTCAGCGGCAAACCGGGCGGCGGCTCGAACCGCAGTGGTGCCGAGGGCGACGACATGATTCTGGCGGTGCCTGAGGGGACCGTCGTGCAGACGCTGGACGGCGAGGTGCTTGCCGACCTGACGGGCAGGGGCACCCAGTTCGTCGCGGCCCGCGGCGGCCGCGGCGGCCTGGGCAACGCGGCGCTGGCGTCAACCAAGCGCAAGGCGCCCGGCTTCGCCCTTCGCGGCGAGCCGGGGGAGCAGCGGCAGCTGCGGCTGGAGCTGAAGACAGTCGCCGACGCCGGTCTCGTCGGATTTCCCAACGCCGGCAAGTCGTCTCTTATCGCCGCCCTGTCGGCGGCCCGGCCGAAAATCGCGAACTACCCCTTTACCACCCTGATCCCGAATCTGGGCGTCGTCGAGGCCGGCGAGGTGCAGTTCGTCGTCGCGGACGTGCCCGGCCTGATCCCCGGCGCCAGCAGCGGCAAGGGCCTGGGCCTGGACTTCCTGCGGCACGTCGAGCGCTGCACGGTGCTGGTGCACGTGCTCGACTGCGCGACCGAGGAACCGGGCCGTGACCCGGCCTCGGACCTGGACGCGATCGAGGCGGAGCTCGCCGCCTACGCCGAGGTAACCGGTACTGACCTGCGAGACCGGCCGGCCATCGTCGTGCTGAACAAGATCGACGTGCCGGCCGCTCGGGACCTGGCCGCCATGGTGGCACCGGATCTGACTGACCGCGGACTGACCGTGTGCCAGGTTTCGGCGGCCACGACGGAGGGCCTGCGCGAGCTTGCCTTCACCCTGGCCGCCGTGATCGCGGAGGCGCGCGCGGCCATGCCGGTGACCGAGCCGACACGGCTGGTGATAAGGCCCGAGCCGGCCAGCGGACCGGAGTTCGAGGTCGTCCCGGCGGGCGAGAACCGGTTCGTCATCCGCGGCACCAAACCGCGCCGGTGGATCCTGCAGACGGATTTCAGCAACGACGAGGCGGTTGGCTTCCTGTCTGACCGGCTGGCGAAGATCGGCATTGAGGAGGCGCTGGCGCGGGCCGGCGCGCGGGCCGGCGCCGAGGTTCTGATCGGCGAGGAGGACAACGCGGTCGTCTTCGACTGGGACCCGACGCTCCCCACCGCAGCCGGGTTCGGCCCGCGCGGTTCGGACCGCCGGCTGCCGCAGTAGCGCAGCGGGGAAGACGCGCCGACTCGGCACGGGCAGGGGCAGCGCGACAGGGCAGGCAGGGCAGGCGCGACAGGGCAGTACAGGCAGGGCAGGGCAGGGCAGTACCGGTGCGGGGCGGGAGCCTCGTGACCTTTGTCGGAAAGGCAGCGTGCTTGTCAGACTCGGAACTGGACCGCGAGCAAACGTACGTGTCCGTGCTTTACGGGCGGCTCGATGATTTGCGGGAGCGCGCCGCCGTCCGGCTAGCTGCTGTCTTGCGGCAGGCCGGCGGGACGCATCAGGCGCGCACCGAACGCGAAGCGCTGATGATGCTGTACTCGCGGCAGATCTCGCAATTTGACGCGGCCGAGCAGGGCCTGTGCTTCGGCCGGCTGGAGTTCAGCGACGGCGAGCTGCGCTACGTCGGGCGGCTCGGGATTCACGGCGACACCGACGACTACGAGCAGCTGCTGATGGACTGGCGGGCCGACGCCGCCCGGTCCTTTTACCTCGCCACCGCCGCCGCGCCGGGGGACGTCAAGGTCCGCCGGCATCTGAAAACTCGCAGCAGGCAGGTCACCGCGATTGACGACGAAGTGCTCGACCTGTCGGTGGCGGACCCGTCCCGGCACGACGGGCTGACTGGCGAGTCCTCCCTGCTGGCCGCGCTCAACGCCAGCCGGACCGGCCGGATGGGCGACATCGTCGAGACCATCCAGGTGGAGCAGGACGTAATTATCCGGTCCAGCCTGGCCGGGGTGCTGGTGGTCCAGGGCGGTCCCGGCACCGGCAAGACCGCGGTCGCCCTGCACCGTGCCGCTTACCTGCTCTACACCCACCGCCGCCAGCTGGAGAAGCGCGGCGTACTCGTCGTCGGCCCGAACGCCACCTTCCTGCGGTATATCGGGCAGGTGCTGCCGTCGCTGGGCGAGACTAGCGTGCTGCTGTCCACCATCGGCGACCTGCTGCCGGGAGTCAGCGCGACAGCCGCCGAGCCGGCCGTGACCGCGGAGATCAAGGGCAGGCCGCAGTTCGCGGAGATCATCGCCGCTGCGATCCGCGCCCGCCAGCAGGTGCCTGCCGACGGGATCGAGGTCATCGTCGACCGGGAGCGGCTGCGACTGGACCGCCGGGTGATCGCGCAGGCGCGCGAGCGGGCCCGCCGGTCCCGGCGGGCACACAATCAGGCTCGCAACGTGTTCGCCCGCGAGCTGATCGGCTCGATGACCCGGCAGGCGGCGGACCGGCTCGGCGCGAACGTCCTGGACAATAGCAACCTGCTCGGCCCCGATGAGCTCGAGGACCTGCGTGCGGAGCTGAGCACCGACCCGGCTGTGCGGCGGGCCATTGACCGGCTGTGGCCGGTGCTGACCGCCCGGCAGCTGGTCGCCGGGCTGCTCGGCGACGCCGGCCAGCTGGCCGGCGCGGCGCCAGGGCTGACGGGGGCCGAGCGGGCGGCGCTGCTGCGCAAGCCGGGCTCACCGTGGACTCCGGCTGACGTGCCGCTGTTGGATGAGGCCGCGGAGCTGCTCGGCGACGACGACGCGGCGGCCCGGCAGCTGGTGGAGCGGGAGCGCCGGTCCCGCGAGGCCTACGCCCAGGGCGTGCTGGACATCTTGTCCCGCGATATCGAGGACGATCCGGAAATCCTGATGGGCGCCGACCTGATGGACGCCAGCCGGCTCGCGTCCCGGCAGGATGATGATGCGGGCCTGACCGCCGCCGAGCGGGCGGCGGCTGACCGGACCTGGACGTTCGGCCACGTGATCATCGACGAGGCGCAGGAGCTGTCGCCGATGGCGTGGCGGATGCTGATGCGGCGCTGCCCGGCCAAGTCGATGACGATCGTCGGGGACGTCGCCCAGACCGGCGACCTGGGCGGCTCGGCGTCGTGGGCGCAGACGCTCGGCCCCTACCTGGGCGATCGCTGGCAGCTGGCGCCGCTGACCATCAACTACCGGACGCCGGCGGAGATCATGGCGGTCGCGGCAGACGTGCTCGCCGCGATCGACCCGGCGCTGGAGCTGCCCCGGTCGGTGCGCGAGTCCGGCACCGCGCCCTGGCGGCTGGCCGTGACCGACGCCGGGCTGCCGGCCGCTGTCGCGGACGCCGCGCAGCGGCTGCTGGCACTTACCGGCGACGGGAAGCTCGTGGTGATCGTTCCGGCCAGCCGACGCCGTGAGCTGGCCGCAGCGGTGCGCGCGGCAATCCCAGCCGCGGCCGTCGGCGAAAGCCCGGACCTGGAGAGCCCGGTAGTGGTGCTCAGCGTCAAGGAGGCGAAAGGCCTGGAGTTCGACGCCGTGCTGATCGCGGAGCCCGGCCAGATCATCGCCGAGTCACCGCGCGGGCTCAGCGACCTCTACGTCGCCCTGACCAGGGCAACGCAGCGGCTGGGAGTGCTGCACACCGGGACGGTGCCGACCGTGCTGGACCGCCTGGAGCCGGCCAGCCTCGCCGACGTGAGCTGACCAGCCGGCCAGACGACCGGTCAGCTCATCGCGGTCCGGACTCGTCGTCCCGGCGCCTCAGGAGTCGTCGTCCGGGACGGCCTCAGGACTCGCCGTCCCGGCGGCCGCCGAACCTGTTGAAGAGCCGGCTGCCCGCCCCGGCCATCGTCTCGGCCGCGCCCAGGGCGGCGCCGATCAGCGGGTCGGCGCTGCGGTTCCAGGATTCCTGGTAAGACTTGGCGGCGGCCCGGAACTCCTCGCCCACTGAGGTGTCCTGGTCGTTGTCGCGCTGCGGGTAGTTCCCGGCCAGGATGTCGCGGTAGTCGTCGGCGGCTGCCCAGCGGTCCAGCTCGGCGAACCGGACGACCGCGAACGGGTGCGTGGTGCCCTGCAACTGCAGCAGCTTCAGCAGGCCCTCGCGCACGTCCGGCACGGCGTCGTATTCGCGGGCCTGCGCGAGGAAGGCGTCGTGGCTGAGCTCACCCAGCCCGGCTCCGCCGGCGATTTTCATCAGCGCCCGCCGGGCCGCCGGGACGTCCTGCCCGGCCAGCAGGCCGGCCCGGTCGCAGGACAGCTCGGACTTTCGGTACCACTCCTCCAGGGCCCAGATGACGCCCTTGAGCCCGAGCCAGGCGAACGGCACGAACGCCAGCCGGGTAGCCAGGTTAATCAGGTGGTAGAGCATGGTCCGGTAGACCGAATGCCCGGACAGCACGTGCCCGAGCTCGTGCCCGATCGCGAACCGCATCTCCTCGGCGTCGAACAGCTCCACCATGCCGGTAGTGATCACGATGAACGGCTTGTCGGTGCCGAGTGTCATCGCGTTCACCACCGGGTTCTGGCTGATGAACAGCTCCGGCATCTTGGGCAGGTCCAGAATGTAGGCGCCGTCCCGCATCGCCTGGTACAGCTGCGGGAACTGGTCCTCGGAGGCACGGACCGAGCTGGCCAGGAACATCAGCCGCAGGCTCCGGTCGTTGAACAGGCCGGCCAGATTCTTGAGAATGATGTCGAAGCCGGTGAGCTTGCGCAGCGCGACCAGCGCGGAGCGGTCGGCGGGGTGCTCGTAAGCACGTGAGCTGATACCGGGGAGACGCACCCGGGAGCGGTCGGGCACAGAGGTCATACAGTCATCGTAAACGCAGGGCAGCCGAAGTTAGCCCGATCCAAGGACGGCGGAGCCGATGACAGCACCGGAAGTCCCGGCGATGTTCGAGCCGGACTGCGAGGCGATGCCGGCCGAGGAGCTGGCCGCCCTGCAGGCGGGCCGGCTCAGCGCGCTGATCGACCGGCTGCTGGCGGCCGGCGGCCTGCAGGCCGGCCGGCTCAAGGCGGCCGGGGTGACCGGCGGCGGTGACGTGACGCTGCCCGAGCTGGCGAGGCTGCCGACCACCAGCAAGCAGGACTTCTGGGACGCCTACCCGTTCGGGCTGCTGGCCGTGCCGCGTTCCCGGGTGGTCGCCGTGCACGGCTCCAGCGGCACCGGCGGGCGGCCGACACTCGTTGCCTACACCCGCGGCGACCTGAAGCTCTGGGCGCGGATGTGCGCCCGGGCACTCGCGGCGGCTGGCGCGGCGCCGGGCAGCATCGTGCACAACGGGTACGGCTACGGGCTTTTCACCGGCGGTCTCGGCATTCACCAGGGCGCGGTCGAACTCGGCGCGACCGTCGTCCCGGCTTCCAGCGCGATGATCTCGCGGCAGGTCACGCTGATCGCCGACCTCAAGCCGGACATCCTCACCTGCACGCCGTCGCAGGCGCTCCGGCTCGGCGAGGCACTGGCGCAGGCGGGCGTCCGGCCCGGCGCCGGGCTGCGGCTGACCGCCGGGATCTTCGGCGCCGAGCCGTGGAGCGCCGCGCTGGCGGACCGGATCGAGGACCTGCTCGGGCTGCGCGCGCTGGACATCTACGGGCTGTCGGAGGTAATCGGGCCGGGCGTCGCCGCCGAGTGCCTGGTCGAGGCCGACGGGCTGCACGTGAACGAGGACGAGTTTCTGGCGGAGGTGATCGACCCGGCTACCGGCGCGCCGGTGCCCGACGGCACGCCGGGAGAGCTGGTGTTCACGACCGTGACCAAGGAAGCGCTGCCGCTGCTGCGGTACCGCACCGGCGACATCGCGGCACTGCGGCACGGCCGCTGCGGCTGCGGCCGGACGCTGGCCAAGATGACCAAGGTGACCGGCCGCCGCGACGACATGCTGGTGATCCGCGGCGTTAACGTCTACCCCAGCGAGATCGAGCGGATCCTGCTGGCCGAGGCCGCGCTCGGCCCGGACTACCTGCTGGTGGTGGACGAGCGGGCCGCGCACCGGCGGCTGATCGCCTGCTGCGAGCTGAGTGCGCGCCAGCCCGGCGCGCCGTCGCTGACCGCCGGCGCGCTGCGGGCTGAGCTGGCGGCCCGGCTGGCCGACACGCTCGGCCTCAGCGTCCAGGTCCAGGTGCTGCCGCCGGGCACGGTGCCGCGCAGCGAGGGCAAGGCGATGCGGGTCGCCCGGTGGGCAGGCGGCGATCCGCCGCTGCCGGGAATGGAACAGGCACCGACGGTTCCGCTATGACGCGCATCGGGGTGATGGGCGGCACTTTCGATCCCATCCACAACGGCCACCTGGTGGCCGCGAGTGAGGTCGGGCATGTTTTCGGCCTCGATGAAGTTGTTTTTGTGCCAACGGGCCAGCCGTGGCAAAAGAGCGGCCGGGAGGTGTCCGCCGCCGAGGACCGGTACCTGATGACGGTCATCGCGACCGCGTCGAACCCGCGGTTTTCCGTCAGCCGGGTCGACATTGACCGGCCCGGTGAAACTTACACCGTCGACACGTTGCGCGACCTGCGCGCCGTGCGCGGCGCGGACGCCGAGTTCTTCTTCATTACCGGGGCTGACGCGCTGGCGCTGATGATGTCCTGGCGGGACGCCGATGACCTGCTGAAGCTCGCCCATTTCGTCGGCTGCACCCGGCCCGGCCACTCGCTGTCCGGCAACGGGCTGCCGGACGACCGGGTCAGCCTGATCGAGATCCCGGCGCTGGCGATCTCCTCTACCGAATGCCGCAAGCGCGTCCGGGCCGGCGAGCCCATCTGGTACCTCGTCCCGGACGGCATCGTCCAGTACATCAGCAAGCGGTCTTTGTACCAGGTATCCTGAGCAGGCCTATTCCCGCATTTCTTGACCACCTATGAGAGGGCACGCATTGCAGGTTCCGCCGAGGAGGATTGCCAGCACACGTGACTGCCACTGACAGAGCCGTCGAGCTCGTGCGCATCGCCGCCGCAGCCGCAGCTGAAAAGCTTGCCACTGACATCATCGCCTACGACGTCAGCGATCAGCTCGTGATCACCGACGCTTTCCTGCTGTGCGCGGCGGCCAACGACCGCCAGGTCAGGGCCGTGGTCGACGAGATCGAAGAGCAGTTGCGCAAGGCCGGCGCCAAGCCGGCCCGGCGCGAGGGCGAGCGCGAAGGACGCTGGATACTGCTGGACTACCTGGACGTCGTCATCCACGTTCAGCACGCCGAGGAGCGGGTGTTCTACGCGCTGGAGCGGCTGTGGAAGGACTGCCCGGTAATCCCGGTCGCGGAGCCCGTCGGTGCCGGCGGATCCTCCGGTCAGGACGCTGGCCGGGGCCAGCGCTGACCACGCCGTCCGGAGCTGCCCACTCGCCGGGAAGGATCCCGGCTGAGTTGGTGCGCCTCGTATTGTGGCGGCACGGGCAGACGGACTATAACGCGCAACGGCGATTTCAGGGCCAGACGGACGTGCCGCTGAACGCCGTCGGTGTCAGCCAGGCGCAGCGTGCTGCCCGGCATCTAGCCGCGCTGCGGCCCGCCGCGATCTTCTCCTCTGACCTGTCACGCGCGACGGCAACCGCCGCGGCGCTGGCCGGGCTGGCCGGGCTGCCGGCCGCACTGGACAAGGACCTGCGGGAGCGCTACGGCGGTGAGTGGGAAGGCCTGACCGACACCGAGATCAGCCAGCGGTACCCGGACGCTTTCGCCACCTGGACGCCGCCTGGCGGGGAGACGTCCGAAGCCGTTGCCGACCGGGCGTCCGCGGCGCTGGAGCGGATCGCCGACGGCCTGGATAACGGAGCGGTCGCAGTCGCGGTGAGCCACGGGGCGGCGCTGAGCCTGGGGATGGCGCGGCTGCTGGGGATGCCGCCGGAGCTGAGGACGATCGGGCCGCTGGGCAACTGCAGCTGGTCCGTCCTTGGCCGCCGGGATGGCGGGTGGCGGCTACTGACGCACAATGCGGGCGCTCCGCCGGAGCCGGTGGCGCTGGCCGAGGCCGGCGACGTGGCGTGAGGATTTTCTAGTACACTGGCGAGGCGCTGCGGCCGGGGACGGCTCGGCGCGTGCGGGGCTATAGCTCAGCTGGTAGAGCGCTTGCATGGCATGCAAGAGGTCCGGGGTTCGAATCCCCGTAGCTCCACCTGCGAAAACTCCCGGCCCGTGACCTTGAAACGGGCGGGTGAGTGACTAACTGAGTCACTAGTGCCGTAGCAGGCCGGTGGTCGACGACATCTCACGCCGACGAATTCGTCCTGGTTAAAGCGCATCGAGGCGCAGTTCACCGCACTGCGGTACTTCGCCGTGGACGGCACGACCACGCCACCCATGAGGAGCAGGCCAGCATGATCCGCTGCTACATCATCTAGCGCAACAACCACGCCTACGACGAACGGCTACGCCGCGTCGTCGAGCGGGCAAACGTAGGCTGACGCGGCACCACGATGATCATGGAGGTGCCCACTGGGACTGGCATGCCCAGCTCTCAGCCGCGATCAGCAAGATCTCCGTCGGTCCTGCTTTGGCCTGGCCGTACTGGTAGATGTCACTAGCCATCGCGGCCAGCCGCTGCTTGAAGTCGCTCCAGGCATCCCGGGCTGTGTCGTCCGCCCGCAGGAAGTCCCGGAACAGCAACTTGCGCCGCGCAGCCTCGCTCGCGGCCTCGACCACGTGGATGTTGCTCGCCCGCTCGCCCTCCGGCGGGGCGAAGACCAGCTTCGGGAATGGGCCGCCGGGAGTCGGCTCCGCGCGATTCCACGGCTCGGGCCGCAGCCGGAACCCGATCCTGCCGAAGCAGCCGGTGATCAGGTCCTTATCGAGAGCCCGGGCTTCTACCTGGACATCAATACAGTCCTTGGCCGCCAGTCCTGGCACGGATGTGGATCCCACGTGGCTCACCCGGACCGCCGCCGGCCCAAGCGCATCTCGGACCCTTCTGGCGAGGACAGCGAAGTCGCAGGCCACCGGCGGTCGTAGGCCACCACGGCAAGACCGCGTGCCAGCTCATCAGGGAAGGGCACCCGGCAAGCCTAGGGCCCGCGAACGGAGCGGTGCCATCGAGGCAAACGTTGCCTGCTACGGCACTAGGTGCCTCCTAGGGGTGCCCTCAGCCCCCCCGGCACCCACCCCTAGGCCGACCCGTTGCGTTGGGGGGGCGGAGGCGCCGGTCGCACTCGAGATACCACCAGTCCACCGCGCCGGGCCGCGCGGTCCCCCGGGCAAGGTGTAGTCAGCCCCCTGTGCTACGTAGCTGAGCCGTGGCCGTGGCCCGGGTCCGACGCGCCGCGGGGAAGCGGGCCAAATATGGCGTCCATTGCCTCAGCTCCCTTGGTGATGACGGGCCGAATCTGGTGGCGGTAAACCCGCTCGGTCACGGCAGACCCACCCCGGTGCCCGACTAGCCGTGATATCTGCTCTAGTGGCATGTCGTTGTCAGAGAGCACCGACACGAAACTGTGCCGTAGTTCGCGCGGTGTCCATTCCTGGCCTGGCAGTCCGGCCAGGTTTACCACTTTGCGGAAGTCGCGCCGGACGTTACCCGCCGCGAGTGGATTTCCCGCGCGAGTAGCGAATACGAGGTCGGATTCTAATTGCTTGCGTCCGTCGCGGGTCGCCTTCTGCCGCTCCTGATGCTTCACGAGCGCGTCAACGCACCACTCGGGCAACTTTAGCGAACGCCGTGACTTTGGCGTCTTGGTGTCGCCGCTGGCACGGTCGGAGCGCCACACGTAGATCGCGAATTGGGCGTTCTCCCATCCGGTTACGATGACTGACTGCCATTTTCCGGATTCACTATCATAGGCCACGACATGATCCCATCGGAGCGCCCGCAGTTCCTCAGTTCGCGCCCCGATAAGCAGCGACAGAACGATATAGGCGTTCAGCGGCGTGCCTACCGCCGCCGCAAGCACGGCTCGCACCTGGTCGGAGGATAGTGCCTTTGACGGTCGGCCCTGCTGGCCGCTCGGGATGTCGCAGAGCACCGCGACGTTGCGCTTTACCTTATCGCGCGCCTGGGCGTATCGAATGCTGCGGCTTAGGATTGAATGGATTAGCTGAAGTGAGCGATAGCTGAGCGTCTTGGCCTTCAGCGATAGCCACCGGTCTACGTCCTCAGCTGAGAGCTGGCGGAGCTTCCGCTTGCCCAGGCTCGGGATGATGTGCTCATTCGCCATACAGGTGTAATTGGCAACAGTTCTGGGCGCTTTCTTACTTAGCCCGTAGGTCAGCCAGTAGGTAACCGCGTCCGCGATGGTGTACTTGTCCGAGGCCACGGGCAGTCCGTCGTCAAGGCCGCGCATCATTTCTTTGAGCTTGTCTTTGGCCTCGGTCTTGGTCTTGCCGCTCGCGCGACGGCTCATGCGCTTACCGGCTGCGTCGTAGCCGAGGTCTACGGTGGCAATCCAGCGATTGCGCGATGCGCTGAAGTGAAGCCCTCCTTCGCCGCGTCCGCGACGCTTGGACTCGCTCTGTGCGGTGGTCGTCATCGGGCTATCTCGCAATCTGATTCGCTCTCCAAGAGCGCTATGAAGTCGGTTATGGCGGCTGCGGGAATGAGCCGCGACCTGCCCGCGTGGACGGATCGGATGCGCCCAAGCCGTAGTTGCTCGTAGAGGTAACTGCGACTGACGGACAGGATGTGCATGGCTTCGGGGATGCGGTAGAGCTGCTTTCCCGCGGCGGCGCCGCGCGGGGCGACGGCGATGGCCGACACGAGGGGGGTGCCTTCTGGTTGGGGGGTGCCGCCCCGGCGCGTCTGCTTGGGGGTAAGGCGCTGGGGCCGCCTGGTGGCGACCGGCGCGAGCGTTCTTCCAGCCCCTCGCAAATCCAGAACTGTTGTCATGCGGCGCCGTCGCTGGCGCTGGGCGGGCGCGAGGTATCCGCACCATCCGTACCAAGCTCGTTTTGCCTGCTCAGAGGCGGTACGGATTGGGGTGATGGTACGGATTGATCCGTACCGGGCGGCTCCGGTGGTACGGATTGATCCGTACCACGGTGGTAATCCGTACCGGGGCTGACCTGCGGATATGAGCTTGGTACGGATGGTACGTTTCCGCCGCCGCCGGGGTCGGGAGGGCAGTAGCGGCGCCAGGAGTCGGCGAATGCGGAGCGGGTGTAGCCCTTGGCCTGGCCGACTTTGAACCGGATCGTCTCCGAGGTGATAGTGAAGTCCCGGAGCAGGTCACCGAGGCGCTTGCCGGTCAGCCCGGCCGGGCCGGATCCCGACCACGGCGCTTCGGAATCATCGTTGAGGACGTGCAGCAGGTTGGCGGTGGTCGCCGCCTCGGGGTTGCCGAGCACGGCGAACGCGGCGCGGATGTCGGCCAGCAGCCGGACCCGGTCGGAGACGTTGGCGCCCTGCTCACGCTCGGCGGTGAGCGCCACGGCGGCGGCCCTGGCGCGGGCGGGCCAGTTGCCGCCCGCGAGGTCGGCGACGGCGATGAGGGGTTCCCATGTGTCGGCGGCGCGGTCCTCCAGCGGCATGGGCGGCTCGGCTTTCTCCAGCTCGGCCAGGTGCGCGGCGAGCCATCCGGCGAGGGCGGCGGCGGTGGTGGTGAGCGCGGGCCGGTCGCGCTTGTGCCGGAACGGCGCGACGGTCTCGCCGGGTGCTCGGCGGCGCATGCGGATGACGACGGCGCGGTCCTCGATGGTGTCGGGCATGGCGCCGATCCCGGCCAGGGCAGCCATCGCGAAAGTGGGGATGCGCTCGACGGTGCGGGTCGCGGCGTCGTAGCGCAGCGCGGGCCGGTTGCGCTGGTGCCCGGCGTTCAGCAGCCCGCGCAGGTCCTCGCTGCCCTCGGCGTTCTTCCCGCCGAAGATCGTGTCTGACTCGTCCAGGAGCAGCGTGGGCACGATGTCGGCGCCGATGGACCGGTACACCGCGGCCGGGGACCCGTTCACGGTGATCAGCGGGTTATGGCAGGTACCTTCCACGATGTCGAGCAGCCGGGACTTTCCGCAGCGCTTCTCGGGGGCGCGGATGACCAGCCGGGGCGCGCACGCCCAGGCGTCCTGGGCGTGCGTCGCGGCGATCCACAGCGCCACCGCGGCGGCGGCGTCGGCGGAGGGCAGGATGACGTAGCGGGTGAGGATGGCGAGCAGCTCGGCGAGGACGGCGGCGCCGTCCCGGTCGGTGGGCGTGGTCATGCGGCGGCTCCCTCGTCGCGGAACGCGCCGCTGATGGCGGCGCGGATGTCGCGTTCGGTCTGCTGAGCGGCGATGCCGGCGGCGGTCAGTGCCGCGCGGGCGTCGGGCTCGGTGATGGCCCCGGCGGCGACCATCCGGGCAACCCCGCGGGCGGCGCCGTAGAGCGTGGTCCGGCGGCGGCCCTCGGGGGCTTGCTCGACGGCGCGCAGGTGCGCGGCCAGCAGCGCAGGGGATGATGAGATGCCCCCCGCGCTGCGGGTCGGCACCGGGCCGGTGAGCGGGCCGGGCTCGGCCGGTCGTGGCGGGGTAATGGCCGCACGCAGCGCGGGGGGCATCTCGGCCACGGGCCGCCGCCCGGCCCACCGGTAGGGCTGGCCGGTGCCCGGATGGACCGAGGGCGGTGCGGCGACATACCCGCCGTCGCCCTTGATATCGACCCCGGCCCGGCCGGCCAGCGCGGGCACGGTCGGGCCGCCGGGATGGCGGTAGTACAGGTGCCAGCCGCCGCCGCCGGTTGCCACGGTCGCGGTCGGCCTCATCAGGGCCGCATCGGGCTGGCCGCCGTTGCGCGGGTCGATGTCGACGACGCACAGCCCGGATGCGGTTCCGGTGCGGATGGCCAGCAACCCGCCAGGTATCCGGGCGAGCATGGCGGCGAGCCGGGCCGGGTCGAGGGTAGCGGCGTAGAACCCGTGACAGGTCAGGCAGGCGCACGCCGCCCGGTCATGGGTGAGGGGTCCGGCGGCGCGGCAGGCCGGGCAATTGGCGACGGGCCGCTTGGACCGGCCGAGCATGAACACCGGCCAGCCGCGGCCGATATACCCGGCCGCGGCGGCCTGAAGGGCGGCAGGTCCTGAAGGGTCCTGGTGCATCACGGGTTCTCCTAGAACAGGGGTTCGGCGGTGCTGAGCGCGTCCAGGGCGTCACGGCGTGCCCTGTCGCGTAGTGCGCCGGGCAAGGGCGGTGTGGCAGTCGCCGCACAGGGCATACAGGGCGGTGCACTCGCACCGGTTCCCGGCGCGGGCGATGACCTCATGCCACGGGCCAGGCGGCGATGACCGGGCCGGGGCAGGCCCCGGCGGTCACCGGCTGGTCCCGGCGGCAGGGCCGGGGCAGCCGGCGCAGCGGCTGTCCTCCGGTGCAGTGCCGAAGAACCCGGCGCCGCACTGGCGGCACGCCCACTCACCGGCCGGGCATGACGGGCCGGGGGCGGAGCCGCACAGGCATGCAGCGAGCGGGCACGGCTCTGGCAGCAGGGCGGCGTACGCCCTGGGGGTGAGCGCGTAGGGGACCGGCCGGTCAGGGTAGCGGCCGGGTGCAAGGGCCTGGCGGGTAGTCGCGGGGGCAGGCATGGTGGATTCGGGGCATGGCGATCGCATGGTGGTTCCTTCTGAGACGAGGCGTGCTTGGGTTGCGGTCCCGGCGGCGTGCCGGGCCGTGCTGTGACCGGGGTTAGAGGGAGGTGGCGAGGGTGGTGAGGGCGTGGATGAGCTGGCGGGCGTCGGCGGCGGCCCCGGCGGGGTTCTTGACCAGCCAGATGACGGCGATGATCAAAGCGACCCAGGTGAGTGCCTTCTTCACGGGTGGTTCTCCTGTCGGGGTTGAGCGGGGGTCGGGGCAGTGCGGGTGCTGCGGTCTGGCGGGTGGCGGCCGGTTCGGGTTGGGGGTGTGACGGTTCCTGGTCAGGGCCGGTCGAGGCGGCGCGGCGGAGCGGCGCGTTCGTCGGCTTTGCGGTCGCGGCGGCGCTGCCGCTCGCGGGCCATTTCGGAGCGGACGGACAGGACGGTGCGATGCGCGGTGCGGGACCCGACCCGCTGGACGCGGCCGGTGCCGGAGCAGCGGCGGCACAGGTCAAACCGGCGCCGGGTGCTGCCTTTCTTGCGGCCGGTGCCGCCGCACCGGCCGCAGTGCCGGAACGGGTAGAAGTAGACGCTGACCGCCCACGCGGCGACCGCGGTAAGTGCGGTGAGCAGGAGCCCGGTCACGGCGGTCACCCGCCGTGCGGCAGGGGGCACGCCGCGGTGCCGTCGGGGAACCCGGCGTCGTACCCGGCTTCGTGGCCTGTGCCGTAGCCGTTGTCGTAACCCTCGCGGAGCGCTTCTTTCCAGGCCAGGCAGGCGAACCGCTCACAGTGCGCGTCCCGGCACGCCCGGTAGTCATGCTGCCCGGCCCGGCTCCGCGCCGCGGGCACGGTTTTGCTCTTGCGCAGCGCCGCGGCGGCCTTGCGGCGCTGCGCGGCGGCCGAGGCGGCCTTGCGCTTGCGATCCGCGGCGGCCCGGCGTTGCGCCGCGGCGGCGGCTGCGGCTTTCTGCTGCCGCGCTAGCTCGGCGGCCTTGCGCCGGGCGGCGGCCTGCTGCCGGGCGGCGCGCTTGCGATCCGCGGCCTGCCGCCGCGCGTCTGCGGCCTGGCGCTGCTTGAAGTCGGTGCGGGTAGTGCAGGTGTGCGCCAGGCCGCGGGGCTTGCCGCACGTCCCGCAGGTGACCGTGGCCTTCGGAGCCAGCCGGGTCCGGCCCGGCTTGCGCGTGGAGTCCATCCGCACGACGCAGGTGTGAGTCAGGCCGCGGGGCTTACCGCACCGGCCGCAGCGGGCCACCCGGATGTTCATGCTCATGGGGTCACCTCCGCGGCTGCGGGCGGGTGCGGGGCGTTACCCGTAACCGTGCAGGCCAGCGGCCTGCCTTCGGTAACGGCGGTAACGGCGGGCGAGTGCCTGCGCAGGCGGGCGGCCGGCAACGCGGCCGTTACCTGGTAACGGGCGCGGGCGGTCATGACTGCCCCGCGGCAGCGCGCTGGACGTCGGCGCGGCGGCAGCCGCGCAGGGCCTGCCCGCCGGACTTCACGACCACGCTGGCCACGCCGAGGTCCCGGCACTGGGCTGACACCGCGTCGGGGGTCGCGTCGGCCCACCGGCCGGGAAACTGCGCGGCGAGCCGCCCGGCCAGCACCGGCCAGTGCAGCGCCGGGTCGGCGCCGAACACCGCGAGCACGTCGGCGAGCACGTCGCGGGCGGCCGCTGTCGTGTCTTGCCCGGCGGCGAACCCGGTGAGGGTCCCGGCGCGGTCGCGCAGTGTCCGGGCGGCGGTCAGGATTTCCTCGGTGTCGCGGGCGTCGGCGAGGTAGGTCCGCACGGTCGGGGTGTGGTCGGACGCGCCGTAGAGGTAGCCGACGCCGCGGAACTCGTTGCCGACGGGCAGGGAGCTGGCGTCGAATCCCTCGGAGTAGGCGTCGCCGGACAGGATCGCGTCGGAGACCACCCGGTTGCCGCACTTCAGCGCGAACCGCACGACGTGGTTGTCGCGGTACCGGTTGAACAGCCTTTGCACGTCACCCGCGCCGACGCCGGAGGGTTTCTGTGACAGGGACACGATGATGACGCCGGAGGACGGGCCGACGGCCATGATGAACGACAGCAGGTCGGCGATGACCGCGTTGAGTTTCTGGTCGGGCAGCTCGAAGTAGTTCTGGAATTCCTCCATGACCAGCATCCACACGAACAGCCGCCTGGGGTACCGGGCGCACAGTCCCTCGGTGAGCTTGCCTTCGGGGCACTCGGCGACCGGCAGCGACGCGAGGAACTCGTTGGTGTCCTGGATGTGGGTCTTGATCTCGGACAGGGCGGCGGTGAGCTGCTCGACCGGGTCGCCGTCGCGGCCGGGGACGATGCCGTGGATGAAGTGGTGGGCGATCTTCCGGAACGCGTTCCAGTCCGGGGAGTTCTTCCCGTCCACCACGCTCATGCGCACGGACGGGTCCAGCGCCGCGTACAGGGCCAGCAGGCGGCCGGAGAACGTCTTGCCCTTGCGGGGCTGCGCGCCGATCAGGATCGAGATCCACAGCAGCAGGAGGGTGACCTTGCGGCCCCGCTCATCAAGGCCGAACGGGGCGGGCTGCCAGATCGACCGGCGCCTGCCGTCCAGCAGCGGGGTGCGCCCGGCCGGGATCGCGAGCGGGTCCCGGTCAGCGACCCACAGGGCGTGACGGCGGTGGCTGGACTTGTCCCGGGTCAGGTACACCTG
>JAABUX010000608.1_pt1 | contig 59779 bp, 49 predicted proteins | sample 5561851 | NCBI WGS metagenome assembly JAABUX01 (sample SAMN10711883, study PRJNA513361) | rock metagenome | isolation source: Antarctica rocks | place: Antarctica: Victoria Land, Richard Nunatak red sandstone | collected 2016-01-03
TCGATGAGGACGGGGATCATCTCCGGGTCGGGTCGCATCTCCGTAGCTCCTGGACCTCCTGGTGCGAAGGTCACAGGATAACGAAGAGTTTTGTCCTTTCAAGCCCCTTAGCGGAACAGGCGACCGAACATCGGGTGACGGCGGTCGGCGGTGTCCATCGGGACGACGGCGGCCTGGGGCGACGACTGGGCGGTGGCCAGCACGCTCTGCGACGACGGCAGGACCGCGGCCGGCGGGCAGTGGACGACGACGGGGATCTGCACGCAGACCTCGACCGGCACTTGCCGGGTGACGACCCGGGGCGTGCAGACCATCTTGCACTCGCTGACCCGGCGGGTGACCGAGACCGGCTCGCAGATGGTGGTCGTGACCGGGACCTGGCGGCAGACGGTCTCGCAGACCTTCTTGACGCACTGGACCGTCTGCATCTCGCAGAGGGTCTCGGGCACGGACCGGGTCCGGACCTCCTGGACGGTCTCGCAGACCGTCTCGCAGACCCGCTTGACGCGGGGCTCGGTCACGATCCGGCACGTCGTCACCGGGACCTCGCAGGTCCGGGGCTCGGTCACGATCCGGCACGTCGTCACCGGGACCTGCTTGGACATCTGGTCGTAGACCGTCCGGCAGGTCGTGTAGGCGACCCGCTTGAACGCGGTCTCCCGGACCAGCCGGGTCGTCGTGACCGGGACTTGCTTGACGGCGGTCTCCCGGACCGTCCGGCAGACGGTGTACGGAACCTGCTTGGTGGCCGTCTCGCGGACCATCTGTGTGACGGTGTACGGCTCCTGGCGGCTCATCGTCTTCTGGCAGATCCTCGTCACCGTCACCGGGACCCGGCGGGTGCAGGTCCGCGGCTGCATCGTGCTGACGGTATACGGGACGGTCTTGTAGGCCGTCTCGCTGACCATCCGGCAGGTCGTCACCGGGACCTGCTTGACCTGCTCGGAGGTCACCATCTCGCAGATCGTCTCGGGCACTTCCTTCGTCATCGTCTCGCGGATCATCCGGCAGGTCGTCACCGGGACCTGCTTGACGTGCTCCTCCTGGACCATCTGGCAGGTGGTGACCGGAATCTGCTTGGTGACGGTGTACGGCACCTGCTTGCAGACCGTGATCGGCACCACCTTGCGGACCGACTGGCGCTCGTAGACGGTCTCCGAGACGTTCTCGACGACCGTCCGCTTGCACTTCACGGTCTTGCAGACGTAGGAGCCGGGGCACTGGTAGACGCAGCCGTCCTTGCAGATCGTCTTGCCGGGCACATAAACCTGCTCGGTGACCTTCTCGACCACCTCGCGGGTGACGGGCCGGCAGACGGTCCGGGGGACGCAGACGGTCTCGCAGACCTCCTTGCTCGCGGCCTCGGTGACCGTCCGGTAGCAGGTCTCGGAGACCGTCCGGTACGACGTCGTCCGGACCGGGCGGCAGGTCGTGTACCGGCACTCCTTGAGCACCGTCTCCTGCACGGGCCGGCAGACGGTGTAGGCGACGGTCTTCATCACCACCCGCCGGACCGGGGTCTGGACGGTGTAGCGGCACTCCTTGAGGACGGTCTCGCGGACCGGCCGGCTGACGGTGTACGCCACCTGCTTGTAGGCGCAGGTGCGGACCGGGATCATCTCGGTGTACTGCTCGGCCTGCATCACCGTGGCCTGCACGGGGACGCTGACCGTATAAGGCACCGACCGGAAGCACGTCTTCTGCACCGGCCGGCTGACCGTGTAGCAGACATTCTTGTAGGCCGTCTCGTACACCGGGCGGCTGACCGTGTAGGGGACGGACTTGATGAACGTCTCCTGGACCGGGCGGCAGACGGTGTAGGCGACATCCTTGTAGGACGTCTCCCGGACCGGCCGCGACACGGTGTAGGAGACGGTCCGGAACGAGGTCTCGCGAACGGGGCGGCTGACCGTGTACGACCGGGTCACCAGGTGGGTTTCCCGGACCGGCCGGCAGACGGTGTACGTCACATCCTTGTAAATCGTACGCGACACGGGGCGCTGGACGGTGTACTGCTGCTCGCGCATCACCGTCCGGTAGACCGGGCGCTGGACCGAGTAGGGCACGTCGCGGACGTGCCGCTCGGCGACGGTCTTCAGCGAGGTGATCGTCCTCGGTTGCAGGGTCGTCTCGACGACGTCCCGCTCGACGGTCACCGGCTTCGACTCGTAGATGGTCTCGCAGACCTGCTTCAACACCGTCTGGCGCTGGAGCCTGTATTCGGTATGCCCACCGCAATCCTGGGGCACGGGGCAGCAACGATTCGAGGCACCACCAGCATAGCTGGCCGCCTCCGCCGGGTGCGCGGCCGCCCAGAGCCCCGAGACCAGGGCCATGAGCTGGACCGACAGAAGTTTACGCATCGTCAGACGCTCCACGACAACACTCCCGACCGACGTCTTGGACGCGGACCCGGCCGGCAAGCTCCGCTCGCCCTCGGACCCGCCAAACTCAGAGCTAAACTTCGGCCCGCCCCGAGTCCATTCTTCAAGGTCTTTATCCAGTTCACCCAAGACTCCAGAATCGCCAAAACGCAAGGTTTGCCCACACGTTACGCCCCCTACGAAGAGCACCGGATTCCTCGCCGGACCCGCACTGAACCCGACACTGCGCCAGCCCGAACGACCCACGAGGTCGACGGGATCGGGCAGGTCTACCAGCTCTTGTAGGGTGGATGAAATCCACCAATCCACCAGTGTCGCCCGTCTCCTTGGCACTCTGTGGGCGGGCGTTCTTCGGCGAGATTGACCAACCCCCTCGGCCCAGCCCGAACCACCGGTGGATTTCATCCACCCGACAAGTCCGACACCTTTGCAAGTTCTTCGACGAAGGCCGATCCCGCCGGACCCTGGAGAGGGGCCGAGGCATGAGTTAGGCTGAAGGCGATCGATCGGCTCATGGTGCAACGGGGAGGGTCTCGGCATGGGCGTCCTGGATCGGTTCCGGCTGGATGGCAAGGTGGCGCTGGTCACCGGCGGGACCAAGGGGCTGGGCCGGGCGATGGCCGAGGCGCTGGCGTCGGCCGGGGCGTCGGTGGCCCTGACGGGCCGCGAGCGGGAGTCGGCCGAGGCCGTCGCCCGCGAGGTGGCCGGGTCCGAGGGGGCGTCCACCCTGGGGATCGCCGGCGACGTGGCCTCGAAGGCGGACGTCGAGGCGATCGTCGCGCGGACGCTCGACCGGTTCGGCCGGCTCGACATCCTCGTGAACAACGCGGGGATCAACATCCGCCGGCCGATCGAGCAGCTCGAAGAGGAGGAGTTCGACCGCGTGATCGGCGTGAACCTCAAGGGGCCCTGGCTCTGCTGCCGGGCCGCGGCCGGGGCGATGAGGCGCCAGAACTGGGGCCGGGTCATCAACGTGTCGAGCACGCTGGGCTCCGTCGGCCTGGCCGACCGCACGCCCTACTGTTCGAGCAAGGGAGGGCTGACCCTGATGACCCGGACCCTCGCCCTGGAGTGGGCCAAGGACGGGATCAACGTCAACGCCCTCTGCCCCGGCCCGTTCGCCACCGAGATCAACCGCCCGCTCCTGGACGACCCCGCGGCCCGCGACGCCATGCAGGCCAAGGTCCCCCTCGGCCGCTGGGGCGACCCCGGCGAACTCGGCCCCGTCGCCGTCTTCCTCGCCTCCGACGCCTCCAGCTTCGTCACCGGGGCCACGATCCTGGTCGACGGCGGCTACACCGCCCAGTGAGAGCGAAGGGCAGGGCTCCGGAAAACCCGGAATAATCGGCCCACCTCACGCCATTATGATCCCGGGTGGACGGACACGGAGGCCCCCGGGAGGTCGAGGCTTTGAGGCACGGACGGACCGCGGCGACGGGGGACCGCCACCTCCGCACCCTCTTCGAGGTCGGGGCGGCGGGCACTCTCTCGGATGGCCAGCTCCTCGAACGGTTCGCCGGCGGCGCGGGTGCCGAGCTGGCGTTCGCCGCGCTGGTCGAGCGGCACGGGCCGATGGTCCTCCGGGTCGCCCGCGCGATCTTGCGGGACGAGCACGCGGCGCACGACGCCTTCCAGGCGACGTTCCTGATCCTGGCCCGCAAGGCCCGGTCGCTCTGGGTCCGCGACTCGCTCGGCCCCTGGCTCCACGCCGTCGCCTGCCGGGTCGCCTCGCGATCCCGGGCCGCCGAGGCCCGCCGGAGGCGGCACGAGCGGGCGGCGTCGGCCCCGGAAACTTGCCGCGGTCGCGACCCGGACCCCGACCGCGACGAACTCACCCGGGCGATCCACGAGGAGATCGCCCGCCTGCCCGAGCCCTTCCGCGCGGCCGTGGTGAGCTGCCACCTCGAAGGGCTGACCCAGCACGAGGCCGCCCGCCGCCTGGGCTGGCCCGTCGGGACCTTGCAGAGCCGCCTGGACCGCGGCCGTCGCCGGCTTCGCGCGAGCCTGGCCCGGCGGGGGCTCGCCCCCGCGCTCGGGACCTTCGCCGCGGGCCTGACCCCGACCCGGCCCCCCGGGGCCCTGGTGGCCGCCACCGCGCGGGCCGCCGCCACCCTCTCCGCCGGAGGGCCGATCGCCGGGATGATCGGCCCGGCCGTTCTTGCTATCATCGACGCGAGCGCAAAGGGGATCGTGATGACGAAGCTCAAAATGGGAGCGGCCACCCTCGTCCTGGCCTCCGGCCTCATCGGCTCGGGACTGGCCTTCGCGCCGCGCGGCCATGCCGTCGCGACCGACGAGAAGCCACCCGCCGCCACGGGCAAGGTCGAGGTCGCGCGACCTTTGGGCGACGGGGCCGTCGTCCCCATCCCGAAGGTCGCCGACGATCCCAGGCCGGCCGATGCTCCGGAGGGAGGGCCGGTCGTCCCGCCCGACGACGAGCCTCAACTCCCGGTCCGATCGGAAGTGATCTCGGAGAGCATCCGGATCGAGAAGGTACTCCCGGCCCCCGAAGACGGGCCCGGCTTCCCCGTCCTCCTGAACTTCCACGCCACCTGGGCCGCCCCCTGCCTGGAGATGCGACCGGCGATCCAGGAGCTGGTCCAGGCGGGCTATCCGGTCAAATCCATCGACATCGACCGCGAGCAGAACCTGGCCCGGCGTTACCGGATCATGGCCGTCCCGACATTCGTGCGGGTCGACGGGTCGGGGCGTGAGACCGGCCGGGTGAGTGGCTCGATGTCCAGCGTCCGGCTCGCCGACTTCTACAACGGCGGTCGGGCCCGCCCGGTCACGCCGGACGGACGCCTCGAAGACCCGGCGGAGCCGAGCCTGACCGAGGAGAAGTCGCCCAGGCCCTGGGAGACCGTCGTCCGGATCAAGGTCCATCACTCCGAGACGGAATGGGGCTTCGGCTCGGGCACGGTCATCCACAGCACCCCGGACGAGTCGGTCATCCTGACCTCCGCCCACAACTTGCGAATCAAGGGGATGAAACAGCCCGCGGCGAAGGATTTCCGGGTCCCGATCTCGGTCGACCTCTTCGACGGCCAGTTCACCGGCCGCCATCCGACCATGGTCCGCTGCTCCGAGAAGGACCTGGCGGGCGAGGTGGTCGACCACGACTTTTCCAACGACGTCGCCCTCATCCGGATTCACCCCGGCCGCCGCCTGCCCGCATCGCGGGTGGTCCCGCCCGACTGGCAGCCGATGCGGGGGATGAAGATGTACGCCCTGGGCTGCTCGCACGGCAACGACGCCACCGCCTGGGACACGACGATCCTCGACCCGCGCGTCGGGATGAGCAACACCGGGACCAAGCAGTCGTTCGCCACCATGAAGTGCGCCCACCAGCCCAAGGAAGGGCGGTCCGGCGGCGGGCTCTATACCACCGACGGCTACCTCGCGGGCGTCTCGCTCTTCGCCGACCCCAATGAGCACGTCGGCCTCTACGCCTTGCCCGAGGCGATCCGGGCGATCCTCGACCGCAACGGGCTCCAGTCGGCCTATCTCCGCGAGGATTCCCAAGACCGGGAGCCGATTGCGAAGGCCGCCGGTTCCGACTCCCGACCGACCCCTCGCCCCGAGGACCCGGGCGGGCCCCGCGCCGGTCGGGCCGCCTCGGCGTCGCCCGAACTCACCCCCGCCCGGGTTGTGTCCGACGGGGAGCGGCGATTGGCCGAGGTCGAGCGGAAGCTCGACCGGATCATCGACGCGATGAACCTCGACGCCTTGAAGGACGCCTTGAAGGACGCCAAGGGCGACTTCCCGACGAGTCGTGACTCCCCCCGAAAACGATGACGAAGAGGCCGCGATGAGCGACGCAAGCGACGACCTGGCGATCCCCCCCGGCTTCCGGGCCTCGGGCGTCCGCGCGGGGATCAAGCCCTCGGGCGGGCTGGACATGGCCGTGCTGGTGGCCGACCGCGAGTGCTCGGCCGCCGGGACGTTCACGACCAACCGGGTCGCGGCGGCGTCAGTGCATTGGGATCGGGCGCTGGTCCCCTCGAGCTCGATCCGGGCCGTCGTCATCAACGCGGGCAACGCCAACGCGGCGACGGGCCAGCTCGGGCTCGATAACGCCCGGGCCACGGCGGCGGGCGCGGCGGCGGTGCTCGGGTGCCGGCCCGATCAGGTCCTCGTCGCCTCGACGGGCGTGATCGGCCACCAATTGCCCATGCCCCGGGTCGAGGCCGGCCTGAGGGCGGCGATCGACGCGGCGACGGCCGACGCCGCCGGCTTCCGCGACGCCTCGCGCGCGATCCTGACCACCGACACCCGCCCCAAGGTCGTCTCGCGCCGCGAGGTGATCCACGGCCGGGCCGTCCACCTGCTCGGCCTGGCCAAGGGGGCGGCGATGATCGGCCCCAAGATGGCCACGATGCTCGGCTTCCTCCTGACCGACGCCCACGTCGCGCCCGCCGACCTCCAGCGCATCCTCTCCGGCGCCGTGGAGGACTCGTTCAACTGCATCTCGGTCGAGGGGCACATGAGCACCAACGACACCGTCCTGATCCTCGCCGGGGGCGAGCCCGAGGGCGAGGGCGGGCCGCTCGTCGGCGCCCCGCTGGTCGAGTTCGCCGTGCTCGTCCGCGAGGCGTGCATCGACCTGGCGAGGATGATCCCCGACGACGGCGAGGGGGCCACCCACCTCATCACCATCGACGTCGAGGGGGCTTGGACCCGCGACGACGCCCGGGCGATCGCGCGGTCCGTCGCCGACAGCGCCCTCGTCAAGACCGCGATCCACGGCGCCGACCCCAACTGGGGCCGGATCGTCTCCGCCGCGGGCTACGCCGGCGTCCCCTTCGAGGAGCGTGAGCTGTCGCTCTGGCTCAACGGCATCCCGCTCTACCGCGACGGGGCCCCGTTGCCCTTCGCGGACGCCGAGGTCTCCGCCAACCTCCGCGACAACCGGGCGACCCACATCCGCCTCGTCCTGGCCCACGGCGAGGAGTCCGTCCGGTTCTGGACCTGCGACCTCACCGCCGAGTACATCCGGCTCAACGCCGATTACACGACCTGAGCCGGCGGGCATCGAATCCGAGGCCCGGCCGGCCGGTCGATCGCTCAGCCCGCCGGCTTGCGGGCGGCGGCGGCGAGGGGGCGGAGCACGGCGAGCATCGTGTTGAGGTGGGCCAGGCGGGGGCCGAAGCGATCCACGAAATCGGAGAGGGCGAAGTCGCCCTCGACGAGGTTCTCGTGGTTCTCGGCCACATGGTTGACCAGCTCGCCCATGAGGGCGGAGTGGACCTGCTCGAGCTGGGTGAGCGACTCGCGGCACTGGTCGAGCACGCGGTCGTGCCCGGCCTGCCAGCGCTCCAGCTCGGCCACCTGGCGGGCCCGCTGCTCGCGGGCGATGTGGGTCGCCTCCCGCGCCAGCTCGAGCTGCTGCTGCTGGACCTGGAGGGTCTGCCGCTGCGCCTCCAGGGTCTGCGACTGCAAGTTGATGAGCAGGTGCAGGAGGGCGACCGGGTCATTATTGGGCGGGACCGGGTCGGGCGACGGCGACTGCCCGGTCGGGGATACTTCCATCCGGTACGTCCATGACGATGACGGCGGGTTCTCGCGTGATGGCACCCCGACCTCCTTCGCAGACCGGTGACGTCGGCTCATTCGCTGGGCTGGTCTCCTCAGTATACTCGAGTCTCGGCCGGGGCGACAGGGCAGAGGGGCCGATCTGGATGACTGCATGGAGCCGACAACGTTGATGTCGTCTTCCCGGACCTCGCCGGAATCGCGGCCCCCCGACCCGGCCCGACGTGCTCAGGGTGCGAGGTGGTGGAAGGCGTCGGCGAGCGAGTCGACGATGTCGCCGGCGATCATCCCGACCTCGCCGTTGCCGTCGCGGGCGATGTCGCCGGCCAGGCCGTGGGCGTAGACGCCGAGGCAGGCGGCGTCGAAGGGGTCCATCTTCTGGGCGACCAGCGCGGCGATGACGCCGGTGAGGGCGTCGCCGGAGCCGCCGGTGGCCATCCCGGGGTTGCCGGTGGTGTTGACGTAGATCCGGGCGCCGTCGGTGACGATCGTCCGGGCCCCCTTGAGGACGACGATCAGGTGGGGGGCGCTGCCGGCGAAGGCCAGGGCGTGGGTCTCGCGCTCGGCCTGGATCTCGGCGTTGGTCCGGCCGGTGAGGCGGGCGAACTCGCCGGGGTGGGGGGTGAGGATCACCGGGCGGCGGAGGTGCCCGAGGACCTCGGTCTGCCCCGAGAGGTTGTTCAGGGCGTCGGCGTCGAGCACCGTCGGGACGGCGACCGACTCGACCACCCACCGGACCAGCTCGCGGAGGTCGGCCGACTGGCCCAGGCCCGGGCCCATCGCCAGGACGCTGGCCGTGGGCAGGAACCGGTCGAGGACCTTCCTGGCCCCTTCGAGCGTGGCCAGGCCGTCGGGGTCGGAGGGGACCGGGTAGGTCATGTAGGACGGCTCGAAGCTGGCGACGGTCGCCTGGACCTCCTCGGGGCAGGCGACGCGGACCAGCCCCGCGCCCGAGCGGAGGGCCGACCCGCCCACCAGCGCCGCGGCCCCGGCGCAGCCCCGGCCGCCGGCCAGGGCCAGCACGGTGCCGTACAGCCCCTTGTGCCCGTCCTTGGGCCGCTCGCCCAGCCGGGGGACTTTCTCGATCCGCTCAATCGCCATGATGCGAGGCACCTTCCGCTTGTCCGTCGCCGAGAGAGCCCGATCCGCCCGCGCCCGAGGCCCGGGCCTGGCCGGCCCGGCGGGCGATCAGGCCGGCGACGTGGCCGCCGTTGAAGCCGCCGTCGATGTTGACGACCACCACGTTCGACGAGCAACTGTTGAGCATCCCCAGCAGGGCCGCGAGGCCGCCGAAGTTGGCGCCGTAGCCGATGCTGGTCGGGACCGCGATGATCGGGCAATCCACCAGCCCGCCGATCACGCTGGGCAGCGCCCCTTCCATCCCCGCGACCACCACCAGGGCGTCCGCCCCCTGCAAGTCGCCGAGCCGGCTGAAGAGGCGGTGGATGCCCGCGACGCCGACGTCGGCCACCAGCGCGACCTCGCAGTTCCAGGACTCGGCGGAGACCCGGGCCTCCTCGGCCACGGGCAGGTCGCTCGTCCCGGCCGTCACCACCACCACCTTGCCCATCGCCGGGCCGGGGTCGCCCCGACGGACCCGGAACGTCCGGCCCGTCGCGTTGTATTCGCCGTCGGGGAACGCCCGTGACAGCTCGGCGCCGGCCTCGGCGGCCACCCTCGTGACCAGGCCGCCCTGCTCGTGGCGGAGCAACGACCCGAGGATGCCGACGATCTGCCCGACCGTCTTGCCCTGGCCGAAGATCACCTCCGGCGAGCCGCACCGGATCGCCCGGTGCAGGTCCACCGTGGCGAAGCCCCCGGTCTCCTCCAGCGGCGCGGTGACGACCCGCGACGACGCCTCGGCGGGCGAGACGCCCCCGTCGCGGACCGACTCGAATAACCGCAAAAGCTCTTGAGAATCCATGCGTCTCGTCTCGGCCCCCGGGCTGACTGCGGCTCGCGGGATCGCCCCGCCCGGCAACGCGGCGGCGATCGGGAAATCCCGGCCTTCGGTTGTAACCTGGGCGGCCCCCGGCCGCAACGCTTCGCCCTTCCGACCCGCCGGGCGGTCGTGCTATGCTGGTTGCAAAGTTGGCGGCGGAACGGCCCGGACCCGGCCGACTTGCTTGGCCACCGGAGGGGCTCGCGAATGGAGGAGTATTACCGCGTCCTCGAACTGAAGCCGGATGCTTCGCCCGAGGAGGTCCGCTCGGCCTACCACGACCTCGCGCAGGTCTGGCATCCCGACCGCTTCGCCCACGACGAGGCGCTCCGGACCAGGGCCTCCGAGCGGATGAGGCAGATCAACGAGGCCTACAACGTCCTCAAGGTCCGGTTCCCGGGCCCCGGGCCGGCCCCCTCGCTCGCCCTCCGGCCGGCCCCGCCGAGGAAGAAGCCCGTGCCCGTCGCCAAGGCCCCGGTGGTGGTGGCCGAGGTCGCCCCGGAAGGCCCCGAAGAAGCCCGGTCCCCCTGGGAGCTGCACGGCTGGGCCTGGTCGATCGGGGCCCACGCCCTGCTCCTCCTGATCCTGGGCCTCTGGTACTTCGCCCCCAGGCCGAGCCAGGTCAAGACGTTCGACACCCGCCTGGCCGGGTCCGAATTCGGCGTCGACGAGGGCCTCACCAACCTCGGCGGCCTCGACACGCCCGTGACGATGCCCGACGCCGTGCCGACCCCTAACCCCGAGGCCACCTTCAGCCGGCTCAAGTCCGACATCACGCCCGCGCCCCTGGCCGGGTTCGCCGGCAACACCGGGAACCCCGGCGCCGGGCAGGGCGACGGCTTCGGCCTGGCCAAGTTCGGCAACGGCGGCGAGGAGGTCCGCGGCGTGGCCGTGAAGGTCGGCGACCCCCAGTTCACCCTGCTCTGGGACACCAAGGCCGACATCGACCTCCACGTCATCGAGCCGGGCGGCAAGGAGATCTTCTGGAACGACACCAGGGGGAAGTTCGGCGGCGAGCTCGACGTCGACAACGTCGAGGGGTTCGGCCCCGAGAACATCTACTGGCTCAAGGTGGCCGAGGACGGCTCGAAGGACCTCGGCCCCGGCCCGCCCGGCGAGTACCGCTGGTTCGTGCTCTACTACGGCGGCAACGGCGGCGTCCCCGTGCCGACCCGCTGGAAGGTCCGGATCAAGCACGAGGGCCGCGTCGAGGTCATCCAGGGCCGCCTGTCCGTCCCCGGGGCCAAGAGCAAGACCTACAGCCTGACCGTCGGCGGCCCGGTGCCGCCGACGCCCTGAGTCGGGCCGGCCTCCCGCCGACGTGACCCGAGGTCCTACCGGCCCCGAATCCTCCGGACGATCTCCTCCCGGGTCAATCCCGAGCCGGGCGACTTCATCGGGTTGGCCCGGCGTCGGTCGAGTTCCTCCCGCCGCCAGTCATGCATGGGGGCCACTTCCGGGGTCGAGGCGAGGTCATCCCAGAGGTCTTCGACCAGTTGGAGCTTCTCGGAGGGGCTCAGGTCGAAGACCGACGTCGGTTCCTGGCTCATCGTTCCTTCCCTGCCCGGCGGGCATTCGGAGTCCCGGTTGATAACCCCCGCTCCGGCGGGGCGAAAGGAGGACGTCGAGGACGGGCGGTCCCCGACGCCTTCGCCGACATCCTGAAAATCGCGCCGCTCAGCCCTCGGCGGCGCAGCAGCTCGCGGCGGGGCCGGCCTTCTCGGCCTTGGGGTCCCAGGCGATGGCGGCCTTCTGGCGGTAGGCCATCACGCCCATGGCGATGGCGACGTTGACCTTGTAGCCCAGCTCGACCGGGCAGTTCAGCGCGGCGCCGGTGCGGATCGCGTCGAAGAGGTTGGCGAAGTGGACCGGCTCGCTCATGGCCCCCTCGCCCTTGAGGGTGACGACGTCCTTGATCTTGCCGGTGGAGGACTGGGGGATGACCTTGGCCGAGTCGTTCTTGCGGTCGACGACGATCGTCGCGTCGTGGCCGCCGATCAGCTCGGTCAGGGCGGTGTCGTTGACCTGCGAGCCGAGCAGGGTGACGGTCGGGCCGCCGGGGTAGTCGACGAACATGTTGAAGAGGTCGGGGTTCTCGCGGTCGTCGGCGAACCCCTGGGGGGTCGTCGAGTCATCGCCGAAGCAGTAGATCCCGCCGGCGGCGACGACCTGCCGGGGCATCCCGACGCCCATCGCCTTGACGAGGAAGGCGAGCTGATGGAAGAAGAGGTCGGTGGCCACGCCGCCGGAGTAGTCCCAGTAGCAGCGGTACTGGAAGTAGCGGGGGGCGTGCCAGTCGCGCTTCGGGGCCAGGCCGTACTCGTGGCCGAGCCACTGGTTCCAGTCGAGGTCGGGGCCGGGCCTGGCGTCGACGTCGTACTCGCCGTAGTCGCGCCACTGGCCGGCGGAGTTGTTGCGGGTGAGGCTCGACTGGGCGAGGACGAGCTTGCCGATCCCGTTCTTCCGGATGTGCTCGCGGATCTTGTCGGCGACGCCGAGGCTGGTCCCCTGGACGCCGACTTGGAGCTTCTTGCCGGTCTCGCCCACGACCTTGACCAGGTCCTTGGCCTGGTCGATGGTGTGGCACATCGGCTTCTCGCAGTAGACGTGCTTGCCCGCGCGGAGCGCCTCGGAGGCGATCTTGTGGTGCCAGTGGTCGGGCGTGGCGACGACGACGAGGTCGACGTCCTTGTCGTCGAGGATCGAGCGGTAGTCGCGGGCCCCTTCCGCCTTGCCGCCGGCCTTGGCGACCTTGTCGAGGCCGCGGTCGAGCCGCTTGGTGTAGACCTCGCCCACCCGGGTGATCTGAATGTTGTGCTTGCCGCCCTGCGACCAATCGAGCAGCGGGGTCATCAACTGGGCCCCGCGGGTCCCGACGCCGACGACGGCGATGTTCAGGCGGTCGTTGGCCCCGATGGCCGAGGCATACGAGCCGGTCGAGAGCGAGGCCGCGGCGGCGGCCCCGGCGGCGGAAGTCTGGAGGAATCCGCGGCGCGACAGGGACACGGGATCGGTCATCGTTCGGCAGGCTCCCGAGGGGTGGGGCGCCGGGGCGTCATCCCGCCGCGAGGCTCGGGGGCGCGGGCCCGGCGTTGCGGTCCGTTCAAGCTCACTCCAGCCTAACCCCGGCCCCGGCCCGCCGCAATCGCCCGGGCGACCGCCGGCCTCTCCCGCCGGGCGGATGGGCCCCGGCGTGATCCGCCAACCCTTCGATCCAGCCCGGACCATCGGTGGATTTCATCCACCCGACGAAAGCAGGACCCGGAATCCCGCGGGGTGGATGAAGTCCACCAACCCCCCGGCGCGGCCCGAACCCCGGCCCCGTTCGGATAGATCGGCCACGGCGGCCGGAAGCTGGCCTAGGGTTGACCGGGGGACGGCCGGTCGGACCACGACTCTTCCGGGGGGTGCCAGGCGATGCGAGAGATCAAGCGGTCGGCGAGCCCGACGATCCTGCTGCGGATCAGCGACGGGAGCGTGCACATGCACCGCTCGTTCAACGACTTCCCGAAGGCCGTGCACAGCGCCGAGGCGTTCGCGGGGGCGGGGTTCGCGGTGGCGATGGTGTCGGCGACGGGCCGGTTCCTGATGGGGTTCGAGCCGCGGAAGGCGGGGCGGTCGGCGGTCTGACCGGAGGGCCCCGGGGAGGCCGGCGAGGCCGGGTTTTCCGGGGGTTTCGGGGCCTCGGGCGTCGCGGAGGCCGAAAAAACCGGGAAATCTCGGGGGATATCGCGCAGGAATGCGATTTTTCCTGTATGTTTTCGGCGTCCCCGTCGAAAAGTTCCGGCAGCAGCCGCGGTTCCCGACCCCACCGGGGAGGCCGGGCCGATCCGGCTCGCCAAAGCCTCGCGTCCGCCCGCGATCCAGGAGGGCATTACGTCCATGGCCAAGAAAGCCGCCCCGAAGGCCGCCGAGCCCAAGCCCGAGCCGAAGGCCCCCGCCCCCGCCCCGAAGGCCGCCGAGCCCGCCGCCAGGAAGGCCGAGCCCAAGGGCGCCGCCTCGAAGAAGGCCGCCACGAAGTCCGAGATCTTCGGGGCCCTCGCCGAGAAGACCGGCCTGAAGAAGTCGGACATCGCCAGCGTCTTCGCCGCCATGAGCGAGGCGATCGCCAAGGACCTGGGCAAGAAGGGGTCCGGCATCTTCGTCGTGCCCGGCCTGCTCAAGCTCAAGGTGGTCCGCAAGCCCGCCACCAAGGAGAAGCAGGGCGTCAACCCGTTCAACGGCCAGCCGATGACGATCAAGGCCAAGCCGGCCCGCAACGTCATCAAGGCCGTCCCGCTCAAGGCCCTCAAGGACCTCGTCTGACCCTGGCGGCGGATCGCAGGGCGGCCGGGGCCGACGACGCAGGACGGGCCGATCGCACGCGCGATCGGCCCGTCGTCGTCGACCGGGCGGCCGGGGATCGGGGTCAGGGCGCGAGCTGGTCGAGCTCCTGGCCGATGGCCTCCATCAGCGGGGCGAGGCTGGCCTCGGTGAACTCGAACCTGGCGCCGGCGGCCTCGAACAGCTCGGGGAGCGGGCGGGCCCCGCCGATGGCCAGGGCCCGGCGGTAGGCGGCCACGGCGGCCGGGCGGTCGACCAGGCTCCGCCGCCAGACCTGGAGGGCGCCGAGCTGGGCGATCCCGTATTCGATGTAATAGAAGGGGTACAGGAAGATGTGGAGCTGGCGGTGCCAGCCGTGGGCCCGGGCGGCCTCGTGGCCCGACCAGTCGACGTCGCCGCCGAAGCGGTCGAGCAGGTCGCCCCAGGCGGCCCGGCGGTCGGCGCGGGTGTGGCCGGGGTGGGCGTAGACCCAGTGCTGGAAGGTGTCGACGGTGGCGATCCAGGGGAGGATGGTGACGATCCCCTCCAGGAGCTGGCGGTAGGAGCGGTCGGCGTCGGCCTCGCCGTAGAACAGGGCGAGGTTGCGGGCGCCCAGCAGCTCCATCGACATCGAGGCGACCTCGCAGAACTCGATCGGGCTCTCGCGATAGGCCGCCAGCGGCTCGCCCCGGCTGGCCAGGGCGTGGAAGGCGTGCCCCCCCTCGTGGAGGAGGGTCCGGACGTCGCCGTCGACCCCCACGGCGTTCATGAAGATGAACGGCAGGCGGTCGTCCTCCAGCGTCGTCTGGTAGCCGCCCGGGGCCTTGCCCTTGCGGTTGGCCAGGTCGAGCAGGCCGCCGGACCGGAGGTAGGCGAACTGGTCGCCGAGGTCGGGGTCGACGTCGCGGAAGATCGCCTCGGCCCCCTCGGCCAGCGCCTCGACCTCGCGGAACGGCTTCAGGGGCGGGCGGCCGAGCGGGTCGACGGCGAGGTCCCAGGGGCGGAGTGTCGCCACGCCCAGCGCCTCGCGGCGCCGGTCCTGGAGCCGGCGGGCCAGGGGGACGACCACCTTCTCGATGGCGTCGCCGAACGCCTCGGCCTCGGCCACGCCGTAGTCGAACCGCTCGCGGACGCGGTAGGCATAGTCGGTGAAGCCGTCGAAGCCGGCCTCGCGGGCGATCTCGCCGCGGAGCCTGGCCATCCGGTCGAAGAGGGCGTCGAGGGCGTCGCGGTCGGCCAGGCGGCGGGCGGCGACCAGCTCCCAGGCCCCCTGGCGGACCGAGCGGTCGGTCTCCTCCAGGAACGGGGCCATCTGGGCGGGGGTCCGCTCCTGCCCCTGGAAGGTGACGGTCATCGCCCCGATGACCTTCTGATATTGCTGGTCGAGCTCGGCCAGCTCGGTCTCGCGGGGGATGTTGGCCGCGCGGTAGAGCGACCGCCGGTTCCCCTGGGCCCGGTCGAAGACCCGGTAGCGGCCCGCCGGGAGGCCCGAGCGGTGGGGCGAGTCGAGGTACCTGGTCCGGAGGTCGTCCTGGATCGGCTTGAGCCGGGGCTCGATGTCGCGGACGAAGGCCAGGTGCGCCGCCTCGCGGTCGGGGTCGTCGGTCTGGCAGGTCATGGCGACGTAGCGGCGGACCCCCTCCTCCGAGACCGCCCCGTTGAGCTCGCCGAGATCGAAGAGCCAGGCCTCCAGGTCCTCGGGCGACCCGATCGGCCGGGCCAGGAGCGACCGGTACCAGGGCTCGACCTGGCCCCAGGTCTTGAACTCGGCCTCGTTGGGGAGCCAGCGGTGCGGGAAGACTTCGGGGGCGTACGCGGTCTCGGCCATGGGCGTGGTTTCCTGGAAAACGGGCGACGGCGCCGATCCCTCGGGCGCATCCCATCACCCTACCGCAACCGCCGCCGGCCTGGCCAGCCGGGTTGGCCCTCGGCCCGCCCCGGCCTCAGCCCCACCGGATCGCCGTCCCGATCATGATCGCGAAGGTCCCGATCAGGCCAAGGCCGACGATCCCCGCGAACACCGCCCCATACACCAGGGCCCCGAGGACGACGGCGACGAAGCCGGGCAGATCGTCATGGTCCAGCCCCCAGTCGATCAGGCCGCGCGAGGCTCGGCGCCCCAGCCAGAGCCCCGCCTTGAGCCAGGCCACGAGAGCGACCCCGCCGACGACCACGAGGACGAGCTTGAGCAGGGCCACCCCGAAGGACTCGTCATACGCCCTCGCCAGGACGCGCGCGAGGGCGAACGCCGGGGCCGAGGCCGTCACCGCCGCCACCAGGTGCCAGAGCCGGAACCCTCGCCGGGCGGCCGTGCCCGCATCGACCGGGATCACGGGATCGACCACTGGACGAGCCGGGCTCCGGCGAACATCAGGCCCAGGACCAGCGCCGAGGTGATCACCAGGACCAGGGCCGTCGCCGCCAGGGCCTCGACGTGGGCGGCCAGGCCGCGGGCCTCGCCGAAGGCGCCGAGGGTCTGGAAGAGGGCCATGATCGCGGTGAGGCCGCCGGCGACGACACCCAGGCCGGTGCAGAAGACGATCACCGCGACCCGGCCGACCTCGTCGCGGACGATGGCCAGGATCACGGCGATGACCAGGACCGCGAACAGTTGGGTCGAGAGCCTCAATGGCACGCTCCGTCCGCGAGATCCGGCCGGGGGCCCCCGCGCCGTCGTCGTCGATCGCCCGATTGTAGGCCATCGCCCGGCGTCGGCCAACGAGGGATCGCCGCGGCGCGATCAGTCCTGGGGGACGAGGCACCAGCGCAACGCCTCGGCCTCGGACAACCCGGGGGGGACGGCGGGGCGCCCGCCGCGGGTGGTGGCCAGGCGGTCGAGGAGCTTGCGGCGGAGCCCGGCGGCGACGGGGGCGAGGTCGCCCCGGTCGCGGAGGTCGGTGGCCTCGCCGGGGTCGACGTCGAGGTCGTAGAGGCGCTCGTAGGGCCCGGCCGGCGGGCGGCCGGTCTCGTAGCCGTCCTGGCGACGGCGGGCCCCGGTGCCGACCACGAGCTTGTAGCGGCTTGAGCGGGCCATCGCCTCCTCGTTTTCGAGGTACTCGCTCACGACCACTTCCCGCCCCTTCGCGCCGGGCTCGCCCCGGGCCAGGGCTTGCAGGCTGGAGCCGTGGAGGTCGGGCGGCGCGGGCTGGCCGGCGAGCCCGAGCAGGGTGGGGACGACGTCGACGAGCTCCACGAGGTCCGCCACCGCGCGGCCGGCCGGGAGGTGGCCGGGCCATCGGAAGATCAGGGGGACGCGGACGGCGGGCTCGAAGGAGCAATGCTTCTCGAAGCGGCCGTGATCGCCCAGCAGGTAGCCGTTGTCGCCGAGGTAGACGACGATCGTGTCCCGCTCCAGGCCCGAGGCGGCGAGGGCGTCGAGGACGCGGCCGACCTGGTGGTCGTGGTACGAGAGCGACGTGTAATAGGCCGCCCGGATGCCCTTCACCTCGTCGGGCGTCAGGCCGGCGAAGACCTTCGGCCGGTCGAGCCGATCGGCCTCGGAGACCGGAGGCGCGGCGAAATCGGCGGGCTTGTAGCGGCCGGCCCACTCGTCGGGGAACTTGAACGGCGAGTGGGGCTCGCTGAACCCCACGACCATCGCGAACGGCGCGGAGGCCGCCCGATCCGCATGCCGGCCGAAGAACTCGACGGCGCGGTCGACATAGTAGGTCGACTCCATGCTCGCCAGCGGGAGCCCGTACGACCGGCAGGCGGCGTTGAGCCAGACGGCCGCCGGGTCCTGGAACGGCCGCCACTTGACCGGCCCCGCCCCCGAGGCGGGCGGGTTCCGCCTCAGCCAACGGCCCCAATCGTCCGAGTCGAGCCGCTCGGCGAACCCGTGCCGGGCCTCCGAGTTGAAGTGCATCTTGCCGAGGGCGGCGGTGTCGTACCCGAGGTCGCCCAGCCAGTCGCCCAGGGTCACGGCGTCGTCGGGCAGGGGGGTCAGGAGCCGGGTGACGCCGACGGCGTGGGGCAGCCGCCCGGTGATGAACGACTGCCGGCTCGGCGTGCAGACCGGCGAGTTGCAGTACGCCCGGTCGAACCGGACCCCCTGCCGGGCCAGGGCGTCGAGCCGGGGCGTGGCGCGGCGAGGGTCGCCGTCGATCCCGAGCGTCCCCCCGGCATGGTCGTCGCCGACCAGGATCAGGAGGTTCGGGCCCTTCGGCTTGCCTGCCGGAGGTCGCACGGCCCGAGCCCGGCTTGCCCACCCTTCGGGCAAGGCTAGGGCGGAGGGAATCAGCAGCAAGCACCAGGCGACGAGCCTGATGAGGCGTCGACCACCCGGGGCAATCCCTCGCGCCTGGCTCAAGGCCGCCTCCCCCGCCGATCCTCGGCCTGCTTCGCCCCTCTGCGGCCTCTCGTAGGGTGGATGAAATCCACCACGGCTCGGGCCACGCCGAAAGGGGTCGGCGGTCTCACGCCGAGGCCCGACCGGCGGGCGTCCGGGCCACGCCGGAGGCTTGGTGGATTTCATCCACCCGACAAGAGGAGGAAATCCACCACGGTCCGGGCCACGCCCGCGGGGTTGGTGGATTTCCGTCGGCCCGGACACTCCCACCTTAATCGCGAGGCCGGATCATTTGTAGAGCAGATACTTGGCGCGGACCTTGGCGAACTCGGCCAGCTCGCCGCCCCAGGTGGCGCGGATGGCGGCGAGGTCGCCGCCGGCGAGGAGGGCCTCGTGGGCGTCGCGGTCGGCGAGCATCCGCAGGAAGCCGGCGGGCTCCCAACGGCGGGGGTAGAGCTTGCGGAGGGTGGCGGCCATCGCGACGCCGAGGTCGACGGGGTCGAAGGTCGACCAATCGGCGATGGCGATGTTCACCCCCCGGCACTCCTGGCCGGCGTACTGCCGCTCGCCGGGGGTGAAGCGGATCGGGACGAACCGGACGCCGGGGAGGTCGAGCTCGGCGAGGGCCCTGGCGAAGGCCCGGTCGTCGATCCAGGGGGCCCCGACCCGCTCGAACGGGGTGTCGGTCCCGCGCCCGGTGGCGAGGTTGCTCGCCTCCAGGAGGCCGACGCCGGGATAGAGGAGGGCCTCGGTCAGGCTCCTCATGTTGGGCGAGGGGTCGGTCCACTCCAGGCCGGTCCGGTCGAAGGTGTCGGCCCGCCGCCAGCCCTCGCAGGCGATCACGGTGAGGTCGACGCCGATGGATCGCTCGGCGTTGAAGAGCCGGGCGAGCTCGCCGACGGTCATCCCGTGGCGGACGGGGAGGGCGTGGTGGGCGATGAAGGAGGCGAAGTCGGCGTCGCGGACCGGGCCGGCCACGGCCTCGCCGCCGATGGGGTTGGGGCGATCGAGCACGACGACCGGGATGTGGTTCTCCTTGGCCGCCTCCAGGACCAGCCCCAGCGTGCTGATGTAGGTGTAGAACCGGGCGCCGACGTCCTGGATGTCGTAGACCAGGACCTCGACGCCGGCGAGGGACTCGGGGCCGGGCTTGCGGGCCTTGCCGTAGAGGCTGTGGATCGGCAGGCCGGTCTTCTCGTCGCGGGCGTCGGCGACGACGGGGGTGTCGACGGCCCCGCGGATGCCGTGCTCGGGGCTGAACAGGGCGACCAGCTCGACCCCGGGCGCGGCGAAGAGGGCGTCGATCGTCGAGCCGCCCGCCTTGGTCCGGCCGGTCTGGTTGGTGACCAGGCCGACCCGCTTGCCGGCGAGGTCGCGGAAGCTGCGGCGGGCGAGGACGTCGACCCCGCAGTCGACCGGCCGGTAGCCCGGGGCCTTGGGGGCGGCCGGCGCGGGCCCGGCGTCCGGCCGATCGGCGAGCCGGGGGGGGGCGTCGACGATCGCGGCGGCGACGAGCGTGGCCACCTCGGCGCGGAGGGCGTTGGGGCCGGCCCCCTTGCCGTCGGGGTGGAGCCGGCTGGTCAGGAGGACGACGAAGGTCTCGGTCTCGGGGTCGACCCAGAGGCTGGTCCCGGTGAAGCCGGTGTGGCCGAAGCTGGCCGGGCCGAAGAGGCTGCCCCTCGGCCCGCTGTAGGACGTGTCGACGTCCCAGCCCAGGCCGCGCCGCTGCCCTTCGGGGGTCCGGCCGGGGTCGACCATCGCGCGGACGGTGAGGGGGGAGAGGATGCGACGGCCGTCGGCCGCCTTGCCGCCGTCGAGGAGCATCCGGGCGAAGACGGCGATGTCGTCGGCGGTGCCGAAGAGCCCGGCGTGGCCGGCGACGCCCCCGAGGGCGCGGGCCCGGGGGTCGTGGACGACGCCGCGGAGCATCTGGCCGGCGGGGTCGGGCTCGGTCGGCGCGACCCGGCCCAGCGGCGTGGGGTCGTCGGGCATGGCGCCGACGGGACGGAAGCCGGTGGCCACCATCCCCAGCGGGTCGAAGATCGTGGCGCGGGCGAACTCGTCGAGCGACTGCCCCGAGACCCGCTCGACCAGCCGGCCCAGGACGAGGAAGCCGACGTCGCTGTACGAGAACCGCTCGCCCGGCGGGGCCTGCGGGGTCAGCTCGGCGATCTTCCGCCAGGCGGCCTCGGGCCCGTCGGCATAGTCGGCGATCGGGTCGTCGGGGATCAGGCCCGACCGATGGCGGAGCAGTTGCTCGATCGTGATCGCGTCCTTGCCCTGCCCCTTCAGCTCGGGCAGGTGGGCGACCACCCGGTCCCCCAGCCGGAACTTGCCGCGCTCGAGCAGGAGCATGACCGAGGTGGCCGTGGCGATCGGCTTGGTCAGGCTCGCCAGGTCGAACGCGGTGTCGCGGGTCATCGCCTCGTCGGTCGGCTCGACCGACCGCCGGCCGTAGGCCCGGGCGAGCGCGACCTTGCCGCGACGCCCGACCACCACCACCGCGCCCGGGACCTTCTTCTCGCCGACCGCCCGCGCGATCGCGTCCTCGACCCGCGCCAGCCGGGCCGGGTCGAACCCCAGGGCCTCCGGCCTGGCCTCGGGCAGCGCGGCGAGGCCCGCGGCGGGGGGGATCAAGGGGCAGAGGCCGAGCAGGATCAAGGCGATCGGGATCTTCATGATGCGGGCTTTCCCTCGGGTCCCATCTTCCCCCCCGGCACGACCCGGGAGGCCAGCCAGCCGACGACGACCACCGTGCCCGAGCCGACCAGGGCATACCACGGGTAGGCCACCGCCGTGGCGAACTTCACGGCCGAGACCGCGACCGTCCCCGCCAGCAGCCCCGCGAACGCCGCCCTCTGGCCGACGTCCCGGGTCCAGAGCCCGAGCAGGAACAGGCCGAGCAGCAGGCCGGTGACGAACGAGGCGACCGTCAATGCGTTGTCGACCACGCTCCCGCTCAGCCCCTCGGCGGCCAGGGCCACTCCCATCTGGACCGCACCCCAGAACGCCGTCATCCCCTTCGAGACCCGCATCAGGTGCCGCTCGTCGGCCCCGGGGAACAGCGGGCGGTAGAGGTCGTTGACGGTCGACGACGCCGACGCGCTCAGGGCGCCCGAGACCGTGCTCATCGTCACCGAGAACACCGCCGCGATCACCAGGCCACGGACGCCGATCGGCATGTAATGGACGATGAAGTACGGGAAGAACTGGTCGGGCTTGACCAGCGGGTGGTCGGGCGGATGGTCCTGGTACAGCGCCCAGAGGCCGACGCCGATCCCCAGGAAGAGCGCGAACTGGGCCAGGATCACGAAGCCGCTGGCGATCAGGGCCACGCCCGCCGCCCGCTCCGACCGCGCCGTCAGGTAACGCTGGACCATCATCTGGTCGGCGCCGTGGGTCGCGGTGTCCAGGACCAGGCCGCCGATCAGCCCGGCCCAGAAGGTGTATGTCTGGGTGAGCATCCCATAGATCGCCCGCCCGGCCCCGGCGAGGTCCCGGGGCGCGGCCACGCCGTCGAACCCGAGGTTGATGACGCGGAACTTGTGGGCCTCCGAGCCCCGCCGCCAGATCGCCTCCCAGCCGCCGGGGACCTCGCCCACCAAGATCCCCAGCGCCACGCCCGCGGCCAGGAGGTAGACGGCGAACTGCAAGACGTCGATCCAGACGACCGCCTTGATCCCGCCGAAGTAGGTGTACGCCAGCGTCGACAGGCCGATCACGACGATCGAGGTCGCCAGGTGCCAGCCGGTGATCTCGCGGAGGACCATCGCCGCCAGGAACAGCCGGAGCCCCGAGGCCAGCGTCCGCGTGACCAGGAACAGGACCGACGCCGCCTTCTGGGTCGCGCCGCCGAACCTCTCCTCCAGGACCTGGTACGCCGTGTAGATCTGGCCGCGGAAGTACGACGGCAGGAGCAGCGCGGTCACCACCACCCGGGCCAGGATGAAGCCGAAGGCCAGTTGGAGGAACGTCATGTCCCCCTTCGTCGCGTTGCCCGGCACGCTCAGGAACGTGACGGCGCTGGTCTCGGTCGCCACGATCGAGATCATCACCGCCCACGCCGGGATGTCGCCCTCGCCCAGGAAATACCCCTTGAGCCCCTTCGCCGCCGACCCCGACGCGATCCGCGCCCCGAGGATCGTGCAGCCCGCGATATAGAAGATGAGGACGCCGTAATCCAGCGGCTGCATGGTCGCTCCCGAGGCCCGAAATCCGGCCGCGCGGCGCCCGACCTCGGGCCCGCCGGTCGACCGGAGCCGCCAATCTACCGGGGCCGGGCCGCCGGGGCTACCGACCGCCCCCTCATCTCATCGCCGTTCGTAGAACGGCACGACCTCGTCGAGGCTCGCGAAGAACAGGGCCCCGGTCGCGAGGTTGAACGCGAACGTCGCGGCCATCCACGGGTAGCGTCGCCAGCCCTTGAGGCGAATCCCCATCGTCGCGACCATCCCGCCCCCTTGGAGCAGGAAGAAGGCCGTCTGGTACCCCTGGACCCGCCCGGCGCCGACGTCGAAGGCGTACTCGTGGAGCAGGGCCGAGACGAAGAACGTCGCCAGGGCCATCCGGAGCGGGTGCCGCTTGCCGCCGAGCAGGCGGAACACGTCCTCGCGGAAGAACTGCTGCGCCGGGCGGTTGTAGCGCCGCCAGAAGTCGGCCGGCGTCCGCGCCGCGAACGGGTTCTCCATGAAGTCGCGGCCCCGGCCGCCCGCCAGCCGCCACGACGCCGAGACCATCGCCAGCAGGGGCACAACCATCAGGAAGAACGCGACCACCTTGGCACAGTGCTCCGCGGCGAACGGCCACGGCCGCCAGCCGACCCCGAACGCCAGGCTCAGGAGGATCACGCCCAGGCCCGTCGCCATGCCCGCCCGTCCCAGGCGGATCAGGTCGGCCCGCCGGCCCGGCCGGGGCTCGTGGTCGAGCTTGCGGAAGACGACCGAGGTCGGGTTGATCAGGAACAGGAGGAACGCCCGGAAGTCGGGCCGACGCCCCGGCCCGGCGCCGACGTGGAGGTCGAACAGCTTGATCGCCTCGGCCGCCGCGAAGATCGCCACCAGGAGCCGAGCCGGGCGAAAACCGGGCTCGATCAGCAGCGGAGCGGCCAGGATGGCCAGGCCCGGCGGGGCCATCGCGAACAGCCGGAGCCGCCTCGGCAGGCCGAGCAACGGGTACGAGACGCACGAGGCGGCCAGGATGACCGCGATGGACGACGCAATCATGTTTGTCTTTGTCCCGCCCGCCCGCCGGGAGGCGACTCCAAGGCCGCCTCTCTATGATAATGATGGGACACGGCGGGCCGACGAGTTCGTTCGCCCTCTTGTCGGGTGGATTTCATCCGCCCGACGAAAGAACGCGGTTCCGGTGGCGTCGGTGTGCCAAATCGCCAGGCTCTTTTCGGGCGGCCTGGAATTGTTATAATCGAGCGATGAGCGACCGCGCTCGACCCGCCCACGGCCGCCCCGCGACCTGCCGAATCCGATCGTTCGAAGGCACTCAACCGACCCCACGTCACCGGGATGGCCGCGCCATGATGCCGGACGGCGTTGAGCATGGGACCCCTCGACGCCCGGTCAGCCGGCGGGACCTGTTCCGGCCCCGACCGGCCACGCGCGGCGGCCCGGAGCTGCCGACCGGCAGCCCCACGGCCCCGCTCAACGGGTCGTGCTCGCTGATCAACGCCAGCCGCCCGCTGATGGGGTCGTTCTTCGAGGTCCGCCTCGGCTCGGGCGTCCCGGGCGCGGTCGAGCTGGCCACCCGGGCGCTCGACGTGGTCGAGGCGCTCGAGGCCCGGCTCACCGTCTACGACGACGACTCGGAGGTCAGCCGGCTCAACGCGTCGGCCCACCTCGGGCCGGTGGAGGTCGAGGCCGGGCTGTTCGCGTTGCTGAGTCGGGCCCTGGCGATCGGCCGGGCCACCGGCGGGGCGTACGACGTGACGGCCGGCGCGCTCTCGATGGCCTGGGGCTTCACCCGGGGGCCGAGGCGTGTCCCGGACCCGGAAGCCCTGGCCGACGCCCGGGACCGGACCGGGGCCCACCACCTGACCCTCGACCCCGACGCCCGGACGGTGGCCTTCGACCGCCCGGGCGTGGTCGTCAACCTCGGGAGCATCGGCAAGGGGTACGCCATCGACCGCGCGGCGGACGTGGTCCGGGCCCACTGGTGGCCGACGACCTGCCTGATCCACGGCGGCCGGTCCAGCCTCTACGCCCTCGGGTCGCCCCCCGACGACTTCGGCGGCCGGTGGCAGGTCGCCTTGCGCGACCCGTTCGACCCGGAGGTCCCGCTCGGCACGATCCGGCTCCGGAACCGGGGGATGGGGACCTCGGGCGACGCCTTCCAGCGGTTCGAGGCCGGCGGGCGGACCTACGGCCACATCCTCGACCCCCGGACCGGCGAGCCGCCCGACGGCGGCCCGGCCAGCGTCACCGTCCTGGCCCCGACCGCCGCCGAGGCCGACGCGCTCTCGACCGCCCTCTCCCTGCTCGGGCCCGAGGGGGCCTCCGCCCTCCTGGCCGATCGCCCCGACGTCGCCGCCCTCTTCGTCACCCGGCGGGGCCGGGTCGAGACCTACAACCTGACCGACGCCGATTACACGCCCAACAACCGCCGCCGGAGGGCCTGAGATGACGGGTTGCCCGGGAAATCACCGCCCGGTTTCCCCGCAGGGTGGATGAAATCCACCAACCCCTCGGCGTGGCCCGAACCTTGGTGGATTTCATCCACCCGACAAGAGTGGAAGCTTGCCGCCGGCCCGCCCCGGTTCGATCGGGGCGGGCGTCCCATCGCAACGGAAAGTGAGGAGTCCCCTGGCCGCCTTGCGTCGCTATCATCCCGGCTTCTTCGGCGCCCTGTTCCTGGTCCTCCTGCGGACGGCGATCGGCTGGCACTTCCTCTACGAGGGGACCCAGAAGATCCTGTCGACGCCCGAGGGGAAGGCGTCGGTCCTGGCCCGGCTCCTGCCGGTGCCCGAGGGGCCGCCGTTCTCGTCCGAAGGCTACCTCCGCGCCTCCACCGGCCCGCTCGCCTCGCACTTCCGGGGCCTGGTGCCCGACGTCGACAGCCGGGCCAAGCTCGACCCCGAACAGCTCAAGCAATCGTGGTCCGAGGAGAAGGCCCGGATCGGCAACCACTACGGGTTCGACGCCGACCAGTCGAAGCAGGCCGACGCGATCCTCGCCGACCGCCGGAAGGTCGCCGACGACTGGTACCAGTCGGTCGACAACCGCGAGAAGGTCAAGAAATATATCGACGGGCTGGCCGAGGTCGAGGCGATCGAGAACAACCCCAAGGCCCTCGACTACGAGCGGGAGAACGCCCGGAAGGACCGCAAGGGCAGCGAGGCCGACCGCAAGGACCTGGTCAAGGAGGTCGACGCCTGGACCGGAACCCTCCGCGACGGCCTGGCCAAGCTCGCCACCCCCGAGCAGGCCCAGGAGGCCGGCGACTACCGACCGCCGCTGGACTCGCTCCAGGTGATCGACCGCCTGACGATGTACGGCCTCTCGGCGGTGGGCCTCTGCCTGCTGCTCGGCCTGTTCACGCCGCTGGCCGCCCTCGGCGGCGCGGCGTACCTCGCGGGCTTCTACCTGAGCATGCCCCCCTGGCCCGGCCTGCCCGAAGGGATCACCGAGGGGCATTACCGGTTCGTCAACAAGAACCTGATCGAGATGCTCGCGTGCCTGGCCCTGGCCAGCACGCCCAACGGCCTCTGGATCGGCCTCGACGCCTTCCTCTTCGGCTGGATCGGCCGAGGGCATCGCGCCCGAGACGCGGCCGAGGCCGACGTCCCGTCCCGCCGCCCCGAGCGGCCCGCGCCCCAAGACCGTCGGAAGTTCAAGTCCCGCTGACCCCGGAGCGAGCGAGCGATGCTGAATCTGACCCCCGACCAGCGCGCCCTGGGGCGCGAGAACGCGAACACCGTCATCGGCTCGACCCGCCGTGACTTCCTCAAGGCCGCCGCCGTCGCCCCCGGCCTCGGCGCGTTCTACTTCGGCTACCAGGCGATGGGCGACAAGCCCCCCGTCCGGGCCGCGATCATCGGCACCGGCAACGAAGGCTGCGGCGCCATGATCCACGACCACAACCGGGCCTACGTCAACTACATCGGCCTCTGCGACGCCCGCCCCTCGCAGTTGGAGCGCGGGATCAAGGAGTTCTCCAAGCACAAGGACTACTCGACGGCCGACGTCGCCGAGCTGAAGCGGTACGCCGACGTCGACGACATGCTGGCCGACCCCGCCGTCGAGATGGTCGTCATCGCCCTGCCGCTCTGGCTCCACGCCCCGGTCGCCATCAAGGCCATGAAGGCGGGCAAGCACGTCTTCTGCGAGAAGCTGATGGCCCACACCGTCTCCGAGTGCAAGGAGATGGTCAAGACCGCCCACGAGACCAACCGCCTCCTGGCCATCGGCCACCAGCGGCACTACTCGGCGCTCTACGACAACGCGAATTACCTCGTCCAGGAGGGCCACCTCGGCGAGATCCGCCACATCCGGGCCCTCTGGCACCGCAACAACGCCTGCCCCCAGATCAAGAAGGACAAGGCCACCGGCGCCCTCCTCTACGACGACAAGGGCAACCCCCGGTACGAGACCGATGACCGCGGCAACGTCCTCTACTTCGACGGCTGGAAGCCGCCGATCCCCGAGGCCGACAGGAAGGTCGACTTCGCCAAGTACGGCTACAAGAGCCTCGACGAGCTGGTCCGCTGGCGGCTCTACAACCGCACCGGCGCCGGGCTGATGGCCGAGCTGGGCAGCCACCAGCTCGACGCCTGCTCGATCTTCCTCGGCAAGAAGCACCCGCTGGCCGTCACCGGGATCGGCGGGACGTTCTTCTACACCGACGGCCGCGAGGTCGACGATCACGTCTTCGTCAACTTCGAGTTCCCCGGCAAGTCGGAGAAGGACCACGTCGTCGTCACCTACTCGTCGGTGAACACCAACGCCTTCGAGAACTACGGCGAGGAGCTGATGGGCTCGCGGGGGACGATGATCGTCGAGCAGGAGAAGGAGATCCTCCTCTATAAGGAGATCGACCGGAACACCTGGAAGGGCGGCGGCGGCCCCAAGGCCACCACCGTCACCGTCGAGACCAAGGCCGGCGGCAAGCCGGTCGTCGAGGCCAGCCCCAGCGCCGCGGGCCCCTCGGCCGCGTCGAGCCTGGGCGGCCTGGCCACGGCCGACCCCTCGCGCGGCTACCGCGAGGAGCTGGAGCACTTCGCCTTCTGCGTCCGCCACGGCAACGCCTCGGCCTACCACGACGACCCCGACCACAAGCCCCGCTGCCGCGGCGAGGTCGCCATGGCCGACGCCATCATCGCCCTCACCAGCAACCTCGCCATGCGCGAGAAGCGGCGGATCGAGTTCGACGCCCGCTGGTTCGACTGGCAGTCCCCCGAGGTCCCCGAGACCGCCGGCCGTCAGATCGCCCGGAGCTGACCCGACCCCGCACTCGATCGACGAAGGGCGTGCCCGGCGATCCCGGTGATGCTACGGTCTCGACCCCCTAACCCCCCACAAAGGGGGGAGAGGGCCTGTCGTCGCCGGCTCGGTCACGCAAGGCGGCCTCTCCCCATCGGGTCCCCTCCCCCCCTCGTGGGGGAGGGTCGCGGGGGGGCCGCGTGGCTCCACCAGAAGACCTGGGCACACCCTCGACGAACACCAATGGGCCCCGCCCGGCCGAGTCCGGGCGGGGCCCATTGGTGTTCACGCGATCGCGCAACCGCCCGGATCTCCGCGAGAAAGGCCGGAGTCCGGGCCGGCTCCCGGACGAAAGGAGGCGGGGGCCTCGGCGTCGCGGCGTCTCGACCTTGACCCCCTCGGGGGCCTCTGCTACAACGCCCCGCGCCGACGCGACCATCGGCCCCAACGCGCCCTCCGAGCGAGGGGGCGGCCCGATCCCTTTGCGTCGGGGCTTCGACGGCGACGTTCACGACGGGCGGGGCAAGGATGCCCAATCGTCCGGGCGGGTGCTCCCTCCCCGGCCGGATGCGTCGAAGGATTCCGCGGTCCGTGGGAGCCGGAGCCCATCAACGTGGCGAAGATCGCCTGCCTCACCCCCATGTATTTCAGCGACCAGTCCTACATCGGCGGCGGCGAGCGCTACCCGCTCAACCTGTCGCGCGGGGTGGTCGAGGGCTCGGGGGGGGCCTACTCGGTCGACCTGATCTCGTTCGGGCCGACCACGCGGTCGTATCCGATCGGCCCGGGGCTGACCGTCAAGGTCCTCGCCGCGGCCCGGCCGCCGCTCAACCCGCTCGACGTCGTCTCCTGGGAGCTGCCCGCGGCGCTCGCCGACGTCGACCTCGTCCACATCCACCAGGCTTACACCCGGTGCGCCGAGGTCGCCCTGCTCGTGGCCAAGCAGCAGGGCAAGCCGATCGTGGTGACCGACCACGGCGGGACCACCAGCACCCTGGGGACCTCGGTGGGGAGCCTGGAGCTGGCCGACCACATCATCTCCAACTCGCAGTTCGGCGCCTCGCTGTACCGGACGAGCACGCCGATCACGGTCATCAAGGGGGGCGTCGACGGCGCCCACTTCGCCCCGCCGAAGGTCCGCCCGGCCCGCGACCGCGTGCTCTACGTCGGCCGGCTCCTGCCGCACAAGGGGATCGACAACCTGATCCGGGCGCTGCCCCCCGAGCTGCCGCTGACCGTCTGCGGCCGGCCCTACCACGCCGACTACTTCGAGGTCCTCAAGGGGCTCGCCGCCGGCAAGGACGTGACCTTCGTCACCGACGCCGACGACCACGCCATCCTCGACCTCTACCGCCGGGCCTGGGCCAACGTCCTGCCCTCGGTCTACCGCGACTACTACGGCCAGACCCACCTCTGCCCCGAGCTGATGGGCTTCACCCTGCTGGAGGCGATGGCCTGCGGCACGCCGGCGATCTGCTCGAATGTGGCCGGGACGACCGAGTACGTCATCGACGGCGTCACCGGCTACGTCTTCGACGACATCCCCATGCTCACCGACCGGCTCCGGGGCCTGGCCAACGACCCGGCGCTCGTCGAGCGGCTCGGCCGCCAGGCCCGCCGCCAGGTCGACCAGGAATACGACCTCCGGGTCGCCGGGGCCCGGATGGTCGAGGTCTACGACTCGCTGATCGCCCGGGCCCGGGCGGGGGTGGCCGCGTGAAGGTCCTGGTCCTCAGCAACCTCTATCCCCCCGACGTCATCGGCGGCTACGAGCTCGGCTGCAAGCAGGTCGTCGACGCCCTCCGCGGCCGAGGCCACGACGCCCGGGTCCTCACCATCGCCCCCCGGACCCCGGTGCCGACCGAGCCGCACGTGACCCGCTCGCTCCGGGTCAGCGAGGTCTGGAACAGCAACCGCTACGTCATGGAGCGGAACCACAACGTCACCACCCGGCTCATGGAGGCCGAGGCCACCGGCGTCAGCGCCTTCAACGTCCACGCCCTGACCCGGGCCATCGAGGACTTCCGGCCCGACGTCGCCTACGTCTGGATGATCGTCGGGATCGGCGGGCTCGGGCTGATGGCCACGCTCCAGCACCTGCGGCTCCCCTGGCTCTGGCACCTGATGGACGACGTCCCGGTGGCGCTCTGCCGCTCCGGCGGCCGGGTCGTCGGGCCCCTGCTCCGCGAGGTCGACCGCCAGCTCGACGGCCGCTACCTGGCGTGCTCGCGGCAGCTCGTCGACGAGATCGAGGCCGGCGGGGTCCGGCTGCGTCCGGGCGTCGACGTGGTGCCGAACTGGGTCGTCGGCGACGCCCCCGGCCCCCGGGCCACATTCTACCGGCCGGGGCAGACCCTCCGGGTCATCGCGGCCGGCCAGATCGCCCGGCACAAGGGGGTCGACGTCCTGATCGAGGCCGCCGCCGAGGTCCGCCGCCGGGGCTTCGACAACATCCGGGTCGACATCTACGGCAACCTCGAAGACCAGTCCTACCCCACCCTGGTCCGCGGCCTCGGGCTGGAAGGGCACGTCTGCTTCAAGGGGCCCCGGCCGCAGTCCGAGCTGGCCCGGCTCTACCCGGAGTACGACATCTTCGCCTTCCCCACTTGGGCGCGCGAGCCGTGCGCGTTCGCGCCGCTGGAGGCGTCGTGGCGGGGCTGCGTCCCGCTGATGTCGCAGATCAGCGGCAACGCCGAGTGGGCGGTGCACGGGGTCCACTGCCTCAAGGCCGACCGGACCCCGTCCGCCTTCGCCGACGGCCTCTGCTCGGTCCTCGACGGCTCGACGGACCTCGCCCCGATCGCCCGCCGGGCCGCCGCCGCGATCGGCCGCGACTTCCACCTCGACGCCCTGGTCCCGGCGATCGAGCGGGCCCTGGCCGCCGCCGCCGCCCGGCCCCGGGCCGGCGGAGGGGGCGGGGGCGGGACGGCCGCCGAGGCGTACCGGATGGCCCTCCTCGCCGAGAAGCTCACCAAGGTCCTGATCCAGGAAGCCGCCTCCGCCTGAGGCGGCGCCGGGGCACCTCCGTCCGAGGGAGATCGCCGTGAAGGTCCTGGTCCTCAGCAACCTCTATCCCCCCGACGTCATCGGCGGCTACGAGCTCGGCTGCAAGCAGGTCGTCGACGCCCTCCGCGGCCGAGGCCACGACGCCCGGGTCCTCACCACCGCGCCGCGGACCCCGGCCCCCCGCGTCGAGCACGTCGACCGCGGCCTGCACCTCAGCGAGGTCTGGAACCACTACCAGTTCACCCACAGCCGGCCGGTCACCGCCCACCTGCTCCAGGCCGAATCGGCGCTGGTGAGCGCCTTCAACGTCCATGCCCTGGCCCGGGCCGTCGAGGACTTCCGGCCCGACGTGGCGTATGTCTGGAACATGGTGGGCGTCGGCGGGGTCGGGCTGATGGCCACGCTCCAGCACCTGCGGCTCCCCTGGCTCTGGCACCTGATGGACGACGTCCCCCTGACCCTGTGCCACCTCGCCGGCCGGGCCGTCGGGCCCCTGCTCCGCGAGGTCGACCGCCAGCTCGACGGCCGCTACCTGGCGTGCTCGCGGCAGCTCGTCGACGAGATCGAGGCCGGCGGGGTCCGGCTGCGTCCGGGCGTCGACGTGGTGCCGAACTGGGTCGTCGGCGACGCCCCCGGCCCCCGGGCCACATTCTATCGGGCGGGGGCCGGCACGACCCTCCGGGTCATGGCCGCCGGCCAGATCAACCGGAACAAGGGCGTCGACCTGATCATCGAGGCCGCTGCGGGGGCCCGCGAGGCCGGCTTCGACGACTTCCGGGTCGACGTCTTCGGGGTCGTCGAGGACGCCTCCTTCCCGGCCCTGACCCGGCAACTCGGCCTCGAAGGGCATGTCTGCTTCAAGGGGGCCCGGCCGCAATCCGAGCTGGCCCGGCTCTACCCCGAGTACGACGTCTTCGCCTTCCCCACGTGGGCGCGCGAGCCGTTCGCGTTCGCGCCGCTGGAGGCGTCGTGGCGGGGCTGCGTCCCGCTGATGTCGCGGCGGTGCGGCAACGCCGAGTGGTTCGTCCACGGCGTCCACTGCCTCAAGGCCGACCGGACGCCCGCCGCCTTCGCCGCCGCGCTCGGGGCGATCATGGCCGGCTCGATCGACCTCGGGCCGATCGCCCGCCGGGCCGCCGCCGCCGTCGGCCGCGACTTCCACCTCGACGCCCTCATCCCCGAGATCGAGCGGGCCCTGGCGTCGGCCTCGCGACGGGGCCGCGACGGCGCCGGGACCGGGGCCGAGGCGTACCGGATGGCCCTCCTCGCCGAGAAGCTCACCAAGGTCCTCGTGCAGGAGGCCGTCTCCGCCGCCGGATAACGATTCAAGCGATCCCGATGACGATACCGATAAGAGGGCATGATCGGGGCCGTCGAGCCCCCGGAGCCCTCCCGTCCCGAGCAGCCCGAACGTCCCTAGGGGGTATGTGCCGCGATGGATCACCTCGCCTTCTACAACGTCGGCTGCGAGCCGACGCCGGGCGGTTCCAAGCTCAAGGTCTGGGTCCGTCGCCAGTTCCGCCGGATCCTGCTGCCGATGTCCCGGCGCGTCGTCGAGATCCTCATCAGCGTCGTGCAGCGGCTCGACGTGGCCGAGCACGAGATCCGCGACCTCCGCGGCCAGCTCGACGACCTCCGGCTCCGCCACGACGACCAGGCCGCCAAGCTCCCCGCGACGATCGCCTTCGGCTGGGACTACGTCGCCATGGTCCGCCGGCTCGCGGTCCTCGAAGAGCACGTCGACGCCCTCCTGACCGCCCGCGACGCCGCCGGGGCCGCCCCCGAGCCGGCCGGCACCGGCCCGGCGCCGGCCGCCGGCGTGCCCGCCCGGGTCAGGAAGTCCTGATCCGTCGATATTCGCAGGACAGAACGACCCAGGGACGATGTCCCGGCCCGATCCCGCCCCCGCGGAGCGACCCGATGACCGGCCCCCACTTCTCGATCGCCCGCCGCGACGAAGCCCACCGCGCCCCGGCGCCGGCCGCGGGCCGTCGCCTCCTGTCCGTCGCCGCCGGCCCTCGGATGCGGGTGCTCTCGGTCCTCTCGTCGAGCAACCAGATGTACTCGGGGATCGGCCGGGCCGTCTTCGAGCTCACCGCCAGGCTCCGCGAGCGGGTCGACTTCGAGATCTCCATCGACGACCTCGACCCCAAGAACCTCGACCTGGTCGTCGAGTTCGGCGAGGTGCACGGCATCCCCGTCCACGTCGGCCCCGCGCTGACCTCGCCGAACTCCCTCGACGCCTTCAGCGCGACCCTGCCGAGCCTGCTCCGCCGGGGCCACTGGGACCTCGTCGAGGCCCTCTGCTGGGCCAACTCGGCGAGCAACGGCGTGGTCCTCCGCGAGATCGGCAACCGGGCCCTGGCCTACACCGGGCACTTCCAGCCGCTCTGGACCGTGCCGATGTCGCCCGCCGTCTCGGCCCACACCGACGAGATCCACCGCCGGATGGCCCGCCGGGCCGACGCCGTGCTCTGCGTCTCCCCCTGGGAGCGGAAGGTCGTGCAGGCGCAGGCACCCGGGCGGAACAACTGCCATTACGTGGCCAACGGCTGCAACCCCGCCGAGTACCGCCCCGGCCCGCTCGCCCGCCGGCCCCAGCTCCTCTTCGTGGGCGACCTGGCCGAGCCCCGCAAGCGGTTCGACCGCGTCCTGGCGGTCCTCCCCCGGCTCCTGGCCCGCTGGCCCGAGCTGAAGCTGGTCGTCATCGGCAACGGCAGCGAGAAGGCCCTCGGGCGCATCCCCGCCGGGCTCCGCCCCGCCTGCGAGCTGAGGGGCTACGTCGCCGAGCCCGAGCTGCGCCGGGCCTATGCCGAGAGCCGCGGCGTCTTCCTCCTCTCCGAGTTCGAGGCGTTCGGCATCCCGATCCTCGAAGGGCTCGTCTCCGGCACGCCGGTCTTCCTCACCGACCTCGAAGTGACCCGGTCGCTCTTCGAGACCTACAAGGGCGCCAAGTTCTGCCCCGGCGACGACCCCGACGCCACCTTCGCCATCATCGAGCAGACCCTCGCCCGCGGCGACGCCGCCACCCGCGAGGTCCTCGCCGACCGCGACCGCCTGGCCTCCGCCTTCGACTGGGACGGCCTGGCCATCACCAAGTGGCAGGCCCTCGCCTCCGCCTGGTTCACCCGCCACTACATCGACCGCCCGTTCCAGGGCCCGGCCGTCGCCAAGGTCCCGGCCCCGGGCGCGAAGGCCCGACCCAGGGCCCGAACGTTGTAAATTCGGGCGAAATATGCAGGGTGGGCCGAGTGCAACGAGGCCCACCCGACGAAGAGCCCGACCTCGTCGCCCCTACCGGATTCATCGACCCCGGCCCCGAGCCGAATCTCGACCCGGATGCGTCCGCCCCCCTCACCCGACCCGGCCGATCGAGATCGGGACCTCGCTGTACCCCGGCTCGGCCATGAATCGACCGTCCGTCGCGGGCCGGGCGACCTGCGGCGGGGCCGGATCGGGCGTCATCGCCGGCCGGTCGACGGGCCCCGGGTCGCCCACGTCCTCGCGGAAAAACGAAGCCAACCGACCGGGGGCCGCGGGGTCCCCGGCGGTCCGGGCCGTCCTCGCCTGCCCGGCGTTTGCCGCCTCGACCGCCTTCATCTCCCGGATCGCGCGGTACATCCCCCGCTCCGCCGCCGCCTCGTACTTCCGAGCCAGGGTCGCCTCCTTCGAGGGGTCGAAGAGCGCCCGGTCCGCCGCCCGGGCCCGGTCGGCCTCGATCGCCTCCAGGTCGAGCGTCTCGCGGTGCGCCCGGAGCCCCTCGACCTCCGCGTCGATCGCCCCGATCAGTTGCCGACGGGCCCAATCCCGCCGCGACCGGTCGGCCAGGCCCGCGCCGTCCTCGACGGCCAGGAGCGCGAAGTCGCCCCGGATCGCCCGCGACAGCTCCTCGACCCGCGACGTCCCGAAGCCGCCCGACCGCCGGCCCGCCAGGTTCTCCGCCATCTCCTCGTGGTCGTGGGTCCAGGGCCGGCCCGAGGGGTGCGCCAGGTCCGACCGCAGGTTCATCCACGTCGCGATCATCCGGTCGACCCCCTCCGGCAACCGCCGGAGCCGCCGGCCGTTCGCCGCCGGCTCGTCGGCGATCGACCCCATCAGCCGGTCGACCTCCGCCTCGCGGGCCTCGTCGAAGTCGCCCTCGGCGCGGCGGATGCCCGTCGAGATCGCCGCCGCCTCGTGGACGACGCACCGTTCCAGCCGGACCGAGAGCATCGCCGCCCGCCGGACCAGGCACCGCCCCGAGTCCGTCGCCGGCGCGAACTCCGCCTGGAACCCCTCGAACCGTCGCGCGACCTCCGCGGCATCCTCCGTCGCCAACACCACCCCCGCGCCGGTCAATCCATGCTTGAACGAGTTCGCCCGCGAGCGTCCCTTGCCCTCGGCCGTCCGCGGCCCGGTGGACTTCGAGGCGTTGGCGCGATTGGCGGCGATCCGGGCTTCGCTGGCGATCATGGGGGTTCGTCCTGCACAGGAGATGCGATTCTCTGGCTCGGCTTCCGCCCTGAACTATCATTGTCGGCGCGGGGTGCTTAGTCGCCTTTCTCGCCGGAATTCCGAGAGTCTTCGGCTCCCTCCCGGGTCTCCCAACTGAAGCGTCTCTTCACGACCCCTGCTCTGACCGGGCCTGCGGGCCGTCGAGGCGAGGTAGTGTCCTAAAGGGACAAGCCAAACATAGGCCGATTTTTATTTGACATAACTCCTTTCGCTGACTCGATTCCATTACCGGATAGCCTCTTACACTCCAACTGCTCGACAACAATCTTGGTATCGCTCTCATTCATTTGTATTGGTCTATGTGATTGGTTAGCCATTCACGCACGAAAGAGACGAGCGCGTTGCCACCAGAAATGGCAGCCATCATGTGGTGATGAACGTTCTCACCATCAAATAATAATGGGTCTCCTTTCTTGAGCGTGCTATAGACGGGATGTTTTCCGGTAAGTTGGAGAAATTCCGGATCGGCGATACCCGCGTTATGCACTATCACATTCCTGGTAGCAGACAACCATCTGATATGTTGATCATCAAAAATCGATTTCAAATCATTTTTATGTTTCTTATCCCTGAACACCTTAACGTAGGCATCAAGAGATTGTGACTTATTTGAAAAGTCCCACTTCTTTCGCAATAGGGTGCCCATGCGATTCCTGAAGTTGTAATCACATTCTATCAACAGTTTGACCGGCATTTTATATCTTACTTTACCCTTGCGAACCATTTCGGATTCTTGGTCATCGTCACGAGGTTCAGCATCAAGAGCGACAAGTCCAAGTCCCGGACGATCATTCAGGCATACTTCCCAGAGATCTCCAGAGAGCGTCTCGAATGCCGTCCAAGAACTGACAATAACCCCCATGGCAAGAGCGTCGAATCCTGTTGAGACGCAAGATCCCAGATGATTACCCCAATAATCGAAATTGCTCGACCCAATTTGGATCATGTCTTGATAATGTGAATTAATATTGGTTTTATAATTTTCAGCAACCCTTTTTGCATGTTGTTGAATGTTGTAACTCAAACTATTCGTGTCATTGGGGTCTCCCTTTTCTCCCTCCGTCACAATAAACTTCCCGGTCTTTCTGTAAGTTGCACTTACAATAAAATGTTGAGTGAGGTGACTCAGATAATTAAAAAGCAGAGGCAACTCGACCAACGATACAATACGCTCGACATTGCGCCTGAAAACCGAAACAACATCATCGACAGATTGCAGTTCTTCCGGAATCCGCTCCGGAAGAACGGACAAATCCACGAACAATTTTTGATACTTGTGTTCTTTCATGCTACTTTTTATTCTAGAGGAGAATATCTCCTGAGCGAAATCAAAACCATTGTCGCCTTGCAAATCACACTTGTCGAGTGCCATCCCTCCCTTCTTGCGAAAATTCCGTGCCAACACCTAATGTATAAAAGTTCACTTTAGGACACCACCCGAAGCGAGACGCAGTTGCTCCGCCGCCTCGTCTTTCGTTAGACTCATACCTTGGCGGCTGACCTTCGCGACGTCGATCCGGCCGAGTTGCGGCGGCCCCCGTCTCGCCTCTCGGGTGCCGATCCCTACAAGCTCCATCGCCAGATCGCACGCTTCGGCAATTCCATTGATGGCATGCCGCCGGTCTGGGTCTACGAGGGGTCGGATGGCGTGTTGGAGATCATCGACGGGGCAACTCGCGCGACCCGGATCGCCAAACTCGCCCCCGGCACGAGGATTCGGGTCGAGGTGATCGGCACCCTTCGCCGGCCTCGCGGCCAACATCCCAAAATCGGAGACCGTCGATGATCGCGGCCGATCTCGGGTCCGGCGTGCTGCACCGGCTGGAGGAGGTCCGGCGTCTCTGCCCCGAGATGCGGCTGGGCCAGGTCCTGACGACCGTCGGGATGCTGGGCGAGGATTCCACCGGGCGATCGCTCTCGGACATGACGGACGAGGAGTTGTCGGCCGCGGTCGAGCGGCTCGCCGGCGATCTATCGCGACGAACGGACGCCTGACCTCGCGCCGTGGCGGACCCCGGCAAGCATCAACGGGCCGGAGAATATTCGAGTTTTTCTCAATAGTATGCGCGGACCGGATCTGGCCATCAGTCCTCCGTTGGCGAGGATCGCGCCCGCGGCATCAGACCCTTCGGGAAGGACGACCTCGAAGGGATGACCCTTGATCTGGTCGGTGATCGGGCGGAGGATCGCGAGGCCGAGTTGATCGATCGAGCGGCACCGACGAGCGAGGAAAGCATCGTATTCGGCGTGCGGGCCGATCCAGAACCGGATGACCGTATCGCCATCGAGAATCCCACGGCCCGATCGCCGATGCCAACCCGGGCGGAGTAGGTGTGAACGGCGGTGACATTGGGCGACACCTGGTCGGTCCTGGAGGCGTCGCCCGTCTGGGACCCAATTGAAGAGGCCTTGAGACGAATAATCAAGACCTGTCGGCCATTACGACCTCCCCGGCTTGACGAAGCAGACCGGCCGAGTGTCGCCCAATTCGAGCGCCCACCGTCGCCCAATTGGCCGGCCTTCACAGTGTGTAGGTCGGCGGAGTCGGCAGCACCCGCTCGAAGTGCAGGCCGGGGTACGACGGGGTCCCGGAGGAAGGGCCGGTACGCCTCCCTCGCCTGCCGCCGGACGGGCACGGGCAGGCCCTCCAGCAGGATGCGAAAACGCCGCGTCGTCCGCGATGTCACAGTTGGTCGGGGTCCAGTTCGAGAGTCAGCCCGGCGCGGTGTTCGGCGAGCGCCTCGGCCGCGAGGAGTGCCAATTTGTCGCCGGACGCGGCGATGGCCCGGTCGAAGTCATCTTCCGCGGCCAATTCGGCGGGCAGGCGTGAGGCCAGGACTTCCTGGGCGGCCTCCGGCAGCTTGGAAGCTTCGTCGAACGCCCGTTGCAGCAGGGTCGTCATCCGTCGCCTTCCCCGCAGCCTTCGGATCAGATCGGGATGGTGGGCCTCGTTGCACTCGGCCCACCCTACATAGGTTATCACATTTTACAAATTCTGATGTTTGTACCGAGAGACTGCGTGACACCTGTCAGGGTTGGGGTTTCGGGGCTAGACCCCCCCGGGGAGGGGGGCTAGCCGGCGAAACGACCCGCCCCGGCGTCAGACCACGCCGGGCACCTTGAACCCGTCGCGGTAGGGGCGGGTGAGCATGGCGTCGGCCTCGGCGTCGTGGACGAAGGACTCGGTCGAGGGGTTGATGTGGAGCTTGCGGCCGAGGCGGTAGGCGATGTTGCCGAGGTGGCAGTAGGCGCTGGAGAGGTGGCCTTCCTCGATGTCGCCGTTGAGGGACTTCGCGTCGCGGCTGCGGACGGCCCCGAGGAAGTTGGCGAAGTGGTCGCCGGAGCCCTTGCCGCCGGGGCCCTTCTCGAGCTTGGGGCCGAGGTAAGTTTGCCAGTCGGTGTAGCTGGTGATGGCGAGGACGCCCTCGGTCCCGTAGAAGAGGTCGCCGACCTTGACCTGGTTCTCGTCGTTGGTGGGCAGGCCGCGGACCTCGAACTGGAGCAGGGCGTCGTCGAACTCGAAGGCGACGGTCTGGGTGTTGGGGGTCTCGCCGTCGTCCTTGTAGCCGTATCGGCCGCCGGAGGACTGGACGGTCTTGGGGAACTCGGACTTGCCCAGGCCCCAGCGGGCGAGGTCCATCTGGTGGATGCCCTGGTTGCCGAGGTCGCCGTTGCCGGTGTTCCAGAGCCAGTGCCAGTTATAGTGGAGCTTGTTGGGGTTGAACGGCTTGAGCTCGGCCGGGCCGGTCCAGAGGTCGTAGTCGAGCCCCTCGGGCACGGGGGCGTCGGCCTTGTGGCCGATCGAGTTGCGGGTCTTGTAGCAGAGGCCCTTGGCCATGTAGATCGGGCCGAGCTTGCCGGAGCGGAGGAACTCGATGGCGTCCTGGATGCCCTTGTGGCTCCGGCACTGGGTGCCGGCCTGGACGATCCGGTTGTATTTCCGCGCGGCCTCGACGGCCTTGCGGCCCTCGGAGACGTTGTGGCTGACCGGCTTCTCGACGTAGACGTCCTTGCCCGCCTGGCAGGCCCAGATCGCCGCCAGCGAGTGCCAGTGGTTGGGCGTGGCGATCGAGACGGCGTCGATCTCGGGGTCATCGAAGACCCGGCGGAGGTCCTGGACATACTTCGGCTGCGACCCGTAGACCAGGCCGATCGCCTTGGACGCCGGGCCGATCACCTTCTGGTCGACGTCGCAGATCGTGGTGATCCGCGCGTCCTTCTGCGTGAGGTAGGCGCGGACATGCTCCATCCCCCGCCCCTTCACGCCATTCACGCCGATCACCGCGACCCGGATCTGGTCGTTGGGGCCGACCTTCTTCGCGTCCTTGGCCTTCGAGGCGTCCGGCACGTCGGCGGCCCGCGCGCGGGTCGCCGCGAGTTCGAAGGCCGAGAGGCTGGCGGCCAGCGCGGCCGAGTTCTGGAGGAATTGGCGACGGTCGATCGGCGTCATGAGGCGAGACTCCTCGGATTCGTGGTCGGGTCGGATTGAATCAAGTCGGGCGGGATGGATGACTTTATCAGAACTTCAAGGGACGGCAGCGTCAAGCCCCCCTCGCCCGCGCGGGGCGGCGAGGGGCGAGGGGAGGCCGGTCGGATCGATCGGGCTCACTTGCCGCCGGTCAGCTCGGCCGCCAGGCCGTCGGCCCGGTAGATCGTCCGGAGGGCCTCGACGATCGCGCGGGAGTCGACCGAGACGGCGCGGGCGACCCGGTCGTCGTAGGCGAAGTCGAGGACGAGGGACTCGATGTTGCCGTCGAAGATCAGGCCGACGACCTCGTTGTCGCGGTCGACGACGGGGCTGCCGGAGTTCCCGCCGATGATGTCGGCCGTCGCGATGAAGTTATACGGCGTGTCGAGGCGGAGCCGCCGCTCCTGCCGGGCCGCGACCCAGCTCGGCGGGAGCTGATAGGGGGGCTTGTCGCCGTGCTTGGCGGCGTGGTCGAAGGCCCCGCCCATCGTGGTGTAGGCGGGGATGACCTTGCCGTCGACCTCGACGGGCTTGACCGTCCCGTAGGCCAGGCGGAGGGTGAAGGTGGCGTCGGGGTAGGTCGACTCGCCCAGCTCGGCGAACCGGGCCTTGGCGATCAGGCCGTACTGGACGGTGTCGACGGCCTCGACCTGGTCCTCGAGCTGCTTGCGGTAGGCCCGGGCGTCGGCGTCGACGGCCAGGGCGAGCTTGATCATCGGGTCGTCGCTGGCCTCGATCGCCGCGAGCCCCCCCCCGGCCAGGGCCTTGCGGGCCTTGACGTCGGCGAGCCGGGTGCCGTCGACGAGGTCGGCGGCGGCCTGCTCGGGGGCCCGGCCGCGGAGGACGCGGGCGATCATCGGGTCGGACCCCATGTGCTTCTGCCAGAAGGCGAAGGAGCGCGCGAGCTTGGCCTTCTCGAAGTCGGGGTAGGTCGGGGCCTCCGAGAACAGCGCCAGCTCCAGCGACTCGCGGCCCGACTCGCCGTACTCGCGGAGCCGGTCGGCGTTGGGCTTGCCCTTCTCGGCGGCCAGTCGGACCAGGGTCCGGGCGATCCCGAAGAGGTGCGAGTCGAAGGCGAACCCGCGCTCGAGGAAGCTATACGGCTTGTACAGCCCGACCGAGGCCCGCTTCGACGCGCCGATCCGGTCCCAGGCGGCGGCGAAGGCGGCCTTCTTGGCGGGGTCGGCCTCGATCCCGGCGCGGAGGGCCTTCTCGGCCTCGGCCTTGCGGGCCATCAGCGCGGCGTCCCTGAGGCCCTTGAGGCCGCCCTCGCGGGCCTTCCGGCTGTTCTGGATGCCGAACAGCTCCTCCTTCGACTGGCGGTACTGCTCGGGGCCGAGCTTGCCGTATTCGAGCAGGAAGGCCTCGCGGTCGCGGAGCATCTCCATCAGGAGCGGGAAGCTGTGGTCGCGGAGGTACTCCAGGTGGGCGACGGTGAACAGCCGGCTGGTCCGCCCCGGGTGGCCGGCGACGAACGTGAGGTCGCCCTCCTTCGAGCCCGAGGGGCTCCACTTGAGGAAGTGCGGCGGCTTGACCGGCTTGTCGTCCTCGTAGGCCCGGAAGAAGCAGACGTCGAGGTCGTAGCGCGGGTACTCGAAGTTGTCGGGGTCGCCGCCGAAGAAGGCGATGTCGAACTCGGGGGCGAACACCAGGCGAACGTCGGTGTACTTCTTCGAAGTGTAGAGCGCGTACCGGCCGCCCTGGTAGAGGGTGACGACGTCGCTCCGGAGGCCGGACTTGTCGAGCGAATCCTTCTCGATCTCCGCCATCGCCCCGCGCCGCGCGACGTTCGCCGCCGCGTCGGTCATCCCGGGCTGGACCGCCGCGTTGACGCGGTCGGTGACGTCCTCGATCCCGGCCAGGACGTTCAATTCGAGGTCGGGCGCCTTCACCTCCTCGGCGTGGGCCCTGGCGTGGAAGCCGGTCTTGTAATAGTCCTTGTCCTTGGTGCTGATCTTCTGGAGCGTGTCGGCGCCGACGTGGTGGTTGGTCATCACCAGGCCGTCGGCCGAGACGAACGAGCCCGAGCCGCCGCTGTTGAACCGGACGGCCGACGAGCGGAGGTGCTCGACCCACCCCGGCGGCGGCTCGAACCCATAGGTCTGCTTCAGGTGGGCGAGCGGCAGCTTGTCGAAGGCCCACATCCCCTCGTCGGCGAGCACGCGACCTCCCATCGCCGGCGAGGCCAGCGCGACGATTGCCAGGAACCTGCGGAGCGATCTCATCGGGGGCATCCTCCGTCGGGCGGATCGGATCGGAATTATCGCGGATCTCACGATCGCAGATTTCAGGCCGGGGTCTATTCCCGTCCGGGATCCGAGATCCTGAAATCTGCCATCTTCAGAGGTCTTCCTCGCGGCCCTTCACGCCGTCGGCCGCGGCGGCGGGCTCGGCCCCCTTGAAGAAGACGCCGAGGCCGCAGAGCAGGAGGACGACGACCATCAGGCCGAACGCGCCGAGGCTCGGCCAGGGGCTCTCGGACCACGACTTCGGCAGTTGCTTGGAGGCGTCGATGGCGCCGGCGAGGCCGGGGGTCAGGGCGAGCATCGCGATCAGGATGCCCGCGATCGCGCCGCCGGCGATGTAGCCGCTGGAGAGCAGGACGGCCGGGCTGGAGTCCGAGTCCTCGGCCCTGGTCCGCCTGATCCGGTCGACCGCCACCCGGACCATCCCGCCGACGAAGATCGGCATCGACGTCGACAGCGGGAGATAGACCCCCACCGCGAACGCCAGCGCCGGGACGGCCGAGAGGTGCATCAGGCCGGCGATGAGGGCGCCCAGGATCACCAGGCCCCAGGGGAGCTTGCCCCGCATGATCCCGTCGATGATCAGGGCCATCAGCCGGGCCTTGGGGGCGTCGTACTTGGTGACCTTCGACCCGTCGTCGCGCCGGTTGACCCGGCCGTTGATCGCCGGGTCGACGAGGTAGGCGGCCTTGCCGGCGTCGTCGACGAGGTACTTGCCGGCCTCGGCGCCGGGGATGGGGTCGACGAGCCACCAGACCTTGTAGGGCTTGCCGTCGGGCCCGGCCTCGGTCCGGGTCAGCTTCGAGGCGTCGGTGGTGACCGTCGGCAGGTACTCGGCCCTGCTCGTGACGACCGTGCCGGCCTGGTTGAGCAGGAGCAGCGTCGAGCCGATGACGACGGCCGAGGTCAGGGCCCCGATCAGGATCGCCCACTGCTGCGACCTCGGCGTCGCGCCGACGAGGTAGCCCGTCTTGAGGTCCTGCGAGGTCGTCCCGCCGTTGGACGCGGCCACGCAGACGATCCCGGCGATCGAGACCGCCGCCACCCGGTAGGCCGTGCCCACCCAGCCCAGGAGCACGAAGACCAGGCAGGTCAGCAGGAGCGTGGCCACCGTCATCCCCGAGATCGGGTTCGACGACGAGCCGATCTCGCCGGTCAGCCGCGAGGAGACCGTGACGAACAGGAAGCCGAAGAGGGCGATCATCAAGGCGCCCGCGATCCGCCCCGTGAGGTCGACCTCGGCGGGAAACAGGTCCGTCGCCGCGATCGCCGCGACCAGGCCCGTCGAGCCGATCCCGACGAGCCAGAGCGGCAGGTCGCGCCCGGTCCGGGCCGTCGTCGACGCCCCGCCGCCCGACGCCGCGAGGTCGCCCAGGCCCGACCGGATCGACGCCAGGATCAGGGGCATCGCCTGGATCAGGCTGATGATCCCGCCCGCCGCCACCGCCCCGGCCCCGATGTAGAGGATGTAGGCGTCGCGGATGTCCTTGGCCGACATGTCGGCGATCAACTTGGTACCCGGGAAGATCGGCGCCGTCCCGCCCGAGCCGAACAGCGTGATCGTGGGCGTGAGGACCAGGTACGCCAGGACCCCGCCGGCGAAGGTGACCGACGCGATCCGCGGGCCGATGATGTAGCCCACGCCCAGCAGGATCGGCGAGACCTCGCACGCGACCACCGCCCCCTTGAACTTCTCGAACGCCCGCGCCGGGTACTCGTCCCAGAGTTTCAGCCCTTGCATCAGGATCTGATAGACGAAGGCCATCCCGAAGCCGGTGAAGACCGTCTTGGCGCTCGACCCCCCCTGCTCCCCCACGATGAGGACCTTGGCGCAGGCCGTGCCCTCGGGGTAGGCGAGCAGGCCGTGCTGCTTGACGATGAAGGCCCGGCGGAGCGGGATCATCATCAGGATGCCGAGCAGGCCGCCGAGGGCGGCGACGAGCATCACCTGCACGGCCTGCATGTCGTAGCCCAGGATCATCAGGGCCGGCATGGTCACGCCGACGCCGAAGGCGATCGACTCGCCGGCCGACCCGGTGGTCTGGACGATGTTGTTCTCCAGGATCGTCGCCGGCCGGGCCCCGGTGAGCTTGGCGAAGGCCCGGAACAGCGTGATCGAGAGCACCGCGACGGGGATCGATGCCGAGACCGTCATCCCCACCCGGAGCACCAGGTAGAGCGACGACGCCCCGAAGACGATCCCCAGGATCGCCCCGAGCAGGACGGCCGACCAGGTCAGCTCGGGCATCGTCGTCGAGTCGGCCACGTAGGGCCGGTGCGACGGGGCCTTCGAGGCCGCCACCTCGAATTCGGGCGGTGGATGGACCGACATGATCCGCGCGCTCCTCGGGCCAGACGCCAGGCCGCGGCCCGCGTCGACGCGGGGTCGCCCGTCGCGACCCCGGGGCGGGCCGGGATCGCACCACCATAACCGCCGGGCCGGCCCCGGGAAAGCACCGAGGGCACGCCGACGGATTCCGACGCTTCCGGCGACCTCCCACCCCGGCCCAGGCGATCCGCGAGACGCCAAGATCGGGCATTCCCGGGTTTCCCGGTGGAGTTACGCGGCCCCCCACCCTAACCCTCCCCCACGGAGGGGGGAGGGGACCAGACGGGGAGGCCGCCTTGTGCGACCGAGCCGCCGGCGACGGACCCCCTCCCCCCTTGTGGGGAGGGCCGGGGTGGGGGGTGAGGCCGTGGCAACACCGGAATCGCCGGGCTCACCCCGCCAGGATCATCGACGCAACCGGCCGGGGGAGCGACCTTGCGTCGGGGTCCGGGGGCGGCTATGCTCGTGGGTCTCTGATTCGGCCGGGGGCCCCCCGCGGTGGGGGCTTACGGCCGTTCGCGTCGAGACGAGAGGGCGGCCCGCCGGATTGCGACGGCCGCACCGAGGGAGCTTGGGCGATGTCGATCGACAAGAGCTTGAAGAAGGGCGGCGCCCTGGGCCGCGCCCGCAACGTCCTGAAGCGGCCCGAGCGGATGGCCTTGCTCCAGGAAGACGACAAGTGGAAGGCCGCCCAGGGGGTCTACAACCTCCCCAAGACCAAGTTCCGCCGCCTGGCCCCCGGCCAGTCGGGCCCGAAGCGCCCCGAGCCCAAGGCCTGAGCCGGCCGGGACGGTCCGAACCGGATCGGATCGGATCGGCCGGCGGATAGCCGGGGAAGGCCGACGCTCCCCCGGAGGTGGCGTCGCGGACAGCCGGCCGCCGCCCATGAGCAGCCTTTCCGGCCCCCGGCGTCGCTTCAGCGGTCGACCGGCAGGGCGTCGATCTCGGCGGCGAGGCCGAAGTCGGCCTCGGTGAGGCCGCCGTCGGCGCGGGTGGCGAGCTCGAGCCGGACGGCCCGATTGCTCAGGATGATGTCCGGGTGGTGGCCCAGCCGCTCGGCCAGCGCGGCGACCTGATTGACGAACTCCAGCGACCGGCGCGACGACGGGAACTGCCAGGAACGGACGAGCATGTCGCCCAGCCGTTCCCAGCCCTTCGCGGCGACCATCCGGCCGGCGATCTCGGGCTCGCTCAACTTGGGCATGGTTGACCTCATTCGGGCCGCTCGGGCCGGGCCGACGGGCCGTCGGCCCGGCCGCGACCCGGGCCCTCGACGGTCGGCCGTCGTCGATTATTTCGTGTCGGGTCCGGGCCCACAAGGGCGCGTCCCCCGCCGCCGTCCCGTCCCGCGTCGAGGCCCCGTGATGCTCGCGCTGCTCGCCGTCCTCTCCGCGGCCATCGTGGCGGCGAGCCTCCTCGGCGGGATCTTGCCGCTGGCCGCGGTCCTGACCCACACCCGGCTCCAGCTCTACCTGAGCTTCGCGGCCGGGGCGATGCTGGGCGCGGCGTTCTTCCACATGATGCCCGAGGCCGTCCACCTGGGCTCTCCCTCGGCGCTGAGCTGGTCGGCGGCGGGCCTGCTCTCGCTGTTCTTCGTCGAGCGGTTCTTCGCCTTCCACCACCACGAGGCCCCGGCCGACCCGGCCGAGCCCTGCCCGACGCACCCCCACGAGCACGCGCACGGCCGGGGCCACTCGGCGGGGCTGGTCGACGCCTCGGCGCCGGGCGGGCCGGGGCCCTCGACGAAGGGGACCTCGCTGCACTGGGGGGCCGCGGCGTTCGGCCTGGCCCTGCACACCCTGGTCGGCGGCGTGGCCCTGGCCAGCGCCGTGGAGGCCGACCGCGGCCCGGGGGCGGGCGTCTGGGGCGTGTTCATCGCCACCCTGGTGCACAAGCCGGCCGACGCCCTGACGATCGTCAGCCTGATGCTCCGCGCCGGCGTCCCCCGGTTCCGGGCCCACCTGGTCAACCTCGGCTTCTCGCTGATGATCCCCGCCGGCGCCGCCCTGTTCTGGGTCGGCCTCCGCCACCTCGGGTCGTCGTCGGCGCCGGCCACGTCGAACTGCCTGGCCTTCTCGGCGGGGACCTTCCTCTGCATCTCGCTGAGCGACCTCCTGCCCGAGCTGCAATTCCACGCCCACGACCGCTGGAAGCTCTCCGCGGCGCTGCTGGCCGGGGTCGCCCTGATGGCCCTGGCCGTCGGCTTCGAGCCCGGCTGACCCCGCCGGCCGCCCCCCCGAAGGCCAGACCCGAAGGCCCGACGATCCCCCCCAACGCGACCAATCGGACCTCCCGGACAATTCGGCTCAACCCGATTTCCGGCCATGACGATAAAGCCCCTGGTTATGGAAGGATTCCAACAACCAGACACGCACGGAACGGTGCGTCGAGCCCAGGGGGTCCGATCGGATGTTTGACCAGCCACTCGTCAAGGGAGGGGCCAAGGCGCTCCTCCTCCTCGGGGCCATCGCCTGGGGCGGGAACTCCCCCTCCTCCGCCCAGGACCAGCCGCTCCCGCAGCCGCCGATCCCCCAGCCGGCCGCGCCCGGCGGTGCGGCCCCGGCGGCCGGCGCCGCGGCCCCGGGTTCCCGCGAGGCCGAGCTGGAAGCTCGGGTCCGGCAGCTCGAGACGATGATGCAGCAGATGTCGACCCAGATGAGCCAGGGCGGCGGGGCCGTCGTCGGCGGCGGCGGCGGTGGCTTGAGCGGCGGCGGTGGCTTGAGCGGTGGTGGGGGCGGGACCGGGGCCGGCGATCCCCGGACCGCCGGCAGCGGCGCCTCCTCGGACTTGCCGCCGGCCGGGCCCGGGGCCACTGGGGGCAACCAGCCCACCGGCGCCCCGTCGGCCCGGGGCGGGGCGCTGGCTCCCGGCCAGTCGTCGCCCCCCAACCCGGCGCCCTCGGACCGGTTCCGGATGCCGGCCACGACCATCAACTCCCCGCTGACCGGGAGGTTCGGGCCGGGCTTCGAGTTCAAGACCGCCGACGACGAGTTCGTCCTCCAGTTCCACAACCTCACCCAGATCGATTTCCGCGGATACGAGCAGGGCGGCCAGAGCCCGACCCACGACACCTTCGCCATCCCCCGCCAGTGGTTCATGTTCAGCGGCCGGATCACCAAGCCGTGGGAGTACTTCCTGTCGTTCCAGAACGGCTTCGAGGTGCTCAGTGGCCTCGACATCTTCCTCAACGCCCACTACGACGACCGGGTCCAGTTCAAGGTCGGCCGGTTCAAGACGCCGTTCACCTACGAGTTCTACACCGAGCCGATCCAGGGCCTGATCCAGCCCGAGCGGTCGCTGTTCTTCAACAACTTCGCCCTCAACCGATCCGTCGGCGGCCAGATCTGGGGCCGGTTGTTCAACACGACGGCCCCGCTCGACTACGCCGTGGGCATCTTCAATTCGTCGAGGAACTCGTTCCTCGACACCAGCGACGCCAAGAACGTCCTGGCTTATGTGAACTGGCGGCCGTTCGCCACGCTCGAGGACACGCCCCTGGAGAACTTCGTCTTCGGCGGCTCGGTGATGGCCGGCAACCAGACCACCAGCCCCGTCCCGGCCACCTTGCGGACCGTGGTCGCCACCACGGGCAACTCCGTCAACGGCGTCCCCTTCCTGTCGTTCAACTCGAACGCCCGCGAGTCCGGCCCCCGGGCCTTCTGGGACCTCCACGCCGCCTGGTATTACAGGCAGCTCTCGCTGATCGCCGAGTGGCAGAGCGGCTACGACGACTATGCCCTGAACACCAACCTCGCCGCACACAACCGGATCGGCGTCGAGAGCTATTACGTCCAGGCCGGCTACTTCATCACCGGCGAGACCGTCAGCGGCCGGAACGTCGTCAAGCCCCTCCGCGACTTCGACATCCGCAAGGGCAAGTTCGGCCCGGGTGCCATCGAGCTGACCGGCCGCTTCAACGCCCTGAACCTCTCCAAGAATGTCTTCAGCTCCGGCCTGGCCGACCCCAACCTCTGGACCAATAACCTCTACACCGTGGATGCCGGCGTCAACTGGTCGCTGTCCCAGTACGTCAAGCTCCAGTTCAACTGGCAGCACGCCGTCTTCGGCAACAACGTCCAGTACAACGCGACCTCGCAGCAGAAGACCAGCGACCTCTTCCTGGCCCGCTTCCAGCTCTACTTCTGAGCCGGTCCGGGGGCGGCCCGGCCGGGGTAATCGCGGGAGGCCCGGCGACGCGGGAGGCGTCGCCGGGCCTCGCGACGTTCGAGATCGAGGCGGGGGGGGCTCGGCGGGGCCGCTATAATTGAGGGCGACCCAGGAACTGCCCGCCGAGGCGCCCCGCCGTCGCCGCGTGACCCGACCGCGACGGCGCGACCCGCACCGCCCGCCTCGACATCCCCGAGGGACCGCATCCATGCGTCCGAAGTACGCCCCGCCATCCGCCCCGCCCCGGGCCGCCGCGATGCTCGGGCTGGCCTCGCTGGCCATCCTGGCGACCGCCCCCCTCGCCCGCGCCGAGTCGCCCGCCCGGGCCGCGGTCCGCGAGGTCCGCACGGTCGACGGCCGCCCCCTCTCGCTGATCCCCCCACCCGGCGGCGCCACCGCCGTGGTGTTCTACTCGACCGAGTGCCCGATCTCCAACGCCTACAGCCCGACCTTGAACGCCCTGGCCGACGCGCTCGCCGAGCGGCCCTTCGCCCTGGTCGGGATCTGCGTCGACGCCGACCTCCCGGCGGCCGACATCGCCGGGCACGCCAAGGAGTTCGGCCTCAAGTTCCCCGTCGCCCGCGACCGCGACGGCTCGATCGCCGCCCGGTTCGGGGCCAAGGTCACGCCCGAGGCGTTCGTGGTCGACGCCGAGGGTCGAATCCGCTACGTCGGCCGGGTCGACGACCAGTTCGCCGCCCGCGGCAAGCGGAACGCGACCCCGCGGACCGCCGAGCTGCGCGACGCCGTGGAGGCCGTGCTCGCCGGCCGTGAGGTCGCCCTCGGCCGGGTCGACGCCGTCGGCTGCCCCGTCCCCGCCCCGCCCCGGGCCGCCCGGCCGACCTATGCCCGCGACGTCGCGCCGATCCTCCAGAACAACTGCCAGGAGTGCCACCGGCCCGGCCAGGTCGGCCCGTTCGCGCTGACGACCTACGAGCAGGCCCGCAAGCGCGCCGGCGACATCGCGGCCGAGACCTCCGACCGCTCGATGCCCCCCTGGAAGCCGGTCCCGGGCGTCGGCCCGGCCTTGAAGCACTCCAAGGCCCTCGTCGCCGACGAGATCGCCACCCTCGCCGCCTGGGCCGAGGCCGGCGCCCCCGAGGGGGACCCCGCCGGGGCCCCCCCGCCGCCCGCCTTCAGCACCGGCTGGGCCCTGGGCGAGCCCGACCTCGTCCTCGAAGCCCCCGAGGACTTCGCCGTCCCCGCCGAGGGCGAGGACATCTACCGCTGCTTCGTGATCCCGACCGACCTGCCCGAAGACAAGTACATCACCGCGATCGAATACCACCCGGGCAACCGCAAGGTCGTCCACCACGTCCTCGGCTACGTCGACGTCAAGGGCGAGGCCCGCAAGAAGGACGGGGCCGACCCCGGGCCCGGCTACATGTGCTTCTCCGGTCCCGGCATCCCGACCCACGGCGACCTCGGCGGCTGGGCCCCCGGCAACGAGCCCGCCTTCCTGCCCGACGGGGTCGGCCGGAGCCTGCCGAAGCAGGCCGACGTCGTCGTCCAGGTCCACTACCACCCCGGCGGCAAGCCCGAGGTCGACCGGACCCGGATCGGCCTGTATTTCGCCCGCAAGCCGATCCGCCAGACCCTCCACTGGAACGCCGCGCTCAACCCCCGGATGAAGCTCCCGGCGGGCGACCCCAACGTCGAGATCAAGGCCGCCTGGGAGGTCCCCGCCGACGTCACCGCGCTGGCCGTCACCCCGCACATGCACCTCCTGGGCCGCGACATGACCCTGTCGCTGACCTTCCCCGACGGCCGCAACCTCGACCTCGTCAAGATCGGCGACTGGGACTTCAACTGGCAGAACAACTACTATTTCGAGAAGCCCATCGACCTGCCCAAGGGCACCGTCCTCAAGGTCGTCGCCCACTTCGACAACTCGGCCAACAACCCCCGCAACCCCAAGAGCCCCCCGGTCGAGGTGAAATGGGGCGAGGCGACCACCGACGAGATGTGCATCGGCTTCATCGGGATGGTCAAGAAGGGCCAGGACCTCACCCGGCCCGGCGAGCGTGACGACCTCAAGGAGATCTTCGAGAAGCAGGGCGAGGAGCGCCGGAAGAAGTACGAAGAGGCCATGAAGGAGCGGGCGAGGAAGGAAGCCGAGGCCAGGGGGGCGACCCGGGCCAGGTGAGCGTCGAGCCCCGACGACCGGCGGGGGAGCCCGCCGGCCGGACCGCAACGGCCCCGCGACGCGACCCGGATCGGGCCGGTCGCGGGGCCGTTGCGGTCGACCGCCGGGCGGGTTGTGGTCTCGGCGTCTCGCGCCCCGCCGGGGTCGCCAACGCCCGTCCCCCGGCCGCACCCCCGAGGACGATCCGATGGCAAGCGGCCCCTTCCCCGCCCTGGCCTTCCCCCGGAGGATGACCGCGGCGGCCTCGACCCCGGCCGACCCGGCGCCGGAGTCGCCCTTGCGGACGTTGATGGATCTCCGGATGCTCCCGGGGAACCCCGGCGACGCCGCACCCTCGACCGCGGACCCCGAGAACGACCCGATCCGCTCCAAGGTTGACGCCGAATAAACCCGCCTAGTTCATCTCCGGCTCCAGCGGACCGGCCAGCTCTCCGAGGTAGAACAGCCGCCCCGGCAGGGTGGGCATGAACGAGGAGGGGACCCACGGGTCGGGGCCGTACCGGAGGGTCATCCAGAGGCTGGCCCCCTGCCACTGCATCCCCCGGCCGAGGATGCCGTCGGCCCCCCCGATGATCCGGTCGGCCTGGAGGAACAGCCCCGGGCCGATCGTGTTGGCGAACGCCGGGACCCGCGTCGTCCGGCTCTTGAAGCTGGTCAGCGCGTTCTGCTCGATCGTCAGCGGGTGCAGCCGCGCCCCGAGCCGGTGCGTCTGGGCCTTCCAGGCGTCGACGTCGGCGAACTCCCCCGCGAAGTGCGGCTCCCAGAACGCGATGTGGCAGACCCGGCCGATCCCGAAGACCACCGCCAGCTCGGCCCCGGCCCGCTTCAGCTCGCTGATCCGGCCCGCGTACCCCGGCAGATGATCCGGCGTGGCGAACCAGCGATGGGCAACCGGCACGCTGGCCGAGCCCAACGGGCCGTAGAACGCCGCCTCCATCGCGTTCCGGAACGCCCCCGGGTGGTCCGCCGGCAGGGTGTTGCCGTCGCGGTCGCTCCACTCGTCCATGTTGAACCCGTGGACGTGGCCGCACGCCACCCCCCACTCCTTGAGGAAGTAGACCGCCCAGCGATACATCCCCATCGGCCCCACCGGCAGGATCAGGGCCAGCTCGCGCCCGTCGTCGCGGGCCCGGCGGATCGCCAGGGCGATCTCGTGCCCGAGCCTCACGTCGAAGTCCTCGACCGACCGGCAGGCCAGCGGCTCGAAGCCCGGATGCCACCAGGGCTGGGGGTCGCCGATCGTCCCCGGCGGGTGCGAGCAGCAGGCATCAATCTTGCCCAGGTCCCATCCCGAGGGCAGGAACCCTTCCATCATCGATCCCGCATAAGTCGTCAGCAAATCCATGGTCGTGTTCGGTCCCGGCCGAGGGGGTTGCCACACAAGTCCCGCCATCTTGCCAGACCCGGCCGCCAAAAACGAACCCAACGTCCACTCCTCAAATCCCATATCTTGTAGGGTGGATGAAATCCACCACGGTTCGGGCCGCGCCGGAGGGGTTGGTGGATTTTTCGCCGGGGACGGCCCGGCGGGGCCAGGCTCCAGGCCACGCCGGTGGCCTGGTGGATTTCATCCACCCTACGAGGCGGCCGACACCCGTTCCGATCGGACCGACGCGATGATCCGCTGGGCCTTCCTCGACGTCGGCAACGTGCTCCTGGATGAGGACCCGCTGACGTTCCGGAATTTCCGGAGCCACGTCGACTCGGTCCGCGCGGTCCGGCCCGACCTCGGCTTCGCCGGACTCCTGGCCGAGCGCGAGGCGAGGGTGGCGGCGGGCTCGCGGTGGCCGCTCCACGAGGTCGTCTCGCGATACCTCGACGAGGCCGGATGCTCCGAGGCGTGGCGGGCGTCCGAGCGCGAGATCCGGGCCCGATACGACGAGTTGAGCCCGCCGATCGACGGCGCCGAGGATTTGCTCCGGGCCCTCGCCCCCCGGTTCCGGCTCGGCCTGATCGCCAACCAGGGGGCCGAGTGCCGCCGGACCCTGGCCCGCCTGGGCTGGCTCGACCGGTTCGAGGTGGTCGCGCTGAGCGAGGAGCAGGGCGCGTCCAAGCCCGACCCCGCGCTGTTCGAACGGGCGCTGACGCTTGCCGGGGTCGCGCCCGGAGAGGCCGTCATGGTCGGCGACCGCCTCGACAACGACATCGCGCCCGCCGCCGCCCTCGGGATGGCGACGGCCTGGGTCCGCTGGCCCAGTCGGGCCGCGAAGGGGTGGTCGCCCGCCGACCCCGACGCGGTCGCCTATCTCCGCTCGCTCGCGCGGGCCGGCCCGGCGGCGGTCGATCACGCGCCCACCCTGGCGGTCGACGACCTCCGGGCCCTGATCCCCGGGCTCCTGGCCCTGGCCTGATCCCACCCGCCCGCCCGGCCGATCAGTCGACCTGGATGACGACCTTGCCGGCGAGCGTGCCCGCGCCGCCGGCGGTGTTCTCTTCGAGGAATCGCTGGGCCTGCGCGGCGTCGGCGAGGGGGAAGGTCCGGCCGATCGGGACCTTGAGCTTGCCGGCCTCGACCCAACGGTTGATCTCGTCGGCGGACCGACGCTGGTCGTCGGGCGCGGCGTTGAACATGGCGAAGCCCAGGAGCGAGCAGTCGCGGGGGTAGAACGAGCCGATCGGCAGGACCGGTTTGGCCGACCGGCCGGCGATGACGATCATCCGCCCCCGGCGGCGGAGCAGCGGCACGGAGACCTCGAAGTCGGGCTCGCGACGGGTCTCGTACCAGACGTCGATCCCCTCGGGGGCGAACTCGCGGAGCCGGGCCGGGATGTCGTCGGCCTTGTAGTTCAGGGCCAGGTCGGCCCCCAGCTTCCGGCAGAGCTCGACCCGCTCCGGGCTCCCCGCGCAGGTGGCCACCCGGGCGCCGACGGCCTTGGCCATCTGGACGACCATCGAGCCGACCCCGCCGCTGCCGCCCGGCACATAGACCGTCTCGCCCGCCTTGAGCTGCCCCTTGGCGAAGAGCCCGAGGTGCGCCGTGATCCCCACCAGGGCCTGGCCGGCGGCCTCGACGTCGGGCTGGCCGGCGGGCGTCGGGTAGAGCAGGTCCTCGTCGATCGCCGCGAACTCCGCCGCCGCGCCCGGCCGGCCGAGCAGCCCCTGGTTCGACCCCCAGACCCGGTCGCCCACCGCGAACCGCCTGGCCCCCGCCCCGAGGGCCTCGACCGTCCCCGCCACGTCGGTCCCGACGACGTAGGGGAACGCCATCGGCATCGCCACCAGGCCCGACCGGATGTAGAGGTCGATCGGGTTGAAGGCCGCCGCGCGGACCCGGACCAGGACCTGCCCCGGCCCCGGCTCGGGCCTCGGGAGGTCGCCGACCCGGATCACCTCGGCCGGCCCGGTCTGCTCGATGTACGCGGCTCGCATGGTGCGGAGGGTCCTCGGGGATCGGGGGACGTCGATGTCTCGATACGGAACCCGGCCCTCTCGTTCGGGATCTCAGATTGCAGATTTGAGATTCCAAATCGTTTCAGGGCTTCGCTTTGCAATCGGAAATCCGGGATTTGCAATCGCGAACTTTTCCACCTTGCTTCGTATGAGTCGGGTGATCGGGGCGGGGCGTCGCAGGACCGGTCAGACGAGGACCTGGATCTCTTCCCCCTCGACCCGGACGGGGTAGGTCCCGATCCGGATGCCGGGGCTGTCGAGCCATCGGCCGTCTTCAAGGCTGAACCGCCAGCCGTGCCAGGTGCAGGCGATCGTCTTGTCGAGGACCAGGCCGTCGCAGAGCGGCGCCCCCTGGTGCGGGCACTGGTCGTCGATCGCGTAATAGGTCCCGCCGTCGAGGATCACGGCGATCGCGAGGCCGTCGACCTCGAACGGTCGCCCCTCGCCCTCGGGGATCTCGCCCACCCGGGCGACGGTCTGATACGTCGCTTCCACCTCGGCATCTCCCAACAGTTCGGGGCGGTCCGGACCCTTCCATCATACGAGGGCGGCGGGGTCGGTCCAGCCCTCCGCCCACGCCCATCACCCGGCGAGCCCTTCGAGCCGCTCCCAGCGCTCGAAGGCGGCGGCCAGCTCTTCCTCGATCGCCGCGAGGCGGGCCTTCGACCGGGCGATCTCGGCCCCGTCGCGCTGGTAGAAGCTCGGGGCGGCCATCTCGTCGTGGATCCGGGCCTGCTCGATCTCCAGGGCCTCGATCCGCTTGGGCAGGTCCTCCAGCTCGCGCTTCTCCTTGTGGGCGAGCTTGCGCGTCTTGTCCTTCGCCGGGGCCGCGGCCGACGCCGACGCCCTGGAGGCCGGGGCGGGGGCGGACCCGGATTCGGACTCGGACTCGGAGCGGCGGAGCCAGTCGTCGTAGCCGCCGGGGGACTCGCGGACCTGGCCGTCGGGCTCGACGGAGAGGACGCCGGTGACGACGTTGTTGAGGAACGTCCGGTCGTGGCTGACCAGGAGGACGGTGCCCTGGTACTCGATGAGGAGGCTTTCGAGCAGCTCGAGCGTCTCGACGTCGAGGTCGTTCGTCGGCTCGTCGAGGACCATCAGGTTCGACGGCTTGGTGAACAGCTTGGCCAGGAGCAGCCGGTTCCGCTCGCCGCCGGAGAGGAGCCGGACGGGCGTCCGCGACCGCTCCGGCGGGAACAGGAAGTCTTCGAGGTAGCCGATGACGTGGCGGGGCTGGCCGTTGATGACGATGTGGTCGTAGCCGCCGCTCACGTTGTCGAGGACCGTCTTGTCCTCGTCGAGCACGGCGCGGAGCTGGTCGAAGTAGGCGACCTCCAGGTTCGTCCCCCGGCGGATCGAGCCCTCGGTCGGCTCGAGTTCGCCGAGGAGGAGCCGGAGCAGGGTCGTCTTGCCCGAGCCGTTGGGGCCGATCAGGCCGACCTTGTCCCCGCGCATGATCGTCGTGGTCGCGTCGGCCACGATCGTCCGCTCGCCGTAGGCGAACCCCGCCCCCTTGGCCTCCATGACCAGGGCCCCCGACTTCTCCGCCTCCTGCGCCAGCATCCGGGCCGAACCGGTCCGTTCGCGGCGGGCCCTGCGCTCCTCGCGCATCGCCTTGAGGGCGCGGACCCGCCCCTCGTTGCGGGTCCGTCGGGCCTGGATTCCCTTGCGAATCCAGACCTCTTCCTCGGCCAGCCGCTTGTCGAAGAGCGTGGCCTGCCGCTCCTCGGCCGCCAGCGCCGCCTCCTTGCGCTCGAGGAACGTCGGGTAGTCGCACGACCAGTCGAAGAGCCGGCCGCGGTCGACCTCGACGATCCGCGTGGCCAGCCTCGCGAGGAACGTCCGGTCGTGGGTCACGAAGATCAGCGTCCCGCCGAACCGGAGCAGGTACTCTTCGAGCCAGCGGATCGCCTCGATGTCGAGGTGGTTCGTCGGCTCGTCCAGGAGCAGGACGTCCGGCTCCAGCACCAGCGCCTTGGCCAGGAGGACCCGCCGCTTCATGCCCGAGGAGAGCGACTCGAAGCCGAGGTCGGGGTCGAGCCTCATCCGCGAGAGGATCTTCTCGACCGCGTGGTCCGAGGCCACCTTCGCCCCCGAGCCCGACTCGTCGAGCCCCGTCGCCACCTCGTCGAAGACCGACCCGCCCCGCCCTTGAGGGACCTCCTGGGGCAGCCGGGCGATCCGGACCCCCGACGGCCGGACGACCTCGCCCGCGTCCGGCGTGAGGTCGCCGTGCAGGAGCCGCATCAGGGTCGACTTGCCCGCCCCGTTCCGGCCCATCAGCCCGACCCGCTCGCCCCGCTCGACCTGCCAGTCGACCCCGTCCAGCAGCAGGGGCCCGCCGAAAGCCAGGCTCACCCCCCTCATGCTCACCAACGCCATGACTGCCCCTTCGGCCTGCCCGCGACGCCCTCCCTGCCCCGTCCCAGTTTAACGACCCGGGCCGCCGACCGCCAATCCGCCCGAGGCCGCCACGCTTGTCTTGTCGGGTGGATGAAATCCACCAACGTTCGGGCCGCGCCGCAGGGGTTGGTCGGTCTCGCCGGGACCCGCCCGACCGATGGGCGCCAGGGTCCGGGCCGGGCCGAGGGCCTGGTGGATCTCATCCACCCGACAAGAGCCGGGCGGACGGATTCAGGGACGGTCGCGGACCCCCTGATCGGCGGGGGGGTCGGCGTGATAAAATGAGCGATCAGGCCGGGGTCCGCCGACCGGCCCGGGGTCAGGGAAGTCAGGAGCGAGGGTGGTTATGCCGTCGATCGAGACGAGACACGATTACGATCAGGCCAGCCTGGGGGAGGCGGACGTCGACCGCGACCCGTTCCGGCAGTTCCAGGCCTGGTTCGATCAGGCGAACGCGGCCGGGGTCGCCGAGCCGAACGCGATGACGGTGGCGACGGCCACCGTCGAGGGGCGGCCCTCGGCGCGGGTGGTCCTGATGCGGGGGTTCGACGACCGGGGGTTCACCTTCTTCACCAACTACCGGAGCCGCAAGGGGGGGGAGATCGAGGCCAACCCTTATGCCTCGTGCGTCTTCTTCTGGCAGGCGATGGAGCGGCAGGTCCGGGTCGAAGGCGAGGTCGTCCGGGTCTCGGCGGCGGAGTCGGACGCCTACTTCGAGGGCCGGCCGCCGGGGTCGAAGCTCGGTGCCTGGACGTCGCAGCAGAGCGCCGTGGTGGCGGGCCGCGAGGTCCTGGAGGCCGAGCTGGAGCAACTGAAACGGCGCTTCCCCGGCGACGAGATCCCCCGGCCGCCGCACTGGGGGGGATACCGGGTGGTCCCCGAGTCGATCGAGTTCTGGCAGGGCCGCCGGAGCCGGCTCCACGACCGGATCGCCTATCGTCGGACGCCCGAGGGGGGCTGGCGGATCGAGCGGCTCTCGCCCTGAGGGGCGGGGGCGGACCCGGCCCATCAGGAACTCGGTGGAAGAGTTCGCTATCCCAGATCCCGGATTTCCGGTTGCAAAGTGCATTCCTGAAATGATTTGCAATCGCAAATCCCGCAATCCGAGATCCTGAACAAGAGTCCCGGAGTCCAGCTCAGAGGGCCCCCGCGCGGAGGCCGGCGAGGACCAGGGCGATCACGTCGTCGACGTCGGCCTCGGTCGGGGTCGGGGAGCCGTCGGCGAGCAGGGCCGGGTGGTGGAATCGGATCGTCGCGTTGAGCGCGGCGACGGCCGCGCGTCGGGCGTCGACGACCCGGAACTCGCCGGAGGCGACCCCGGCGGCGATGATCGCCTCGACCTGGTCGACGAGGCCGCGGAGGTGCCGGGCCACGACCTCGTTCGCCCCGGCGACGAGGGCGTAATAGGTGGCGAAGTGCTCGGGGTCGGCCGTGACCATGCGGAGCTTCTCGCGGTGGAGCCCGACGAGCCACCCCCGGAGCCGGTCGCCGGCCGGGCCGTCGCCGTGGACGAGCGAGTCGAGCGGGACGCAGGCGCCTTCGAGCCATCGGCCGACGAGGGCGTCGATCATCTCGGCCTTGCTGGCGAAGTAGCGGTAGACGCTGGCGTGGCTCTGGCCGAGGGTCCGGGCGACCTCGACGACGGTGGTCTTGGCCGGGCCGTGCCGGCGGAGCACGGCCTCGGCGGCTTCGAGGATGCGCCGGCGGCCGGCGTCGGTCGCGTCGCTCTTGGGTCGGGCCATCGTCGGGGTCGGCTTCTTCGGTTCCGGGGCTCATGCGGGGCACGGTGCAACAATACGTTATCCCCGATCCCCGATTGCAAATTGAGGCCTTGTAATGCTTTGCAATTTCGAATCTGCAATCCGAGATCCCGAGCGAGCGGACCGGGGCTCGCTCAGCGGTTGACCATCGCCATCCCGGTGGCGTCGTAGCGGGTGCCGGCCGTGGCGCCGGCGGGCACGGCCGCCTCGATCGCGGCGAGGTCCTCGGCGGTCAGGCGGAGGTCGAGCGCGGCGAGGGATTCGCCGAGCCGGGCCCTGCTCCGGGCGCCGACGAGCGGCACGACATCTTCGCCCCGGGCCAGGACCCACGCAATGGCGAGCTGGGCGGCGGTGGCGCCTTTCTCGGCGGCGATCGCGGCCAGGGCGTCGACCAGCTTCTGGTTCGCGGCCAGGTTCTCCCCCTGGAATCGGGGGATCATCGACCGGAAGTCGCCCGGGGCGCCGTGGCCCCGGCTCGGGCCGCCGATGAGGCCCCGCGCGAGGACGCCGTAGGCGACGACGGCGATGCCCAGCTCGCGGAGCGTCGGCAGCGTCTCGGCCTCGATCTCGCGGGTGAGCACGGCGTACTCGACCTCCAGGGCCGCGATCGGGCGGACCGCACGGGCCCGGCGGACCGTCGCCGCCGACGCCTCGGAGAGCCCGACGTGGCGGACGTAGCCGGCGTCGACCAGCTCGCCGATCGCGCCGACGGTCTCCTCGATCGGGACCGCCGGGTCGACCCGCGCGGCCTGATAGAGGTCGACGTGGTCGGTCCCCAGCCGCCTCAGGCTGTACGTGAGGAAGTTCTTGATCGAGGCGGGGCGGCCGTCGAAGCCGACGAACCGGCCGTCCGGGGCCCGCTGCGCCCCCGTCTTGACGGAGAGGAAGACGGACTCCCGACGCCCCTCGATCGCCCGGCGGATCAGCTCCTCGTTGTGGCCCATCCCGTAGAAGTCGCCGGTGTTGAGCAGGTTGACGCCGCGGTCGATCGCCTCGCGGATCGTGGCGATGCTCTCGCCCTCGTCGGCCGGGCCGTAGAAGTCCGACATCCCCATGCAGCCCAGCCCGATCGCCGAGACCTCCGGCCCGCCCGCCCCCAGTCGTCGCATCTCCATCGTTACCCCCTTCAAAGGACCCCGCCCCGCCCAAGGGCCCGGCCGGATTGGCCGGGCCGCTCGCGACAAGTTACACAAAATGTAACCTGAAACAAGAGCGAGTCAAGGGGCGGCCGATGTTAAGTTCCCCGGTAAATGTCACCCTTTTTCCCCGCTATTTGTCACCCTCCGTCGTTGACGGTGGAAATTCCGTGGCCATGCACCCAACATCCCGGCCGCGTGAGCGTAGGACAAGACGAGTGTTATAAAACCAGGCCATGAGACTCGAAGAAGTCTAAGAGACTGTCCCATAAGTGGCGTCAGGCCGTCTCGCGGTAGCAGAACTCGGCGTCTGCTTCGTCGGGCCGGAGCCGGTGGAGCATCAACTGGATCATGG
>JAABUX010000609.1_pt1 | contig 59737 bp, 49 predicted proteins | sample 5561851 | NCBI WGS metagenome assembly JAABUX01 (sample SAMN10711883, study PRJNA513361) | rock metagenome | isolation source: Antarctica rocks | place: Antarctica: Victoria Land, Richard Nunatak red sandstone | collected 2016-01-03
TCTGCTCAGGATGACGGCGTGAAACAAACAGCGGCAAGAGCAAAGGCAATACAGGGGTCCTTCGCTCTGCTCAGGATGACGGCGTGAAACAAACAGCGGCAAGAGCAAAAGCAACGGCAGATACAGGGGTCCTTCGACTGCGTGCTACGCACTCCGCTCAGGATGACGGCGGTAGAGCCGAGGCCTCGGCAGGCTGGGGGCGGAAGATTTCCAGGAGAAGGAGGGCGGCGCCGATGCAGATGGCGGAGTCGGCGACGTTGAAGTCGGGCCAGTGATAGTGGACGATGTGGACCTCGAGGAAGTCGATGACGAAGTGGTGGACGATGCGGTCGTAGAGGTTGCCGAGGGCTCCTCCGAGGATGAGGGCGAGGGCGATGCCGGTGAGGGAGAGGACCTGGCCGACGCGGACGAGCATCCCGGCGACGATGACGGCGGCGATGACCGAGAAGGCGATGAGGGCGTAGCGGACGGTATTGGGGTTGGTGTTGTCGGCGAGGAGGGAGAAGGCGGCTCCGGTGTTGAGGACGTGGGTGATCCAGAAGACGCCGGGGATGACGGGGATGTGGGCGCCGGAGTGGACGTTGCGGATGATGAGGAACTTGGTGAATTGATCGAGGGCTACGGTCAGGAGGGCGAGGAGGAAGAGGAGGGGGCGGGGGTCTGTGCTCATGGCGGTTCGCGCCGCGGTGGTGGAGGTGGGCTGGTAGGTGGAGGTCATTGGGCTGCGGCCTCCTGTGGGGTTGCGGCGATTTGGGCCTGGTAGGGCGGGTAGTGGATTGCGGTTAGGGCGTCGGCGCAGCGGAGGCAGACGGTGGGGTACTCGGGGCTGCCGCCTACGTCGGGGACATGGCGCCAGCAGCGCTCGCATTTGGGAGCAGTCGATCTGCCTGCAGAGTACGCGATGCTGTTGACGTGGTCATGATGGTCAAGGGAAGGTGTTGGAACGAGACGAACACTGGAAACATTGAAGAACTCGGGCAAGGCATGCTCAAAGTTCCTGAGGCGGGACAGGTTACTCGAACCCGCTGCAACTGACACGTTTGCGTCCAGTCCTTTGCCTATCTCTCCGATTTGCCTTGCATGTTCGAGGGCATGCAGGACCTTCTCTCGCACTGTTAACAGAAATGCCCAGTTTTCTTCGAGCTGGCGGACGCTTCCGGGGATGATTTCGAGCATGTTGGGGAAGAGGGCGAGGTGGACGCTTGGCTCGCGGCCTTCGACGTGGGGGAGTTGTTGCCAGACTTCGTCGGCGGTGAAGGAGAGGATGGGGGCGATGAGGCGGGTGAGGGTTTCGGCGATGCGCCAGAGGGCGGTCTGGGCACTGCGGCGAGCGGGGGCGTCCGGGGCGAAGGTGTAGAGGCGGTCTTTGATCACGTCGAGGTACAGCGCCGAGAGGTCGGTGTTCACGAACTCGTTGAGGGCGTGGTAGGCGCGGTGGAACTCGAAGGTGTCGTAGGCTTTGCGGATTTTGGCGTCGAGCTCGGCGGTGCGGGCGAGGATGTATTGGTCTAGGGGTTCGAGCTTCGCGAAGTCCTCGGAGGTAAGCTTGCCGGGGCCGCCGATGGCGTTCGTGGAAGGGTCGAAGTCGTGGAGGTTGCCGAGGAGGAAGCGGAGGGTGTTGCGGAGTTTGCGGTAGTTGTCGGAGACGCGCTGCATGAGCGCTTCGCTGGCGGCGACATCTTCGCGGAAGTCGACGGAGGCGACCCAAAGGCGGATGACCTCGGCGCCGAGGCGGTTGGCGACGTCGACTGGGTCGACGCCGTTGCCGAGGGATTTCGAGAAGGCGCGGCCCTGCTCGTCGAGGGTCCAGCCGGAGGTGGCGACCATCTTGTAGGGGGCGTGGCCGCGGACGGCGACGGACGTGAGCAGGGAAGAGTGGAACCAGCCGCGGTGCTGGTCGCCGCCCTCGGTGTAGAGGTCGGCGGGGATGTCTTCGGGGGGTCGGCGGAGATCGGGGTCGGCGTCGAGGACGGCGTGCCAGGAGGAGCCGGACTCGAACCAGACGTCGAGGATGTCCATCTCTTTGCGGAAGTCGTCTTTTGTGCCGCAGCTTTTGCAGGCGGTGCCGGGGGGGAGGAGGGTGGCGACGTCGTGGGTGTACCAGGCGTCGGCGCCTTCCTTGCGGAAGAGATCGACGATCGAGCGATTGACGGCGCGGTCGTTGAGCGGGGTGTGGCAGCGCTCGCAGAGGAAGACGGCGATGGGGACGCCCCAGATGCGCTGGCGGGAGATGCACCAGTCGGGGCGGGTGGCGATCATGTTGGAGATGCGCTCTTCGCCCCAGCTGGGGTCCCAGGTGACGTTGCGGATCTCGTCGAGGGTGCGTTGGCGGAAGGTGGTGACCGGCGGCTGTTCGTCCTCTGTAAGTTGTGGCTCGACGGGCGAAATACAGGTGTCCTTCCCCTTCGGTTCCCTCAGGGTCAGGATGACGGCGTCGGAGGGGAGGAGGGCGGGCATGGGGGTTTCCATGGAGATGAACCACTGTTCGGTGGCGCGGAAGATGACGGGGTTGTGGCAGCGCCAGCAGTGGGGGTAGGAGTGGTGGATGTCTTCGCGGCCCATGAGGGCTCCGCGTTGGTGAACGAGCTCAATGATAGGGGCATTGGCTTCGAAGATCTGGAGGCCGTCGAACTCGGGAAGGCCGTTGCGGAGGCGGCCGCTGGCGTCGACGTCGCAGAGCTGGGAAAGGCCGTAGCGGGTGCCGGTGAGGAAGTCGTCGGCGCCGTGGGAGGGAGCGGTGTGGACGGCTCCGGTGCCTTGCTCGGTGGTGACGTAGTCGGCGTTGACGCCGAGGATCTGGCGGTCGAGGAAGGGGTGCTGGAAGGTCGCGCGGTCGAGGCGGGTGCCGGGGAAGGTGGCGAGGACAGCGGCGTCGGGGAGGTTGCAGGCGACGCGGGTGTGTTCGGCGAGGGCTTCGGCGACGATGTAGATGTTGCCGTCGGAGTTCCCGAGGGCGACGTAGGGGAGTTCGGGGTTGAAGGCGACGGCGAGGGAGGCGGGGAGGGTCCAGGGTGTGGTGGTCCAGATGATGGTGTAGACGTTGGGGCTGTTGGTGGACGGATGTGGCGCTTCACCCACCCTTGCGCCCAAGTCCGGGCGTAAGAATGGGGCACCCGGGGCTTGGGCAGCACTGGGATTGGGGTGTTCTGCCGAGGAAGCGGAGCCCAGGGCGGGGTCGATGGCGGCGGGGTCGGAGGTGAGTTTGTAGCGGACGTAGATGGAGGGGGAGGTGTGCATCTCGTACTCGACCTCGGCCTCGGCGAGCGCGGTTTTGTCGTGGATGCACCAGAAGACAGGCTTGAGGCCCTTGTAGACGAAGCCGCCTTCGAGGAAGTCGAAGAAGGTTTCGGCGATGGAGGCTTCGTACCCGTGGGACATGGTGAGGTAGGGGTCGGACCATCGGCCGAAGACGCCGATGCGCTCGAACTGAGAGCGCTGGAGGTCGACGTATTTCTGGGCGTACTCGCGGCAGGCGCGGCGGACGGCGAGGGCGGGCATTTCGAGTTTTTTGCGGCCGAGTTTTTCGTCGACCTTGATCTCGATGGGGAGGCCGTGGCAGTCCCAGCCGGGGACGAAGGGGGCGTCGAAGCCAGCCATGGTCTTGGTCTTGACGACGAAGTCCTTGATGCACTTATTGAGGGCGTGGCCGAGGTGGATGGCTCCGTTGGCGTAGGGGGGGCCGTCGTGGAGGATGTACTTGGCTTCGCCGGCGCGGGCCTGGCGGATCTGGCCGTAGAGGTCGTCTTTTTGCCACTGCGCGAGGCGTGCGGGCTCATTCTGCGGCAGATTGGCCTTCATGGGGAAGGCGGTCTGCGGGAGGTTGAGGGTTGCTTTGAGCGGCTTCGGCTGTCCGTCTGGCGGCTGCGGCGTCGGGTTCGTTGCTTCCGGCATTCCATCCCCTGTGTGCGATGTCGAGGGCTGTTGGCCCAAACCTCTATTGTATCCGGCGGGGAACACCTCTCGATGAGGGGTGGAAAGAGACCTCGGGCGGGGGTGCTGCGTCAAAGACTCCAGACAACTTTGCGTGCCGCATGCAAGCGCTGTTCGGCGAATCTTTGTAGAATATGGATGGAAGCCAACAGCGGCGCGCTCAGGACAGAAGAAACCGGCGACAGACCGGGGACGTAATGCAAGAGAGCGCGCGAGATCAAGATGGCGAGCAGGGGAGCACACAGGTCCTCTTTGCTGCCGAGGCGAAGCAGCTATGGCGATGACACTTTTGACACCACCTGAGACCGAGCCGGAGCACGAGAGTCCGCGTCTGCAGGCTGGTGTGGCACCACACTGGAGCGAAGTCAAGGAAGAGGGTGTGTTCGGGTCACTCGTGTCGAGTGTCCGCGATGTCTTTTTCCCGGAGAAGCTTCCGCCGCTCGAGCTTCAGTCGAAGCCGATTCCGGTGGTGGACCGGATGGCGGTCAAGCGCGATCCGAAGTCGGCGGCGATCTCGGCTGTGATTCATGCGGTGATTATCGGTCTGATCGCGTGGCTGCTGTACAAGGGCGTGAAGATGGCTGCGCCGCAGGTGGTGCATGTGGTGACGCCGATCGAAATCCCGGTGGCGCCGCCAAAGGCGCCGCCGAAGCCGACCGTGATGGGCGGCGGCGGTGGATCGGTGGGGCCGACGCCGGTGGTGAAGGGGCATCTGCCGAAGTTTGATGAGCACCCGATCGTTCCGCCGACGCCGCCTCCTCTGCAGCAGCCGAAGATTGCGATTGAGCCGGCAATCAATGTGCAGAAGGACATCAAGATGGCGGATAACAACATGCCGAATCTTGGGGTGCCAAACTCGCCTCTGGTGGGCGCTTTCAGCGGTGGCGGCGGCAAGGGCGGAGGTCTTGGGCCGGGGAATGGCAACGGGCTTGGGCCGGGATCTGGCGGCAACACGGGCGGAGGCGTGTACCACGTGGGTGGAGGCGTTACGGCTCCCGTGGTGATCTTCTCGGTCGAGCCGGAGTTCAGCGAAGAGGCGCGCAAGGCGAAGGTCGCGGGAAACGTTCTGGTGAGCATCATTGTCGACGCCAGCGGGCATCCGCAGAACGTGCGTGTGATCCGCGGCATTGGGATGGGGCTGGACGAGAAGGCGGTCGAGGCGGTGCGGCAGTACCGCTTCAAGCCGGCGACTATGGGCGGCAAACCGGTTCCGGTTGAAGTGAACTTCGACGTGAACTTCCAGATCTTTTAGCTGGTGTTTATGCAGGGAGACCCGCTCCTTTTGGAGCGGGTCTTTTGCGTGTGTGGGTGGATGCAGGCTGGTGACGTGTGGGCGTGTGGGCGTGTGGGGCGGAATACTGGGATTCTTCCCCCCTTCGGCTACGCTCCCGGTCAGAATGACAGCAAAGGCGAACAGCAGATCGCTCCGCTCCGCTGCGGAATGACAACAAGGAAGGAGCTGCGCTGCGGTGCTATGGACATTGGCGCTAGCGGGTGGCGAGGGAGGGGGCGATCTCTTCGAAGGTGAGGTTGTTGGCGGGGCTGCCGGAGCTTTGCTTCCACTTCAGGAAGAGCGTTCCGTAGCTGTCGGTCATGCAGGTGGAGCGGTCGATTTGGAGCTGGGCGAGGATGCGCTCGATCCAGTCGGGGGGGCCTTCGAGTTCGGCGAAGATGCCGATGGGGGTTTCGTCGACGACGAGGTGGGCGCGGAGGTCCTTGCCGGGGAGGGGCTGGGCCCACTCGGTGCGGAACTTCTCGTAGACGAAGGCGGGGGTGTAGCCGAGCTGGCGGAAGATCTCGGCGAGGGCAGAGCAGTCGCTGACGAGGCTTTCAGTCTCGATGCGGGTCTTGTATTGGGAGTCGTCGGCATTCTCGGGCATGCGCTTGTGGGTGAGGACGCAGAGGTCACCGTAGCGGCGGAGGCGAAGGATCTGGCGGCGCTGGCGCAGGTCGCGCCCGGGCGTGTCGTAAAGGGTGTTGTGCTCAAAGGTGCGGGGTGTCTCGAGGGTGAAGCCGAGTTGGGGGAGACGGGATTGGAGTTGCTGGGAGTCGGGGACGGGGAACTTCACTTCGATCTCGGCACTCTGCATGGCGAGAAGTATATGCGTGCGTGCCCGTAGGATAGGGAGGGGATTTGCACAGTATGGACGGGGAGTGGAAGACGCTTCGGCTGAGTGCGTGGGTGGAGGGAGACGTCCAGCGCGCGGCGGAGATTCTTGGGCGCGGGGGCATGGTGGCGTTTCCGACCGAGACGGTGTATGGGCTGGGGGCGAATGCGCTGGATGCGGATGCGGTGGCGAGGATCTTTGTGGCGAAGGAGCGGCCGAGTTGGGATCCGCTGATTGTGCATGTGAGCGACGAGGCGATGCTGGCGCGGGTGGCGCGGGTGGAGGGCGAGGTGGGGAAGCGGGCGGGTCGTCTTGCTGAGGCGTTCTGGCCGGGGCCGCTGACGATGCTGCTGCCGCGGACGGAGGTGGTGCCGGATGCGGTGACGGCAGGGCGGGAGCGGGTGGGCGTGCGGATGCCGAGGCATGAGGTCGCGCTGGAGTTGATTCAGAGGGCTGGGGTGCCGGTTGCGGCGCCGAGTGCGAACCGGTTTGGGAGGACGAGTCCGACGACGGCGGCGCATGTGCTGGCGGATCTGGATGGCCGGATCGACGCGGTGCTGGATGGCGGGCCGACGTCGGTGGGGGTGGAATCGACGGTGCTGGATGTATGCGAGTGGCCGATGGTGGTGTATCGGCCGGGTGCGGTGACGGTGGAGAGGATTGCGGAGGTGGTGGGGGAGGAGGTGCGGATGTTTACGGCTGGCTCGGTTTCGGGGAGTGGGGCTCCGGAGGCGCTGCCGTCGCCGGGTTTGGGGATTCGGCACTATGCTCCGCGGGCGCGGTTGGTGCTGGTGCGGGGTGGGGCGGAGCTTTGGGCGGAGGTGGAGCGCTTTCGCAAGACTGTGCGCGTGGGAGTGATGCTGCCTACGGGTTGGGATGCGGGAGGGGCGGAGGAGGTATATGCGTGGGGGGCTTGGGAGAGCAGTGAGGAGCTGGCGCGGCGGGTGTTTGCGGGACTGCGTGCGCTCGATGAAGCGGCGGTGGAGATGATTGTGTGTCCGGTGCCGGCGGTGGGCGGGATGGGGGATGCGCTGCGGGATCGTTTGGAGAAGGCGGCTCGGGCGGGGTGAGTGCGATTTCTCGCTGCGGGTGAGACGTGAATTGAGTGAGAGTGAGATCAGCGAGGTTCTTTGTTGCATTGGAAGATAAATACAGGGGACCTTCGCTGCGCTCAGGATGACGGCGTAGAACAAGCAACTGCAAGGGCAATGGCGAATACAGGGTTCTTGCCCTTCCAAATTCGCTCAGGGGTTGGGATAACGGCGTAGGACAAGCAACGGCAAGGGCAAGCAGCGGCAAGAGCAGCGGCAAATACAGGGGTCCTTCGCTGCGCTCAGGATGACGGCGTAGAACAAGCAACTGCAAGGGCTTACGGGGTGGTGGGCATTGCGTCTGAGCGGGGCGGTTGCGGGGTTAGCGGGCGGCGGCGGCGGAGAGTTGGGCGGCGAAGGCGTCGAGGGAGAGGGAGCGTAGGAGGTTGCGGCGGAGGCCGGAGTAGACGTCGTCGAGGCCACGCGCGGCCTGCTCGATCCATTGGAAGTCGAGGGTTTGGGCGAAGCGCTCGAGCTCGGGGCGGAGATCGGTGTTGCGCACGAGCTCAGGCGTGCCGGCGGTGAGGAGGAGCAGGTCTTCGAGCAGGAGGGCGAAGGCGCGGAGCATGGCGACGGTCTTCTCCTGGCCTTCGGCGCCGGCGCGGTAACTCTCGGTCATTTTGAAGAGCGCGGTGTGGTCGGGCTCGGCTGCGGCGTTGCGAAGGAGGAGGAGAGCGTCGGCGCGGGCGGCGATGTAGGCGTCGAGGTCGAAGGAGAGGGCGCGGCCGGCGGCGCCCTGCGCGAGGCGGGCGATGAGCGTGCGCTGCTGTGGGGAAAGGTCGGAGCGCTTGTCGGCGAGCAGGGTTTCGATCTCGTCGGGGGGGAGCGCGCCGAGGCGGAAGCTAGCGCAACGGGATCGTATGGTGGGGAGGAGCTCGCTGGGGTTTTCGGCGAGGATGAGGATGTGGACGGACGGCGGCGGCTCTTCGAGCATCTTGAGCAGGGAGTTGGCGGCCTCCTTCATGAAGGAGGTGGCGGTGAAGATGAAGATCTTGCGCGGAGCCTCGGACGGGAGATAGTGGGCTCGCTGGATGAGGGTGCGGACCTGGCCGAGCTTGATGAGGAGCTGGGGTGGGTCGGGCGGGATGATGAGGACGTCGGGGTGCGGCTGGACGAGGACGCGGGTATCCTTTTTGTCGGTCTCGCGGAGGTCTTCGCGAGTGGCGACGGCGGCGGCGACCTCCACAGCGAGGTTGGCGGCAGAGGCGATGCGGGTGCAGTTGCGGCAGACGCCGCAGAAGCTGGCGAGCGACTGGCCGTTGGACCAGAGGTCGCGCGGCTGGCGGAGGCACTCGACCGACATGGCGATGAGGAGGGCGAGGGTGTACTTGCCGGCGCCCTCGGGGCCGGAGAGGATGACCGAGCTGGGGAGGCGGCCGGCGGCGATGGCGCTGCGGAGGTGTTCGACTGTGGTGGAGTTGCCGACGAAGTCGTTGAAGGTGGGGGGAAGGGAGGTGGGCTGGGTCATAGTGTGTGCGATTGCTAGAGTGGGTTCATAGTTGGTTTACACCCGGGCTTGCAAAGGACAGGAAGAGCGAAATACAGGGGTCCCTCACTTCGTTCAGGATGACGGCATCTCGTTCAGGAGGTCTGATTGCCTGGACCATCAGGCGAGGTAGTCCTTGAGCCAGGGGTCTTCGGTGTGGACGAGCGACTCGGTATCTCCGTCGAAGACGATGCGGCCCTCGTGGAGGACGAGGAACCTGGTGCTGGGGTCGATGCCGTTTTTGTCGGACTTGGGGATGGGCTCCATGTGGTTGGTTTCGGGGTTGAAGCGGTAGGTGGCGAGGGTGAAAGCGTCCTGGAGGCGGTGGGTGATGAACAGGGAGGTGGTATGGGAGACGTCGCGCTGCTTGACGACGAGCTCGACGATGGTGGTGGAGGTGATGGGGTCGAGGCCGCCGGTGGGCGAATCGTAGAGGATGAGATCGGGGCCGGTGATGATGGCGCGGGCGATGGAGACGCGTCGGCGCATGCCGCCGGAGAGTTCGGAGGGGAGCTTGTTGATGGCCTGCTCGAGCTCGACGAACTTGAGGACCTCTTCGACGCGCCGGTGCGACTCTTCGAGGGGGACCCCGTCTTCGTTGAGGCGATAGGCGATGTTGTCTTCGACGTCGAGGGAGTCGAAGAGGGCGGACTCCTGGAAGACCATGCCGATGCGGCTGCGGAGCTTGTAGAGATCGACCTCGCGCATGGTGGTGATTTCGTTGCCGAAGACGCAGATGGAGCCCTTGTCCGGACAGATGAGACCGTTGGCGAGCTTGAGGAGGACGGATTTGCCGCAGCCTGCGGGGCCGAGGATGACGCGGGTTTCGCCGGGCTGGACGGTGAAGGAGATACCGTCGAGGACGGGCTTGACGTCGAAGGTGATGGAGACGTTTTTGAAGGCGACGACGGGGCCGGCGTCGCGGGGCGCGGTGTCTGAGGTGGCAGTTTGGGCGAGAGTCTCGGGCATTTAGGTCCAGTGTTCCGGATCGAGGAGTTGGATCTGCGGATAGCGGTCGAAGTCTTTGATGTTGGAGGTGAGGAGGTAGGGGATGTTGTGTTCCAGCATGTGAGCCACAAGACGGGCGTCGTGGACCTGGCGGCCGGAGACTTTGAATTGGACAAGGAGGTTAAGCCATCGATGGTACGTGTTTCGATCTTCTGTAAGGATCTCAAATTTCAGTTCGATGAGACTCACGTTTTTGAGGACATCGCCGGCCGCTAAACCGCGTCCATTCTGGAGGAGTGGTCGTGTCGAGACGTTCCAGAACTCTGCGACATTCTGAAAGGTCGTGAAGAGGCGATTCCCGTGATCGAGCAAATCTTCGATGGCAAGATGTTGGCGCGGCATTTCTTCGACGGTCTGTGTGAGTCGCAGGAGCACGTTCGTATCGACCAGACAACGGCTGCCGTTCGGCGCCGCGCTAATCGTGGTCATCGTAGAGAGTCTCTCGCGACCAAGTCTCTCCGGGATGTTTGGGGATTTTGCAGGAGAATTCGGCCATGTCCTTGAACCACTGCTGGAGATCTTCCTTGGTTTGGGAGGTACTCGTGGCGGGGATGATGTTGGACTGAAGAGAGGATTCGACCAGCGAGAGTACGTAATCCTCGATGGGGACGTGGCGGGCTTCAGCGGCGGCGCGAAGGCTGCGCTCGGTTTCGGGCTTGAGTTCAAGTTGGAGGGTCATGGGGCACTCTTCTGAGGCGATGATAAACGGTGGGGCATGGTCGTCAGCGGCCGAAGATGCCGATCATGGTGCGGGTGATGATGAGGTCGATGACGATGATGAAGACGGAGGAGACGACGACGGCCTGGGTGGTGGAGCGTCCGACGCCCTGGGTTCCGCCCTTGGTGTTCATGCCGAAGTAGCAGCCGACCGAGGCGATGATGAAGCCGAAGAAGATGGGTTTCGTGAGGCCCTGGATGACATCGGCGTAAACGAGCGCCTGGTAGGAGCTGTGGAAGTAGGAGCTGGCGTTGAGGCCGATGGAGGCGACGGAGACGAAGGCGCCGCCGGCGATGCCGAAGGCGTCCGACAGGATGGTGAGGAAGAAGGCCATAAAGACGGTGGCGGTGAGGCGCGGGGTGACGAGCTTGCGGACGGGATCTGTGCCGAGAGCGCGCATGGCGTCGATCTGCTCGGTGACCTTCATGGAGCCGAGTTCGGAGGCCATGCCGGAGGAGTTGCGGCCGGAGACCATGAGGCCGGTGAGGACGGGGCCGAGCTCCTTGACCATGGAGAGGGCGACGAGGTTGCCGGTCATGTTGACGGCGCCGAACTGCTGGAGCGAGGTGGCGGACTGCAGTGCGAGAACGGCGCCGGTAAAGAATCCTGTCAGGACGACGATAGGGAGAGAGCCGAAGCCGATCGAGTCCATCTGGGTATAGATGTCGGCCCAGTAGCGGGGGCGGGAGAAGAGGTTCGCGATGGCCCTGGCCGACAAGACTGAGTAGTCCTGAATGGAGCCGACAAGTTGTTTAGCGAAGACCTCTGGCGAGACGAAAGGCATGGGTTCTGTGGCTCAGGTTATCAGATGCACCGCATAGCGCTTTGATTGCGAAGAAGTTGACCGGCAGACAAAGCAGGACACGAGAGCGAGGGGACGGAGGCGGAGACGCGTCGCGGGGTGCGAAAATAGGAGGCATGGTTGAGGTGATGACCGCCGCTGTGTTGCATGGCAAGGAGGACTTGCGTCTGGAGCAGGTGCCGGTGCCGACGGCGGCAGCAGGCGAGATGGTGTTGCGTGTGGGCGCAGCGCTGACGTGCGGAACGGATCTAAAGGTGTATCGCCGGGGGTACCACGCGATGATGCTGACGCCGCCGATCCCGTTTGGGCATGAGGTGGCTGGGGTGGTTTCGGCGGTGGGCGAGGGTGTGCGTTCGTTTGCCGTCGGCGATCGCGTGGTGGCGTTGAACTCGGCGCCGTGCGACCGGTGCTTCTGGTGCCGGAGGGATCAGCAGAATCTTTGCGAGGATCTGCTGTTCAACAATGGCGCGTACGCGGAGTACATGCGGGTGCCGGCGAGGATCGTCGAGAAGAACACGCTGCATGTTCCGCCGGAGATGCGGATCGAGCACGCCGCGTTGACGGAGCCGCTGGGGTGCGTGATGCGGGGCATGGAAGAGACTGGAGCACGCGCGGGCGACACGGTGGTGGTGATCGGAGCGGGCCCGATCGGTCTGATGTTTATGCACGTGGCCGAGCTGAGCGGCCTGCGGGTGATTGCGGTGGTGCGGCGGGAGTCACAGAGATCGGCGGCGGAGATGTTTGGGGCGTCGGAGGTCGTGATTGGCGCGGGAGATGAGGAGACGATCGATGCTGTTCGGGCGCTGACGGGAGAGGCGCGCGGCGTGGATGTTGCGATCGAGGCGGTTGCGAAGCCGTCGACCTGGCAGTGGGCTGTGGCGATGGTGCGGCGTGGCGGCGTGGTGAACTTTTTTGGTGGGCCGCCGAGCGGAACGGTGGTGTCGCTCGACACGAATCGGCTGCACTATGGAGATATTAAGCTGCTGGCAAGCTTTCATCACACACCTGCGAGCTGCCGGACGGCGTTTGATCTGCTGCGGAGCGGACGGTTCAAGTGCGCGGAGTACATCACGGGGCGTGCCGGTCTCGCGGACGTGCCGGAGATCTTCCGGAAGATGATGGCGCGGAACGGAAGTTCGGGTGTGCTCGACATCAAGACGGCGGTTGTGCCGGACGGAGCTGGTCTGTGACGGCGGAGCTGGTGGCGATGGCGGGCGGCCGGATCGCAGGCGACGATCTCACTGGCGCGCCGGAGGAGCTCCGGACGCCGGAGGAGCGGCCGACGCCCGAGGAGGCGAAGGCGTGGTGTCACCACCTGGCGACGACGCATTACGAAAACTTCCATGTGGCGACGTGGTTTTTGCCGGCGCGGGTGCGGCCGCACTTTGAGAGCGTGTACGCGTACTGCAGGGTGTCGGACGATCTGGGGGATGAGGTGGGTTCACCGGCTACGGGGATGCGTCTGCTGAACACGTGGGGACAGATGCTGGACGAGTGCTACGAGGCTCCAGAGAGGAGCAGGCACCCGGTATTTGTGGCGCTGCGGGAGACGATCGATGCGTGCGACCTGCCGAAGGGTCTGTTTGCGGATCTGCTGCGGGCGTTTCGGCTGGACCAAGTGAAGACTTACTACGGAACATGGGATGAAGCAGTTGCGTACTCGCGCGATTCGGCGAACCCGGTGGGGCGGCTGGTGCTGCTGGTGTGCGGGTACCGGGACGAGCAGAGGGCGCTGCTGTCGGACAGGATCTGCACGGGGCTGCAGCTGGCGAACTTCTGGCAGGATGTTGTTGAGGATGCGGAGCGCGGGCGGAGGTATGTGCCGGCGGAGTATATGGAGCGGTTCGGCGTGGATGAGAGGCAGATCGAGGGGCGGGTGTTTACGCCGGCGTTTGGAGCGATGATGGAGGCGCTGGTAGAGCGGACGCGCGCGATGCTGCGCGAGGGTGGAGCGATCAGCGGGATGGTGGACCGCGAGCTGGCGGTAACGCTGGATCTGTTCCGCAAGGGCGGCGAGGCGATCCTGGACGGCATTGCGGCGCAGGGGTACGACACGCTGCGCGGCCGGCCGGTGGTGACGAAGCGGAAGAAGGCGATGCTGCTGGCGGGGGCGCTCGTCTCGAAGCTGCGGGCAGGCCGGGCGCGTGCCCGAGGTGCAGACGTTGTTGACGGCCGCTGAAGCGTATCTGTTTTGCCGGGGGGTCGCGCGACGGGAGGCGAAGAACTTCTACTGGGCGTTTCGCGTTCTTCCGCGACCGAAGAGCGACGCGATGTGCGCGGTGTACGCGTTTATGCGGCGCGCGGACGATATTTCGGATGACGAATTGAAGCCGGTGAGGGAGAGGCGGGCGGAGATGGCGGCGTGGATCGCGGCTTGGCGGCGATCGAGACAGGCGGGGGACTCTCCGGCGTCGGCGGATCCGGTGTTTGTGGCGCTTGGGGATGCGCAGCTACGGTACGGGATCGCGGACGAGCTGCTGGAGGCGCTGGTACGAGGGACGGCGATGGATCTTGAGCCGCGTCGGGTGGGCGCGGACGGTTTGCAGACCTATGCGAGCTTTGCGGATCTTTATGCCTACTGCTATCTGGTGGCGTCGGTGGTGGGTTTGGTGTGCATACGGATCTTCGGGTATGAGGATGCGCGGGCGGAGAAGCTGGCGGAGGAGACGGGGATCGCGTTTCAGCTGACCAATGTGCTGCGCGATGTGAAGGAGGATGTGGAGCGCGGCAGGGTGTATTTGCCACTGGACATGATGGCCGAGTTTGGGGTGACGACCGGGCGTGTGCGGGAGCTTGCTGCAGGTGCGCCGATGACGGTAGCCGACCGTGCGCTGCTGGCGATGCTTGGGGGGCGAGCCGAGGCGTACTACAGGTCGGCGGACCAGTTGCTTCCGCTGCTCCATCCCGACAGCCGTGCGGCGATGTGGGTGCTGGCGACGATCTACCGGCGGCTGCTGGGGCGTATACGGGCGGGGGGCGGCGATGTGTTTCGGACGCGTATTCGGGTGTCGGCGCGCGAGAAACTTTGGATTTTGTCGAGGGGTGCAGGCTTGGCGCTCTGGTATCGGGTGCGTTCGTGAGCGGCGAGCTCGATGTAGTGGTGGTCGGGGGTGGGTTGGCGGGGCTTTCGGCGGCCTCGGCGCTGGCGGAGGCGGGACGGCGGGTGACGCTGCTGGAGTGGCGGCCGTACATCGGTGGGCGCGCCTACTCGTACGAGCACCCGGCGATTGGCGAGGTGATCGATTCGCAGCATGTGGTTCTGGGCTGCTGCACGAATATTCTGGATCTGTGTGGGCGCGCGGGCATCGCGGACTGGATTCGGTGGTACGACGAGCTGGTGTTTCTGGAGCCGAGCGGGCGACGGAGCTGGCTGCGACCGGGCTCGTTTAAAGCGCCGGCGCACCAGGCGGAGAGCTTTCTGCGGGCGCCGATGTTGTCGCTGCGGGACAAGGCCGGGATTGCGATGGGGATGGCGCGATTTCTGCGCGGGTACCCGGAGGATGATGCGGAGAGCTTTGCGAGCTGGCTGCGCAGGACCGGCCAGACGGAGCGGGCGATCCGGCACTTCTGGGAGCCGGTGATTGTTGGCGCGTTGAACGATACGTTTGACCGGTGTTCGGTGAAGTACGCGGGAAAGGTGTTTCACGAGAGTTTTTTGCGATCTGCCAAGGCGGGGCGGCTGGGGATACCGGCGAGACCGCTGACGGAGTTCTTCGGGCCTGTGGTCGAGCTTGCGAAGAGGAACGGGGTCGAGGTGCGGCTGCGGTCGGGTGTCTCGGGGCTGCGGAGTGATGGGGAGGGGTGGGTGGTATCTGTGGGCAAGGATGCGGAGCTTCGGGCTGGGGCGGTGGTGCTGGCGACCGATCACCGGAGGGCGCTCGAGTTGATGGCGGGGCTGCCGGATGGAGAGTCGATGGCGGAGGGCGGCGAGCGGTTTGTCTCCGCGCCGATCACGACGGTGCATCTCTGGTATGACCGGGAGGTGACGGAGCTTGACCATGCGGTGCTGCTGGATACGCGGATTCAGTGGATGTTTGCGAAGTCGCGGATACGGGGCTGGGAGGAGGGACGTGGGAGCTATCTCGAGCTGGTGATCAGCGCTTCGTTCGCGGAGCTTGGGCTTTCGCGCGAGGCGATTCTCGGCGCGGCGCTTGAGGAGGCGATGGGGTTCTTTCCGGGCATACGGGAGGCGAGGCTGGTGAAGAGCAACGTGCTGAAGGAGGCGCGGGCCACCTTTTCAGTGGTGCCGGGGCTGGACCGGTTTCGGCCGGAGCAGAGGACGTTGTGGCCGGGATTGTACGTGGCGGGGGATTGGACGCGGACGGAGTGGCCATCGACGATGGAGGGAGCGGTTCGGAGCGGGCGGCTGGCCGCTGGCGAGGTGGTAGGCGACCGAACGCGGTTTCTAGCGCCGGAGCTTCCCGCCGACGGCGTGATGCGATTTCTGACATCGGATTGACGCGCGTTCGAAACCCGACTGCAGTGAGCTCTGAGAGAGCGGGTCTGGGTTGCGGCAGGATCGCATCCTAAGAAGAGAGCGCGGTCGCTCCACCTTCGAGGAGACGCTGAAATGTCGATGCACTGTGTGCGTATGGGAACCGGGCAGCCGTTACTTTTGCTCCATGGACTGGGTGGGAGCTGGCGATCCTGGTCCACGATCACCGGGCCGTTGCGGCAGCAGAGGGATTTGGTCATGGTGGATCTGCCTGGATTCGGAGAGACGCCGCCGCTTTCAAGAGAGACGTCGATTCTGTCGCTAGCGGACGCTGTGACCAGCTTTCTGGGAGAGCACGGTCTGTACGGAGTCGATGTCGTCGGAAGCTCGATGGGCGCGCGGCTTGCGTTGGAGCTTGCACGGCGAGGTGTTGTGGGCGCAACCGTAGCGCTCGATCCGGGCGGTTTCTGGCGGGGCTGGCAGCGGAGTTTCTTCTACAGCTCGATCTGGGCATCGATCCGGCTTGTTCGTCTGCTGCAGCCTGCGATGCCGGCGATCTGCCGAAGCCGGGTAGGACGGACGCTGCTGTTTCCGCAGATCTCGCCGAAGCCGTGGGCGCTGCCGGGCGAAGCGGTGCTCGAAGAGATGCAGAGCTACGCGCGTGCGATGTGCTTCGACGAACTGCTGTACTCGCTCGCGTATGGGCCGGAGCAGGAAGGCGCACCGGCAGGATCGCTGAAGAAACCGGTGGTGATTGGATGGGGCCGACAGGATCGCGTCTGTCTGCCGAGCCAGGCGAAGGTCGCGCAGGCTCTGTTTCCTGACGCCCGGCTGCACTGGTTCAGCCACTGCGGGCACTTTCCACACTGGGACCAGCCGGAGGATGCGGCCCGGCTTATTCTCGCGAGTACGGGACCAGGGCTGCTGTGACTGACCTGTGTTGAGACGTTTCATTCGGACGGGAGTTCGCTCTGGATGCGCTTCGCGAGGCTGTCGACCGAGGTGTTATCGGCCATTTCACGAAGCTCTTCGTCCTGATCGAGCTCGTGGATATCGAGTTTTTCGCAGATGGCGCGGAGGAGTTGAAGAGCCTTGGTGACCTCCTTTTCCGCGAGCAGATCGATCTGGAGGTTGAGGTTGTCGCGAGCATCGCTGCGCTGTTGCATACGGTTCTGCTTCATGAGAACAAAGGTGCTGAGCAGGACGCCTTCGACGGATACGACCATAGCGAGCAGGATGAATGGGTAAGGATCGAAGTGAGGAAAGAACGGAAACACTTTGCTGTTTACAAGAAACCACGCCGTGAAGATCACGAGGTGGATCACGACGAACCATATGCTTCCGCTAAAACCGCCGATCACATCGGCGATCAGGTCCTTGGGAGAGCGCCGTTCCTCGAAGCGCTGTTCTAGGTCGGCGACGGTGCTAATGTTGGCTTCGACGGTGGATGGGGCTGAAGTGGATTCGCGTGGCATCCAGATTTAGATGCCAGGGCAGCGAGGCCAACATGGAAGGAAAAGCACTTTCGTGTGGCGCTAGACGCTTCCATCTGAACCGGACCTCCGCTTCGATCGAACGGCTGATGCTCAACTGAACAGGAACTCCTTGGTGCGGAGCTCCTTGACCGAGTCGCGAAGCTTGGCGGCTTTTTCGAACTCGAACTTTTTCGCGGCCTCGCGCATGTCGGATTCGAGTTTGCCGATAAAGGTGTCGAGCTCGGCCTGGGTGTTGAAGTCGGGCATGCCTTCGGTCTCTTCGACGAGATCGGCGTAGTCGGCGCGCAGGATGCCGGCGAGGCCCATCTCAAGCGGGCGGTGGATGGCCTGCGGGGTGAGGCCGTGCTCTTCGTTGTAGGCGACCTGCACTTCGCGGCGGCGATCGGTCTCGTTGATGGCGCGCTGCATGGAGTCGGTCATGTTGTCGGCGTAGAGGATGGCGCGACCTTCGAGGTGGCGGGCCGCGCGGCCGATGGTCTGGATGAGTGAGCCCTGAGAGCGGAGAAAGCCTTCCTTGTCGGCGTCCAATATTGCTACAAGCGAGACCTCTGGTAAATCCAGGCCTTCGCGGAGCAGGTTGATGCCGATGAGGACGTCGTACTCGCCTTTGCGGAGGTCGCGGAGGAGCTTGATGCGTTCGAGGGTTTCGATCTCGGAGTGCATGTAGCGGCAGCGGACGCCGACCTCGGTGTAGTAGTTGGCGAGGTCCTCGGCCATGCGCTTGGTGAGGGTGGTGACGAGGACGCGCTGATCTTTTTCGGTGCGGTCGCGGATCTCGGCGAGGAGGTCGTCGATCTGGCCCTTGATGGGGCGGATCTCGACCTGGGGGTCGGTGAGGCCGGTGGGGCGGATGATCTGTTCGATGACGACGCCGGCGGCCTTGGTGAGCTCGTAAGGCCCCGGTGTGGCGGAGACATAGATGATCTGTCCGGTGCGGCCTTCGAACTCTTCGAACTTTAGGGGGCGGTTGTCCATGGCGGACGGAAGGCGGAAGCCATAGTCGACGAGGTTCTGCTTGCGCGAGCGATCGCCGTGCCACATGCCGTGGAGCTGTGGGACGGTGACGTGCGACTCGTCGATAAAGAGGAGGTAATCGCGGGGGAAGTAGTCGAGGAGCGTGGGTGGGGGCTCGCCGGGGAGGCGGCCGGAGAAATGGCGGGAGTAGTTTTCGATGCCGTGGCAGTAGCCGACGGACTTGATCATCTCGAGATCGAAGCGGGTGCGCTGGTGGATGCGCTGGGACTCGACGAGGCGGCCTTCCTTTTCGAGCTGGGCCTCCCACTCGAAGAGCTCGTTGAGGATGGATTCGGTGGCGGACTTTTTGCGCTCCGGCTGGACGACGTAGTGGGACTTTGGGTAGATCGGCAGGCGCGAGTACTTCTGCTTGACGGTGCCGAAGAGCGGGTCGATCTGGGAAAGGCTGTCGATCTCGTCGCCGAACAGTTCGATGCGGAAGGCGTTTTCGTCATAGGTGGGGTAGACCTCAATGATGTCGCCGCGGACGCGAAAGGTGCCTCGGCGGAAGTCGACATCGTTGCGCTCGTAGAGGATCTCGACGAGGCGGCGGGTGATGTCTTCGCGTTTGATCTTCTGTCCGCGTTCGAGCAGGAGGAGCATGCCGTAGTAGGCCTCGGGGGAGCCGAGGCCGTAGATGCAGGAGACGGAGGAGACGATGATGGCGTCGCGGCGCTCGAAAAGGGAGCGGGTGGCGGAGAGGCGGAGCTTGTCGAGCTCCTCGTTGATGGTGGCCTCCTTCTCGATGAAGAGGTCGCCGGCGGGGATGTAGGCTTCGGGCTGGTAGTAGTCGTAGTAGGAGACGAAGTACTCGACGGCGTTGTTAGGGAAGAACTGTTTGAACTCGTGGTAGAGCTGGGCGGCGAGGGTCTTGTTGTGGGCAAGGATGAGCGCAGGCCGGTTGGACTCTGCGATGACCGAGGCCATGGTAAAGGTTTTGCCGGAGCCGGTGACGCCGAGGAGCACCTGATCTTTTTCGCCGGCGGAGAGGCCGGAGACAAGCTCGCCGATGGCGCGGGGCTGATCCCCCTGGGGCTTGTAGGTGGTCGTGAGCTGGAAGTCCATCTCTATAGAATAAAGGCTAGGCTGCGGACCGGCCGGTGATGTCTGTCATCGACCCCTATGCATCTGAGCCCTCAGGAGCTTTCATATGAGTGCAGGGGTGGAGCTGTGGCTGGTGCGGCATGGGGAGACGGAATGGAGTCTGAGCGGGGCGCATACGAGCCGGACCGATATTCCGCTGACAGAGAAGGGAAGGGTTCGGGCGAAGGAGCTGCGGGACTACCTGGCCGGACGGAGCTTCGATGGGGTCCTGACCAGTCCCATGCAGCGCGCGCGAGAGACGTGCGTGATTGCGGGGTATGGAGATCAGGCGCAGGTGGAAGAGGGTCTGCGGGAGTGGGACTACGGCATCTACGAGGGAAAGACGACCAAGGGCATCCGCGAGACGGAGCCCGGGTGGAGTGTGTGGGAGAGCCCGATCACGGATGGAGAGACGGTGGAGCACGTCGGCGAGCGAGCGGACGGAGTGATCCGGCGGGCGCTGGAGTTGGCAGGCGGCAAGGAACATGGGCGCATTGCCCTGTTTGCGCATGCGCATATCCTGCGGATACTGGCGGCGCGGTGGACAGGGCTTCCTGCGCGGGACGGACGGCTGTTCGCGCTGGGGACAGGCAGCCTGAGTGTGCTGGGGTGGGAGCGCGAGACGCGTGTCATCGAGAGCTGGAACCGGGGCTTCGAGGAAGAGGGTTGAACTCCCAAGCGCAAGGGCGAGCGAAGGCAGAGCTTAACGGCGATGTCTGAGAAGCTGCCCAGCCTGCGCTGGTGGATCAAGTGGCTGGTGCTGCTGGCGCTGGCGACAGCGGCGTTGCACGTCGTACTGACGCAAGGCACGCTCACGGCCTGAGAGACGGTGCCCCGGCTTAGAGCCCAGCGATCAAGCGGGGCCAATCGGCAGGGCTGCCGGCGAGCTGATCCGGAGGCACTGTGACCAGGCTCTGCGGAGCCAGGCCGAAGGTGCAACCGATGCTTCGCGCGCCGGAGTTGCGGGCCGTTAGCACGTCTACTGCCGAGTCTCCGATCATGACGGTCTCGGCTGGCGTGAGCGAACCCGCGCCGGAGCCAGCGGCAAGCGAGCTCGCCTCGGCGATAAGGGTGTGCAAGCCGTGAGGGTCGGGCTTTTTGGTGTGGAAGCTGTTGCCGCCGTAGATCTTGAAGAAGAAGGGCGCGAGGCCGAGGGCATCGCAGATGTCGATTGAGGGCCGAACCGGCTTGTTGGTAAGGCACGACATCAGCAGGCCGGGGTGTGCGTCGCGAATGGTTGCGAGGGCATCGAGCACGTCGTCGTAGACGCGGGTGAAGTCGAGCTTATGGACGCGGTAATAGTCCAGGAAGTATTTGAGCGCGGAGAGAACGTACTCTTCATCGTGGAGGTCGCCCTCGGGATCGCCGAAGGCACGGCGGACCAGCATGGAGGCACCGTCACCGATGTAAGTGGCGATGAGGGCGTCGGGCAGCTCCGGCTTGCCGAAGTGGAGGAGCGTGGCATTGATGGAGTTGCAGAGGTCCCGGCTGGAGTCGATCAGCGTGCCGTCGAGATCGAAGACAAGCAGACGGGCAGTGGTTCGGGTCCGCTGCAGTTCAGTCGGTCGTGCCACCATGAGCTTTAGAATACAGGGTCGTGCGCTGCCCTCCTGTGTGCTTATTTGAGCTCGACGTCGCCCGATCCGGTGTTGATGCGCAGCGTTGGTCCACCACCGTTTACCGTTCCTGTGATGTGGTGATGATTGATGTCGCCCTGCATTGCGATGGGCTGCTGTGTCCGTATAGTTCCCGACCCGGTGCTGGCGTTGAGTGTGAAGTGTGCCGAGGGCGGCAGGGTGAGACGAACGGAGCCCGAGCCGGTGTCGAGCTTCCAGTCGGAGGTCGGATTTCCGTTGACCTCAATGTCTCCGGAGCCGGTGCCTGCCTTGAGACCGCCGGAGACGCCGTTAAGTCGAACGCTGCCGGAGCCGGTCTGCGCGCGCACGTCTCCCGGAGCGCTTTCAGTGAGCTCGATATCGCCCGAGCCGGTCTCGAGGCTGGCTGGCCCGTGGACGTTTCTGGCGCGCACCGATCCTGATCCGCTGCTGCCTTTGAACCGGCCGCCCACGTCCTGTAACTCGACGTCACCCGAACCCGTCCCGGCGTCGATCGAGGACGCTCGCGGGAGGGTGACCTCGTAATCAATCGTGATGTTGCGGTAGCGATCGCCGGAGTGACGTTCGCCGATCGTTACATCGTCGCCGCTCTGCTGGATTGGTGGATTGCTGACGATCTGCGCGATGCGGGACTCGACGTCGCCTCCGCCGAACCATCCGTTGGCGGCGTGGAGGTGGGCTGCGACGTGTACCTGGTTGTCGGTGCCGGGGCGGAGGTGGATGTAGCCGGAGGCGGTCGAAACGGAGACATTGGGGCTGCTCCCAGTCGAGAGCGTCCGCTCAAAGTTGTGGTCGGCGGCCAGGAGCGTGAGCGGGAGAAGTGCGAGGGACGCGGCGGTGAGAAACGTACGGGTGGTCATAGATCTCCTTGCACGACAGTGTTCAGAATGCGGTTTTGGTGTTTCTTGTATCGGCGCAGACGCTGCTTGGAATCAAGGCCCCTATTGCTGCAGGATCACTGCGTCGCCGGGCTTCAAGCCCGAGGTGACTTCAGTACGCGTGCCGTTCGAGATGCCGGCCGCGATGGCGACGGAGCGTCGACCCTTCTTCTGATTTGGGTCCGGTACCTCGACCGAGGCCTTGCGATCTTTGTCGTAGATCACTGCCTGCTCGGGCACGGTCAGGACGTTTTTGTGCTCTTCGAGCAGGATCTCCGCGTTGGCGGTCATGTTGGCCTTGAGCTCGCCGCCCGGGTTATCGATCGAGACGCGCACCTCGAAGGTGGTGACGTTGTCTTTCTCGACGCCGAGCGGCGCGATCTTTGTGACCTTGCCGAAAAACGTCTTGTCCTTGAAAGACTCCACCTTGATGCGGGCCGGCTGCCCCAGGTAGACCTTGCCGATATCGGCCTCGTCGACTTTGCCCTGGACGTACACCTGGGTTGTGTCGCCGATGGTCATCACCAGCGTCGCCGTGCTTCCGAGGACGAGAATGGAGCTGACCGCGTCGCCGACTTCGACGTCGCGCGACAGTACGACTCCGTCCATCGGGCTGGTGATGATGGTGTAAGAGAGCTGGTCCTGAAGTTGCTTCAGCGAGGCCTGCGCCTGGGAGACCTGTGCCTGCGCCTGCTTGAGCTTGGAGGTGTCTACCGAGATCTGCGAGACCGCCTTGTCGCGGGTATTCGCTGCCGCAAGATACTTCTGCTGCGCGTCATCGAGCGCCTGCTGGCTGACCACGCCGAGGGTCGACATCTGCTGTGCACGATCAAAGGTGTGCTTGTACATGGGCAGGTCCGGAGCCTGTGCGTTCACCCTGTCGTACTCGATCGCGGCCGCTGCAGCCTTTGCGTTCGACTCCGCTGCGGCCAGAAGCGCCTTCTGCGCGGCGACCTGGTCGAGGATCTCCTCCTGGTCCAGTTGTGCCAGCAGCTGTCCCTGGCGCACATGTGCATTGATGTCGGTGTTTAAGCGCGTCACGATGCCGGAGGCCTTGGACTTCACCTCCACCTTTGTGATCGGCTGGACCTTGCCGGTTGCGACGACGGAACGGGCGATATCCCCACGCTCCACCTTGGCCAGCTGCGAGGGCTCGATCTTGGTCCCGCTTCCTCGCGCCACGACGGTGATGCCGAACAGAGCGGCAACCACCACGACCGCAACACTCGTCCAAAGCCACAATCTACGTTTTCGTTTGCGTTCGATCGCCACAGCTCACTCCGAGGCCGTCCCCCTGCGATGAGGAGCGGCCTGAGTTGTGCTTACGCAGTCCACGATGTTCTGGTTCCGTAGACCGCCATTTTTGAGAGCGGGAAATGCATTGGAGGCCCCTAAGCATACTTCCGAAGCACACCGAGCACCTTGCCCTGGATGGCGACGCTTGCGGCAGGGGCGTAGATGGGCGGCATCTCCGTATTGGAGGGTTGGAGACGGATCATGTTGCCCTCCCGGTAGAACCGCTTCAGGGTGGCGTCGCTGCCGTCGACCAGGGCAACGATGATCTCCCCTTCGCGTGCGGTTCGCGTACGTTCGACCAGGACGTAGTCGCCGCTGACGATATGTTCGTCGCGCATCGAGTCTCCTCGGACCTCAAGAGCGAAGACCTCGCGGGTGCCGATGATGTCACCGAGGGAGATACTCTCGGCAGTCTCGATAGCCTCTACAGGACGTCCTGCGGCGATGCGTCCCAGCAGCGGCAGACGATCCGAGGTCTTTTTCAGGCTTCGCGCCGGGAGCACATCAATGGATCGGCTTCGGTTATGGGCCCGCTGCAGCATCCCTTTGCTCTGGAGATTGGTGACGTGCTTATGCACGGTCGCCAGCGAGTTGAGACCAAGACCGCTGGCAATCTCCTCGTAGGAAGGCGAATACCCGTTCTTTTGCGTGAAATGAGTGAGGAAATCCAAAACTTCCTTCTGTCGCCGCGTGATTGCCATGCGCACATTCTAGCGAATAAAAGGCGAACTGCAATACCCAATTTGATGCACAGCGATCTGCCCCATTTGCGTCTCGGAGAGCTTGAAGCCTCAGATCCGTTCCAGAAATGGGAATAGTGACGCAATATTTGCATAATCATCTTGCTCTGGGCAGGGCGCGTGGACGAAGGTACAGAGGCAGGTTCTAACTGATCGACTTGAAGGACGGATACTATGCGCATCATCGTGATCGAGCCAGACGCCGCATTGGGGGTGTTTCTCCAGAAAGGACTGAATATAGATGGGCATGATGTCTCCTGGGCCAGCCAACTCGAAGGTGCGATGGGGCCGTTGGTGGCCGAGGCGGTCGACCTCCTGATTGCCGATGTTTCCGGACCAGGTGGTGTGTATCTCCTCGAAGCGGTCCGCAAGCTCGGAGGCCGGATAGCGGTCCTCACGCTGACGTCCAACCACTCCGTGGAGCATCGGATCCAGTGCCTTGACCTGGGTGCCGACGATTGCATGACGAAGCCTTTCAGCTTCCAGGAGTTGACGGCGCGGACGAGGGCTCTTCTGCGGCGTCTGGACCACCTTAAGGACGGCGAGGCGGTGCTCGCCCATGAGGGTCTACGGCTGGACCGCATCCATCGGTCGGCGGCCATCGATGGACGGCCGATCACACTTACGGCCAAAGAGTTCAAATTGCTGGAGTTTCTGTTGCAGAATGCAGGCCGATGCTGCAGCCGCACCCAACTTCTCCTTGAGGTCTTCCAGCTTCCTGCCGAGAATGCGACCAATGTTGTGGACGTTTACATCAACTATCTCCGGAAGAAGCTCGGGACGGCGGCCGGATCGCCGCGGATCGTTACCGTACGCGGCGCCGGCTACTCCTTGGCACGATCGGAGCCGAAGGAACTTGTGCCCCTGGCGCTCGCCGGAAGTGATCTTTACGCAACCGCATGAGCGCCGGACCGCCATTCCCGGGCACGTCGATTCCAACTCCACCTAAAGCTGGAAGAGCTCGGGCGCCATTCGTCCCGGCGATCGCGGATGCAGTGGTGGAACACAGGTCCCGTGTCCTCCTTCTGGTCGGAGCCGACCCGTCGCTTCGCCTGAGACTTCGGGAGCGACTACGCGGATCGAGGTGGCAGGTGCACGAGGCAGCTGGCGGCGCAGCCGCGATGGCCTGCCTGAATGAGGTACGGCCTGAGGCTCTGTTGGTCGACGAATGGCTGCCCGATCTGGAGATCGGTGAGTTCCTTGACCTGGTTCGGGCGCTCTATCCCCGCATCGACCTGCTGGGCATGAATGGGGCGGCTCTCAGGTCAGAGTTGGCGGGATCGCGCCGGCACGAGTTGCTTCAGGTTCTGCGTGAAACCTCGGAAGGGCCAGAGATCGGCGCGCCCGTTGCTGCTGCCCGGAGGCCAGAGGACGCCCATCCAACCTCGGGACAAGTGGCAACGTCACGGCAGACCGCGGCTTCACCAACACTGCCGGGCACGATGACGATGCCCCCGGTTCCCGCCCCTGCAAGTCGCGGGGACGGTCTTCTCCCCGAGATGGTGGGAATAAGTCCTGCCATGGAGGAGCTCGGAAGGCTGGTGCGGCTGGTGGCGCCCCGGTCAACAACCGTGCTGATCGAGGGGGACACGGGAACCGGAAAGGAGCTCGTCGCAAAGGCGCTTCACCGACTCAGCACGCGCGCCAACAAGCCCTTTATTGTGCTAAATTGCGCCGCGATTCCTGAAGCTTTGCTCGAAGCTGAGTTATTTGGTCATACGCGAGGCGCTTTCACCGGTGCTGTCCGCTCCAGAACGGGCCGCATTGAAGCCGCGGACGGGGGCACGCTGTTTCTCGATGAGATCGGGGAGATGCCGTTGGCGCTTCAGGCTAAGATGCTGCGTTTCCTTGAGTGCGGGGAGTTGCAGCGCGTCGGCGAGAATGAACCCAGCTACGTCGACGTGCGGGTGATTGCTGCGACCCATCAGCCGTTGGAACAGCGTGCAGAGGAACAGACCTTTCGTCTGGACCTCTACCATCGGCTCGCTGTGTTTCCGATCGAGGTCCCCACGCTTCGATCGAGAATGGAAGATGTCCCGCTCCTTGCGGAGCACTTCCTGTCTATGTTCAGCCATGGCACGGTCGCCAAGCGGATCTCCGCGGCGGCGATGGATTGCCTCAAAGCGCATCCTTGGCCAGGCAACGTACGTGAGCTGATGCACGTACTGGAGCGTGCCTTGATTCTCTCGGACTCCAACCCCGAGATTGATGTCGAGGATATCCGGGTGCGAAAGCGCGACCGGTCCCTCTAGGCTGAACGTCTCGATCGCACCTCGGATGCGTCGCAAGTCCGTCCCAGTGTCCCGCCCCGGGCCACACTCTCAAGAGCAGTTCCTTCCTCCGATATAGATAGTGTGTGCCTGGCTGGCTGCATCCGCCTAGCCGTTCCTAGCGGGAACGGGCCTTTTCCAGCAGATCCGGGCGCAGGTCTTCGAGTTTATGAGCAGGTACTTATGCCGTTGATAAGGACACGCTCAGAAACCTGGATACACAGGGTCACGAGACTCGTCGTCTTCACCCTTTTTGCGCGAAGTCCATAGCTTCTGTGTTCAGCCATCTCATTCATGCTAAATGGCTTGCCTTATAAAAAGGCGAAGAATGGGAGAAGTCTAATAGAAGGTGTAGCGAAATAGGCCAGACGCTTGCAATATCTCTGCTCGTGAACTGAGTGCAAAAGCACCAGAAACGGGAGCAGACGATGAACATGACAAGTGAACAATTCCAGGGGAATCAGGCAATCAAGGGGCAGGCATTTGTGAACGGGACGGCAGCGTTCGGTATGGCGAGCGGAGTCGCCGAGCATCTTCTGGATGGCTCGTCTGCCCATCCTGTGAATCTCGAAGCGATGCGCGATGCCCGCATCCTGGAGCACCTGTCCACGGTACGGTTTGTCGCACGCCAGATTCATAAGGGTCTCCCCGAGCACGTGGACTTTGAGGAGCTTGTTTCGGCGGGCATCGTCGGCTTGATCGATGCTGCCAGCAAGTACAAGGACGATAAGAACACGCAGTTCAGGACGTACGCGCAGTTCCGCATCCGTGGCGCCATCCTGGACTCGCTGCGTAGCCTGGACTGGAGCCCCCGAGAGCTTCGCCGCAAGGGCCGAGGCGTGGAAGAGGCGATTCGTTCGACGACCCAGAAGCTGAAGCGCACGCCGACGGACGTCGAGATTGCGAACGAGATGGGCGTGTCCCTGCAGGACTACCAGCGGCTTCTGTCGGACCTGAAGTCGCTCGAGATCGGCAGCCTCCACGCGGAACGTGGTGAAGAGTCGGGCGAAGAGGAGCTTGCCTTTGTAGCTGCGCCGGAAGAAGAGAGTCCGCTGCTGCGCTGCATGGAAGCGGAGATGAAGCAGCATCTGGCCGACGCCATCGACGAGCTGCCGGAGCGTGAGCGGATGGTTCTGACTCTTTACTACTACGAAGAGCTTTCCATGAAGGAGATTGGGCAGCTCATGGGTATCGTGGAATCGCGCGTATCCCAGATCCGAAGCTCAGCAGTTGTGCGCATGCGCTCGGCTCTGGGAGCATGCTAGCAGACAACGCGCAAATAGAAGGCAGCAGAAAAGGATTGCTGCTAGAGCAATCCTTTTAGGAGGGGACGTATGGCGCGAAGATCAGCGCAGATAACCGGCGTTCGAGGATGCGGCGCTCTGGACTGCCGCTCCGGTGGCTCCTTCGGCCTCGCCCTCGGACTTGGTATTCGGTCCCAGGCCGAGTTTGATGATGGCGCGAGAGTCGGGGATGAGCTTGGTCTGCCAGCCGTTGTCGGACTGGAACTTCTGCATGGCGGCCTCGGTGCCGCTGTCCCAGTGTCCGGTGGCGTCTCCGGAGAGATACCCGGCGTGGATCAGGGCGGTCTGGATCTCTGTGGCGCGGGTATCGTCAATCGCCCGCTGCGTGGCGGGTTTGGACGCGGCGTGGGTGCTGTGATGATTGAACAGCCGCTGTGATGTAGGACCGCGTCTCGCATGCGTCGACGCCAGAGATGGAAGGGTAAAAAGAAGGATCGCTGAGCCTTGGAGAATTCGGCCGATACGCATATGGGCAGACACCTCAGTTAGGTCGTGTCGACCAAAGCTCTGCGCTGCTGGTCTGATCACTGAGAGAAGACTAACTCGATCGTTACGCAGGTTGCAAATGCCGGGTTGCTTCATTAGTAACTCTTTTGTCGTAGGGAGCAGGGTGCGATTGTTGGCGGGGGCGATCTCGATCTGGCAAAGCAAAGGGCGTGCATGCCGCACGCCCTTTCATAGCCAGCGAGTCGTCAGAGTTTAGGGCAGGGTGCCGCCCACGTAGGTATCGTTCTTGGATTGTGGGTAGCGAACGACGAAGACGACGTCGTCCTTACTCTTGAGTCCCGACACGACCGAGCGATAGCTTGCCTCGTCCGAGATTGGCTTGCGGTTGATCTCGCTGATGACACCGCCCTTTCCGAGTTGAATTTCATCGGCGAACGAACCCGGAATCACATTGGTCACGAGGACACCGCCATGAATGCCGAGCCTGGACGCCATCTGCGGGGGCACAGCGGTGACGGTGATGCCGAGCTTGGTCTGGCCAGCATCGGCCACTTGCGGGTTGGAGTTGTCGTCGTCGGACTCGCCTGCCGCCTCAGCGGAGGCTTTCGCGCGATCCCCGATCGCCACGGAGGCAGAGTTCTGTTTTCCATCGCGGAGGTACCCGAGCTTCACGCTGGTGCCGACCTTGCGGGCCGAGATATCCGCGATCAGGTCGTCGCCATCCTTGATGTTGCGCCCATCGATCGAGAGGATCACGTCTTTGGGTTTGATACCGGCTTTGGCGGCGCCGCCGTTCGGCATCACCGAGCTGACCATGACGCCGCCGTTCGCGAAGCCATACTCCCGGCTGACGGCCGAGGCTGTTGCCGCCTGGAAGGTGATGCCGATGGAGCCGCGAGTGACCTTGTGCTCCGGCCCGATCAGCATGTTGTAGACACTGGCGATGGTGTTGGACGGCATGGCGAAGCCGACCCCCTGCGATCCCATGCCGCTGGTATAGATGGCGGTGTTCATGCCGACGACCTGTCCGGCCATGTCGACGAGCGGACCGCCGGAGTTGCCGGGGTTGATGGCGGCGTCGGTCTGGATGAACTTCTGGAAGGTGTTGAGCGCCACGCCGTTGGGGGCAGCACCCTCGTCGATGGACCGGTTCTTCGCGGAGATGATGCCGGCGGTCACGGTCTTGGCGAGGGCAAACGGACTTCCGACCGCAAGCACCCAGTCGCCCACCTGTGCTCCCTCGGAGTTGCCCAGCTTGATCGTGGGTAGCGGGTTGGGGGCGTCGATCTTGATGACGGCGATGTCGGTGTCCTTATCCACGCCGATCACCTTGCCGACGCGCCCGGGGTCGCCGGGATTGTCCGGATCGGTCGAGAGCTTTACGTAGATCTTGTCGGCCTTATCGACGACGTGGTTGTTGGTGATGATGTAGCCGCGCGGATCGACGATGAAGCCCGAACCGAGAGCTCTTCGCTCATTGCCTCCGCCGTCGTCCTCACCATCGCCCTGGCCGCCCTGACCGCCGAAGAAGCGGTTGAAGAAGTCCTGCATATCTCCCTGGTTGCCGCCCTGCTCGTCATCGCCGTTCGGGTTGTTCTGCAGGGCACCGCGTTGCGCGCCGCGACGCCCCCGGCGGTTGGTGGACTGCTTGGGAAGGGACTCCGTATTAATGTTTACGACCGCAGGTCCGACCTGTTTGGCGATCTGCGAGAACCCGTTGGACAGGTTTGCGGGGGAGGGGATCACGATTGGACGCGCGTCGGAGGAGTCGACGGTCTGCTGCTGTTCCTTGCCGCTGACACCGTGAGTCATAACGGAGCCGACGAGGATGCCGGCCGAAAGCGTCGCCAGCAGCGCGAAGGTGGTCGTGAGACGGTGGGTTCGGATGCGGTCCATTATGCTGCTCGTGTCAATCTGCGGTGTTTCCATTGAAGATGTGTCCTCTTTCCGTTCGATGCAAGTTTGCTCACGGCGCGGCCACACCGGTCCGTGAACCTCTGCAAGACCGGGGCGTGTGTGGCTAGGTGACGCGCGCACAGGCTCCTCGGAGTACCGAGGTTTAGACGCCGGGTGGGGCCCGGAAGTATCAACTTCAACTCTACCCGGAGAGGAGAGGGGAATGCACGCCCCGTTCAAGCCGGATCAATGACAACGGGCACCGGCAGCGCAAAGAGCTCGATTGCGGCGATGCCGGCCAGGATCAGCGCGGCTCCGGCGAGAGAGCGAGGAGTCAGGCGATCTCCAAGAAAGACAATTGAGATTGCGACGGCAAAGACCGGCTCGAGCGTGAGCAGGATGGCGGTGTTGGTAGGCGGGAGGTGCTGCTGCGCCCAGGTCTGCACGGTAAACGCGGCGGCGGTCGCCAGCAGGCTCGTGACCGCGAGGGCCACCGCCAAGCGCACCGATAGATGAAGGTACAAAGGCCGGGAGAACGGCAGTGTCACGAGCATGAACAGGGAAGCAAACCCTACCTGCAGGGTGGCGAGCTGACCGGCGTGGACGCGCGGTGCTAAGTGTGCCAAAGACAGTAGATGGCCTGCAAAGGCGAGGGCGCACAGGAGCGTGAGCAGGTCCCCGCCGCTGATGCTTGTGGTGACGTTCTGGATCTGGGTGCCGGCCGGTGTGGTCAGAAGCACCAGCCCGGAGAAGGCGAAGACGGAGCTGGCGGCGGCCGTCCATCGCGGCGGGGAGGCGTCCCGGGGGCGCAGCGCCGGAATTATGGTGAGGATCGGAACGAAGACCACGACGAGGCCAGTGATGAGAGCGGATTTGGCGGCGGTGGTGCGCGCCAGGCCCAGAGTCTGAAACTGGTACCCGGCAGCCAGCAGGAAGCCAGCGATGATCCCGGCAAGGTAATGGTGTCGAGGGATGCCGCGGAGCTGGCGGCGATTCACGATCCAGAGCGCGACGGCTGCGATCGTCATCCGGAGGAGGTTGAAGAGCAGGGGAGAGGCATCCGCCAGAGCGTCCTTGACGAGGGCAAAGGTCGCTCCCCAGATCGCGACGACGGCAAGCAGAAGCAGCTGGGCGAGCGTCTTCCGGCTCACGGCTGGCGATTGGGCGAAGGGCTTGCGCTTCCTTGCGTGCTCTCCAGGGAGGGCGCGCTTGCGGCCGGACCCGGAACTGGACCCGGGGCTTGCGGGCCGGCAGCAGCGGTATACACGGTCTCTCCATTCACGACGGTCCGCAGGACCTCCGTGTGGAGGAGATCCATGGGCTTCGCGGTGGTCGGATCGCGGTCCAGAACCACGAGGTCCGCCAAGAAGCCCGGCTCGATCCGGCCCACGCTGGTCTCGCGGAACTCGGCAAAGGCCGAGGCCTGTGTATAGGCGTAGAGCGCTTCGCGGATGGTGATCCGCTCCTGCGGCTGAAAGGTCTGGGTGCCTGCCTCATTCTGGCGCGTCACCGCGGAGTAGAGCCCCCGGAACGGATTGATCGTCTCGACCGGGTAGTCGGTGCCGAACGCGAGCGTGACCCCGTGGTCGAGAAAGCTGCGCCAGGCGTAGGCGTACTTTGCACGCTCGGGACCAAGCCGCTGCTCGGCCCAGTTCATATCCGTGACCAGGTGCGAGGGTTGCATGGAGGCGATGACACCGAGGCTGGCGAAACGGTCGAAGTCGGCGGGCAACAGCACTTGGGCGTGTTCCACGCGCAGCCGGAGGCTCCGGGGCGTGATCTCGGGCGAGGCCTCCGTGACGATGGCGGCGTCAGGATCGGCTGGCGGCCGAGGGTGATCGGCCGGAATCGCCGTCTGCTCGGCGGCGGCAAAGGCGTTCAGCGCCATGTCGTTGGCGCGGTCGCCGATGGCGTGGAAGCCGAGTTGAAAGCCGGCCGCCGCGCGCTCGGCCGCCATGTGATTCAGCTCATCCTGATCGTATCGAGGCAGGCCCGAGTTCCCGGGGTCGTCCGCGTACGGCTCCTCGAGAGCGGCGGTGCGGGAGCCCAGGGACCCGTCCATAAAGCCCTTCAGCATCGTGAGGCGCAGGAGGGGGTCGTTTGCGGGATGACTGGCGCGGCGCTCGCGCAGGACGGCGAGCGGCTGGTTGAACTCGAGCCACTCGGCCACGCGGAGGTTAAGGTGGTGGGCGCGCTCCATCTCTTCCAGGGCCAGGAAGTCCTCCCAGTCGGAGTTGTCCTGGACGGTGGTCACACCGTGCGAGAGGGCGTCGGCGATGGCGACCTCGTAGGCGTGGCGACGCTGCTCGGGTGTGGGCGAAGGCACCTTGCGGTAGACGAGGGCGCTGGCGGCTGCCTCGCGCAGGACGCCGGTCGGCTGCCCCGCGTCGTCGTGGTCGATCTTTGCGCCTGCAGGGTCGGGGGTCGACGCCGTGATGCCCGCGGAGACGAGCGCGGCGGAGTTGGCGACCGCCATGTGCTCGTCCACACGGCGGAAGATGGCCGGATGCCCGCCCGTGACCACGTCCAGGTCCGCGCGTGTTGGAAGCTGCTTTGTGGGCCAGAGCGTGTGGTCCCATCCGCCGCCGAGCAGCCAGGCGCCGGGCGGGGCCTTCTTCGCATACTCGCGGATGCGCGTCTGCATCTCCGCAAGCGAGCGGCAGCCAGTCAGATCCGCCGAGAGCTTCTGCCTGCCAGCGTTGCCCATGTGGGTGTGCGCATCGTTGAAGCCCGGCATGGCAAACGCGCCGTGAAGATCGACGACGCGAGTCTTTGCGGTCTGGAGCTTGCCGATCTCGGCATCGCTCCCGACAGCCGTGATCACACCGGCGGAGACGGCGATGGCAGAGACGCGCTCGGGCGTCGGGCTGCTGTCCTCGGGACGGAGATGCGCGCCGGTAAGGATGTTGCCGTGGAGAAAGATCGTGTCAGCCGGTGCCGCCGGTGCCGGTCGCCCTTGACCCATAGAGGCGATCGTCACGGTAGAGCCGAGCAGAGCTGTGGAGAGAACCATGCGTTGCTGAAAGGAGAGCACCGTCGGAGTCTATCAAGCTCACTTCGGAGAGAGTGCCGGCGCCGGCGCTGCGGCGGAGCTCTCACATTTGTTCGAGAGCGGTCTCTCTTGGTTGGAAGGCGCCGTCCGCGATCTGCTGTGCGGTGTCGAGCACGGCCAGCAGGATGCGGCGAAGGGCCGTCTCGCGCCCGGCCGGATCGTACCATTCGCCCAGGGTGTGGATGCCGCCGCCTGTCCCACCTCCGCCGAGAGCAAGGGCGGGGATGCCGAGCGAGAGCGGGAGGTTCGCGTCGGTCGAGCCGATGCGGAGCTCGGTCCTGAGCCCGAGATGCCGGTCCACGGCGCGCACGGTTTCAAGCAGGGGAGAGTCTTCCGGCAGGGCCGCTGCCGGCCGCTCCCCGATGGTCTCGAGGGTGAGCTCGGCCCGCGGTTGAGAGGCGTTCTCCGCGTTGGCGTCTTCGATCGCTTCCCGCATCGCGGCGCAGATCTCTGCGACCGAAGCGCGCATCTGCGCGGGATGGGTCGACCGGAGATCGAGGAGCGCGGACGCCGACGCGGGGATGGAGTTGATGGAGGTACCGCCGGTGATCTGCCCCACGTTGAAGGTCGTTCGCGGCTGCGTCGGAAATGGCACAGACGCTGCATCGAGGAGCGCACGGCCAAGCAGAAGAATCGGGTTGGGAGCACCGGCGTCGGTCCAGGAGTGACCGCCCGGACCGGTCACCGTCGCCCGGAGGCGCACGCTTCCGAGGGCCCGCGTGACGGCACTAGCGGAGCCTGCGCCCTCGAGCGTGATCGCCGCGGCGATCCGGTGGCGAAAGGGACCTTGCGTGAAGAGATGACGCATGCCGCGAAGATCGCCCTCACCCTCCTCGCCCACGTTGGCGGCGAACAGAATCGGCACCGGAAGCGTGATATCCGCGAACTGGAGCGCCGCCGCGACGGCGAGCAGAGCCGTCAGGCCGGCGCCGTTGTCGCAGGCACCAGGAGCGAGAATGCGGGAGACCTCTTCCCTTGGCGTGCAGATCGTCCCTTCCGGAAAGACGGTGTCGAGGTGGGCGGAGAGCAGCAGCACACCGGCTCCTGGTGTGTCCGAAGAGCTCCGGCGCTGGCCGAGCACGTTGCCCTCGTCATCGGTGTGGACGTCCTCGAGGCCAAGCGCCCGGAAGCGCTCGGCAAACCAGTCGCCCCGCGCGCGCTCCCCAAACGGCGGAGCCGGGATGCTCACGGCATCCAGCAGCCACTGGCGCATCTGCGGCTGGTGGAGGTGCAGCCAGTGAAAGGCGCGGTGCACCGGAGTCAGGGCGGCCAGCGAGACAACGCGCCGGTGTGCGCTCGCAACCGGGAGAGTGTTCAGGTCCATGCCGCTGTCCATCGAACGCATCGGACGCATGGGACGGGTGCTCGTGGGCGCAGGGAGGAAATGCTCATGAGTACTCCACGTCCACGAGGAAGAGCCCGCGGGCCGGAGCGGTTGGGCCGGCGGCGGCGCGATTGCGAGCGGCCAGGATACGCGGCACGGCGTCTGCGTCGAGGCGGCCTGCTCCGGCTTGGACAAAGGTCCCCACCAGGTTTCGAACCATGTGATGCAGAAAGCCTGAGCCCGTGACCCGGTAGACGAGCAGGCCACCCTCCTGCGTCCACGCGGAGCGATCGATCGTGCGGCACGGTGCAGGCGGCGAAGAGTATCCGGGCAGCGGATCGGCCGGAATCGCCTCCGGCAGATCGAGCCCGGTTGCGGCGAACGAGGTGAAGTCGTGGCGGCCGAGGATATGGGAGGCGGCCCGGTTCAGCGTCTGGAGATCAAGTGGCAGGGGGCAGTCCCAGACATATGGCGCCAGCATGGGGGAACAGATGCGGCCACTGCTCGTAAAAGAGGATTGCTGCTCGGAAGGCGATTTCTGCTCGGGACGGCGGCCGTCATGGGGCTGCATTGCCGACGGAAAGATCCGGTACTCATAGGTCTTGCGCACGGCACTGTGGCGCGCGTGAAAGGGAGGCTCGACCGCCTGGACCTCCAGCACGCGAACACTTCCGGGAAGCATGCGGTTCAGCGCACGGTGGAGGTTTGCGGCGGGAATGGGGCAGCCCGATGAGAAACTGGCCACCTGCCCGAGCGCATGGACGCCGGCGTCGGTGCGCCCCGATCCCTGGGGCAGAACCGTCTCGCCCGTGATGTGCCGGATGGCTGCCGCGAGCGTACCCTGCACGGTCCGCAGATCCGGCTGAATCTGCCATCCGTAAAAGGATGTTCCGTCGTAGCTCAAGGTCAGTTTCCAAAGCGGCATGAGAACTTCCCTGCACGGTAACACGATCAGACTCCGTCGCTGCCTTCGGTATACTTTGTGCAATCTAGGGCAGAAAGCAGTCGCGTGTCGATCGACGGCCTTGAACCTATCGGAGGCCATGCATCTTCCTGGATCGTGATTTTCGTATGTTGTGCGGAACTGAGCGGATCGACAGTACGTATGTCTGCCTGTGCCGCTCAAAGAAGTTTCTCCGGAGGTCGTTCCGAAAAAGAGTTCGAATCTTCCGGCGGGGTGGGCACGTCACAAAGGCTCAAGGGAAATGCATTGCGGTTATGCCGGCAGGGAAGATCTGTGCCGGATCGAGATCAAGGTACGGACGCCGGCCCTGCGGGGAAGCTGCCGTAGGAACGATTTGAGGGAGCTGGAGAAGGCATCGTGAGATCAAGAGATTTGCAGGCCGCGGCAAGTGTGGCATTGATGTTGCTGAGCATGAACACGCAGGGCTTTGCCCAGCAGCCTGCGCCCGCGCAGCCGCCGGCCTCCTCAAGCGCAACACCACAGGCGGGAACTCCGCAGACTGGAACTGCACCTGCAGGACCTCCGACCGCCGCTACCGGCGTGGCGAACGACACCACCGGACAGACCGGCCTGCCCCAGGCGCCGCAGCCGAAGCTGACGGAGCCGCTCTATCTCCGCGACACCGGCAAGGACTACACCATACCCAAGAAGCACTTCCAGCATCTGAATCCCCTGGCTCCGTACACCGCAACCAATGTCCCGCTGCCGCGCCTCACCAACACCGAGCGCCTTAACGGGCTTCTGCGCGACGGTAAGATCTACCTAAGCCTTCCCGATGCCGTGGCCCTGGCGCTGGAAAATAATTTCGACATCGCGATCGCGCGGATCAATCTGGATATTGCCGATACGGATATTCTCCGCACCCGGTCCGGCCAGCTCTTTCGCGGTGTCTCGACCGGCCTCGTGACGGGAACGCTTGGCGGAAGCACCACGACCATTACCGGCGGCGGCGGTCCGGGTGGGACGGCAGTCGGGTCGAGCGGCGGAGGGACCGGCGTCAACGGCATCGTCTCCACCACCAACGGCGGCGGCCCCCTGCCCTACAACTACGACCCCATCCTCACAGGCACTCTCCAGTATGAGGCGGCTCAGAACCAGCAGACGACGACCTTTATTACCGGCACGAACACTCTGAACAACAACACCAGCCTCTATGACTTCGGATATCAGCAGGGCTTCGGCACCGGATCCTTGTTGAGCGTGACCTTCAACAACACCCGGCAGACGACCAATAGCCAGCGCACAAATTTCAGCCCGCTGCTCCAGTCGAACTTTCGGGCGCAAGCGACACAGCACCTCCTCCAGGGATTTGGACCAAGCATCAACAATCGCTTCATCATCGAGGCGAAGAACAATCGCCGGATTACCGACTCCGCCTTCCGGCAGCAGATCATCTATACCGTGGGCCAGGTCGAGAGCATCTACTGGGCTCTGGTCAGCGCCTATGAAGACGAGCAGGCGAAGGAACGCGCCCTGGCGCAGTCGACCCAGCTCACCGCCGACAACCGGAAGCAGCTCGAGATCGGCACGCTGGCTCCGCTCGATGTCGTCAACTCGGACGCCTCAGTCGCGAGCGACAAACAGGCCCTGATCTCGTCGCAATCCAACCTCGAGTACCAGCAGCTGATCATGAAGCAGGCGATCGCCCGCAACCTGAACGATCCGGCGCTCTCAAACGCACCCATCATTCCTACTGACCGCGTCGGCCTCGATCGGCTTGCCGAAGAAGATATGTCGGTCGAGGATCTGGTGCGGCAGGCATATGTAAACAATCCGCAGATCGAGCAGGCGGTACTCAATCTCAAGAACAACGAGATCACCATTCGTGGCGAGAAGAACGGTCTGCTCCCGGTCGTCGATGCGTATGCGTTCTATGGCGGCAGTGCTCTCGGCGGCGCCCAGAATCCCGGCCAAAACTGCAATCCCAACTTCACCAGCCCCACCGTCATTCCTTGCACACCGACGAACGGCGGCGTCAGTCCGACTGGCTACAGCAGTGTCTTTGCCGGCCTGTTCAACAACACCTCTCCGGATAAGGGTGTCGGCGTCAACATCAACATACCCCTCCGCAATCGTGCTGCCCAAGCGGATCAGGCGCGGTCGCAGATGGAGTATCGCCAGAACCAGATGCGGCTGCAGCAGCTTTATACGCAGATCCGTATTCAGGTCATCAACTCGCAGTATGCTCTCACCAACGATCGTGCTCAGGTGCAATCGGCCAATGCAGCTCGCGAATTTGCTGCCCAGAGCCTGGATGCGGAGCAGAAAAAGTATCGTCTCGGCGCCTCGACGACGGCCAATGTGCTGCAGCAGGAGCGCAACCTGGCCACGTCCGAGAACAACCTGATCTCGGCGACGGCCGCCTACGCTCGGGACCGCGTCTCCCTGGGGCAGATCCTTTCGAACACGCTGGACCTCTACGGCATCAGTCTGAGCGATGCGGCCGCAGGCGTCGTCTCCCAGGCACCCAACATCCCTGGCCTGACCGCGCCCAAGGTGCCCGAGCCGCCCAAGCCCATCAGCAGCAACCCTCCTCCCGCATAGCCTCTCGCCGGCCGCGTCCACTCCGTTGATGACGCGGCCGGGATGCTCGTGCGCCCGGGTGAGGGGTCGGCGGGATAGACTGGATACGTCTATGACCGACCTGAAAAACTCACTCGCGGACGCCTCCTCCGCTTACCTGCGGTCTGCCATGCATCAGCCGGTGGCGTGGCGTGAATGGGACGAGAGTGCCTTTCGAGAGGCACGGGAGCAGGACAAGCCCATCCTCCTTGATATCGGCGCCGTGTGGTGTCACTGGTGCCACGTCATGGACCGGGAGTCGTACGAGGACGCCGCAACCGCCGAACTCATCAACCAGCACTTCATCGCGGTCAAGGTGGATCGCGACGAGCGCCCGGACGTGGACACGCGCTACCAGGCCGCAGTCTCCGCAGTAAGCGGTCAGGGTGGCTGGCCGCTCACGGCGTTTCTCACTCCCGATGGCCGGCCGTTCTTCGGCGGCACCTACTTTCCTCCTGACGACCGCCACGGCCGTCCCAGCTTTCGCCGCGTCCTCCTGACGATGGCCGAGGCCTTTGAGAAGCGCCGGGGCGAGGTCGATGAGTCGGCCGGCAGCGTAATGCGGGCTATCGAGCACAACGAGGCCTTCTCCGGCCGCAGCGGCAACCCCGGTCCGGAGCTCGTCGCCAAGCTGGTCGAGTCTGCCCTGAAGCAGTTCGATCCGCGCTCGGGCGGCTTCGGCTCGCAGCCTAAGTTCCCCCACTCCGCCGCTATCGACCTCCTGATCGACGCGTCCTCGCGCGTCTCGGTCGGCTCGCGGACAGAGGTGGCCGAGACAGCAAAAAATGCAGCCTGCGTGACGCTCGAAAAGATGGCCAGGGGTGGCATCTATGACCATCTCGCCGGCGGCTTTCATCGCTACTCCGTCGACGAGCGCTGGATCGTTCCGCACTTTGAAAAGATGGCCTACGACAACAGCGAGCTCCTGAAGAACTACGTCCACGGCTTCCAGACGTTTGTCGAGCCGGACTTCGCCCGGGTGGCGCGCGAGATCGTCGGCTGGATGGGCGCCTGGCTGAGCGATCGCGATCGCGGCGGCTTCTATGCGTCGCAGGATGCCGACTTCTCGCTCGACGACGATGGCGACTACTTCACCTGGACGCGCGATGAGGCGGCCGAGGTGCTGAGCCCCGAGGAGCTGGTCGTCGCCGGTGGCTTCTACGAGATCGGCGAGGTCGGAAACATGCACCACAATCCGGCCAAAAACGTCCTGCACATCACGGGGACGATCGACCGCGTCGCCCGCGCCGCAAAGGTGTCGGTCGACGACGCCAAGGCGCTGCTCGCGACCGCCAAGGCCAAGATGTACGCCGCCCGCCTCCAGCGGCCCACACCCTACGTGGACAAGACGCTCTACACCGCCTGGAACGCGATGTGCATTTCGGCGTACCTCGAAGCCGGCCGGGTGCTTGATCTCGAAGGCGCCCGCGCGTTCGCTCTCAAGTCGCTCGACCGCGCGCTCGATCAGGCATGGGACAAGACCTCCGTCGTCGCGCATGTGATCGCATATGGCGAGGGCACTGAGAAAAAAGAGCGCGTCCCCGGAATTCTCGATGATTATGTCTTTCTCGCGCACGCGGCGCTCGACGCCTTCGAGGCCACCGGTGAGCGGCGCTACTACGACGCAGCCGAGCAGATCGCCGACAGCGTCCTCGCGCGCTTCTACGACCGTACCGGATGCGCCTTCTTCGACACGGACGCAACTGCGGAAGAGAGCCTGCGGATCGGCGCTCTTTCCGCCCGGCGAAAGCCGCTGCAGGACTCGCCGACGCCGGCCGGCAACCCGATTGCGGCTGCGCTCCTGTTCCGGCTGGAAGGGCTGAACGGTCGCGAAGACTACATGACGACGGCTCAGGAGACGCTTGAAACCTTTGCCGGGGTCGTCGAGCATTTCGGCCTTTACGCGGCCAGCTACGGCATCGCGCTCCAGCGCATGCTGCAACGGCCCATCCAGGTCTGTGTTATCGGCGACGATGCCGACGCCTACCGTCTCGAAGCGGTCGCGCTTGCCCGCTTTGCGATCCACAAGAGCGTCATCCGGCTGCGGCGAGAGCAGCTCGCGAATCTGCCGCCGGAGCTCGCCGCCACGCTTCCACACCTTCCGCAGCTCAAGGAGCCCGGCAGCTTTGCCATCGTCTGCAGCGGCAATCGCTGCCAACCGCCTGTGCAGACGGTCGAAGACCTGCTTAAGGTCATGAACCAGTCGGTCTGACCACGAGCAAGCGCTCAGCTCGGGAGCGGCTGTTGCATGGGCGCCGCCGGGGGGTCGCCCTTGTGCAGGATCAGCAGGCTGGAATCGTTGCCCAGCGGAATACCTTCCCGTTCAAACGTCTTGATAACGCGACGTCGCAGCTCGCGAAGCACGGGATCTCTCTGCGTGGGACGAACCCGGATGTTGACCGGGTAGATGACCTCGCGGCCGTTGATCTTGTCGACACCGAGAATATCGGGATCCGCGATGATCACGTCCTTGAACGCATTGTCAGCCCGCAGCTCGGTGGCGATGTTGCGAAGTACGTCCATCACCCGATCCGGGTCGGCACTCGCGTCCACGCTCACGGGAAGGGAAGCGACGGAGTAGTTGCGCGACAGATTCGACACCGTCGCGATCTGGCTGTTCGGGATGATGTGCAGCGTCCCCTCGCCGTCGCGCAGGCGGGTCAGCCGCAGGGTCAGATCCTCGACGGTCCCCGTCAGACCCGCGAGCCGGACGACCTCGCCGACGTTGTACTGGTCCTCGACCAGGATGAAGATGCCGTTCAGCATATCCTTGAAGATCGACTGCGCCCCCAGGCCGATGCCGACACCGACGACACCCGCCGACGCGAGAAGCGGCGTCAAATTGATCTTGAAGATCGACAGCACATGGAGCAGCAGAATGAAGCCGATGAGGCTGTAGGAGGTCGCTCGCAGGATCGCCGCCATGGTCCGCAGCTGCGAGGCCCGCTGCGAGTTGCCCACCTGCCGGTCGGCCAGGCGAAGCATCCGATGGACGAAAAATACCACGATCCGCTGCAGCAGAAACGCGATAATAAGCAAAACCAGCAGCCGCGGAAGATCGGCCCGTAAAAAGTTGATGATGTCTTCGTGCCAATCGTGCGCCAGAATCCTGCCGAGCGGATCGGCTTGCGAAGTCAACACCGTTAGCAGCATCATTAGGACTCGCTTTCGTGGGGGTCGGCCGATCGAAGCTGGGTCGCTTCGTCCAGCTGTTGCCAGCCCTCCAGGTCAACAGCTTAGACGCGGTCGAGAGCGAGGCGGAGGCTGTCATGAATAGGCAACAACGTGTTCGCGCGAGTCTTGCCGCAGGGATCCTGCTGGCAATCAGCGGAGTTGCAGGCGTCTCGCAGCAGGGGCTACCGCCACGGCAGCAGTCGCTGGATCCCACAAAGCCACTCGGTGAACCAAACCGGAACGATGATCCTTTCGCGGGTAAGCTGGCCGAGCAGCAGGCGCGAAGCAGAAATGCCGATCGCCAGAAACGTCTCGTCGCGGACACAAACAAGCTACTCAGCCTAGCAACCGAGCTGAAGCAGGACGTGGACAAGACCGACAAGAACACGTTGTCTGTGGATGTCTTGAAGAGAGCCGACGAGATCGAAAAACTCGCCCACAGCGTCAAGGAGCGAATGAAAGGCGGAGCATGAGATGTTGAACTCTCATGTCCCGCCGCTCGGGTCTAGGAGGGCTGGGGAGCCACCTCGTTAGCCTTTGTGGTGGTGGTGGTGGTGGTGATGCCGGTGATGGTGATGGGCATAGGCCTCGGCAGGTACGGTCGAGACGGCGAAGACGGCGACAGCGGCAAAGGCCAGAATCAGGTTGCGAAGCTTCATGGGGATCAGTTCCTCTCTTCACCAGGACCTGTTATCGGAGGTCCGGCGCTATTTTGCAGCTTACCCGGAGGCAGGGGCGCAAACAACCAAAGTTTTCGACAAGGACACACAGGAGGTTCCCTTTCAGGTTCAACGCTACGTTCTGTTGCCTTACGCGAGGTCCACAAGCACATCCTCCCCCTCTATGCGCACGGGAAAGACATCCACGGACGCCCTTTCCGGCGGCTCGGCCACGCCGGTTTCGAGATTGAAGGCCCATGCATGCCAAGGACAGACCACCGCCTCTCCCTCGATCCACCCCTGACCCAGCGGACCGCGCCGGTGGGGACACCAGTTGTCGACCGCCGCTAGCCTGCCGTTCAACCGGGCAAGACAGACCGAAACTCCCCCGGCGTCCGCCTCCACCACGTTTCCCTCCGTCGGCGCCTCCGCTGCGCTGCAGAGCCTGACCCATTGCGGCATTTCTCTTCTCCATCTCTCGTCGGATCGCGCCCAGACACGACGAACCTGTTCTGACGCGACTAACCTGTTCTTTAGACGCGATCTCCGCGCAGGCGAGGAGGCAGGAAGCATGGCAAAGGCGGCACCAGTTCCACGAGGCGCCAGGACGAGACCGACCTCAACCTCTGCTCCAGAGGTGGTCGATCCCGCCTGGCTCCTGAAGGCGTTCCTCGTCACGGTGCTGATTGCCCTCGGCTGCGGTTACGCCACGCTCTGCTGGCTGTTCTACCGGGGTCAATGGCAGCTCGTGCTTCACCCGGCACGCACGTCCTCTGCCCCGGCCGCCATCCTCGGAATTCCTTCTGAGCTGGTGCGCTTCGGTGCCGCGAGCACAGGCGTCCCGCAGTTGACAGGTTGGTGGATTCCCGCTGCACCCGGCGCGTCCTACGCTCACCTGACCTTTCTCTACCTGCCTGGAGGAGACGGCTCGCTTGCAGCCGACGGAGCCGCCCTCGATGCACTCCACAACGTCGGCGCATCGGTCTTTGCAGTCGACTACCGGGGCTACGGCCAGAGCGCGGAGCTCCATCCGAGCCAGCGGAGCATGACCGAAGACGCCCGCACCGCATGGGAGTACCTGACGGGCTCTCGCGCACTTCCGGCAGACCGCGTCATCCCCTACGGCGCGGGGCTCGGCGCCGCCCTGGCGCTTGACCTCGCTCAAACGCACGGTCTCGCTTCCGCGGTCATCCTCGACAATCCGGACTTCCACGTCATGGAGCGCGTCCGAAAAGATCCGCGCACGCGCCTGCTCCCCGTCAACCTGCTCTTCCACGACCGCTTCGACCTGCGCCCCGCTCTGGACGAGATACGGACACCCAAGCTGATCCTGACCCGCAGAGCGACGGAGGACCGTGCGACCATCGCTGCGGCAGATCCCAAGATGACCGTCGCGCTTCCTGCCTCCTCCTCCGAAGAGGTATATCTCCGGGCAGTCCGTCGGTTTCTCGATCAGTACGCACCTCCGTCCGCGGCACCCCAACTGATACCTAAGCCGGCACCCTGAGGCTTGAAAGCAGGGGGAAGCACCTCGCCGAACGCTATCCTTGCGCAAGGGACTCCGCCATGACTCGCTCGCTCGACAATCTCCAGCCCTGGGGCGCCGTGCTTCTGCGGCTCGTACTCGGCTCGGCCATGGTCTACCACGGATACGGCAAGGTAGTGCCCTCGACCGGTCTCCACGGCAGCCCGCTCGCCGCAATGGAGCACTTCAGCCGCTTTGTGGCAACGCTGGGACTCCCTCCATGGCTGGGCTACGTTTCGGCCCTCACGGAGTTTCTCGGCGGCGCTCTGCTGATCCTTGGTCTGCTGACGCGCTTCGCCGCCTTTATGATCGCGCTCAACATGGCTGTTGCGCTCGTGACGGTGAATCTCCACAAAGGCTACGCCGCCTCCGAGTACAACCTGGCTCTCCTCGCGATGGCCTTGATGCTCGTCTTCTTCGGCGCGGGAGCAGCCGCGCTCGATCGCAGATTCGGTCTGAACTGACCTGCGCCTGGAAGGAGTGAAGGCTCCCGATGTTCTGGGAGCCTTACGGTCTTTAGGTGGGGAGGGATGGTGCAGATAGGGGAAGCCGGAACCGAGGGAACTGATAGCCCGGCGTGTTCAACTACATTGAGTATGACGCACCTTCGAACGAAAAGTTGTCCTTTCTCCTACCACCTTCGTGGTACTCGATCTTCCCAAAATGGGAACGCCGCCACGCAAGATTTCAGCGCGGCGGCGATGTAGTCTTCCCAAGCAAAAATTAGATGAAATTCAGGAATTGACCTGGCTCGATCTGTGACCCGGGAAACACCGTCCCGAGGTTCCGCGCACCCAGCGTCTTGTATGCGGCCTCCCCCAGCACGCGACGAAAGTCCGTGGTTACCGCAAGATCCCTGCCTTCATTCAGTTGCTCGTTCTCCAGACCCGGCCACCTGCCGTAGACCTTGCCGCCCTTCACGTTGCCGCCCAGCACGAACATCACATTCGCGTGCCCATGATCCGTGCCCCCGGTGCCATTCTGCCGTGCGGTACGGCCGAACTCCGACATCGTAACTAAAGTAATGTTTTCCGAATCCGTTTCCATATCTTTCCAGAACGCCGCGATCGTCTCCGAGAACTCCTTGAGCCGGTTCGCCAGCTGCCCATTCACGTTGCCCTGATTCTGATGGGTGTCCCAGCCACCAATATCCGAGAACGCCGCCTCCACGCCCAGGTTCGCCTTCATCAGCTGCGCAATCTGCTTCAGGCTGTTGCCGAACGGCGTGTTCGGATAGTTGACCCCGGCGGCCGGCTGATAGTGGGCGGGGTCGGCCGCCTTCAGCATTCGCATAGCCTCAAAGGTCTCCTGCCCGGTCCCATGCAGAACGGCGTCGGAGCTCTCGTCGTACATCGCCTGGAAGGCATTCGAGATGGGCGAGGTCGTCGGGCCCTTGCCACCGACCGAGAAGTCCGCGAGATTGCTCACGGCGATCGCCGGCAGCCTGCCCTGCAGCGTACGCGGCACCATGCGTTCCCAGGGCGACCGCCCGAAAGGCCGAGGGCTTGCCGCGCATCGCCTCCGCCTGCAGCGCGCGGTTCAGCCAACCGTCCGGCGTCACTTTCACGCCGGGCGTCCCGCTCTCCATGTAGTCCTGCGCGTCGAAGTGAGAGCGCGTCGTGTCGGGTGAGCCGGCTGCATGGACGATCGCCAGATGCCCCTGCTCATAGAGCGGCTTGAACGACGCCATCGCCGGGTGAAGACCGAAGAAGCCGTCCAGGTCCAGCACCTGCTCCTGCTTGATCGCGATCGACGGACGCATCGCGTAGTAGTTCTTCTCCCCGTACGGCACAACGATGTTCAGACCGTCCGCCGCCCCACGCTGAAACAGCACGACCAGCTTCTTATTGTGGGCTGAGGCGGAGGTAATCTCGGCCATGACGCTGCGCGTCAGAAAGCTGGGGATACTCGAGGTCCCGACCAGGGCCAGCGCGCCACCCTTCATGAACCCCCTTCGTGTGCTCTGCATACCAAACCTCGTCTCGTTCGTGTCTCTACTCAAGCTAACGCCGAAAGGGCGTCATAGTTTCGTTCCGGGTTCGCTGTGGGGGGCAGATCTCCTCGCCAGCCTACCGTCTCTGAAACTCCGGCGACCCCAGAAGCAGGCCTGCCATCACCCGCTCCCTGCGCTCCGGCGCGGAGACCTCGCCCGATTGCCCGCTCGGAGAGATGGCCGGAGCAACGCGTGCGCCCGGCAGGGCAAAGTCGCGCTCCGCCTGCTTCGGCGCCGCGCCGTCGCTCGATTGTGTCAGCACCGCCTGCCGGGTCCGATCGCTCACCGGCATCCCGACCAGGATCGCCTCCAGCCGCCTCTCTTCGATCCCCTCCGCGGAGCTCGATCCCTCCCTGCTGAGCGAAACCGGCTCCGCGCTCCTCGGCTGAGCGCCCAGCAGCAGCGGGCCGTCGGTCCGCGCCCCCGGCAGCCTGTCCCCGCTGAGCACCAGGGCGAAGTTCATCCGCGACACCAGCGCACCCGTACTCACCCACGGCTCACTCTTCCAGCTGTATCCGTTCGGCGTCTGCATCCCGTAGAGCGGCATTCCCAGGCGATCGAGCGCCTGCACCAGCGGAACGGCATTTGTCACGTCGGCATCGGTCGCTCGCAACGCTGACGTGACGAATTCGAGCGGCGTCTTGACCTTGACGCGATACACCTCAGGCGACCAGAACTCGGGAGAGTCAAACATGGTGCGCAGCACGGAGCGGATCTCGCCGCCGCTCGCGAGATAGCTCTTCGCCATCCGATCTACCAGCGCGGACGGAGGTGTGTCGCTCACAAAGCGGACGGCCAGCTTGGTCGAAATAAACCTCGCGGTTGCCGGGCTCATGGCCAGCATATGGAGTACCTCGCCCCCCTCCTTCTCTCCGTTCTCGCGGATCGTCTGCCCCAGCACCGTCTTCTTTCCAGGCTCATGCCGGCGCTCCTCGAAGCTGTACTCTGCGCCCTGACTGGGCCGTTCGATCGTCCATCCGGAGAAGACCTTGGCCACCTCCGTCACATCTGCCTGTGTGTACCCGCGACCGCACGCCGGGTCGAGCTCCGCCGTCGTATGATCCTTGCTCACCTCGCAGCCCACACCCAGCGTGTGGAGCTCCATCAGCTCGCGGGCATAGTTCTCGTTCAGACCGCGATCCTTCAACGCCTGCTTGACCTGCGGGTTCTTCGCGAAGCCAGCAAACTGTGCCCCGCGATGAGCTGCTTGAGAGTCCGGACCGATGCTCTGCCAGTTGTCCAGGTACATCAGCATTGCCGGACTCCTGGCCGTGGCTACCAGCAGATCCTCGAAGCGGCCGAGAGCGTGCGGCCGGATCGTCTCCCGCTCGTAGGCAGGCAGCAGGTAGGGCTCATTCTGATTCTTGCGCAGGTACACGTTGAAGTGGTTGAGCCAGAAGTCGGTCATCACCGCTTCCACCTCGCGCCTGCTGTACACGTCGCGCTCCAGCCGCGATTCGAGCACCTCGGCCGCCACTAGGCGCGACGAACCCCCAAGCGCCGCCAGGATCTCCTTCTGCTGTGGGCGGAGATCCCGTGCGATCGCCGCCAGCTCCGCCCGGCTGAGACTCCGGCGGAAGTTCACCAACTCGTCCGGTGCAAGGGCAAGAATGTGCCGGACGCGCGCCTCGGGCGCCAGTGCCAGGATCTCCGTGGTCTCGGCCTCGGGAAACGCACTCTCATTGTGCCTGGCGCGGCCGCGATTCGGGCCGCCCTGTCCCGCATCACCCTCGGCCATCGCACCTCCATCCTCCTGCGACATCGCCCCGTGTCGGAGGTCTTCTTCTTGCCGCCGCCCATCGTGTATTCGGAGCCATCATCGCCGAGCAGGTCCATGTGCCCAGCCCGGCGCGGCTTGCCTCCCTCGGCGCCGCTCTCCTCCTTAGAGTTCGTCGGGTTCATGTCCGTGGCCGCCTCTCCAGCCGCGTTCTGCGCCGTCGCCTTGCGAGCCTGCGCCGCCTTGTAAATGGCGATGCCGTCCGCATAGATCGCGTGCTCGACCGGATCGTTCGGCAGCGGGAGATCCCGTTGCTCGATCGCCCGCAGCATCTGCGGACTCGGGAATCGCCGAAAGAGCTCCGCCTGTGGCAACTGCATGGCCGGAAAGGCCGCCAGGCGTGCGTCCATAGCCGAGTCGTCGATTGCCTGCGGATCGAGCTGCTGCTCAAACCAGCGTTGCAGGCCCATCCGCCCGACCTCCTCCACCTCCCCCGGCCGCGGGCCAAAGGTCAGTCGGTTCAACGCATGCAATACCCTTTGCTCGCCCTCAATCTGCGCCGCTCGCCCTTGCTTCGAAGCCCTCTCCGCCTTCGTCTCCACCTCTGCGACGAGCGGCGCACCCACAAGCAACGCGCACAGAACGACGGCAGTGACGGCGCGGACGGCAGTTAAAACACTGCTCCGCACCTCATGGATATCTGGGCAACGCTGCATGACGAACACCTTCCGCGACACGGGCTCTCACCCTCCAAAGACCCGGTTCGGAGAACCCAGTTGCGGTCGGACCCTAGAAAGCCGCCAGCTCCGCCATCGCCCGGTATAGATGCTCCGGTTGCGGCAGAATCGCATCCTCAAGCTGCGGCTGGTACGCCACAAACGTGTCCATCGCGCCCACGCGGCGGACAGGTGCGTCCAGGTCGTGAAAAAGCTCGTCGCCGATCCGCGCCGCGATCTCCGCCCCGTAGCCCCAGCTCAACATATCCTCGTGCGCCACAAGCACCCGCGAGGTCTTGCGCACACTCTCCGCGATCGCCTCCCAGTCGTACGGAGAAAGGCTGCGGAGATCGATCACCTCGGCGTCCACGCCGGCATCCCGATGGAGCTTCTGCGCCGCTTGCAGCGCGCGCGGAACCACCGCGCCGTATGTGAGCAGCGTCAGGTCCTTGCCCGGCCGTACCGTCTTCGCCTTTCCAAACGGGATCGCAAACTCAGGTCCGGGATACACCGCGCGTCCAAAGGTCTCGCGGTACAGCCGCTTGTGTTCGAAAAAGATCACCGGGTCGTCGCAGCGAATTGCCGTCCGCAGAAGACCCAAGGCGTCGAGCGCATTCGACGGCATCACGATCCGCACTCCCGGCGTGTGCGTAAAGATGCTCTCCCCCGACTGCGAGTGATAGATCGAGCCGCCGGTCAGGTACCCGCCAATCGGCACACGCATCACCAGGGGGCAGCTGAACTGCGCGTTCGAGCGCCAGCGCATCAGCGCTAACTCGTTTCGCATCTGGTGCATGGCAGGCCAGATGTAATCAAAGAATTGAATCTCGACGACTGGCTTCAAACCGCGCACCGCCATGCCGATCGCCCGGCCGGTAATGTTGGCCTCCGCCAGCGGCGAGTTCCACACCCGGTCCGACCCGAACTCCGCCTGCAAGCCCGCGGTCAGCTTGAAGACGCCGCCCTTGCCCTTGATCTTGCCGGCCTTGAGCGCCGCATCGCGCGTCGCATCCGCGACATCCTCGCCAAAGATCACGATCCGCGGATCACGCCGCATCTCGTCGCGGAGGCATGTGTTGATCAGGTCCGCCATCGTCCGCTCGGTGGTATCGCCGGTCGACGCCACGGTCTCCGACCCAAGCGCCCGGCGCGGATCCAGATCCTCCGAGTACACGTGCCGCTGGATCGAGGAGACTTCGGCCGGCTGCGCCGCAATCGCACGATCGGCAGCCCGCTGCACCTCCGCATTCACCTCCCGCTCGATCTGGTTGATCGCTGCCTCGTCCAGGATGCCCTCGCGCAGCAAAGACATCTGCATGCGCGAGATCGGATCGCGCAGGGCATCCGCCTGGAGTTCGGCCTCCGTCCGGTACAGCCGCTCATCGTCGCTCAGAGAGTGGGAGTACGGCCGAACGACGTGACCGTGCACCAGCGCCGGACCCTTGCGCGCGCGGCAGTACGCCACCGCCTCCGACATCGCCTGGTAGCTCGCAAGGGCGTCCGTCCCATCGATCTCAGCGAAGAAGAAGTTCGGGAAGTTGGCCACCAGCCGCGAGATGTTGCCCCCTGGCGTATTCACCTCCACGGGCGTCGAGATCGCGTACTCATTATCCTCGACCACAAAGATCACCGGCAACTTGCCGTTTGAGGCCGAGTTCAGCGCCTCCCAGAACTCGCCCTGGCTGGTCGAGCCCTCGCCGATCGAGACGTACACCACCTCATCGTCATGGAAGCGAACATCCTTGAACTCGCGGTAGTCGCCTTCGTGCTTGAGCGCGGCCTCCGGGTGCCGGCTGAAGTAAAGACCCGCCTCCGCGCAACCAACGGCATGGAGACACTGCGTCGCCGTCGAAGAGCTCGGGCTCACGATGTTGAGCTTGCGGCTGGTCCAGTGCGAGGGCATCTGCCGTCCGCCGCTGGCCGGGTCGTCCTTTGCCCCCACGGCCTGTAGCATCTGCTCCTCGACCGTGTTGCCGAGGGCCAGGCAGAGCGCGCGATCGCGGTAGTACGGAAAAAACCAGTCATACCCCGGCTTCAACGCCATGCCTGCGGCAACCAGCAGTGCCTCATGCCCCGCGCAGGAGATCTGAAAGAAGATCTTCTGCTGACGCTTCAGCACGATCTCGCGGTCGTCCGTCCTGCGGGAGAGATACATCAGCCGATAGAAGCTGATCAGCTCCGCCGTCGTCAGCTCGCTTCGGGCCTGGTCTGTCTGGGCTGCGTCTTCCGTTTCCATCGTTGCGGCGCTCTTTCCCATAATCTCCCGTCCGACGCTCGATTGTACTTCGCCGGAGCCACAGGCGGCTCCTCCGATATGCTGTGCTCGATGCCGATTCCCGCTTTGGGAGAGGATCCGGAGCTTTGCCCATGCCGTCGCTTCAGTCCATCTCACCCATCCTGCCAGTGCGAGACATGCGGGTCTCGGTCGCCTTTTACCAGCGCCTCGGATTTCAGTACCAGCCCTATGAGGATGGATCACAGTACGTCTTCCTGTCGATGGATCGCTGCGCCCTGCACCTCACGCGCATGGCGACCTCGGAGTTCGTCTTTAATCCTTGCGGGGTCTACTTCTACGTCGAGGACGTCGACGCGTTCTTCGCGCAGATCGTGGCAGCCGGGGTCTCGACGATCAACACACCGGAGGACCGGCCCTGGGGCGTGCGCGAGTTCGCCCTCAGCGACCCGGACGAGACGCTGCTTCGCTTCGGTCAGCTCCTCGTGGCGAGTTAGGCCCCGAGGAGCTCACCGGCTTCTCTCCCTCTCACACGAACAGCGGCGCCAGCACCAGTGTGATCGTCGCCAGCAGCTTGATCAGCACATGCAGGCTCGGTCCTGCCGTATCCTTGAACGGATCGCCCACCGTGTCGCCAACCACGGCCGCCTTGTGCGCGTCGGAACGCTTTCCGCCATACTTGCCGGTCTCGATGTACTTTTTCGCGTTGTCCCAAGCGCCGCCGCCGTTGTTCATCAGCATCGCCAGAAGGACGCCGGAGATGGTGCCCACCATCAGCAGACCGGCAACCGCCTCGGCGCCCGCCAGGTTTACGGCTACGCCGCCGATCGCGGGCACCCCCAGCACCGTCGTTCCCGTCGCCGGGTCCACAACCACGCCCGCAAATCCCGCGCCGTAGCTGGGGCTGAAGTTGCGGAAGATCAGGCCCACTGCGACCGGCAGACCGACAGCAAGCACGCCCGGAACAACCATCTCCCGCAGCGCCGCTCCCGTGACAATGCTGACGCAGCGTCCGTAGTCCGGCTTCGATGTGCCCGCCATAATGCCCGGGTTCTCCCGGAACTGCGCCCGGACGTCCTCGACCACCTTCTGTGCCGTCCGTCCCACCGCCTTGATGGCCAGCGAGCTGAACAGAAAGGTCAGCATCGCGCCCAGCAGGGCGCCGACAAACACCGGCACCTGCGCCAGATTGATGTTGGTAAAGCTCCACCCGGCCGGCATAAATCCACCCGCCGCCGTCACCTTGGCGACCACGATCGAGCGGATCTCCTCGAGGTACGCCGAGAACAGCAGGAACGCCGCCAGCGAGGCCGATCCGACCGCATACCCCTTGGTCAGGGCCTTGGTCGTATTACCCGCCGAGTCCAGCGCGTCCGTCCGCTCCCGGATGTTGTGAGGCTGATCCGACATTTCGATGATGCCGCCCGCGTTGTCGGTGATCGGACCAAAGGTATCCATGGCCAGGATGTACGCGGCGCAGCTCAGCATGCCCATGGTCGCAATCGCCGTTCCGTAGATGCCTTTGGCGTAGTCGCTGATGCCGGCAATGCCCGCCAGACCCTGCACGCCGAAGTAGTAGCTCAGCAGAAGAGCGGCCGAGATCACGACCACCGGCATCGCCGGCGTCTCCATGCCCACCGCGAGACCGCTGATGATGTTGGTCGCCGGCCCCGTCAAGCTGGCCTCCGCGATCGACAGCACCGGACGGTAGCGCGACTCGGTGTAGTACTCCGTAATCCACACAAACAGGAATGCCGTCGCCAGGCCCACGATGCCGCAGCCCAGCAGCCAGATCGGCTGCACAGGATGAACGCCGTTCGCGAGCGTCGGGTTCAGCATCGTGTACACCGCACCCGCAAACCCCAGCAGCGCCAGGCCTGACGTGACATAGAAGCCGCGGTTCAGAGCGTGCATCGGATCCTCCGTCTCCCTGGTCTTCACCACCGTCACGCCCACCACGCTGGCGACGAGGTTGATCGCATGGACAATCAGTGGAAACAGAATGCCCTTGATGCCGAAGACCGGGTAGAGCGCCGCACCCAGGATCATGGCCCCTACGTTCTCGGCCGCCGTCGACTCGAAGATGTCGGCCCCACGGCCTGCGCAGTCACCCACGTTATCGCCCACCAGATCGGCGATCACGGCCGGGTTGCGCGGGTCGTCCTCGGGGATGCCCGCCTCGACCTTGCCCACCAGGTCCGCGCCCACATCCGCCGCCTTGGTGTAGATGCCTCCGCCCAGTTGCGCAAACAGCGCCACCAGTGACGCCCCAAAGCCGAAGCCGACCAGCTGGTAGGGAACCGCCTGCGGATTCTCAAGCCCGCCAAAGAACAGAAACAGCGCGCCCACGCCCAGAAGGCTCAGCGCAATCACCACCAGCCCCGTCACCGCGCCGCCGCGCAGCGCCATCTGCAGCGCCCGGTTCAGACTTGTGCGTGCCGCCGACGCCGTCCGGATGTTTGCCCGGATCGAGCAGTACATCCCCGTAAAGCCCGCCAGACCGGAGCAGATCGCGCCCACCAGAAAGCTGATCACCGTCTTGAGCGCATAAGGCGCCGTTCGCGGCGAAAATTCATAGCCGGCAAAAAGCAGCACCGCAAGCACGGCCGCGATGATTCCGATCGTCCTGTACTGGCGACGCAGAAACGCCTCCGCTCCTTCGCGAATGGCGTTCGAGATCGCCTGCATCTCGACCGTTCCCGTGTCGGACGCGATCACGGAGCGGGCCAGCACCCACGCCGCAACCAGCGCCAGAACACCCGTCCCCAGCGCAATCCAGAGCCATACCCGGCCGTCGTCCCCAGCTGCCATCCCCGGTCGAAACGCTGTCTGCTCCTGAACGAGCGCAGCGGCAAGAGCTACCAAATGCATGCAGATATCTCCTCTGATCGTGCTTCGAAGTTGTATTTTCCTTGCGGGCCGCAATTAGAGCATGCGGGGAAACACCGGTCAATCGGACCGGCCCTGCAGCTACACCTATCACAGTCCCGGCTCGTTCGGTCAAACGATCGCACGCCGGCAGTGCGGTGCCGGTCGCCGGAAGGGAATGCCCGCACCGAAGAGATGTCGGCTACCCCTGCTAGAATCGATTGAATCCACTCCAGCAGGAGAGGCAATGCAGGCAATGCTTGCGCTCGAAGACGGGCGTACCTTTCGCGGAAAAAGCTTTGGCGCCCGGCGCGAGTCGCTCGGCGAGGTGGTCTTCAATACATCGCTCACCGGATACCAGGAGATCTTCACCGATCCCTCCTACGCCGGGCAGATCGTCGTCCTCACCAACCCGCACATCGGCAACTACGGCACTACACCGGCGGACGCCGAGGCCAAACGCCCCTACATCGAAGGCCTCGTCACCCGCGAGTTCTCGCCCATCAGCTCCAACTGGCGCTCCACCCAGGTCGCTGATGAGTACCTCGAGCGCTTCGATGTCCCCGTCATCGCCGAGGTCGATACCCGCGCCGTCGTCCGCCACCTCCGCGCAAACGGCGTCATGCGCGGCGTCATCGCATCAGGCGAAGACCTCCGGGCCGAAGATCTCGTCGAGCGCGCCCGCTCCATCCCAAAGATGGACGGCGCCGACCTCGCCTCTGGCGTCAGCACCGACAAGATCTACACCTGGGACGCGCAGGAGCCGCGCAACCAGACCGGCGACTCCCTCCTCAGCACCCACTCCGAGGGCGAGCCCATGCACGTCGTCGCCTACGACTTCGGCATCAAGGAAAACATCCTCCGCATGCTCACGCGCGAAAACTGCCGCGTCACCGTCGTCCCGGCGCGCACCTCGGCCGAAGACGTCCTCGCCATGAACCCCGACGGCATCTTCTTCTCGAACGGCCCCGGCGACCCCGAGCCCCTCGACTACGCCGTCGAAAACGTCCAAAAGCTCCAGGGCAAGGCGCCCATCTTCGGCATCTGTCTCGGCCACCAGATCTTCGGCCTCGCCCTCGGCGGCAAAACCTACAAGCTCAAGTTCGGACACCACGGCGGCAACCACCCCATCAAAAACATGGAGACCGACAAGGTCGAGATCACCTCGCAGAACCACAACTTCGCCGTCGACCCGGACACCCTCGATTCGGGCTCGGTCGCCGTCACCCACGTCAACCTCAACGACGGAACCTGCGCTGGCCTGAAGCACAGGTCCGACCCCATGTTCAGCGTCCAGTACCACCCCGAAGCCAGCCCCGGTCCGCACGACTCGCACTACCTGTTCAAAGACTTCCGTAAAATGATGGAAGAGTGGAGGAAGCCATGAGCAAGACCAGCATGGAGATCACGATGAGCGAAGACCTGAAGGAGCGTCTGCACACCAGGGCTGCCGCCGCGGGAAAGACGGTGCAGGAATTCGCACAGGAAGCGCTCTATACCTACGTCGAAGATATGGAGGATGGCGCGCTCTCCGATGTCGCGCTTTCAGAAGAGGGGCTTGTGTACGGCTATCCCGAAGGAGAAAAAGCTGTTGGCCTGGACCATTCAGTACGCGAAGCAAGCCGAAAGACAGCTTAGAAAACTTTCACCCGATGTCCAAACCCGGATTCGCTCCTTCATGGAAGACCGAGTCGCCAAGCGAGAGATACCTCAGATCCTTGCGAAAAGGCTGAGCGGCGCCTATGAGGATAGGATTCGATATCGCGTTGGCGACTACCGCATCATCTGTCGCATACAAGATCATCTCCTCATCATCCTGGTGGTCGAAGTAGCGCACCGTCGTGAGGTATATCGCTAGATGCCACGCAGGAACGACATCGCTAAAATCCTCGTCATCGGCTCCGGCCCGATCGTCATCGGCCAGTCCGCCGAGTTCGACTACTCCGGCACACAGGCCTGCAAGGCCCTCAAAGCCGAGGGCTACGTTGTCGTGCTCGTCAACTCCAACCCGGCCTCCATCATGACCGACCCCGAGGTCGCCGACCGCACCTACATCGAGCCCCTCACCCCCGCCTACGTCGAAGAGATCCTCCGTGTCGAGTCCGCCATGATGACGAAAGACGCAGGCATCTTCGCCGTCCTCCCCACCGTTGGCGGACAGACCGCGCTCAACCTCGCCGTAGACCTAGCCGACTCCGGCGTCCTCGAAAGATTCAACATCGAACTCATCGGCGCGAAGCTCGAGCCCATCAAAAAGGCCGAAGACCGCCTCCTCTTCAAGGACGCCATGACCAAGATCGGCCTCGACATGCCGCGCTCGGCCCTGGTCAACAACCTCCGGGACGGCCTCGAGTTTGCCCAGAAGATCGGCTTCCCCAACATCATCCGGCCATCCTTCACCCTCGGCGGCTCCGGCGGCGGCATCGCCTACAACCGCGAAGAGCTGATGGAGATCCTCTCCCGCGGCCTCGACCTCTCGCCTGTCCACGAGTGTCTCATCGAAGAAAGCGTCCTCGGCTGGAAGGAGTACGAGCTCGAGGTCGTCCGCGACCTCAAAGACAACGTCATCATCATCTGCTCGATCGAAAACTTCGATCCCATGGGCGTCCACACCGGCGACTCCATCACCGTCGCCCCCGCCCAGACCCTCACCGACCGCGAGTACCAGCGCATGCGCGACGCCGCCATCGCCGTCATCCGCGAGATTGGCGTCGAGACTGGCGGCTCCAACGTCCAGTTCGCCGTCAACCCGGCAAACGGTCGCATGACCGTGATCGAGATGAACCCGCGTGTCTCGCGCTCGTCGGCCCTCGCTTCGAAAGCCACCGGGTTCCCGATCGCCAAGATCGCCGCCCGGCTCGCCGTCGGCTACACCCTCGACGAGATCCAGAACGACATCACGGAGGCCACGCCCGCCTGCTTCGAGCCCACACTCGACTACGTCGTCGTCAAGATCCCCAAGTGGCAGTTCGAAAAGTTCCCCGGCGCCGACGAGATCCTCAGTCCGCAGATGAAGTCCGTCGGTGAGGTCATGGCCATCGGCCGCACCTTCAAGGAAGCCATGATGAAGGCCGTCCGCTCGCTCGAGACCGGCAAAAAAGCCACCGCCGACGACATCGATCCGCGCCGCCTCACCCAGCGCCTCGTCACCCCGCACCCCGAGCGCCTCTCCTACATCCGCTACGCGTTTGAGCGTGGCATGAGCGTTCGCGAGGTCGCCCGCCTCACCTCCATGGACCCCTGGTTCCTCCACCAGATGAAGCAAATCACCGACGAGATCAAGCTCGCCAGCGAGACGCCGATGGCGGCGACCTCCGCCGACGAGCTCCGCACCGCCAAGCGCATGGGCATCTCCGACGAGCGCCTCGCGGCCGGTTGGCATCTCACCGGAGCCGAGGGCACCGCCGCCGTCCGCGCTCTCCGCAAGAAGCTCGGCGTCAAGCCCGTCTACAAGCTCGTCGACACCTGCGCCGCCGAGTTCGAAAGCTTCACGCCCTACCTCTACAGCTGCTACGACGAAGAAGACGAAGCCGCCCCCACCCCCAAGAAAAAAGTCATGATTCTCGGCAGCGGTCCGAACCGCATAGGGCAGGGAATCGAGTTCGACTACTGTTGCTGCCATGCTGCGTTTGCTCTTCGAGAGGACGGCTTCGAGACCATCATGGTCAACTGCAACCCCGAGACCGTCTCGACCGACTACGACACCTCCGACCGCCTCTACTTCGAGCCGCTCACCCTCGAAGACGTCCTCGCCGTCTACGAGCACGAGTCCTCCGGCGGTGCGGACATCGGCGTGATCGTCCAGTTCGGCGGCCAGACGCCGCTCAACCTCGCCCTCCCGCTCAAAAAGGCCGGAGTCCCCATCATCGGCACCTCGCCCGAGTCCATCGACCTCGCCGAAGACCGCAAGCGCTTCGGAAAGCTGATCGAAGAGCTAGGCATTCCGCAGCCCGAGGGAGCCCTCGCCACCAGCGTCGAAGAGGCCACCGCAGGCGCCAACCGCGTCGGCTACCCCGTCCTGGTGCGTCCCTCCTACGTCCTCGGCGGCCGCGCCATGGTCATCGCCTACGACGACGAGGCCATCGTCAAGTACATGAGCACTGCCATCGAGTACTCCCAGGAGCGTCCGGTCCTCATCGACCACTTCCTTGAGGATGCCGTCGAGGTCGACGTCGACGCCCTTTGCGATAGCAAAGACGTCCTGATTGCCGGCATCATGCAACACATCGAAGAGGCCGGCATCCACTCCGGCGACTCCTCCTGCGTCCTCCCCGCCGTCTCGATCGAGCCCGCCGTCCTCTCGACCATCCGCGACTACACCCGCAAGCTCGCGCTAGCGCTCAACGTCCTCGGCCTCGTCAACATCCAGTTCGCCATCCAGCGCGGCACTGTCTTCGTCATCGAGGTCAACCCGCGCGCTTCGCGCACCGTCCCCTACGTGTCGAAGGCGACCGGCATCCCGCTCGCCAAGGTCGCTTCCCGCATCATGACCGGCCGCAAGCTCGCCGAACTCCTTCCCGACCAGCTTGCCGCCGGCACCGACCTGGACACCGGCTCGCGCTTCTTCGTCAAATCGCCCGTCTTTCCCTGGGGCAAGTTTCCCGGCGTCGACACCGTCCTCGGCCCGGAGATGCGCTCGACCGGCGAGGTCATGGGCGTGGCCGACAACTTCGGCGAAGCCTTCGCCAAAGCGCAGCTCGCCGCCGGCCAGGCGCTCCCCACCAAGGGCACCGTCTTCCTCAGCGTCAACGATCACGATAAATCCGCCGTGGTCGCAGTCGCCCGCCAGTTCATCGAGATGGGCTTTCACCTCGTCGCAACGCACGGCACCGCCGACGTCCTCGACCGCGCCGGCCTCCATGCCGAGCGAGTCTACAAGGTCCAGGAAGGCCGGCCCAACGTCGTCGATCTCATCAAGGGGGACCGCATCCAGCTCATCCTCAACACCCCCCGCGGACAGGACACCGTGTTCGACGAAAAGGCCATCCGCCGCGCAGCCGTTCTCGCCCGCATCCCCACCATCACCACACTCGCCGCGGCCAGCGCCGCCGCTGAGGGCATCTCCGCCCTGCAAAAGGGAACCCGTAGCGTCATCGCCCTGCAGACCTTGCACGCAGAACAGAGAAGGGAAGCGGTGTCACAAACCTAGGTCGCCCTACGACTCCAAACCAAACGTCGATCCGATCGCGTACCCGATCATCGACAGCGGAATCCATGTGCCAATAAACAGGCCGTCGCCTCCCATAAGCCCGCTCCCGTGGCCGATGTCGAAGAACGTCCGCCAAAGCTTGTCCAGCGCTCCGCACCTCTCGCACAGACCGTTGCCGGTCGGCAGGTCCAGCACCCAAACACACATAACGGAAAACATCAGCAGACCCGAGATCCACACATAGCGCGAAACCTCGTTCTGCTGCACCCGTGAGATCAGGAAGCCGCCCACCATCGGCACAAAAAACGCCAGCAGCGTCGCCAGCAGCTTCGGCGGAGACGACTCCGGGTCCGGATGCGTCAGCGACATCAAACCGATCACCAGCGCCAGCACCGCCACCGCCAGCAGCGTGTGCGTCAGAAACCAGAACGCCTCGCGCCCGAGCTCGCCTACCGTCTTGTCCTTGGTAATAGTTGCTGGCCGCATCATCGTGCCTCTGAGGTTATCCGAGATCCGAACTCCGCAGTCTCTCTCCTCCTACACCTTTCGCGTCACACGCGCCGTCCTGAGCACTGCCCGCTCCAGCACCCATAGAATGGAACGATGCTTCTCGACGGGCTGCACATCCCTCTCACCACCCCCTTCTACCCGGACGGCCGCGTCTACCTCCGCAAGCTCGAGCACAACGTCGAACGCTATTCCCGCACACCCGCGACCTGCCTCAGCGTCCTCACTCGCACCGGCGAGGCGAGCCTTGTCTCCGACGCCGAAGCCCGCGAGATCTTCCGCACGGCCATCGAGGCTAGCGCGCCCGTGAAGGGCATGATCGCCGACGTCTCGCGCGACAGCGTCCTCAACACCCTCGATCTCGCCGACCACGTCGCCGCACTCAGCTACGACGTCATCCTTCTCCGCATTCCAGGCCTCCTCGCCGGCAGCGCAGACGACCCCAGGGCCCGGTTGCTCTACTTCCAAAGCATCGCGGATCGCTCGCCGCTCCCCATCCTGCTCGAAGACCACCCATCGCTCTCCCCCGACCTCATCGCCGAGCTCTCCGCCAACCCAGCCGTCCTCGGCATCGCACTCCGAGAGAGCACTGTCGAGCGCCTCGCGCAGATCCGAAGTGCCGCCGCCCCTCTCACACGCGAGGTCACCGTCACAGCCGTCTTCGCTGCCGTCACCCGCAGAATGCAGACCCCGCAGAGCTCCGCAGCAACCGGCAACTACATCGCCGCAGGATCGCTCACCGGCGGTTCCACCGCGCTAGCAACCGCGCCTCCACCCCCCGCCATCAAGACCCGCACTAAAACGGTCGGCTTCCAGATCGTCTGCGGCCGAACGTCCGATCTGCTTGCCTGCCTCGAAGCCGGCGTGGCCGCGGCCGCTCTGCCCCTAGCCACCGCCGCCCCGCAAGCCGTTCACGAGGTCCTCGCCGCATGGAAGGACGGTGACCCAAAGCTCGCTGCGGAAAAACAAGCCCGCCTGCTCGCCGCCGCAGACTTCATCGAGCAGCGCCTCGGCGTCTCCGCCCTCAAAGCCGCCGCCGACCTCAACGGCTACTTCGGCGGAAGGCCCCGCCTCCCGCTCCTGCCCATCTCCGGCGACGATCGAGCCGAGGTAGAGCGTCTCATGGCGGGCATGCGCAACTAGCCAACCCCGCGCAAAACCTACGCCTTGGGCCTGACCGGAACGCCCATACCGTTCAATCGACTCCTCGCCTGTACCGCCTCGGGCGAGTTCGGAAATCGCTGGATCAACGCCCGCAACTCCCGGATCCCCGCCTCGTTCTGCTTCAACTGAATCAACGACTGCGCCTTGTGCAAGTGCGCCGCCGGCACCTTGTTGTTGTCCGGAAACTGCTCGATCACGCGATCGTAATTCTTGATCGCCGCCGCATACCGCGCGCCGCGATACTCGATCTCGCCCTGGTAGTACAACGCATTGCCCGCAAGCGGATGGTCGGGGTAGGCCTTCGCCACATCCGCAAACTCCGCCGACGCCAGGCCATACTTCGCCGACATATAGTCGCCCAGCGCCGTCTTGTACAGGTCATCCACCTCTGCCGCCCCCGCACCCGCGCCGGCCGGACCCACCCGCGCCTCGGGTGTCGCATCGAGCGGCAGCGCTGCCGAAGGCTTGCCTCGACGTCCGGCTCCCGAGGGACCAGGAGCCGTCGTCACCGG